>Ga0265339_10000231_pt1 | contig 45340 bp, 45 predicted proteins | sample 4CB219metaG_FD_202085 | JGI IMG/M metagenome (GOLD analysis project Ga0265339, IMG submission 202085) | Rhizosphere microbial communities from Carex aquatilis grown in University of Washington, Seatle, WA, United States - 4-CB2-19 metaG | ecosystem: Host-associated > Plants > Roots >... | reverse complement strand
CTTGTCGAACTGCTCCTTGTACGCCTCGACAAACTGCTTGAATTGCCCGGGCGTCATGTCGAGCTTTTCCAGCAGCGTGGGGTCAACCTTATCGGTGCGGATATCCTCAGCCATCTCGTCGATGGCCCGGCCTAGGGCTTCGAGCTTGGCCTGTTCGGCGGGGGAAAGCTTGGCCAATTCGCCGTCGGCAGTGACGTCCTTATCTCGCTCTTTGGACGAGCCGGAGTTAGGGTCTCCGCCAGTCCGCCCGCTGGTATTCCCGCCGCCAGTACCAGCCCCGCCCCCAGCACCGGCACCAGTACCCTGACCCCGACCTTGTTCTCCTTGTCCTTGTTCCTGTCCTTGACCCTGGCCTTGTCCCTGACCTTGACCCTGCCCCTGTCCTTGTCCCTGGCCTTGACCCTGACCTTGACCCTGGCCTTGTCCTTGGCCCTGCCCTTGGCCTTGTCCTTGCCCCTGTCCTTGACCTTGGCCCTGCCCTTGGCCTTGTCCTTGGCCTTGTCCTTGCCCCTGGCCTTGTCCTTGACCCTGCCCCTGACCTTGACCTTGCCCTTGACCCTGACCTTGACCTTGCTGGCTCTGACCCTGTTGCCCCTGGCCTTGCTGACCCTGGCCTTGTTGACCTTGGCCTTGTTGACCTTGGCCTTGTTGGCCCTGCTGCCCCTGCCCTTGTTGGCCTTGACCAGGCTGTTGCCCGCCGGGCTGCTTTGCTCCAGATTCTTGACCACTCGGCTGCTGCCCGCCCGACTGCTGACCACCAGGCTGCTTGCCGTTGGGTTGTTGATCTGAGGGCTGTGAGGTGGCGGGCTGCTTACCACCTGATTGCTGCCCGTTCGGCTGCTGGCCATTCGGCTGTTGACCCTTCGGTTGCTGGCCGTCAGGTTGCTGACCGTTTGGTTGCTGTCCTCCGAGCTGTTGACCGTTTGGTTGCTGGCCGTCAGGTTGCTGACCGTTTGGCTGATTGCCGCCCGGTTGCTGGCCACCAGGCTGCTGATTGTCAGGCTGCTTGCCACCAGGCTGTTGGCCATTCGGCTGCTGACCGTTCGGCTGCTGGCCACCGGGCTGCTGATTGTCCGGCTGCTTGCCGCCGGGCTGTTCATTGCCTGGCTGTTGAGCGCCTGGCTGCCGCGCGTCTGGTTGTTTACCGTCCGGCTGCTGGCCACTGGGCTGCTGGCCGGCGGGTTGCTGACCGCCTGGCTCTGGGCCGTTCTTCTGGCCGGCGGGAGGTTGATCGCCGCCTTGGCCCGCAGGGTCCTGCCCCTTGGGCGTATCGGGATTCTTCGCCGCGTCCCGGATCTTATCCAGCTGCGCCTGATCCTTCTTTACCATGTCCAGCAGCGTCTTGCCTGGGGTCTGCCCGCCGGGGAGCTTGTCCTTGTTATCATCACCGCCCGCGTTGGCAGGCTCCAGTTCGCCCGGCTGCTTTTTGTCCGGTGGCGTCTCCGGTGGCGTCGCGTTCTCCTCGCCAGGCTTCGAGGGCTGCGTCTGGGCGCCAGCCTGCTTGCCTGAGGCGGCGTCAGAGTCCGACGGCTTGCTGCCGGCCGTGTCAGGCCCGCCTGGCAGGTCGCCCTGCGGAGTTCTCTCAGGGGCGTTCTGGGGCTGCGGATCACGGTCGGATTTAGTCTGTTCCTCTCGGCGCTTGCGGGCATCTTCGGCAGCGGCCGCCTGGTTCGCCTTGTCTTGGTTCACACCTTTAATCACCAGTTCAAACTCGCGGCTGTCGGCGACCTGCCCCTGTGGCGAGCGCTGGTCGCTGACCTCGATGTGGCACTTGAGCGTCTGCCCCTCGCGTCCGAGCTTGGCGGCCTCTATCTGCGTCTCCAGGCGACGCATCGTCGGGCCGGGCATCGCGGTGAACTTCGCCAGTTCCAGCCGTTTTTGTGGCGTGCTGCTCACCACCAGCGTCGCGCCGGCCAGGCCGTAGTCGTCGCTGGCATCGCATGCAAGCCGCAGGCTGTCGTCGATATTAATCTCGACCCGCCCGGCCGGCTCGATCAGCGACACCTTGGGCGGCAGGTCCTTTATTGCGGCGATGGGGTAGCTGATCGACTCGCCCTGCACCAGCGGGTGTCGGCCCTTGAACTGCACGCTGTAACGGTCGTCGCCCTTGACTGCGAACTTGGCCTCCATCTTCTTGTCGTCGACATCCATGTGGAGAGGGTCGGCCTTGTCGTACTTCAGGATGGCCGTCGCCAGCGGCAGGTTCGTCTCGGCGCGGACGGTTACATCCGAGCCCTCCAATGCCTCAATGGGGCCATTACTGAGACTGGTGCCCTTGCCCGTGTACCGCGGCCAACTGATGCTGGCCGACAGGTTGCGAATGACAGGCTTGGGCAGCACCACGAGGTTGAGCCACGGCGATGCGGCGTCGCCGCAGAGCACGCGAAACTGCACGCCGCCGTCCTTGTCGCCCATGGCCCGCCAGCTGGCCGAGAACCGCCGCCCCTCGCCGGCCTGTGCAATGTCCTGCATCTGCAACGACTCGATATCCTGCTCGCCGTGGCGGATCTCCAGCCGCGCGTTTTCACCGTTGGTAATCGACGCGGCGAACTTCACGTCCTGTGCGGTCATGGCGACCTCGCCGTCAGCCGGCACGATGTCGTCGATCTGCGTCCGCGTCGGCGCGGCTATGCGATCGTCGCCCAGTACCCGCATCAGCGACGGCATGACCGCCTTGGGCGACAGTGCCGCGTACACGACAAACACCACAACCGCCGCGCCAAGCACGATCGCGCTGGTACGCAGGTTACGCGCGGAGGCCGACCGCTCGAAATCGCTCTGGGCCACCTCGCTGCTGGCGTGGCGGCGAATGGCCGTCAGCATGCCAGGCATTATGTCCGGGGAGCCTTGCAACTGAAGGGCGGCCGTCAGGTCGTTGCGAAACTCCGGATGCGATCTCTCTATCAGGCGTGCTACGTAGATGTCGCTGATGCTCCGCACAAGCGGCCAGACGATCATCAGTGCAGAGAGTACCGCCAGTGCGCCCAGGAGTATCCATCGCGTGACGGCCCGGGTGGTCGAGGCAAGCCCGCCTGAGAAATGGTCCGCCGCCACGACGCCCAGGAGGAAAAACGCCGTCACGGCCAATATCAGCAATGCGGCGTTGGCAAAGGCTATGAGTTTGATCCGCCCCTTGGTCATCCGCAGGGCGTACTCAATAAACAGCTCACTCTCGCCTTGTTGGGCCGCCGGAGCCATCTTGAAGAGCCCCTTTCACTCCATTAGACGCAAAACCGCAACCATGGATCCCTAAAAAGTATACATGACCCAAACCAGACCGTCACGACAAACTCAACCCAGGGTGATACCGTTTTGGGGAAGAAGATTAGCAGGATATACAGGATAAACAGGACTTGTTTTAGACAGTTTTCTTGGGCATGCCCAGGATTTCTGGCATCGGGCAAGGACTTGCCGTTGCTGCTGTTAGCCCAAAGGGCGTTTGTTAGTAGCCCCGTCCGGAGCGTAGCGCAGGGCGGGGTCTGTCCGCGACATCAAAACAGAACCCGTAAGGGCGATTGCAATGCCACTTATACACGTCCTATCCTGTCTATCCTGTTCATCCTGCCAAAGACATGTTCGACGAAACCCTACTGTGCCCTCAATCCAGCAACTCGCTGATGTGATGTACGATCCGGTCCGGGCGGACCTTGGTGTTTTGCGGCAGGCCGGTGCGGCGAAAATCGTTCCACACGCCGAATATGCCCAACTGCTGCGGGGCGGCCACGTCCCAGTCGAGATTGTCCCCCACCATCCACGCGTCGGCCGGGCTCACCCGCAACTGGTGCAGTGCGTGCTGATACACGCGAGGCTCGGGCTTGCCACAGCCAAACTCCCCCTCGATCACGATCAACTCGAAGTACCGCTCCAGGTCCCAACGCCGGATCTTGGACCGCTGCGTGACCGCATTGCCGTTGGTCAATAGCGCCATCCGAACGCCGCGATCCTTGAACGCCGCCAGCGTCTCGACGGCCTGGGGAAAGGGCTTCATGAGCTCTTCGCGGAGGTCGGTGAACTCGTCTGACATCTGCAGGCCCAGGTCCGGCCGATCGTGCCCAAGCGTGCGCATGGCCTCGGTAATGATGTGTGCCCGCGCCTTGCGGATATCCAGCCTTCCCTCGCGGTGCCGCTGCGGGTCGCTCCAGTGCCAGTCCGCGTACGCGCGAATCGCCGCCTGCAACGCCGGCCCATCGCACGACACCTGAGGCCCGTACCGCGCGCACACCTGCTGCCAGCACACATCGGCCCCATCGTTGTAGGCCATGATCGTGTCATCCAAGTCCAACAGCATCACCGGCGGCAGGTCGCTCGTGGTCATAACGCTATGGTACCGAATACAGCTAAATGCTCAATGTCGAATTTTCAATGCTCAATCAATGAGGCAATATCCAAATGCTCAATACGCAGCACGACTCGCGTACGAATACCGGGCTTTGATTGGACATTGGAAATTGAACATTGAGCATTTCCAAACCCTATACTTGCCTCGTGGCCAGGCAAACACTCTTTCACAGGTTTCACCACTGCTCACCGTGGTTACGTCGGGGGATTGGTATTGGGCTGATCCTGCTGAGCATCCCGGGGCTGTTCCTGCCGGTGCTGCAGTTCTGGGTGCTGGCGATCCCAGGCATCCTGCTGCTCCTGGGGCCGGAGCATCGGTGCAGCGTATGGGTAATGGCCAAGACCCACCGCGCCCGAGCCTGGTTCCGTGCGAGGCGAATGAGACGCCGGTTGCGAAGATGAACGCCCACGGAAAGCTTTCCGTGGGCTTTGGGCACTGTTCGCAAGCAATCAAAAATCCCTTGCATGGGCTTGGGGCATTTCTATAATCACAATTTGGGCAATGTGGCCTTATTTCGGGGCCGCCCCTTTGGTGTGCGCTGATCCTCATCGATACGGCGCAGAAGGCATGGTAGGCATGGCCTCAACTTCTCAGGCAGGCAAGGCGGCGCGATGGCTGATCGTGGCCTTGCTGGCGGCAGTCGCCGGCGGGCTCGTCGTCGAGTTCGTCTCCGTCATCCGCCCCGCCGCCGCACAGGTCAGCACCGGCGAAAATAGGCCCCTGCAGGCCGTCCCTGGACAAATCGGCCGAGATACCTATGGGGTCTTCCTTGTGGACTCCGAAAAAGGTAGAATGGCTGTCTACGAACTGATCAACGATCATGGCGGCAAGAAGCTGCACCTGGTGGCTGCGAGGTTCGTAGCTTACGACCTGCGGCTGGACGACTGGAACAACGACGAGCCCAAGCCGCGTGACGTCAGGACGCTCGTGGAGCAGCAACCGTCCCTGGAGAATGCGACCACCCGGCCGACAGGCAGGGATTAACGAGGAGCCGAAGTTATGGCAAAGGTTTACTACACAGAACAGGAAGCCTGCGACAAGCTGAAGATGCTCGCACCGGACCTGGCAAAGATGGTCCGCGACAGCAAGCTGCGGGCATTCCAGGACGGCCCGCGCCGCATGTACAAGGTGGACGAGGTCGACAAACTCGTCGCCAGCACCTCCTCGGAGATGTCCGCCTCCGGCGAAATCCAACTGACACCAGCCGATACCGGCACCATTAGCGGCATGAGCCTCTCCGAAGCCGACAAGCCTCGCCCCAGCGGCAAGGAAGACACGGTAATCACGGCCGAGGGCATCAGCATATTCGACGACGAAGACCTTGAGATCGCCGCCGACCCGATGGCAAAGACGCAGATCTCCACTTCGATGGAAGATTCGGGCCACATTGAGGGCGTCGGCTCAGGCAGCGGTTTGCTGGACCTGACCCGCGAGAGCGACGACACGTCGCTGGGCGCGGAGGTGCTGGACCATATCGACATGGACAGCGTGGGCTCGGGCATGTCCAGTGTCGAAACGCCGGCCATCGCGCCGGCCTACGCACCGGCCGACTCCGCCCCCAGCGTGGTCGAGGAACTCGACCCCGCCAGCGGCGCGTTCAGCGGCATGGTGGTGGGCGCTGCGGTAGTGTCGCTGATCATGACGATCGTGGCAGCAGGCCTGGCCAGCGGGACCGTCCCGGGCATCGTCGGCACGCTGAAGGAAAACATTGCCATCGTCTTGGTCATCGGCGTGGTCGTGATCGCCGCGGCCGCCGTGGTCGGGTTCGTCCTGGCCAAGGGCGCCGCCGACCGTCAGGCCGCTCTGCAGAGAATGCAGTAAGACTTCTATCCGCAGATTACGCAGATTGCACAGATTATTAAGCAACAGCGAGTTAACTGGTTAACTGGTTGACTGGCTGGCCAGTGTCTGAAAGAATGCGAACTTGAAAAGGATATTTAGCTAACTAGTTAACTGATTAACCAGTTAACCAGTTAACTTGGTTCAGTCCACGATATGGAAATCATGCCGCCTGCGGCTCTTGGGAACCGTGGCCGGCACGCTGGGTCAAAGAAAGGAATCTTCGATGAACACCCGTTTCGCTCTCCCCATTCTCCTTGCCATTGTTGGCATCACCTTCCTGGCCGGTGGCTGCGTGCCCCAAAGCCGGTACGATGAAGTGTACGCGTCCAATCAGCGGGCACAGGAACAGCTGAAGGCTGACCAGGCTGCCCTGCAGAACCTCCAGGGCGAGAACTCCCGCCTCCAGGGCGAGAACTCACGCCTGCAGACCGAACTGGCCGCCGAACGCAAGCTGACCGAAGGCCTCAAGGGCCAACTGGCCAATCTCCAGGACCAGCTTACCAAGCTCCGCGAGCAGTATGACGCCCTCGCCAAGGGCGGCCCGGCCCCCGTCATCCCCGAAGGGATCGCCTTGCCCGACGAGCTCGACAAGGTGCTGATGGAACTGGTCAAGAAGTATCCCGACCTGCTGGAGTATGACCGCGCCAAGGGCATGGTCAAGTTCAAGAGCGACCTCACCTTCGCCAAGGGCAGTGCCGAGGTGACGCCCCGCGCCCAGGAGGCCCTCAAGAAGTTCGCCGAGATCCTGAACCTGGATGTGGCCAAGCCGTACCACGTGTACATCGCCGGCCATACCGATGATATTCCCATCAAGAACGCCGCCACCCGCGAGATGCACCCGGATAACTGGTACCTGTCGGTACACCGCGCCGTCAGCGTCGAACAGGTGCTGGCCAAGAACAGCGTCGAGCAGGCACGCATTGGCGCGATGGGCTTTGGAGAGTGGCACCCAGTGGCCCCCAATGCCGAAGGCCACCGCGGCAACGAGAAAAACCGCCGCGTCGAGCTGTGGATCGTTCCGCAAAGCCGCTTCCTGACCCTGACCAACGTCCAGGGCAGCGATGTGACCGAGCCCAAGACCACACCGGCCAAGGCTACTGATAAGAAGGCCGATAAGAAGGCTGACAAGAAGGCCGTCGACACCGAACTGCCTCCGCCGGCCGCTCCGGCTGAATAAGCAGGCCAGCAGGCTAAAAGCTAAGCAAATGAACAAGGCCCCGGTGACCCCGGGGCCTTTTCATTTGAATTCAACATGAGGCAAAACACGCATCATGTTGCAGGGACAGATTGCGGATTGCAGGAGACAGGTTGCAGGCGAGGGATTGCGGGTGAGGGATTGCGGATGTGAGAAGACAACGCAGGCGCGCCTTGACGCGGAGTGGGCTTGCCTGTCGGCGCTGTTCGAAAACACAAGGACGCACCGGGTCGCCTTGGTTTTCAAGGCGTAGTTCGAGCGCGTCAGGATGTGATGACCGCCTTGGCTTTCAGCGTTGTTCGACCGCGTCAGGACGCCAGCGCGGGCTCTGCCTTTTTGCTCTTTTTTTCTGCCGTGCACGTCCTAACGGCGCAAAAAAGCAAGCTAGTCTAACGACCGAGTCATGGCGCACTCGAACTACGCTGAAAGGCAAGCCTGCTCCATGTCCAGGCGCGACGCAATTCCAGGCGTGACTGCAATTCTCCAGGCGCGACGCAATTCCAGCGATGTAGTTCCAGGCGCGATTGCAGACGTGAAGAACAGGAAACTCGCCAAAGAACGCTCGCTCTTTGTTCTCTCTGCGACCTCCGCGTCCTCTGCGGTGAATCTTCCAGCGTTATCTATCCGGCGTGGTCGTCGTCACGGTGGCGCGTGGGGTGTCTGCCGATTCCTTCATCGTCTCGGAAAACTCCAGCCACGGGTCTGTCTCGGTGCCAATGTCCTTGCCGGTAATCTCGACCAGCGAAGTGTGGGCACGATAGCGAACGCTGAACTCACCGTCATTCAGCACGCGGGCTAGCGTCGCAGTCACATCCTGCCGCTTGTACGCACGCAGGGCCTTGGCGCAGGCGGTGCGGACCTCGGCAGAATCGTCCGACACCACATGTCGCCGCAGCGGCTCAACCGCCTCGGGGCCATGCACGCCGTCCATCGCCATGGCCGCTTCCAGGCGGACCCGCGGGGAATCGTCGTCCAAGCACTGGACAACCGTGGGCAGGTACTTTGCGTTGCCGGCCCGCCCCAGAACGTCCAGGCAGACGGCCCGCACGGGCACCTCTTCCGCCGTCGTCGTCGCGATAAACGCGTAGAGCTTGAGGGCCTTGTCGTCAAAGGCCTCGGGATGCTTGGACAGCCCCAGCAGGCCCTCGCGACGCACGTCGGGATTCTCGTCGCTGACCATGGCCATCAGCTGAGCCGGCGTGAGGTTCTCGAACTTCTTCTTCATATCCCCGCTGAATGTGTGCGTCGTCCCGTCGTCGCAGCCAATGCAAACCGCGGACAGCAAAACGGCAAAGCCACAAGCCACGAGCCACAAGCCACAAGACAAAGCAACATCTGGCAGGCCTTTTAAATTCCTAGCATGTGGCATGTGACTTTCCCTTGTGGCTAGTGGCTTGTGGCTTGTGGCTCGCTATCCGCCCACGCAGCCACATCCTTGCGGGCAAGGTCTTCGAGCTCGTCGCTCTTGATCAACTCGACCTTGTCGATCGCCCGGCCGCCGAAGCGTTCGCCCAGTCGGCAGAAACGGTCGGCGTTATCGGTGGTGTAGCAATGCAGTCTGCCGCCATAGTTCCGCTGGCTGTGGATGTTCTTGAGGTAAAGGCGCCGCTGGGCCTCGCTGGCGGCGGCGCGGGCGGAACTGACCAAGGGGACGCTGGGGCCCATCACTCGGCCGATCGCGCCCTCCAGTAGCGGGTAGTGCGTGCAGCCAAGGATAAGTGCGCCGCTGCCGGGTTCTTCGGGCAGGCCGTCGCCATTGGAGCCGTACTCGCGGACAGGCAGGATCCGCTGCAGGTCGCGAAGGTAGCCGCCAAGCACTGCCAGCACGACGGGATCGAACTCGTTGCGGCCTTCCTCGACGATCGGCACCAGGAGCGGGCAGGCCTGGCCCAGCACGGTCCGCTGGGAGTCAAGGCGTTGGATGGCCCTGAGGTATGCCCCGCTCGAAATGGTGGCCTCAGTGGCGATCACGCCGATTGGTCCGCCGGCAGCCTCCACCGCGGCAGCGGCCCCGGGGCGGATCACGTCCACTACCTCAACGGGGCAAATTCTCTCGATCAGGTCGATGGCGGCGGCAGTGGCCGTGTTGCAGGCCACCACGAGCATCTTGGGTCGCAGCCTCAGCAGGAAGGAGACGATCTCCAGGGAAAAACGACGGACAGTGGCCAGGCTCTTGATGCCGTATGGCACGCGGGCAGTGTCGCCCAGGTAAAGGATGTCCTCGCCCGGCAGCACGCGCGACAACTCCCGCACGACCGTCAGCCCGCCAAGGCCCGAGTCAAATACGCCAACGGGCCGCTCACGAATGTCTGTGTCGTTCGTCACGATATGGAGGCTACAGAATCACGTGGCCCAAAGCAAGCCAATAGACATCGGATACAGACAGCCGCTGGCCAATCTGCGCAGATAACGCAAAGCAAAAACGCGCACAAGGCTGGCTTTGATAATGCATTAGATCCGTCCTATGATCCCAGACATGGGAACCACTTCAACAACTCGAAACGTCATCGCGCCCCTGCTCCTTTCACTACTGGTATTGGCCCCAATGGGATGCCAGAAGAAAGCCCCCCCTGCTGCCGGGGCAACTGTAAAGTATGAGGTCCTCACTGAGAAGGATCTTATCAGCATGCGGATGTACGACGGCGAGCTTGTCATAACGGCAAGTAACCCGACGTCCAGCCCCCAGGAAGTGAACTTTTCCGCAGCCAGCTTCTCGTGGGACCGTGCTCCCCAGGATCAAGCGCCAAGTCCTAAGACCGATATGACGGACGCAGCCATTCGCGAATTAGGCAGTATTACGCTGGCGCCCGGCGAGCAAAAAGAATGGCGTGTTCCTGCGGTGGTTATGACACTGTACCAGAAACCGCCGGCCCCTCTGCTCGACGGGATACAGACGAAGGTTGCCGCCGCCCAGCCAGTGCCAGGCCCGGCCCAAAGCACGAGTAATTAGACTAACGAGGGGCAAAACTGACGGTGGGGCAAGAAGCGGCGGGGTATTCCCTTGGTGCCAAGCACCACCGATTGGCTATTTGCCAGCGGCTGGTCGGGCTATTCATTACTCCGGCCATGACGTGGTGAACGGTTGCCTATTGATCAGGCCCAAACTCTCGCGGCCGTGCCTGATTAACTGTTTAACTGATAACTGAGCAACTCAGCTACAACGTCAACCACATCGGGACCGGAGCAGTACCTACCTCAGCCTGAGCAGCAATTCATCGAATTGACGTCTTGGGAACTCTTTGCCCGGGCTGGTTGGGCCGGTGGAGAGGTCGCTATACATGTAGACGTTCTGGACGGAGATGCGGCACATCTGCTGGAGTGTGCAGACCAGGTTGACCAGGGCGTCCATCTGGGCGCGGGACGGCGGCTGATGCGAGAAGTTGCCCCGCAGGCAGATGCCGATGCTGGTGGCGTTATAGCCGCGGCCAGGGGCGGCCACGTGCTGACCGGGGACCTGCTGCCGCCAGAGCTCGGTGGGGTGTACGATCAGGCCTTCGCCGTCCGCATCGACCACGAAGTGCACGCGATCGACGATATCCGCACCCTCGGCGCCGGTGGAATGGATCACGATGTTCCGCCACTGGTCGAGCTTGACGGGCACGTACGTCTTGTAGTCCGTCTGGGGATTGAGGGCCATCAGGTCGGAGGCCGTCAGTGGTGCAGGCGAGGTCTCCAGCAGCTTCAGCGCCAGCGCACCGATGGTCATTGCGATAACCAAAGCCACCAGAATTCTGATCGTCCGTGATCCAGCCATTTCGCGTCCGTTCGCCCCACGGCCTCAAGCTACGCTCCTGCGCAAGCTCAAGGAGAGGGTACAAGATAGGTTATATATGACGCGTATCGGCAAATGACAAGAACTATCAGTAGCAAAAGGAGGGGAATAGCGGAAAATTGTTAAAGTTATTTGAAGAAGCCAATAGCCATTAGCCAATGGCCAATAGGTATGGCGGAACTTGTCGCCAAATCACACACAGGGTGTCCAACAGGTGAACGGAGAGAATATGGGGACCGCGCCGGGAGCATTATGTCCTGTCTTGGGCGCGTGGGAGAGAAACACCGATTGCACGAATTACGCAAATCGGCTTTCGAACCGAGAAACCGCCCGGCAGAGGGCCAACGCCGCCATACCTATTGGCTATTGGCCATTGGCTATTGGCTCTTCCCCGCTCACCGCAGCGTATCGGTGACGATGTCCGACGCCACGCCGGAGGCCTGGATCTCCTCCAAGGCCGCCATCGCAGCCTTCTGCTCGGCCTCTTTCTTACTCTTGCCCCAGGCGCTTGGGAACTGGCGGCCGTCGATGGAGACGGCGATCTCGAAGCACTTGGAGTGGTCCGGGCCCTTCTCGTCGAGCATCTGGTACTCGGGCGTGGCCCCCCACAGCCGCTGGGCCAACTGCTGAAGGATGGACTTGTAGTTGTGCAACTGCTCGTTGGACAGGGCCGAGGCAATGTAAGGCGACATGTGACGCAGGATGAACGTCCGGGCAGGCTCCAGCCCGCCGTCGACGTAGATCGCGCCGATGATCGACTCGAGCACAGCCGCCGACACCGACTGCGGCAGTCCAGCCGGCAGGCTCATGCCCTTGCCCAAGTCCATCAGTTGCGCGATGCCGGCAGACTCAGCCACCAGGGCGCACACCTGACGCGACACGACGGCGGACTTGATCCGCGTCATTTCGCCTTCGAGCAGCTCGGCGTTCTGCTGGTAGAGGTCGGAGCAGACCACTAGCCCAAGCACGCTATCGCCAAGGAACTCCAGGCGCTCGTTACTTTGCACGCGGGTGGGAGCGACCGACGAGTGAGTCAATGCCAAGGCCAGCAGCGCCGGATCGTTGAATTTGTAATCGAGAACTTGTTCGCAGTGCGCGAGAGTCTTGCTGTCCACGGGACGAACCTTCATTGGGGCCCGGGCCCCTAACGGAAATCGCCCGGGCACGCGCATCGGGCGGTTTTCGTCAACGGCCCTAAAGCCAGACCACATCTATTATACGGCCTTTGGCGGTTAGAGGAAGAAAGAATCGGACGATTGCGGAGGATTCCAACGCGACGTAGTGCATTGTCTCTTTAGTAACGACTTATCCTTCGTAAGCACGAAATCCGAAGCACGAAATTCGAAACAAACGGCAATAATCCAAAACAGCAAATTCCAAACGAACAAGGCACGTTCGGCTTGGCATTCGAGCGGGCTCTGCCTTTTTGCTCTTTTTTGCCAGCAGAAAAAGGAGCAAAAAGGCAGAGCCCAATCAAAAGCCATTTCAAAGCATGCGCTATGTCGCTATGTCGCCTCACTCGCCAGGTCACTTCTTGGTACAATGTCCCGCGATGGCACTGAGCGACTCACGCAAAAAGAAGTTGGATATGCTGGTCCAGTCACTGGCGAAAAAGGACTTCGCGGCGGCGGCGGACCTGCTGCGCCGCAATGGCCATTCCGCCATCAACCGACACGGGGCAGCCCCCGAAAAGTCCACACCGGCCGACCTTGCCGAGATTGCGAAATCCCAGGCGATTCCGGGGGAGGAACAAGACGCTGACGGGATCGCAAAATCGCCTGCGGTTCCCCAACGCACGGGACCTCTCACGCTGATCGACGCTTGCGGCGGTGCGGAAACGCACTTGGTGATCGGCGAATGCTGTCACAAGCATTGGCTGATCCGCAAGACGCTCACGGAGGTCGACCCCGAATGCCTGCCGGCTGCCCGCGAGTTCGCGTCGGTACTTCGAGGGGCGCGTCAGCGGGTGGACGAACTCAAGGCCTCCCCTGCCCTGTGCCACGTCCTGGACGCCCAGCCCGAGCACCTGCTATTCATGGACATCGAGACCTGCGGGCTGTACGGGACGGCCCTTTTCCTGGTCGGCATAATGATGTATGAGGGCGAGCAGCTCATCTTCGAGCAGCACCTGGCCCGCGATTACAGTGAGGAGGCCGCCGTGCTGCACCGCTTCGCCAGGCGGCTGGACGAGACCGGCGTGCTGGTGACGTTCAACGGTAAGACGTTCGACATGAACATGATCCGCGACCGCTGTGCGTTCCACGGCGTGGACCTGTGCGACCGCATGCCCCCCCACCTGGATCTCCTGCACGAAAGCCGCCGCCGTTGGAAGGGCAAACTGCCCAACTGCAAGCTCCAGACACTGGAGAAGCACCTCTGCGGCCGCCTTCGCCAAGGCGACATCCCCGGCTGGGCGATCCCCGACGCGTATCACCGCTTCGTCGACAACGGCGACGCCAGAGCCCTGGCCGATATCCTCCACCACAACCTGCTGGACCTGCTGACGATGGCCCAGGTCCTCACGGCGGTGATAACCCAGTGCGACCCGGTGGAGATGGACAAACGACCGAGGAAAGGTTAGAGGTGAGAGGTGAGAGGTTAGGCTTCGCGACGCGAAGCATTTGCTTGGCGCCAGGGTCATGCTGAGGGGAGAATCTGTCGGTGCAAGATGCGGGAAGCGGATGCATGGATCACAGCGTCAAAGGAAAGGACGATGAATGGCCAAGATATCTCGGGTGGGCGAGTTGTCGGTTTATCGCAAGCTGGTGGACCTGCATCTGGAAGTGCATGACATGACCCTGGCATTCCCAAAGTTCGAGATGTATGAACTGGGTAGCCAAGTCAGGCGGTCTTCTAACTCGGCACCGGCCAATGTTGCCGAGGGGTTCAACAACCGCCACATTAACATCTACATCGAGCGGATCAGCGTTGCGCTTGGAGAGATTCGCGAGACGCAGCACCATTTGATGGTTGCGTATCGCAAGAAGTACATTCCGTCGCAGACCTATCGTCAGAAGGTCGGTGAGTACAACGAGTGCAGTAAGATGCTCAGGGCAATCGAGCGATCATTGGACGGCCAGAGGTAAGGCTAGTTGGTCAAGGGTGAGGCATTGCAATGCAGTTTTATGTGCGGGAGCCACGCAAAGCGTAGAATCATTCGAATCAGGTTTGATATGGTCTCGCGAAGCCTAACCTCTAACCTCTCACCTCTAACCTCGCCAAGCAGTCGGCAGGAGCCCCAAACGCCCCATGGATAGAGTTGTCATTCACGTAGACATGGACGAGTTCTTCGCTGCCGTCGAGAAGCTCGACCACCCGGAGCTTCGCGGTAAGCCTATTCTCGTTGGCGGCGATCCGCGGGGGCGGGGTGTTGTTGCGACGGCCAGTTATGAGGCTCGGGCGTTTGGCTGTCATAGCGCAATGCCAATGGCCAAGGCTGTGCGACTCTGCCCGCATGCCGTTCTTGTGCCTCCCCACTTTGACCGCTATTCCGCGGTCAGCGAGCAGGTATTCGAGGTATTTCATCGCTTCACACCGCTGGTGGAGGGGCTAAGCATCGACGAGGCGTTCCTGGACGTCACCGGGTGCGAGGGCCTGTTTGGCCCGGGGCCGGCCATCGCCAGGCAGATCAAGGACCAGATTCGCCAGGACACCGGCCTGACCGCCAGCGTTGGCGTGGCGCCGAACAAGTTCCTGGCCAAGCTCGCCAGCGACCTCAAGAAACCCGACGGCCTGGTGGTGATCCAGCAGGAGGACGCCCAGGCCTTGCTCGACCCCCTGCCGGTGCGGAAGATCTGGGGCATCGGCCCTGCGGCGGAGAAGGCCCTGGCACGCATCAACGTCCAGACGATCGGCCAACTGCGGCGGGCGCCGCGCGAGCTCCTGGAGCGGGCATTCGGCAAGGACGGGGCCGAGCATTACTTGCGGCTGTCGCAGGGGCTGGACGATCGCCCGGTGGAGACGGGCGGGCAGGCCAAGTCGATCGGACAGGAGACGACGTTCGTCCACGACGTGGATGACCTGGAGAAGCTGCGGACGGTGCTGCTGGGTCAGGTGGAGGAGATAGCCCGCAAGCTGCGCGAGCAGAAACTGCTGGCCCGCACGTTGAGTTTGAAGATCCGCTACGGGGACTTCACCACGCTCTCGCGGTCCAGCACCTTAAACGCCCCCAGCGACGTCACCGCCCAGTTATGGGAGACCGCCCAGGGCCTGCTGGACGCATGGGCGTCGCGTGCGTTCACGCCGCTGCGGCTATTGGGCGTGCACCTCTCAGGCCTGGTCAGCCCCGCCGGCAGGCAACTGTCACTATTCGAGGAAGTCGACAACATCCGCCAGAGCCGGCTGGACAAGGCGTTGGACGACATCGCCACCCGCTTCGGCGGCGGCGCGGTGAAACGGGGCAAGGGCGAGTGAGTAGTCGGAAGAAGCTGGTCCTCTTGGTGTAACCCTGAAGCCGTCGCGCCAGTGAGAATCTCGACTCATTTGCGTGCGCGGGGGCTTGAATCGTACGCTCCATCTAGTTGGCGTTGTACGCTGGCGGTGGAGGTTTCACGTGAACAACCGACACGAACTGCTCCCGTTCCAAAAGCCTGTGTCCGCCTTGCCGGCCAAGCGGAACGGCCGAGTCCTTTCCCAGCCTTCCTCGGACGTGGTGAAGGATATTGCCGTCCAGTATGTCCAGGTTCGAGCGATGGGAGAGCGGCGGCGCGACCATTACCGCCGCTGGTTAACCCGCGGAATCGATGTACTCCGTCGCCAGCACCTGTCCACCCGAGCACCGCCGCCACCGGAACCGGGCGAACATCTGGACGAGTTCGCATGAGCTTTCAAGGTTGGTCGCCCGGCCTGTGCGATCTACCGTGTCCCCCCGGCACGCAGTGCCGGGGCTTTGACAACAAACGGACTTCAATGGAGAAATGAAATAGGGCGACGGGTCTCGTGACCCGCCGCCCTTTATTTATTCTTACGACCCACGCACACCGTGCGTGGACTTTGGGACCGTTGCGCCTGTCTCTGCGCCTACGGTCTGGGGTCTACAGCCTCAAGCCTTCCGCTAGATCTTCGCGGCCTTCTTGAGGTCCTTGACCATATCGATCTTTTCCCAGGTGAAGCCGGGGCCCTTGCGGCCGAAGTGGCCGTCGTGGGCGGTGTCGCGGTAGATCGGGCGAAGGAGGTTCAGGTGCTTGATGATCTCCTGCGGCTTGAGCGGGAACAGGTCCGCGACGATGTCGCCCAGACGTTCCTCATCGATCACGCACGTACCTTCGCAGTTCACCAGCACGCTGACAGGCTCGGCCACGCCGATGGCGTAGCCAACCTGCACTTCGGCAACCTTCGCCAGGCCGGCGGCCACGATGTTCTTAGCAATATAGCGGGCCATATAGCAGGCCGAGCGGTCGACCTTGGAGGGGTCCTTGCCGCTGAACGCCCCGCCGCCGTGACGGCCACGACCGCCGTAGGTGTCGACGATGATCTTACGGCCGGTCAGGCCGCTGTCGCCGTGCGGGCCGCCGATGACGAACTTGCCCGTCGGGTTGATGTGGAACACCATACCGTTGTGCCACATGCTGGGGGCCTCTTCCATGATCACCGGCTTGACGATCTTCTTGATGATCTCCTGCTTGGCCTTTTCGCTCATCGCGTCGGTCTTGGGATCGACCGCGGCCTCGGTGTGCTGCGTGGAGAGCACCACGGTGTCGATCTGCAGCGGCTGGTCGTCCTCGTAGCGGACGGTGACCTGGCTCTTGCCGTCAGGTCGCAGCCACTTGATCTCGCCGCTCTCGCGGGCCTCGCTCAGGCGGGCGGTCAGGCGGTGGGCCAGGTGAATGGGCATGGGCATGTAGTCGCAGGTCTCGTCGCAGGCGAAACCGAACATCAGGCCCTGGTCGCCGGCGCCCTGCTCGTGCTTGTCGCCGTTGACGCCGCGGGCGATATCGGCGCTTTGGCCATGCAGGGCCCGAAGGACCGAGCAACTGCGGTAGTCAAAGCCGGTCGTCGGATCGTCATAACCGATTGAGCGGATGACCTCGCGGGCGGTTTCTTCGGCCTGCAGGAGGGCCTTTTCGGCCTTCTGGTTGTGTACGGTGATCTCGCCGGCCAGCACGACCAGGCCCGTGGTCACCAGCGTTTCGCAGGCGACGCGGGCGTAGGGATCTGCGGCCAGCAGGCTGTCCAGGACGGCGTCGGAGATCTGGTCGGCTACCTTATCGGGATGGCCCTTGGTAACGCTTTCGCTCGTGAACAGGTAAGACTTCGCTTTGGCTGCGCTTTGCGTCATGTCGTTTTTCCTTGTAAAGTCGCCACGTCGCTGGACGCAGCAAAGCGAAGAGTGTATCGGCCGGCCAGACAGTTCGCAAGGGGTTAAAAGGCGACGCCCTAACCATTACCGTTTTCTCAATACATGACAACCCGCTTGCGGTTTAGCGGACGCAAATGAGCGGCCAGCCCGCTAAACCGCAAGCGGAATTCCATGCACAGGGGATTCACTCACGGACGTTGCATCTGAACGCATCCCGGCGCAAAAGACAGATGCCGCAGTTTCAGACGGTCGTTCGTCTGCCTGCGGCATCGTTTTGCCGAAGTTGTCCAGCGAAGTCTGGCCTAACTCATCGTTCAGCGATGTCCGCCATGGCCGCCAGACTCATGGGACCCATAATTACCCTTCGAATCGCCGTGATAAGCCGACCCATGGTAGACGTCGTCGCCATGATACGGGGACCCTGCCCGGTAGCCCTCGTCGGCATGGTAGTAATTGTAGCTGCGAGGGTAACCGTCAGCATACCAGTCGGGCCTGTAGCCTGAGTCGTTGTAGTAGAAGTTGCGTTCCCAACGATCGTCGTTATATCCCGTATAGTAGCCGTCGTGGTAATAATGGGATCCGCTATTCTCACTGCAACCGACCAGCATGCTACCCATGGTCCCAAAGGCCGCAACGGCCATCAGACCAAGCAACGCAAGTCGTAAGTAACGCATAGCTCACTCCACTCGACCCCTTCAATACATCGTACACCCTAAAGAAGGCGGGCCGGGAGTTTTAACAATCCCGTTGAGGGAATCTACTGGCCGCAGGTACCACAGCCGCCAGTGCCAGCTACGTCCCCGCAGGCCTTACCCACACCGGCGCAGTAGAAGGGGGTGTAATAGTACGGACCGCATTCGGCCGTGGAACTACAACTGGGGGGAGCGCTTTTGCAACAGCTGCTGCAGCACCCGCCCACAAAGCTGCCCAGGCCGATCATGAACACGGCGGCTGCCACACAGAGCAAGACAGACTTGAAAAGACTCATCGTATTCTCCCATTAGAGGCAATAGAGGACCTTCCCTGCAGGTCGGCCACGTGGTTTGTCTCAACTATTCTAGGAAGCCAAACGCCCAGTGCTCATTTTCCATGCACGATTAAGACGGCGCACTTCTATTCAGACGGACTCCAGGGACGTTTTTATTCAAGACAAATACAGAGCATTTTAAGGGGGTTGCGGTTAATCCCCTACCCGTGCTATCATTGGCCCTTTCACCAATAGTTTAGGAGTCAACACGACATGGTAGAACAACTTGCTTACGCCCTGATTACACCCTACAGCCTGTACAAGAGCCGCACCGGCGGCATCATCGGCCGGCTGCTGGCGCACACGCGGCTGGAGCTGGTCTCGGTGCGGATGTTCGTCTTCAGCAACGAATTCCTGGACGCCTACAAGGCGGTCATGGCCCCGCCCGACATGGACCCCAAGCTGCGTCTGGCCTGGGAGCGGTACATCGATGAGAACCTCCGCCAGGACAACCCCATGGGGTACCTGCCGCGGTGCATGCTGCTGGTATTCCGCGGCCCCAACGCCGTGCGGCACCTCAAGGACGAGGTCATCGGCGCATTCACCGAGCAGCCCGTCGGTGACACGATCCGCGGCACCTACGGCGATTTCGTCCGCGACGAGAAGGGCAACATTCGCTACTTCGAACCGGCCGTCATCACCTGCCCCGATGTGAAGCTCAACGCCGAGCACATCAAGCTCTTCGCCAAGTACGCCTGCACCGACGGCGGCGTGCTCGAGGGGCGGATCGACTACGGCCAGCCAAATGTGCAGACCTCACTGGTCATGCTCAAGCCCGACAACTTCGAACGCCGCTCCCGCCGGCCTGGCAATATCATCGATGCCTTCAGCTGGACTGGCCTGCGTATCGTCGGCGCCAAGCTGTTCAACATGACCGTCGCGATGGGCGAGCAGTTCTATGGCCCGCTGAAAGAGATCTTCGTCCGCAAGCTCAAGGGCAACGTGACGCAGGAGGTCTACCAGCGGCTGCACAATGCGTTCCTGTTCCCCTTCACGATGCAGGACGCCGAAGCCGTCGCCGACCGCCTTGCCGAGCGCAACGCCAACACCGAGTTCAACCGCATCGTCGAGTACATGACGGGCGTGAACCCCGACGACATCATCGATCCGGCCGAGAAGGCCACCGCCAGCCGCACCAAGTGCCTGGCCCTGCTGTATGAAGGCCCCAACGCGATTGACAAGATCCGCACGGTCCTTGGCAGCACCGACCCAACAAAGGCCGAGCCCGGCACCGTCCGCAGCGACTTTGGTCGCGACCTGATGCGCAACGGCGCCCACGCCAGCGACAGCCCGGAGAACGCCATTCGCGAGCGCAAGATCGTCGGCCTGTACCAGACCGAAGACGAACCCTGCGACTTCCAGAAGGTCCTGGGACAGTAGAATCTGAAAAACGCAAAAACAGAGCCCCGATTTGGCCAAGACGCCAATCGGGGCTTGCCTTTTTGGGCCGTATAGAGTGATGTATTAGGCACACTATGAGCATTACCGTCGACATCTTCGCCCTGGGGCCACTGGAGACTAACTGCTACGTGCTGCGGAGTTACCAGCAGTGCTGGGTGATCGATCCGGGGATCGGCATTTGGCCGGTGCTGCAGCATCTCAAGCAGGCTAACCTTACGCCCACGCGGATCCTGCTGACCCACGGGCACGGCGATCACATCGCTGGGTGCGACGAACTGCGGAAGGAATGGCCGGGCCTGAAGGTCGCCTGCTCCGCCGCCGACGCACCCATGCTCACCGACCCCGCGTTGAACGTCTCGGCGATGTTCGGCCTGCCGCTGCAGGTGGCCGCCGCGGATGAGTTCATCGAGCCCGGCCAGACGCTCCAACTTGGGGCGGCCCAGGTACACGTGTTGGATACGTCCGGCCACAGCCCGGGCGGGCTGAGCTTCTACGTGCCGTCGATCCGTGCGGTCTTCACTGGCGACGCGCTCATGGACGGCGGCGTGGGCAGGACCGACATGCCGGGATGCAGCGGCGAGAAGTTGCTGGACAATATCCGCAAGCACCTGCTGACGCTGCCGGACGACACCCGCGTCTTCGGCGGCCACGGCAACAGCTCGACCATCGGCCTGGAGAAGGTGGATAATCCGTACCTTTAGAAAAGCACGAAATCCGAAGCACGAAATTCGAAACAAACGACAATGACCCAAACGGCAAATTCCAAACAGCACGCAAAGCGGCATAACAGATGACGTGGCTCTGCCTTTTTGCTGTTTTTCGCCCTTTGCGTCAAAAAGAGCAAAAAGGCAGAGCCCGCTCGCAACGCCAGACCCTGCTGTTTGGAAATTGGAAATTGGAAATTGATCATTGAGTATCATTGAGCATTTAGCATCGTCAAGATGACCGCAAACCAAGACACATCTCGCGTCCTGCCTCCCATCGGCCTGATTGCCGGGAATGGGCGGATGCCTGTTTTGGTGGCCCAGGGTATTGGGCGGGCAGGCCGATCGCTGGCGGTGGTGGCCATTCGGGACCAGGCCACGCCGCGTCTGGCCTCGATGGCGGACAGTTTTTCGTGGGTGGGCGTCGCCCGGGTGGGCTCGTGGATTCGCGAACTCAAGCGTGCCGGCGTGCGTCAGGCGGTGATGATCGGCGGGGTGCATAAAAAAGCGATCTATTCACCAATGCGTGTCCTGAGGTATATTCCAGACCTGAGGACGATGCACCTGTGGTACGTCAAGGTCCGCAAGGACAGGCGTGACAACGCCATTCTTCTGGCCGTCGCCGACGAGCTGGCGGCCGAAGGGATCGAGTTGATCTCAAGCGTGGAATACTGCAAAGAACATTTGGCGAACGAAGGAACCATGACCCGCACGGCCGTGCCACGCGGGGCCGCGGCGGACATCGAGTTCGGCTGGCGGATCGCGCGTGCGTCGGCGGACCTGGATATCGGGCAGTCGCTGGCGGTGCGGGAGCGTGACATTATCGCGGTCGAGGCGATGGAAGGCACCAACGCCATGATCCACCGTGCCGGCGAGCTATGTCCCACCGGCGGCTGGACATTGATCAAGGTGGCCCGCGGCGAACAGGACATGCGGTTCGACGTCCCGACGATTGGCCCCGAGACGATCCGCAGCCTCAAGACTGCCGGCTGCACCTGCCTGGTCGTGGAGGCGGGGCGAACCCTCATCGTGGACAAACCAGTCACACTGGCCCTGGCGGACAGACTGGGCATTGCGGTGGTGGGAAAGCGGCAGCCAATAGCCAATGGCCAATAGCCAATGGGTATGGAGGAGCTTGCTCAGCGATCACGCTGGGCATGCCCGAAAAGCTGGATAAAGAAAGAGGAAGCGGCAATCCCGGCAGACTCCGGGACCCGGGGCACCGATCAAGAGTGGCCAACGCCGCCATACCTATTGGCCATTGGCTAATGGCTATTGGCTTTTGGCTGCTGTTAGCTAGTTGGGCACTGGTTCCTTGGAGTGCAGACTGGCGGCGAGGACGATGTGGCGGAGGCGCTCGATACTGACGCTGCCCAGGAAATCGTCGGTGAAATCGATCTCGAAATCGACGTGGAGCCCGCGCAGAAAACCGATCAGGCTGGAACGGTCCATGACGGAGATTCGATTAATCAGAGCTTCGACCTGCTGGCCCTGCATACCCTCACCTTTTTACCTATTGTTGTACTGCCAAACTTATCGTCACAAAATAGTATCAACTTGCGTGCGTTTCTCTTTAGAATTCTGCTAAGGTCTTTTTCCCAATCCATTCAGATGGAATCCGCAACCACCCGTTGTGGATAATCTGTGGAAAATCTGTGAAAGAGCGACTTAACTTTAAGTATTACAGAAAGTTATCTGGGTAGACGGCACCGACAATAGTGTGGATTCTACCCTGACTGATTCCTTACAAACCTTCATGACTACCTTGCATACGAAAGATTTTGACTTCCCGTTCGATGACGCCCTGATCGCCCAGGTACCGCTGGGCGGCCGGGACCAGTCTAGGCTGATGATGCTCAAGCGGCCGGGTGGACAGGTCAGTCATCACTGCTTTGCGGATCTGCCCGGATTGCTCCGCGCAGGCGACCTGCTGGTCCTCAACGATACAAAAGTCATCCCCGCGAGGTTTTTCGCGCGCCGCCAGACAGGCGGGCGGATCGAAGGGCTGTTCCTGCAGGAACGTTCAGTCGGGCTGTGGGAGGCCATGCTCAAAGGGGCCGATCGCTGCCGCGCCGGCCAACGAATGTCGTTGGAGAATTCGTCGGTCGGGTTGGAGTTGCGGGAGAACCTCGGCCAGGGCCGCTGGCTGCTCGCGTGCGAGCCCGCACTGCCGGCCGTTGAGGTGCTCGAACAGGCCGGCCTCACTCCGCTGCCGCCTTACATTCGGAGGATGGCCAAGGCCGCCGGCGTGGATTCGCAGGCTGACGAGCCGGCGGATCGCCAGAGATATCAGACCGTGTACGCAGCCAGGCCCGGCGCGGTGGCCGCCCCGACCGCGGGACTGCACTTCACGCCGGAGGTATTCGAGGCCCTGGCCGCCCGCGGCATCACGACGGCCCGCGTCACGCTGCATGTGGGGGCAGGCACGTTCCTGCCGGTCAAGGCCGACTCGCTCGCCGAGCACACCATGCACAGCGAGTGGTACGAACTCACCGAGTCCACCGCAGCCCAGCTCAACGCCGCCCGCGCCGCCGGCAGACGGATCGTCGCCGTCGGCACGACGTCGGTCCGCGTGCTCGAGACGGTGGCGGCGCAGCAAGACCCCGGCACGGCAGTGCCGGGGCTTTCAGGGATGGGTCCTTCGGGGACGAGGCTTTCGGGGACGGGGGACGCTGCTGGGATCTTTCATGCATGCAGCGGGTGGACCAGGATATTCATCTATCCCCCCTACCAGTTCCGCGCGGTCGACGCACTGATAACAAACTTCCACTTACCCAAGAGCACGCTGCTGATGCTCGTGGCCGCCTTCTGCGCGCCAGGCCGAACAGAGGGCATCGACATGATCAAGTCCGCCTACGCCCAAGCCGTGGCCGAGCGTTACCGCTTCTTCTCCTACGGGGATGCGATGCTTATCGAGTAACGAGCGATGAGTGACGAGTAACGAGCGAGTATTAATGAGGATCGAAAACCCAAGGGCTCTCGAACCGGGGATTCCGCATTCCGCATTCCACATTCCGCATTAAGACGTTCGCAAGACCCACAGGCCAGCGCAAGAGGCAATTCGCAATTCGCAATCCGCAATTGAATCACGCCGTCGCCCGCCTGGGCTCCTGGCGTAGTACCCTAAGCGCCTCTTCCAGCAGGTCTTCCGGGCGCTGGTTCAGTCCAACTTCTATACACGGCAACTGGTATACAGCCGCGATCTTCCGCGTGTAGAGGTCGTACCAGACGCTGCGGCGAACGTAGTTGTGTACGAGCTTTTCAACGTCATCGCAGCCGCGGATGAACTCCTCGTCCTGCCGGAGCCGCTGCTCGAAGACTGACGCAGCCGCAATCAGCCACACGCTGCCCACGTTCTCCCAGCGGAGCTTGCGGATACGTTCTGGCGGCAGGGACCAGCCCTCGATAACGGCTGGACAACCATACGTGGCATGCACGCGGACCACCGCCTCGACAGCCGGCCAAAGGGCCTCGTGGTATCGCTCGCCGTCGACGATCAGTTGCACGACGCTGCGCGTGGTGTAGTAGCGTTGGTAATCCAGCAGGGTCATGAAATGGAATGGCGGATGCGAGTGCGGCGTGGTGACTGCGCCGATGGCCTTGCCCAAGTCGTCGAGCGAAACGCATTGGTACCCAAGGCGGCACGCAATCATCCGCCCAAGCGCCGTCTTACCCACCGCCGGCGGCCCGCCGATCAGAATGACCTTCGGATAGTCCATACGACTCACCCGCTTCATGCCTAAGACATTCTAGCGGGGAGAGAGGCTGCAGGCTGGAGACCGGAGACTATAGGCGCCGTGCCTCAAGCCTCCAGTCTCCAGCCTCAAGCCTATTTTGCAGGCTTGTCGCTGTCGGCAATCTGTTTGCGGATGGTCGTGTTGACCTGTCGCATGAGGTCGACGAACTCCATCTCGGCCACCGTGTATTTCTTGAATACGTCGCTGGCGACGAGCTTGTCGTGAAGCTCCTGGAACTTGCGCTTCTCATCCACCTCGATGGGCTTATTCTGCTGTTCGAGCTCCTGCATGTGGCCGGCCTGCTTCTGGTAGGCCTGCAGAGTATCGAGAATGTCCTTATGCCCGTTGAGTTCCTTGCGGGCGGCGCTCAGGGCGCGGGCCTGAGTGGACTCGGCAACCGCCTGCCCAAGCTTCTGAGCCATATCAATGATCGGACTGGTCATAGTCTTCCTTTCTGGGACTGCTTAACAGTTTTTAGCGAGCTTCCGGATTAACGCTGAGGTAGCAGAGGTATCAGAGGAAGACAAGACTACGGAGACCTTGCTTTCTCTTCCCGCTTTTTTTCCTCTGCTGCCTCTGATTCCTCCGCGTTTCAATTAACAGGCCATGGAATCATACCCTGATTTTCTGCTTACACTACAGCCGCTCCCGCAGGAAGTCCAACGCCTCCTGCAGCATTGACGCGGTTTCGACATCATAGTTCCTAGCCTGTCAGCTTCTGCAGGCCATTGATGATCTCCGTCGTCACCTGGTCCTGGTTTCGGCCGTCGCATTCGACCGTAACGTCGGCCCAGCGGGCGTACAGTGGCATGCGGCGGCGATAGAGTTCGCCCAGGCCTTGGTTGGGGTCGATGACCACGCCACGGGTTGCGAGGTTTTCCAAGCGTTCAAGCAACCGTTCCAGTGGCAACGACAGGTGGACGACTGGCCCGGAGGCCTTCAGGGCTCGCATGGCTGGCTCGCTGTAGACTGCGCTGCCGCCCGTGGCAATAACGTGGCGGCGGACGTCCAGACACAGCAGGTACTGCTCCTCCAGGCGGCAAAAGGCATCGTTGCCGTTGCGATCAATTATCTCCTGCAGCCCCCGGTCCTCGCCGGCCTGTATCAGCAGGTCGCTGTCGACGAACCCCCGCCGCAAGGCCTTGGCCAGCAAGACACCCACCGTGCTCTTGCCCACGCCAGGCATGCCAATGAGGATGATGTTTGCGCTGTCGTCGATCACGACAGACATCCTACACGCAGGCAAACCCAAGGTCCAGCGATCCGGATGTGTTAACGCGGAGGCAACAGACGAAGCAGAGGAACGACGAGGAAGATGCGCGAATCAATCGTCTTCCTCCGCTTCCTCTGTTTCCTCCGCCTTAGAATGAAAAGACTTAAGGCTTCTGAGGGCAGAGGGACCGCGGCTTTTCAATCCGGTTGAACTTCCGCCCATTCTGCGGTATATTACTGTGTTCCGCGTTGGGCGGACATAAAGGTGCTCCATAATGACCGATTACGGCAGCTTTGCCGATGACTTCTTTGTCAACCTTAACCTCCAGACCACACTGGGACTTCCCACCAGTCGGGAGACCATCCTCCATTTCTTCGAGGCTGTGCAGAAGGAATTCTCGGAGATGTCTTCCTTCTTTCAGCGGGAGACCGGCGAGTACACGCTGGAAGGTAACCGTGACAGCGGCAACTACCGTTGGCTGGAACTGACCGCCCACCGTTTTGGCGCCGGGTTCTTCAATCCGCCAAACCTGGCCGAGGCCTACCGCCTGCACCTGTGGCTACTGGACAGAAGCGTCTACTACCTCGGCGTCAGCGGCCTGGACGTGGAGTGCCTGGACATCATGTTCGGATGGAACATGGACTTCCAGGGCAACCGAGACGCGATCGTCGGTCAGGCCTTGCTGGGTAACAGCCCGCTGGGAGCCCTGGCGGCCGAGGGGCAATCCAAGTTCCTGGAATGCGAGCCGAGCATGGTCATTGCACTTGATGACGAGTGCTACCTGCAGGCCAGGTTGTCACTGGAGACCCGCTCCAACAGCTACCAGGTCCGCACGGGCAATTACGAGGAAGAGCCCATCAGCGTTTACTTCACCGTCCGGCGCTACCCCAAGCCCGGCAATGTGATACGGCTGAAGGAATCCTTCACCCGCCAGTGCGAGATCTGCGAGGAGATGGCCAGCCGAATCGTCCTGCCACAGATCATCCAGCCGATCTCACAGGCGATCAGCGCCTCGCAGTAAACATCCGTTGCAAATTCAAACACCAAGTAGCAGACAATTACTTGGTTTCCATCACATCGACCGGCGGTCAGCACCCGCCGGTGTTTTTTTTACGTAATTCGAGGGGCATTCATAGCTCGTGTCAGGCACATGGCCTACGTGCCGATTCCCACACTCCAGGGATGGGGTAAACCGCATACTTGTAGGGTGTTCACCTTGGTAACATGGGGGAACACACCTACAATACAGTGTGTAACGGGAGGACAAAGGAGCACGCCATGAAGAGATTCGTTCTTACCTGCTCGGTCGCGCTATCCGTGTATGTTGGTTCCGTCTGGGCAGCACCAATCCAGGCCGACATCGTCTTCGTGCTGGACAATTCCTACTCCATGCAACGCAAACTGCCGCTGGTCAAGTCGCGGCTGGCGCAGTTCAACGCAGCCATGGTCGCCAACAACATCGATGCGGAATACGCGTTGGTGAAGTTTGGCTACGTCGAACGGATGCTGACGAATCTTGCGCCTTTTGAGGCCCTTGCCAAGCCCCTGTCGAAACTGCATGGCAAGAGCGGCAATCCCGAGCGAGGCTCGGCGGCGGTTGAACTGGCGATGTCCAGCGTCACATTCCGGCCTGGAGCCGTCAAGAACATCATCCTTATCACCGATGAGGACGACGACAGCCTGCTGTCGGCCTTTACCGGCGCCGATTCGGTCCTGGGCTCGAACGATGCGTTCTTCAACTTCATAGGCGTGCCGGGCGTGAATAACACAGATAGCCGCTACGGCGTGCTGGCCGCCACCCACCACGGTACGGCCTTTGACATCCACGACTTTGTGGCCCATCCTGACGACTTCTTCGCGGAGTTCATCTCCGTGAAGTTGTCCGAGATTACCGCGCCGGAGCCCGCCACCTTGGCGCTCCTGGGCGTGGGAGGCTTACTGGCTCTGCTCCGCCGCCTGAGCTGATCGGTTTCGCCCCTTGTTGCCCGGATTGACCATTGACGAAATGGCCGTTTATGGTAAGTTATGGGGCTGGGAAGGTGCGTAGTAATTGCACCGCCAATGTGGGTGTATTAACAGGAGTGCGGGATGAGTAGTACCTGGGGCGTTTGCGTAGTATTGTCGTTGGTAGTGATTTGCGGTGCTGTTCAGGCCGCACCGGTAGTTGACGGAAACGTTGTGGGCAGCGATGCTTATGCTGCCGTCTTCAACGATTCCCTCTGTGAGACGGGCTTGGCGGGCGAAAATCTGGATATCTCGACGTTCCAGGTCTACGCGGACGCCAGCGATCGATATTTCGGCCTGACCGTTGGCCAGGGACCGATATCCCAGGTTGGCGGGCCGACGAGCGTGCTTGGCAACACGGCGTTCTCGATACTGTTCAGCGACCTAGCCGGTTCGCCAAAGTATGCCCTGCTGATCAGTACGGGTGCGGTTCCGACCGTCCAGTTGATGGAGTACGACCCAACTGGCTGGACGCCAAAGCCGATCGCGCCCGCGGATCTGACGGCAACATGGAATAATGATCTTGAGTTTCGCCTGTCCAAGAGTATCATGAGTAATCTGACTGGCGATAAGTACAAGGTCCAGATGCAATTGGATGATACGGGTGCAGCCGCGGATGATCAGTTTTCCGTGACCGTCCCCGAACCGACGACGCTTGTCCTGCTTGGCGTGGGTGCTGTTACACTAGTGCGGCGGTGGCGAGCCTGAGAAGTGAACAACCCGGCCTCCAGCCGGATTCATAATTGCCAATGCGTCCATAGCTTCTGCGGGACGGATTGCGAACCAGCGGGCGGATGGCGGTCCGCCCGCTACTTTTTTATCCACACATTCGGGCTTTCCCAGTTCCACGCAACCCAGCCGCACGCGGTAGTCCCTGAACATGGGATCTTCTCAAATCCATCGCAATGACCTCACCGCTTTTCCCCCGCGGACCGATATAATAGTTTGAGGCTAGTCATGATCGTTGGCATTGTTTCTGACACTCACGGCCTTGCAAATAGACTGCGTTCGGCGATGGAGATATTCGCTGCCCGCGGCGTGATGACCGTCGTTCACTGCGGCGACATCGGGTCGGTCGAATGCCTGGAAATGTTGTCGGATCTGAATGTCCCCGCGTATGCAGTCGGCGGCAACATGGACTACCGCTTCGACGACATGCAGCGGATCGCCGATTACGCCGGCGTCAACTTCGCCTGGGATTCCATCACCATACCCCTTAACGGCAGCAAGGCTTGCCTGGCGGTTACCCACGGCCACGATCAGCGTGCCCTGGCGTCGCTTATAAAGGACACCAACGTCAAGTACCTATGCCACGGCCACACGCACCGCCAGCACGACGAGCACCTTGGCCCCTTGCATGTAATCAACCCCGGCGCCCTGCACAGCCCCCGCGGCCCGGCCTATCCCACCATTGCGATCCTCGACACGGACACAGACGCTCTGGAGTTCGTGGAAGTACCGAAATAGGTTAGAGGATAGAGGTGAGAGGTTAGGCTTCGCGGCGTCGCGTCTTGCCACCTGTATAATACTCAACTGAAGCATGTACTGCCCACTTCGAGCGACGCTGAAAGGCAAGCCGACCTTCACGTCCAGCAAGATATGGACGCCGGCTTGCCTTTCAGCGCCGTTGGACAACAACTGGGAACCGATGGCTCCGCTTCATTTTTACAAAACACGACACGTGACAAACCACTTGGACACGAAGAACGCTGCACCTCGCGGAGCATCACCTCTAACCTCTCACCTCTAACCCGCCGTTCTCACCACCTGGCCTCGTCGAACGGGTGATCGCCACCCTTTGGCTTAGGCTTTGGCAGCGAGTCGATGACCGCCTCGGCCAGGGCCAGGTCGCCTGGAGTGGTGATCTTGATGTTGCGGGGGTCGCCCATCACGACGCTCACTGGGTGCCCCATGGCCTCCACCAGGGCTGCGTCGTCGGTAGCGCCGGTGGCGGTCTGGTATGCCAGCCGCAGCAGATCGCGGCCAAACACCTGCGGCGTCTGCGCCTCCCACAGGTCGACGCGAGGAACGGTTTCGGTGATGACCTTGTCGGCAACCTTCTTGAGCGTGCCGTGGATTGGATAGGCCAGGATGGCCGCCTGGGTCTTCTCGGCCTGTGCGAAGACGGCGTCCACCCACAGGGACGAGACGCACGGGCGGACGGCGTCGTGGACGCAGACAAGGTCGGCATCGTCTCGGACGTTGGCCAAGGCGTTGCGAACGCTGTCGGTCCGCTGGGCGCCGCCGGCAACGATGCTCACGCCCATGAAGCCCAGGTTGCCGCCGAACCGCTCCTTCATGTCGGCCAAGTCCGCCGGAGAGACGACCAGTTGCACCTGTACGACGTCGTCGCGGTTTGTAAACAGTTCAAGCGTGCGGATAAAGACCGGCTGGCCCTTGATCCGCTGGAAGATCTTGTTCTCTTTGGCGCCAAACCGCACGCCCGACCCAGCCGCGGGCACGATCACTGATACCTTGGCCATTTCATGCCTTTCTGCACTAGGTTAGAGGTTAGAGGTGAGAGGTAAGAGGTAAGGCATGCGTATCGAATACCTTGCCTGCGATGATGTCTAGCAACAAGCAAATGGTTCTACGCGACGTACTCAATGCTTCGCGGAGCCTAACCTCTAACCTCTCACCTCTCGCCTTCTTTAAAACTTCCGCCGCTCGTTTATGGCGTCGGAGAGGATTGATTTGTTGGCGTACTCGATCTGTCCGCCGGCGGGCAGGCCTCGGGCCAGGCGAGTGACGGCCACGCCTGTGCCGGCCAGTCGCTCGGTGATGTGCAACGCCGTACTGTCGCCGGCGACCGTGGGATTGGTGGCCAGTATAACCTCGCGGACATCGCCAGCCTTGACACGCTCGACGAGTGCGTCGATGGTGAGATCCTCGGCCTCCATGTCCTCAAGCGGGGCGATGTGCCCCATGAGCACGTGGTAAACGCCGCCAAAGGCGCCCGTGGACTCAAGGGCCAGCAGGTCTTTGGGCTGCTCGACGACGCAGATCACGCCCTTGTCGCGATTGGGGTCGGCACAAACGCTGCACAGTTCGCTCTCAGCAATATTGAAGCACCGCGAACAGGGACGGATCTTGGTCTTGACGTCGCGGATGGCATCAGACAAGGCCATCGCCTCAGTCTCGGGAGCCTTGAGCAGGTGAAACGCCAACCGCTCCGCCGACCGGGCACCAATGCCGGGCAGACGCCCAAACTCGGCGATGAGTTTCTCGATTGTTTCGCTGTATTTAGCCATGGCTCTTCCACCTGAAAAACCTGCCACAGAGGACACGGAGCTCACAGAGATAATCAAAATATGGTCTCGCCTATCTCTGAGTTCTCTGTGTCCTCTGTGGCGGTCGTCTCTCTAGAACAAACCTGGTGGCAGTTCCATGCCGCCGGTGAGATCCTTCATCGCTTCGGCGGATGCCTGCTGGGCCTTGGACTGGGCCGCCGCGACGGCCGCCTTGATAAGGTCCTCGAGCATGGAGGCGTCCATCTGCTCGTCGGCCAGCAGTTGCGGGTCGATCCGCAGGTCGGTCAGCAGCAAGGCGCCGTTCACGGTCGCCTTCACCACGCCGCCGCCGGCCTCAGAGGAATGCTCCGCCTGGGCGAGCTTGGCCTGCATCTCAGGCATGCGCTTCTTCATCTCACTGGCCATCTTCATAAGTTTGCCGATATTGCCGATATTCTCGAACATAATGCTCCTCTGCACAAAGCGTTGATTCGTTAATCGTTGACTCGTTAGCTGGAAGTTTGATCATCGGGGCCGACGATGTCTCTGCTCTTCTTCAGTTGCGACAAAGAGTCGTGCCACTCAACCGCAGTCTCCGGATGTTGACGGTAGTGATCCAGCCGTCTCTGGTATTCCTGCATCTGCGCCTCTGTCACCGGCAATTGGCAGGCTTCAGGCGTAATACCATCCCAGATATCTTCCACTAGTTTGATCTTCTCGGCGGAACTCCAACCGATAATTCCTGCGAGGATGTCTTCCCGTGTTAGCGGCATATCACATCTCCACCACACTTCCGCGTTCTCTTAAAGCCTCTTCTCTATTACGCTTCATCCGATTCTTCTTCAGCCGGGGCTGGCGCTTGCTCTTCTCGCTTGATATTCACTACATCGCCGCCAAAGAGGTCCATGACTGCACGGATTGAGGGGTCCTTCATGACCTCAGCCTTTTCATTCGTGCTAAGTTCACCAAAGGCTCGCCTGGGGCCAGACGCTGGCGCAGGACCGCCCGAAGCAGGCGCGGGCGAAGAGACCGGCGACGTCTGGGATGCAGGCGATTGCGGAGAAGCAAGTGGTGTCTGAGAAGCAGGCGCGGGCGCCTGTCCAGAAAGCCCCGGCACTGCTGTGCCGGGGGCGGGCGCGGCAGGACTGGGGCTTCTGGAATAACTGCTCGCGGCGCCAGCCGGCGTCGCTGGGGCAGCGTTACCGCCCGGGCCCGTCAGGTTTTTTTTTAGCGCCGGATTCTGACCATACGACTGGCCTTGCCCGTAGGTCTGGCCGCCCGCGGGCCCTGGACGACCGCCAGACGCTGGTGAGACGCCCGCGCCACGCGACTGCGCAGGCGAGGCCCCTGCGCCACCGCCCGAGAGCCGCTCCAGCAGGCTTTGCGGGTCGACGAACTTATCCGCCTCCGCCAGCCGCACGACGGCGGCCTCCACCAGCGGTCGCGCCACGCTGGACGACCGAATGTTGCGTGCGACAGTCTGCAGGATGCCAACCGCCTGCACGAGCGTTGGCAGCGTGAAGCCCTTGGCCAACTCCCCCACCGCCTGACGCTGCTGCTCGGGCAGCTCGATCAGGTCAGTATCGGCCCCGCAGACGATTGCGACCATCATGTTCCGCATGGCATCGCCCAGTGACCCCACCGCCGACAGCAGCGACACGCCACTCTCGAGCACGGCGTCGAGTTCCTTCAGGGCAGTCGCGGCGTCGTTGTGTGCAATGGCAGCCGCTATGGCCATGGTCCGCTCATCGCCTGGCGTCCCCAGGATGCGAATTACATCGGCGTCGGTAACCCTTTCGCCGCTGGCGGCCAGCAGTTGGTCGAGCAAGCTCAGGGCGTCGCGCATGGAACCACACGCCGCCCGCGAGATGCGGAACAGTGCGTTCTGCTCAGCGGGCACGCCCTCGGACTTGCACAGGGCGGCCAGGTGCCCAGCGATGTCCCGGGTGGGAATATTGCGGAAATCAAACTTCTGGCACCGCGAGAGGATGGTGGCGGGCACCTTCTCGGTCTCGGTGGTGGCGAAGATGAACTTCACATGCTCGGGGGGCTCTTCGAGCGTCTTCAGGAGGGCGTTGAACGCCTCCTTGGTGAGCATGTGAACTTCGTCGATGTAGAAGATCTTGTAGCGGCTTCGCGACGGTTTGAAGATGGCGTTGGCACGCAGCTCGCGGATCTCGTCGATGCCGCGGTTGGAGGCGCCGTCGATCTCCACCACGTCCACGTCCTCGCCGCGGGCAATGGCCTGACAGGCGTCGCACTTGTTGCAGGGCGTAACAGTCGGCCGCTCGAACGACAGACAGTTGAGCGCCTTGGCCAGGATGCGGGCCATGGTCGTCTTGCCCACGCCACGCGTGCCGGTGAACAGGTATGCATGGGCGATCCGGTTGGTCGCAATGGCGTTCTTGAGCGTCTGCGCAATGGGCTCCTGCCCCACGACCTCGTCGAAGGTGGTACTGCGGTACTTGCGGGCAAGGACTAGGTATTCGGCCATAGCGTTCTTACGTTCCCAGTGTTCTCACCGGTTCGAGCCACATAGCCACGTAGCCACATAGCCACGTAGGCTCCAAACGCGTTACTCTAAACTCTTTTTCACCACGCTGCAGGCTGCAAACCACGCCACCCACACTGAACGAGCAACACATTCAACCAACTCGTCACAGCCTATGTGGCAATGTGGCTAGTGGCTATGTGGCTTTTTAGCTACGTGGCTGACTTCAAAGCTATAATCCGCTCCATCGCTTCCTTGATCACGGCGTCGGGGTATGTCAGGCTGATTCGGAAGAAGCCTTCGCCCCACTGGCCGTATGCCAGGCCCGGGGTGACTGCGATGCCGGCCTTTTCCAACAGTTCCGTGGCGAACGCGCCGCTTGAGCCATTGTACCGTTCGGGCACCGGAGCCCAGATGTAGATCGTCGCCTTGGGCTTCTTGAGGTTCCATCCGGCTGCGTTGAGCGTGTCCACAACCATGTCGCGGCGCCGCTGGTAGACGACGTTTATCGCCGGGAAGAACTGCTCGCCCATGTCCAGGGCCTTGGCGGACGCCAGTTGCACGGCCCGCAGCGTGCCGTTGTCGGTGTTGTCCTTGACCAGCGTCAGGGCCTTGACCGCCGACTCGTTGCCGACCACGCAGCCAGCCCGCCAGCCGGTCATGTTGAAGCCCTTGGACAGGCTGAAGAATTCCACGGCTACGTCGTCGGCACCGGGCACCTGGAGGATGCTCGGGGCCTTGTAACCGTCATAGGTGTTCTCGCTGTAGGCACTGTCGTGGGCGATGAGGATGTTGTTCTCACGGGCGAACTTCACAGCCCGCTCAAAGAAATCCATCGGGGCGATGGCCGTCGTGGGGTTGTTTGGATAGTTCAGCCACAGGACCTTCGCCTGGCGGCGGATCTCGGCGGGGATCTCGTCGAAGTCCAGGAGGAAATCGTTCTGGGCCCGCAGCGGCACCTGGTACGTAACGGCCGACGCGAACACGTGGCCGATGTTGTACGTGGGGTAGCCCGGCACCGGCGCGATACCGATGTCGCCGGGGTTCATCACGCCCATAGCGAACGATGCAATGGCGTCCTTGGAACCGCTGGTGGTCACCACCTGCGAAGGCTTGAGCTCCACGCCCCAGCGACGCTTGTAGAAGCTCCGCACGGCCTGGGGAAATTCAGGCGCAGGCACGTCACATCCATAGCGGTGGCGGTTGGGATCATTGGGGTCGTCGATCGCGCGGATGAGTTCCTTCACGACCGGATCGGGCGTGAACTGGTCGGGATCGCCAATGCCCAGACTGATGACCTTCACGCCCTTCTCGCGAGCGGCGGCAATTTTGCGCCTAAGCTCCGCAAAGGGATAAGGCGGTAGCTTCTTCAAACGTTCAGCTAACTGGATTTCCATGGATTACCTCACAACGGCCGGCGGACAATCGCACGACAGCCACGCATTGTAACAGGGCGGCGGCGGATCGCAACGGCTCGTTGGTCAGTTGTCAGTGGATCAGTTGAACAGGGTAACCGATTGACTAGCCGCTCCATTGACTGTCTAACTGTTCAACTGAATAACTGATTCACTGATTAACTGCCGACGAGGTAAGAAATGACCCAGGCACTGCTCATTCCGCCTAAGAGAATCAAGACGCTGACCGGCCGCTTCCGTTGGCCCTCCACGTGTGCCGTGGCCAGCCCCAGCGAGGCCGACTTGTTGCCCATGGGGCAGGTGCTCGCAGACCTGCGGAGCATGGGAGTGCGCGGGCGGATTGACCGCAACGCATTTGGCCCCGCCGCCTTGCGGGTCAGACGCGACGCACGCCTCAAGCTCGCCGGACTCAACGCCACCGGCCAGATTAGAGACGACGCATATCGTCTGACCGTCTCGCCCGGTGGCATCGAGATAATCGCCTCGACTGACAGCGGCGCGTACTACGGCCTGCAGACCCTCCGCGAACTGCTGGCCGTGCATGGCAAGACCCTGCCATGCATGGTTGTCGAGGACTGGCCCGACTTTGCCCGCCGAGGCGTCTACCACGACTGCTCACGCGGCAAGGTGCCCACCGTGGCGACTCTCAAGGCCCTCATCGAACGGCTGGCCCGCTGGAAGATCAACGAACTGCAGCTTTACATCGAAAACGTCTTCACGTTCCATCGCCACCCTGCCATCGGTCGCGGATACAGCCCGTTCACGCCGCAGGAGCTGCTGGAGGTAAAGGACCACTGCCGCCTGCATCACGTGCAGTTCGTCGGATCGCTGGCGAGCTTCGGTCACATGGAAAAGATCCTCTCACTGCCGCAGTACGCTCGGCTGGCCGAATCCCCAGGCGCCGGCAACGTGTTGGGACTGATGTCCCTTTGCCCCACCGATCCCGCGGCCGTTCGATTCATCGGCGAACTATACGAGGAGTTCATCCCGCTGTTCGATGCAGTGGACTTCAATATCTGCTGCGACGAGACGGTCGATCTGGGCAACGGCCGCTCCAAGGGCCGCGCGGCCAAAGTGGGCAAGGGTCAACTGTACCTGGATTTCCTGCTGAAGCTCCACGCCCTGTGCCAGCGCCACGGCAAGAGGACCAACGCCTGGGCGGACATCGTGCTGGAGCACCCGGAGATCCTGCCCAAGCTGCCGCGCGACATCGTCATGCTCAACTGGGATTACGACATCCAGGGCAAGCGCATCAAACGCAGTCACGAGATCACCGACGTGGGCCTGCCCCTGCTTTGCTGCCCGGGCACCAACGGCTGGCAGTCGCACGGGACGCGGCTGCACGAGTCGATGGTGAACGTGCGTGACTTTGCAGCCGAAAGCCGCCGCCGCGGGGCCGAGGGCCTGCTGAATACCGACTGGGGCGACTTCCTGCACCGCAACTTCCTGGGCGTCAGCCTGCACAGTTTCGCGCACGGCGGTGCACATTCATGGAATGGACGCGATGTGGACGACGATACGTTCACGCAGACATTCTGCTTCCACGTGCTGGGTCAGCGTGACGGGAGACTGGCCAAGGCCCTCAAGCTCCTGGGCAACACATATCTGCTGGTCGCCGATAAGCCCGTCCGCAATTTCGACCTGTACTGGGCCCTCGTCGAGCCGCTGGCTGGCCCCAGGCTGGATCGGAAAGATTGCAAGGCGTCAATCGATCGCTTGCGCCCGGCCGGACTGCGACAGGTCATCGCACAACTGCAGGATTCCACGATCTGGCCGGCGCCGACGAGGGAGATGGACACGTTCGAGACGCTGGCGATAGTGGAGTTCATGCTGGCCGCACAAATGGACGTGCTGGCCTGTCAGCGAGGCTTGGCGGGTCAGGCGCTGCGGGCCGGAAAGACGCCCCCCGCCGCCGAATTGCGGCAACTCGCCGCCGACACAGTCGACATGTCCGAGGCCTTCGAGCAACTCTGGCTGGCCCGCAACAAGCCCTCCCGCCTGAGGGAGAACCTCGCCACCTTCGCCGCGATGGAAAGAGAGGCCGGCAACCTGGCTGTCAAGGCCTGAGACTTGAGGCTGGAGACCTGAAGCTGGAGACCGGGTGCCACGGCTAAGCCCGTCGTTTGGGCGCGGCCGTGTTTCGCGTGAAGCCACAACCGCACGGCCGCGCAGGCATACAACGCCTGCTTAGCCGTGGGACCCCAGCTCGCCATTTCGCAACCTCTTGGCGATCATCACCCCAAGCCGATATACTGTTGATATGAAGCCCAAGAAGCCTCAGACGGCAATATCACGGCGGGATTTCTTCCGCAGGCTCGTCACTCCGGAGAGCCTCCGCGTTGCCAAGGACTTTCTGCCCGGCGCGAAGATCGTATCGGAACTGACCAAGAAGCCAGGCATGAATCCCGAACAGGCCGGCCTGGAACTCATGCGCAAGGCCAAGCCGGTCCAGATCCCCATGCTCAAGGATGACCCGCCCAAGGAAACTGGACAAGGTTAATGTGGAGCGTCATTGGGAACGCGACTTCGGACGTATAAGCCCGAATGACGGAGCACGAATGGCGAATCAATGACGAAGTACGAAGAGCAGTTCTGTAGACGGTGCGTCTGATCAGTTATTGGATCAGACAGTCAAAAACAAAGTGGTGGCCGTTGCCCACTGTGTCCCAAACTCGTCATTCGGGCTGTTTCGACATTCGAGCTTCGTCATTCGGACTTCGGGAAGGTGAAAACGAGGCACGCTCCTACCGCCCAGCCCACTAGCGAGGCAGCGCGGCATCTTGCACGCGAGTGTGTCTGCCCCTGAGAATGCAAAAACGCTGAAAGGCAAGCCGACTTTCGCGCCTTGAGAGACTCGGGCGCCGGCTTGCCTTTCAGCGTTGTTTCGACTTTAGCGGGCTTTACCCCTGACCCTTGCACGCCGAACCGGTGGCGTCTGTGCGGGCCTTTGGGCCGTCGCCCGACGGCATCCATCGCTGCATTACCTCGCACTCCATGCATTTGGCCAGCTTGGATTGCCAGTTCTTCTGCTTTTCGCCGTGGCAATAGTCACCGGTTACCAGCCAGCACATATCCGGGCAATCGTACTGGTACGTGGGGCATTCGCTACGGCTTTGCTTGGTGCATTGATGGATCTTCCAGCAGGGGGCGACGCTCTTCTTCTGCGCCCTTCGCCAGTGCAGCATCAGCAGCATTCCGACCAGTTTCTGGACGTACGGAGGGCATGGCCGCCAGCCTTGCTCATAGCTCTGGACGGCTCGGGTCGAGACGCCAAGCAGCGCGGACAGCTCGGTCTGGCTCTTGCCAAGTACCTCGCGGGCGCGTCGCAGATCACATAGTCGGGACATTTCCATTGCATCTCCACCGGCAGTTCTGCAGGCGGAACTCCTACCACAATCTTATGACTTTTTGCCTCCGCTGCCAAAGGCAAATTGGAAATTCGCAGCCGCCGTTTGTTAGTATTCTGTTACCGAGGACCCGTGGGGCCTACGTCCGGGGTCGTATTCGTTGGCGGCGTTGCAGGGGTTTCAATCGGCGGTGCCGACGGCGCCGAGGGCGTCCGCAGGTCCGCTGGCGGGGTCGTGCCGGGCTTGAGGAACAGATAATACAGCTTCCCGTCCTGGTACGTGTATCCGGCCAGGGCCTCGGCCAGGGCGTCGTCGCCCATGTAGATATCGCATCGACCGGCCTTGCGGATGCCGCCGCCGGAATCCTGGTCCAGGGCAAAGAAGGCCTGGTCACGACGCTCCATCATGCCGCTGGCGCCGCGGGTGGGCAGTTTCTCCGCCGACACCATGGCAACGGCCGCACGCGGGAAGATCTTCTTGTCCGTCGCGATGGACCGCATCTTCGTTACCGGCTCGTTGATACTGCCCAGGGGCGGGCCCTGCTGCTCGATGTGGAACACGAACCGCGGATTGCGGCCGGTGTATTTCTGCACGTCCTCGGGGTGGGCCTTGAAGTAGTCGAACATCGCCTTGAGATTGGCCTTGCCCTTGACGAGTTTGCCCTCGGTCACCATCTGGTCGCGTATGGGCTGGTAGTCCATGCCGTTGCACCCGGCGTAGCCGATGCCGACTAAGCTGCCATCGGTGAGCTTAAGCTTGGCAGAGCCCTGGATCTGGACGACGTAGGCCTCGAAGGCGTCGCCGAGATAGAACAGCTCATTGCCCGCCAGCATATTCCGCGACTCGATCTGCTGGCGCGGGATGTTGAACAGGGCCACGGTTCCGTGCTCGGGGTCAAAATGATGATCCGCGGGCAGGCGGTAGATCGGGTAGCGGAACTGGCCTGTCCGCTCGCGCGAGGCGGTGAAGGTCGGCGTGTAGTACGCGGTGAACCGCACCGTGCCCTTGTTGTCGTAGCCGACCGACTCCCACACGTCGAACATCTGGCGTATGCGGGTGTTCATCTCCGACGGGCTATGCGTGGTGTCCAGCAGGCTGCGGAACGCCACCAGGCTGGCCAGCGCCTGATCGTGCGAGATCTCGCCGTAGGGGAAGGCCTTCTGGCTGCCCGGCTTGCTCATGTAGTGGATGCTGTTGTCCACCGACTCGCGCAGGCGATTCTGATCGCTGCAGGCGGCGGTGAAATCGGGGATCTTCGTGGGGTCGGTGATCTTGCGAAGTGCCAACTGCCCCTCGGGCAACTGCCACTCGGTATCGGCAGGAGTAGGTTTCGGCGTGCAGCCGATAACAGACAGCAAAATCACGGCAGTCAATGCAAAGACAAGTGTGTTCTTCATCCCTGAATCCTCATGACGAAGGTGCGCGAAAACGACCCGGACATCCATGTGGGCCAGATTATGACACGCCGAAACCCGCGGGGCAAGATCAATAACCAAGATCAAATAAGCAGGATGAATGGGATAAAAGGGATGCGACACAGACTGTTTTAGCAAGATAGACAGGATGGACAGGATGTTTCATGACGAATCCTGTCCATCCTGTATATCCTGCTAATAGGGCTCGTGCCGTATCCTTTTCATCCCTTTCATCCTGCTAAAGGAATGCGGAGAACTACTCCAGATTCGCGTGGCGTTGCCAGAATGCGGCCTGATCGAGTTTCAAGCGAGTGGACAGGACGTTAAAGACGGCGTCCAGGCACAGGCTGGTGGCGTGCTCGAAGACGGCGGCGCGGAAGACAATATTTTCGGCGATGGCCGGCACGAGGACGGCCTTGTCGGCGTCGCGGGCCAGCGGACTCGTCGCGTCGGCGGTGATGATGACGACCTTTGCGCCAAGCTCCCGCGCTCGTCTGGCGAAGTAGTCGGTTATGCCGGTCTTGCCGGTGCAGCTTATGCACACCAGCAGGTCGCCAGGCCCGGTGGCCGGCGTGATCGTCTCGCCTGGTATGTGTGCGGTCAGCCCCGCGTGCATCAGGCGCATGCCAAAGCTGCGGGCGACCAGGCCGCTACGCCCTGCCCCCCACACGAACGTCCGCCGCGCCCGCGGCAGCATGTCCGCCAACTCCAGGAAACTGGCCCAGTCCACACGCTCCATCACGTCAGCGATGTGCGAGAGCAACTGCTGACCGGCGATCTTTACTGCATCTTTCTCGGAAGACATCTTTTTCTAACCTCAAAAACAGGCTGTAGGCTTTAGGCCGCAGGCTGGAGGTACAGCAAGAACACAGCCAGTGGCGCCTACAGTCTACAGCCTACGGTCTCAAGCCTTTAGCCTACCCCGCTGCCGCCGCCGCGTTTTTCCCAGCGGGACAGGTTCAGCACCTGCGCCAGCGTGCTGCCGGCGCGGATCTCGGTGCGAATGCGGTTCTCCGCCTCAAGGATGTCAGCGGCCCGGTTGGCCATCTCGACGGCCTTGGCCTTGGGCAATACCATCACACCGTCGTCGTCTGCGACGATCCAGTCGCCAGGCACGATCCGTTGCCCGCAAACTACGATTGGCACGTTGATATCGCCCATGCCCATCGGGTCGCCGGCGTGAGTGGTCACCAGCTTCGTCCACACGGGAAAATCCATGCGGCGGATGTCGGCTGTGTCGCGCACGGCCCCGTTGCACACCAGGCCCGCCACGCCCTTGACCACGGCGGATTCGGTGGCCAACTCGCCCCAGACGGCCGGTGACTGACCCGAGGCATCCACAACGAGAATGTCGCCTGGCTTGGCAATATCGATCGCCTGCACTGGCTTGGACCAGTCGCCGGGGAATGTTCGTACGGTGACGGCCGGCCCGCAGATCATCTTGCCTTCGATCAGCGGCCGCAGGCCTTCCAGGCATGGCTGGCGGTGCGTGCCGTCGGAAATATTGCTCGTGCGGACGCTGGCGATAAGTTCACGGAGATTGGCTTCGGTGCTCCGCTTGAAGTGCGTGGTCGCCACCGACTCGCCAGTATCCAGCGCGCGGCGAATCTGTGCCGCGGCCTGCTGTGGATCAACCGCCTTGGTGATGGCCCCACCGACGATCACGACGTCGGCGCCAGCAGCAACAGCGGCGGCGGCCGTCTCGGAGTTGATCCCGCCAGCTACTGCCAGCGTCTGCGTGGTCACCGCGCGGACGGCCCGGAGAAGCTCCAGCGGGTCCTCACCCTGCATCTGGGCGTCGATCGCGCAGTGGACGTCCACCCAGGCAACGCCCCATTCGGCGAGTTTCTGTGTGAAGACGACCGGGTCAGCCACGCCCAGCAGGTCCACCGCCACCAGCACGCCGTAATGCTTGCCAGCCTCCACGCACTCCTTAATGGTTGACGGGGTAGCCGTGCCGCTGACGGTGACTATGTTGGCGCCAGCCTTTGCGGCGGCCTCGGTCTCGATTCGGCCGGCGTCCATGGTCTTCATGTCGGCGATGATGGTCTTGCCGGGGAACATCTCGCGGAGCTTTCGGACGGCGTCCAGGCCTTCGCTCTTGATAAGCGGCGTGCCGGCCTCGAGGTAATCAGCCCCGCCCGCCACAGCCGCCTTGGCCACAGCCAGGGCGCGATCCAGCTCGATGAAATCCAACGCAACTTGCAATTTCGTAGTGCTCATGGGGGACATGGTATCAAGGCGGGCGGCTTTGGAACAGTCCCTATCGCTTGGACTGAGTAATCCGCGATTCAAGAGATGATGGTAAAGCCGGCCGCTCCAGCGGGTTGCCGCTTCGCAGAGTACCTAGTTCGTCTACTCCGCAGCCTGTCGGGCGACGCAAGGCCAGGAGCCCTTGATGCCCGACTTTGCGAACTGGCAAGCCGCTGTGAAAGGTCTCTCCCGCGCCCGACCTACATGGTCCGCAGTACCAACTGCACGCCTTCCATGACTTCAAGAAGTCGCGTCGTAGCGAGTTGGCCGATGTTTTCTGTTAGCGAGGCCTTGTCGACGGTTACGATTTGGCTGACGTTTACGACGCAGGGCTTTGGGAGTTTTGCCTCGCCCCTGGCCAATCGAACGTTGCCGGTCGCTTCCGCCAGAGACAGGTTACTTGTGATGGCACAGCAGACCGTTGTTCGGATGGCGGAAGCGTTGAATGCGTTGTTTTGGATCACCACCACAGGCCGGCGAAACCCAGGCTCCGACCCCGTGGGAATGCGAATATTAGCCCAAAAGACGTCCCCCTGCTGAATTACCATGAGACATCCTCGAGTCTTCGCTCAGCCGCCGCCTTAACAAACTCCACGCCATCGTCGGCGTTTACGGGGGCGGTGTACACGCGGTCGAGCTGCTCGCGGATGGCCTGGGCGTCCTGACGCTGCAGATACTCGCGAACGGCCGTGGAGTAGAGTTCGCTGCGGGAAAGCTTACGCTTATGCGCCCACCGATCGGCCCGCCCGGCAAGGGATTCATCAATGGAGATCGCCAACTTACGTGCTGCCATTGGTATTACCTTTCACATACCATAGTAATACCGCGGCGGATCGGTGTCAAGCGGAGTTCGCGGGTTATGAAAAAAGCATCGCACCCTGTCGCGCAATGCAAAGTCAGGCGCCCAGGGCGCCTGACTATGTGAAACCGCAAGCCATCGTCTGACCTACTGGGAAATCATGGCAGTGTTTCCAAGCCTGCGTTTGGTTCGTATGGCGATCCAGCCCAAGCCCATAACTAAAGTGCCGAGCATGACCGGCTCGGGCACTGGCGCCGGCGAAGTTTCGACGCTGTACTTGTACACCGGCTCGCAGCGACTTGTGCCATACTGGAACCAGACGTTGGAAATGCCGCCGTTGAAGTTCAGGCACGCCGGCAGGCCGCTTAGCGTGAAGGTGACTGAATTGCTGATCAGCGGGTTCTGGCCGGTCACCGGCTTGTTTCCTGTTCGAGGATTGTCGCCGCTACTGAGCAGGCCGAAGTCCATGCCGCCGACGTTGGTTGGGCCATTCAGGTTAGGGCCGGGGAACAGGTCGTGCGGACCAAAGAGGCTCAGTCCCGTGGCACTGATGCCATATTTGGCGCAGCCGGGGGCGCCACTAAGTGACCCAACGAACGCCCACTCGCCGCCGACGTTCCCGCCCACGGGCTGCTTGCCAAACAGCACATCGCTGCCCGGCGTCAGCACGGCCGATGATGGCGTCAACGCGGGATGGCCAGCCACGTCAAAGAAGACTGCCGTCAGGAGGTCCGTCGGCTGCAGGACGTCTTGTGTGGATGTGTTTGAGAGTGTCACGACGAGGTTGTTGCCACTGCGGACAAACGTCGCCGACGCGGCATGCCCCTGGGCATCAAAGGAAAAACTGACGGAGTTTACGATGCATGCCCCACCAGGTGCAGCCACCATACAAGCGGCCGCCAATGAGAGAATTGCTTTAATTGCTTTGCGAAACACGGTTCACCTCCAAGTCACAAGCCGGGCGCACAGTGCACCCGACGTCGGAGGGAACATGAGATATGTTTGCGAGAGAAGCAAATGGGGCATCGCAGAACCTGCCACAGAGGACGCGGCGCGGGCAGTAGCCAACAATCAATTGCGGAATGCGGAGTGCGGAATGTGGAATCCTTGGTCCAAGTGCACTGGGACGTATGAAGCCTGGCATTGCCCAGAATCACGTGGCCTGCGCAGAAGTTGACGGATAGTAATACAAAGACTGGGAATTCAACATCTTCTCTGAGTTCTCAGTGTTCTCTGTGGCCGTCGTTGGGCCCACAGTACCGCCTTGCGAAATGGCAAGCCGACTGCGAGCCTACTCCGCGGGAACCAGCAGGAACATGCACTCCAAGCGGCGCAGGAGCCGCGGGGGCAGGCTGCGGGACCAAAAGGCCTCCGTGCCCGCACGGCCGTGGGTGGTGAGGGCCACCAGGTCCGCCTTGCGTTCGCGTGCCAGGTGGACCAGTCGGCGCGCCGGGCCGCCGCGCGGGTCGACCACGGCGGTGGCGGGTACGCCTTGCTCTTGCAGGGCCTTCACCTGCCGCTGGAGGTATTCCACCGCCTCCTGCGTGCGGACCTCCAGTATCCCCTGCGTGGTGCCTGGCAGCAGGTTTGTGGTGGTCAGTTGCTTGCGGGCTTCATCGTGGAGCGACAGGATAGTCGCCAGGAGCATCGACGCCTCAAACATCCGCGACAACTCCGCAGCCACGCCCAGCCCGCGCTCGTGCGATGGCTCGCCGTCCAGAGGGGACAGGCACAGGTGGAACGAAACTGGCGCAGGGCGGTCGACCTGACCCGGCAAAAGCAGAATGGGAGCGTGCTGGCAGTGGGCCAGTTGCTGACCGAGGTTGCCCACCAGGTGATCCCTCAGCCGCACCCCGCCATGGGCACACATCACGATCAAATCGCTGCCGAACTCCTGTGCGTGCCCACCCAGCCCCAGGGCAATATGTTCGGTCGGCTGTTCGTGGACATGCCAATCCACGGCCACGCCGCCGTCTATGTACTGGGAGGCCATCTGCTGCAGGTACTGGCTGGCCTCCTGGAGGTTCGTCAGGTGTCGCTGCCCATGCACGCTGGTATGTGCGCCAGCCTCCAGAACGTGCAGCAGCGTCACATGGGCCGACGCCTTACGCGCAATAACCGCCGCCATCGGCAGCGCCTGCTGCGCCAAGGCCGAGCCATCCAGAGGTACCAGCACGTTTCTAATCATGTTCGCGCCTCTAAGGGTTGCACAGGTCAAGGGTGCCACGGTTAAGCGGGCGCCGTTTGCCCGCGCGACCGTGCAGACCTGCCACGAGGCACGGCCGCGCCAAACGACGGCTTAGCCGTGGCACCCTTGTAACCATTACAACGCCAATCGCCACAACAGGTACACGTTCAGACATATAATCAGCGCCGCCACCACCGACGCCGCCACGGTCGTCCAGGGGCGATTGACCAGTACGCCCATCAGGTCGCGACGGCGTGTGAAGCGGATCAGTGGCACCAGGGCGAACGGCAGGCCGAAGCTCAGGATCACCTGGCTAAGCACCAGGGTCTTGGTCGGGTCCACTCCGGCCCATATCACCGCCAGGGCCGGCACCATCGTCAAGAGCCGACGCAGCCATGCCGGGATCTGCTTTTGCAGGAAGCCCTGCATAACAATTTGCCCGCTCATGGTCCCTACCGCCGAGGACGACAGCCCCGACGCCAGCAGTGACAATGCGAACAGGGTCCGCGCCGCCGGGCCCAGCAGGGTCTCCAGCGTCTTATACGCGTGGCTGATCGTGTCGCCTTCCATATGCGTGCCGTGCAGAGACTGGGCAGCCATCACCAGCATGGCCGCGTTGATGCAACCGGCCACGCCCATCGCCAGAACTACGTCCATGATCTCGAACCGC
>Ga0265339_10000230_pt1 | contig 45385 bp, 31 predicted proteins | sample 4CB219metaG_FD_202085 | JGI IMG/M metagenome (GOLD analysis project Ga0265339, IMG submission 202085) | Rhizosphere microbial communities from Carex aquatilis grown in University of Washington, Seatle, WA, United States - 4-CB2-19 metaG | ecosystem: Host-associated > Plants > Roots >... | reverse complement strand
CGCCCGCCGCAGGTCGTGCCCGATGCATGCCTCCGCTACGCCTTGAGGTCGACGGCTCGTGCCGTGACGCCGATGGTGGAATGATTCACGGAATCCGCTCGGGCGCCCTCGCCACGCCCTCGTTCCGGCACGCAAAACGTGGTCCGTCATGAAGGCCGCCAGCCTGCGCTAGCCCTTGCGTATGTGGCGAAACCTAGGGGGCCTCAATGTGGATACTGGGGCAACGGCGACGCCGATGAAGTCGACAACGAGGGCCGGCCCAGCGCCGAATGGTCTGCCGCGGACTGCGGCGCCGGCGACAGCAGGAGTGCTAACCTGCACAGTCGAAGCCCGAGTCGGCGGCAAGGCGCTTGCCGACCGGCAATCGCTGCTTTCCAACTTGGTAAAAGTCCCGCCGCGGGGCGCCGAACGCGGAATCAGGTGCCGCGGCAGGTGTTACCAAACGGTGTTACCAAAGGGTGTTACCAGAACGCTGCCTTGTGCTCCCTGAGGTGCTTCTGAAGCTTGGAGCGTCGCCGGTCGGTTTTTCAACCCGGCACCTGATTCCCTGATTTGCCTGTCGGAACGGGGGGTGTCTTCCAGTTTCCCACCTGAATGAGGAACCCGCGCGCTCCCCTGGAGAAGTGTTACCAGAAATGTTACCAAAACGTAGCGCTGCTGCGGTTTTTCCGAGTTCATCGCCCCTTGAAATTCCCCGCAAAAAGCGCATAACTGCGGTCTAACGGGGGGGCAACTGACATCTTTTTAATGACTCGAAATCAGGTGCCCCGAAAGGGGTTGTGGGTTCGAATCCCATGCCCTCCGCTCTTGCTTGGCAAGCACTTACGACGATTAGCCGTACGACCTTCCCGAAACGCTCCCTGCCCCTACGGAAGCAACAGGGAAATTCAAGGACTGTTGCTATCGACAGACGGCTGGTTCGGTGGCCCGTATAGCGAAGCAAGATCGTGCGTCGCCACAATGACTGCATCGAGAGCACGCCGAGCTGTTGGTGGTCGAACGGCTCCGGAAGGCAAGTATGGACCCGGCGTTGATCTACTCCGTTGAGCAGACCGGGCAGGTGATCACCTCCGAAAACGAAAACCGGTTGTCCACGGCTGACGTCGAGCGGTTCGACCGGGCCATTGACGAACACCGGCCCGAACGACGCGGCTTACTACCGACGAGTTGGTGACCTGCAAAGCCACGACATTCGCGCACTTGGTGACTGAGCTCAACGCCAGTCAGTGCGAACAGCATGCCCGAGCCATCCTCGACCGGCTGCAAGAAGTGGACTACGAGACCTACGCCAAGGCGTTGATCAGCGTGGCTCTGGTCGGCCCAGAAGCGTCACCACCCTCGGAGGACAATTATTTCTCCTAGACCCGAGAGATGTTTCCCGACGTGCCGATGGAAGACGACATTCGTGATGAATCGGCGGCTCGCCCGCCACACGACCTTGAATGTGCCCGTCTTGCCCTGACTGCGGCAACCCAACCGTAGCGTCCTTCCGTCCCTGGCTCTTCGACGGACCGCTGGCATCGCGGCTGTTCAGCCTGAAGTGGTAGCCGCAACCCCTACCATTGATGGCCGGCTGAACTGTCGCCTTTATCGCTCGATTTTGCCGAACAAAGAACGTCCTTGACCTTGTTTATGCCATCACTTTCGGCCACCGTCGTCATGTCGATCAGGGCTTGGATATTCATTTTGGCCGATTGCAACATCAGCGGAGGCAGGTTGAAGACCGAACCGCCTAGTGAGATGTACTCGATCAACTTGGCCAAATCTTGCTCAAGTTTTTGGAGGTCTGCCTGGATGTGGGTCGATATCTCGTCCCCAATGGCCGTGGCTCGCGGACGCCGCTGCCGCTTGACGTCTTTCGCGCTCGCAATGGCTTTCGGCTTCTTGGCGCGCTTTTTTGCAGGCCGTGCTTTGTTCTTACTCTTGCTGGGAGTTTCGGAGGATTTCAATTTAGCCATCAGCGAGCGTCTCCTATGGCGAGGTCACACGCCCCAACAGCCTAAACTAATCTCACAGTTGGCGGATCGCAATTACCAAATGCAACACGTGATGAACCAGCAGCTTGCTCGCGACACAACGCTGCATGGGCCCCCTTTGCCATAACAGCGCCAGACGAACGGCCACCGCGCCGGCCGGCTACAGACCTTCGACGAATGGGCCGGCGCGTCACTCTTGGTGGCCCTCATCCTCAAGCGGCGACCGCGTCAGGTAGAACCACTTGGCCGTCACGCCGCCGATGAAGCCAAAGAGCATGGCAAACAGGGCGTGACCGGTGCGGAGCACGAGAGAGTGGTCGGGGCCGACGGATATCGTGCCTACCAGACCTCCGCCACCAGGCATCCCCATGCCGCTATTGCCCATCCCTCCCGGACCCATGCCCGTACCCGGCATACCAGGTCCACCCGCTCCCATGGCACCATTGGGCGTCACCGGCAGTTGTTTCTGAAGCAGGCTGTGAACATAACCCAGCAGGTAATTCGTCGGCAGGTGCTGCCCAACGCCCGCCTCGAACCACGGAGCCAGCACGATCAGCAGGTAGCCCCAGCCGCAAATGGCCAAACCCGTCCAGAAGGCCCTGGCCTGGCCGAGGCGAAACAGTGCCCCGAGAATGGCCGCGAACAAGAGCGGCACCGTCAGTGCCATGGTGAGGCCGGCCCAGAGCGGCGAGGCGAATCGAATCGCGGCTGTGCCGAAGGCGGCGAACAAGACGGCGCCGAAGAGGGCGGTCAGCGAGAAGCGAAAGACGTGGACGCCGGATGACATGGTCTCGACTCCTGTTCCTGTTTGGCCGACCTTGAACAATTGGCTTTTCATGGGGCAGTTTACCAAAGCACCCTGCGCCCGCACACGTGCCACGAATCAAACTGGTTCGACAGGCTCGTGCGTTTCGCCGTGCCATTTGCCCAGCTAGAATCGTGGCCGTGCCATTCGCCCGGTTAGAATCGCCGGCATGATTCCCCGCACGCCCGGCGACGGACAACACTTTCCCCGTGCAACACAACGTGCCGATGTCATCCACATCTTCCCCGGCATCCACTTGTACGGCGTGGTTGGTCGTCATCTTACTGATGCCCGTCGCACTGCTGAACTATCTCGACCGTCAGATGCTGGCGTCGATGCAGTCCACCGTGATGTCGGCCGTCCCGAGCATCGGCACGGAAGAGAACTGGGGGTTCATGCTCGGGCAATTCAAGTGGGTCTATGCTGCGCTCAGTCCGATCGGAGGTTACATCGCGGATCGGTTCAGCCGGCGATTCACGATTTGCGGTAGCCTCTTCGTGTGGTCGGCGGTGACCTGGTGGACCGGCCACGTTACGACGTACAGCGGGCTGCTCTGGGCCCGCTCGCTGATGGGCATCAGCGAGGCATTCTACATCCCTGCGGCCCTGGCGCTGATCACCGATTACCACACCGGTCCCACGCGATCGCGGGCCGTGGGATTGCACCAAATGGCGATGTATTGCGGCGTGATTGTTGGCGGGTTTGGCGGTTACGTCGCGGTGGCACCCAACCTGGGCTGGCGGTTCGCCTTCGCTGCCTGTGGTCTCTTCGGGGTGCTTTACGCATTCCCGTTGGTCTTCCTTCTGCGTGATGCAGGGAAATCGGCGGCGAGTGCCACGGCTTCCAAGGCGTCGCCCCTTCAAGCGGCAAAAGAGTTGCTCACTAACATCTCCTTCATATTGTTGGTGCTTTACTTCACCCTCCCGGCCCTGGCGGGCTGGGTGGTGCGCGACTGGATGCCCTCGATCCTCAAGAAACAGTTCGATATCGGCCAGGGCGAGGCCGGTGTGGCGGCCACCCTCTACTGGCAAATCGCGGCCATCGTCGGAGCAGTCGTCGGCGGTTGGTTGGCCGATCGCTGGATGCGCCGGCACAAACGGGGACGCATTTTCGTCAGCGCCCTTGGCATGAGTCTCATCGTCCCGGCGATCTTCGGCGTGGGAAATGCCGGTTCACTCACGATGGCCGTGGCATTCCTCGTTCTGTTCGGTCTTGGTTGGGGTTTCTTCGACTGCAACAACATGCCGATCCTGTCACAGATTGTTCGGCCACAGCTCCGCGCTACCGGCTACGGGATCATGAACTTCGTCAGTATTAGCTGCGGCGGGCTCGCCGACTGGGGCTTCGGTGTGTTGCGCGACCGGAAGGTGCCGCTGAACGTGATTTTCGGCATCTTTGCCGGTGCCGCAATCGCCTCCGTCGTCCTCGTGCTGCTCATCCGGCCGAGCAAGGATCGCATCGGCCAGGAGCAATGAGCTGGCGGTTGAATCGTTACCGTCACCTCGATCGCAGCCACGATCGGTTGAAGACGTGTACGAGGTACCGACGCCCTTGACGACGCGATCGGCCGGACAAGGATGACTTCGAATGCAATTTCAATTGCACGACGATCCGAAGACCGAGACATCATGTCCGATTCCTGGCGCACCGATGGCCGATTATACTTCAGGCGGCCGAAAATGAGACATTTGGCTTGATGGCAACGATGGGGCGCCTCGCTGCGACGAATCGGCCATGGCCCTAACTGCGGTGCAGCAACAGCAAGGCCGACAGCAGGAAGCGTCTGAAGGTTACGCCTGCGCTGGCCGTGGCATGCTGGTTCGGCGGTGCCACGGCTGAACGTTGGCGGGAACCAGGGCGGCGTTGAAGTTGCGCGGTCACAAGTCGTTTTTGTAATTCAACTTACCTTGCTTGGGCCACGCGACGAATGCCACCCGCTTGCCCGGTGGTCTGCGACACTGGAAGCTACCCAAGGCGTCTGCCATTCTTGTTTTCGAACCCCGATTGCCCTGCCGCTGCCAAAGGCAGCGGCAGGGCAATCGGGTGGGGAGGGAAAGTTTGAGACCGCGGATTCTAGCTGCGAGCATGAGACTCCACCTGGCAAACCGGTGGCATTATTTGACCGCTCCGAGCCTTTAAGCGGTCCATTGATCCAAAATCGTCTGGCCGAATTCGCCCCAATTCGCCCCTTCCCCGCTCGTAACTTTTCTCCCACCGCTTACAATACACGGTAACTGTCCATCGGTTTTGATCTTACATCGCCTGTAACCCGTTGAGCGAGATGCCCCGTATGCCCATTCAAACGTCGAACCCCCTGTCGGCCAACACCATGAAAGGCGGCCAGATCGAGCAGTCGGATCTCAAGGCCGCGGAAGAGCTGACCCGCGCCTACCAGCAGATGATCGAGCAATTGGGCCGCGTGATCGTGGGCCAGAGCGAGGTGCTCAAGCAAGTGCTGATCGCACTATTCTGCCAGGGGCACTGCATCCTGGAGGGGGTGCCGGGCCTGGCCAAAACGCTGATGATCTCCAACATCGCACAACTTTTGTCGCTTAACTTCCGTCGTATCCAGTTCACGCCCGACCTGATGCCCTCCGACATCACCGGGACCGAAATCCTCGACGAGGAAGAAGGGACGGGCCGGCGACGGATGCGGTTCGTCAAGGGTCCGATCTTCGCCAACATTCTCCTGGGCGACGAAATCAACCGCACCCCCCCCAAGACCCAGGCGGCGCTATTGCAAGCGATGCAAGAGTACAAGGTGACGATCGCCGGGGAAGACTTCGCCTTGGAAAAGCCCTTCCTGGTGCTGGGCACCCAGAACCCGATCGAGCAAGAAGGTACGTACCCGCTGCCGGAGGCCCAGCTCGACCGCTTCATGTTCAAGATTCTCGTACAGTACCCGAGCTTCGAAGAGGAATTGGCCATTACCGAGTCGACGACGGGCGGCGACTTGCCGACGTTGCGGCCGATCCTCGACCAGCAGGCGATTCTGCAGTTGCAAAGGACGGTCCGCAAGGTGCTCGTCGGCCGGAGCGTATCGGCTTACGCGGTGAACCTGGCCCGCGCCACGCGGCCCGGCTCGCCCGAAGCGCCCGATTTCGTCAACAAGTACCTCACCTGGGGCGCCGGCACGCGGGCTTGCCAATCGCTGATTCTGGGTGCCAAGGCGCACGCCTTGCTCGACGGACGAGTCCACGTTTCGACCGACGACATCCGCTACGTCGCCCGGCCCGTGATGCGGCACCGCCTGGTGACCAGCTTCACCGCGGAAAGCGACGGTGTGACTGCCGACCATATCGTCGAAAAGCTGTTCGATACGGTACGAGAACCCATGGAATAGGATTGAGGTATATGGCAGGTTCGAAACCTGCCCCACGGCTATGGCGAATCGTTTTTTAGATCCCGAAGGTCTCGCGCGCATCGGGCATGTCGAGTTGGTGGCGCGGCAGGTGGTGGAAGGTTTCCTTACCGGCCGACACCGCAGCCCATACCACGGCTTTTCAGTCGAGTACCTCGACCACCGCGCGTACACGCCCGGCGACGAACTGCGGACGCTCGACTGGCGGATTCTGGCCCGCACGAACAAGTACTTCGTCAAGCTCTTCGAGGATGAGACGAATCTGCGGGCATACATCTTGTTGGACATCTCCAACTCGATGAATTTCAAGAGCGGCAAACTCAGCAAGCTCGAATACGGTAGTTACCTGGCCGCCGCGCTAACGTACCTGCTGTTGCGGCAGAACGACGCGGTGGGTCTGACGCTCTTCGACAACCAGATTCGCCAGCAATTGCCCGCCAAGGCCCGGCCCACGCAATTCCGCCGAGTGCTCGACGTGCTCGAACAATCCTCGACGGGCGCCGACACGAACGTGGGAGCGATCCTGCACACGGTGGCCGACCGGATCAAGCGGCGTGGATTGGTGATCGTGATCAGCGACCTGATCGATAATGAAGAGGCCATCGCCAGCGGCTTGCAGCATTTCCGCCACAACCACCACGAAGTGATCGTGTTTCATGTGATGGACGACGCCGAGTTGACCTTTCCTTTCGACCGACTGACGCGGTTCAAGGATATGGAAGGGGGCGGGCGAGTGGTCGTGAACCCCAAGAGCCTGCGAGCCCGTTACTTGACTCGAATCAACGCTTTCACCGATCGAATCAAAAAAGACTGCCTCGAGCGCCGTATCGGTTACAATCTCACGAATACCAAGGAGCCGTACGACGTATCGCTGGCGGCCTGCTTGGACAAACGGTCGCGGATGGGCTAATGGACCTGATCAACGCCAACCTGCTCTTCCTGCTGCCGCTGGCCGCGATTCCCGTCGTTTTGCACCTGCTGACGCTGCACCGCCTGAAAACGGTCGAACTGAGCACGTTCCGTTTCCTGTTCGACAGCTACGTGCAACAGCGACGGCGGATGAAGTTTCTCGAAGCCCTGCTGGCCTTCCTGCGGACGATGTTCCTGCTGTTGTTGGTGTTCGTTTGCGGCCGGCCGGTGGTGCGGCATTGGAGCGCGCTGTTCGGCGGCGGCTCCGGCCGCGACGTGGTGATGCTGGTCGATTGCTCGGCCAGCATGAACGCCCAAACGGCAGGGTTGACGTCGCTGGAACGCGCCAAGACGGCGGCGCGCTCGATCATCAAGCGGCTCAATTCCGACGACCGGCTGACCTTGGTGCGGGTGGCCGCCAAGCCCGACGAAGTCTTCAGCCGTTTCAGTTCCGACGCTGAGGCGATCGACGAACACATCGATGCGCTGGCCACGAGCCCCTCGCGGGGCAACTGGTTCATGGCCCTTTCGCAGGTCTTCGGTCCCCAGTCCGCCGAACGATCGAAGCCGACCGTGTATTTATTGACCGACTGCCAGGCAAGCGGCTGGCGGGAGCTGGAGCAACAAGGGGTCGAGCGGCTCGTTCCCGACGACGCCAAGCTGGTGGTGGTCAACGTCGGTTCGCAAGAGGCGTTACAGAATCGGGCGGTTGTCGGCTCACCGCCGGTGCAGTCGAGGGTGATCGTCGGACTGCCGTTGGTACTGCGAGCCCGCGTCGCAAACGACTCGAAGAACGAGCCGGCCGAATTGACCCTGAGCACATTCATCGACGAGAAGGAAATCGCCCGCGGCCCGCTGACGATCAAGCCGGGTGAAACGGCCGATAAAGAGGTCATTTTCGTACCGACCGAGCCGGGCATGCACCGGGGACGGTTCCAGATCGGCGAAGACCGTTTTCCCGACGACGATCAGTACCTGTTCACGCTTTCGGTCGAGCCGCAGATCAAGGTGTTGTTGGTTAACGGCAACCCGTCGGCCGATCCATTCGAGAACGAGGCGCTCTATCTGCGTACCGCGCTCACCGCGCACGGCGAAGAAGAACAAGCGGGGGCGCCCAAGCCGCCCACACCGTCCCCCGCCGCGACTTCGGCCCAGGCTCCCGCGACGCCGGCGCCGACGGCGCTCACGCCGGCCAAAGCGTTCGTCCGTTCGCTCGACGTGCAGGAGATCCCCGAGGGGACTCTAACCCAGGAGACGCTCCGCGACGCGAATGTCGTGGTGCTGGCCAATTGCGGCGGGCTGAACCAGCAGCAATTCATCTGGCTGCGCGACTTCGTTTCGTCGGGCGGTGGACTGATGATCTTTCCCGGCGATCGCGTGAACCCCGACGTTTACAACCCGCAATTCTTCACCGTCCCTGGCCCGCAGCAGGAACGGCTGGTGCCGGTCAAGCTGGGGCAGCCAGTGGGCGATGTGCAGAAGTCCGATACCTTCGTGCAATTCAGCTCGGTCGCTTACGAGCATCCGGCGTTGAGCGTATTCGACGATCGTGATGCTCGCTATCTGACGACGGCCCACGTTTACCGACGGTTTCCGTTGGTGCCAGACGAGAAGCGGAGCGACGTCATTTCGCTCTTGAAGTTTTCGCCCAAGGAGCCGGCACTGGTCGAGGGCCGGTTCCACGACGGCCGGGTGCTCCTGGCGGCATTTCCAGCGAACACCAAGTGGACGAACTTGCCCCTCAAGCCGGAGTTCGTGCCGCTCGTGCTGCGGCTGGTAAACTATGTCGAGCACCGGGCCGAATTCGAGATCAAGCGTTCGGTGGTGCCGGCCGGAGGCGCGGCGGAGGTCGACGTCGCGGCCACCTGGTCGCCGCGGCCGGGCGAACCGCCCGTTTGCGAGGTCACGATCGACCGGCAAACTCCGCAGCCGGTCGAGTTCGAGCGCGCCGGCACGCGCTGGGTGGGCGGTTTCGAGGGGACGGCGCTCAAGGGATACTACGCGGTCGAAGTCAAGGGTGGCACGGCGGAAAGGCCGAAGCGCGATTCGGCCGAGTTCGCCGTGAATCTGGCGGCCGACGAATCGAAGTTCATCGCGGCCGGCGAAGACCAGCTCCGCGAGTGGTTGCCCGGCGTCGATCTGACGGTGGTCGACGCCACGGCCGAAACGCAACAGGAAATGGGAGCCGTCGGCAACGAGCGTGAAATCTGGCGCGGGCTGCTGCTGGTGGTCTTCGCGATCATCGCCATCGAGTTCATGCTCGCCACGCTCGGTGGACGCAAGGTCGACACCGGCGACGACGTATCGGTCGGCGAGCGCATCAAGCAATACAGCCCCGGCACGTGGGTCGGGCGGATGACCGGGGCGAATGAACCAGCGGAAGTGCAGTAGAGTGTTTTAACCGCAGATGACGCAGATGAACGCAGATGGCTCCGAAGAACGCGATCCGCAAACCTACGCCATCCTTGGCGCCGCGATCGAGGTACACCGCGAATTGGGGAGCGGATTTCTAGAGGCGGTCTACCAGGATGCCTTAGCGCTGAAGTTTCAGCAAAGGAATGTTCCGTTTCAATGTGAGCATTCCATTCCGGTTGTTTACAAGCAAATGCAACTGACGACGCCCTACCGCCCCGATTTCCTGAGCTTCGACTCGATCATCGTCGAATTGAAGGCGATTCTGGTCCTTAACCTGCGTTCATCTGCGCCATCTGCGGTTCTTAGCGTTTAACCCCTACCTCCGTCACAGGAGCTTTCCATGCCCAACCAGACTCAAACGATCAACAATACGGCAACGCCTGAGACGACGCCCATTTTCCGGCTGATCGGCGAAGTACGCAAGCTGCTCCGCTCGAGTTGGGTGGCGACCGGGCTTGGTTTGTCGATCGCGCTTTACCTCGGCACGCTGTTGGTACTGTCGCTGCTTGACCTGCTCGTGCCGCTCTGGCCCACGTTGCGGATGGTGGCGCTGGCGCTGGTGATTGTGCCCAGCGCCTGGGCCTTTTTCACCGGCGTCCTGCGGCCGTTGTTCCGTCGCCTGGGCAACCGCCAGGTCGCACGACGGATCGAGACCCACCTGCCTGGCATCCACAACCGCATCGTGAGCTGCGTCGATCTGGAGGAAGACCGCCGTCCGAGCGGTTACTCGCCCGAGTTCTACCGGCGGTTGGTTGGAGAGGCGATCGAGCGCATCCGTTCGTTCCGCGCCGCGGTCGTCGTCGATCGGGCCAGTCTACGCCGCTCGGGCACGGCGGCGGCAGCGGTAATTGTACTGTTCGCGCTTTCCTGGGTGCTGCTCTGGGACAGGCTCCCAACGGCGATGGCCCGCATCTTCGCTCCGTTTGCCGACATTCCGCCCGCGACCGGCGTCAAGTTCACCGTCGATCCGGGCGGCAACGATACCAAAATCCTTCGTGGCGACGACATCGACTTCCAGGTTGAGGTTACCGCGGGCGATCCGCGCGACCTGCGGATCGAGATCATGCCCGACGACGGCGGCGAGACGATCTGGCATGAACTGCAAGAGCGGCCGCAAGCCAAAGGGCACTGGAACCGAAAACTGCGTTCGTTCGAGCATTCATTCGCATTCCGCGTCCACGGCGGCGGTACGTGGAGCCGCAAGCACCATATCACCATGGTCGATCGGCCGCGGATTATCGATCTGCACGCGCTGGTTCATTACCCCGAATACATGGAAATGGGTGAAGCGTCGGTCAGCCCGCAACCGACGGCCGACGTGACCGGTCCCGAAGAAAGCCAGGTCGAGGTCCAAGTGCAGGTCGAAGGGGACGTGGCCGAAGGTGAAATCCAATGGCTCGACGTGGCCTTGAAGTCGGTGCCGGTGGCCGATCGCGAAGAGCGTGTCTGGTTCCAGGGCAAGTTGCCTGAAGGCGCGGTGGCCGAAGGAAACTGGCAATGGGACCAGGAGAAGCACGCACGCCCGACGCACCACGAGCCGCTGGCCGCCGGAGTGCGCGGTCACAAGTTCCACACGGCGCCGGTCGCGTTCCAGGTGATGCCCGACGACTGCTTGTTCGCCTACGTCTACATCGTGCCCGAAAAAAATCCGGAAACGATCATGCTTCAATGGAATGACGGCCAGAACTGGGAACACCGGGCCTACTGGGGCGAAGACAAGGTCGGCGTGGGGCAGCCGGGTACGGCCAGCCGTTTGCACATGGGCGGGCTGCCGAAGGCCGGCGAGTGGGTCAAACTTGAAGTGCCGGCAAAGGCCGTCGGACTGGACGGCAAGGCGCTTAAGGGAATGGATTTCACACTGTCGGGAGGCGAGTGCTACTGGCACGTCGCCGGGGCCTTGCCGCCGAGCGCGCGCGAAGAACGGCAGTTGGTCGTCAAAAAAACATTTCCGCTAGCGCGCGGTGTCTCTGGCGGCGGGCTGCGCGATGTTTCTGGCGGCGGGCTGCGCGGTGTTTCTGGCGGCGGGCTGCGCGGTGAGTCGGAGCTTTGGACTGGCCGTTTTCCGCTGGTGGGCGAAGGTTTGTACCGCGTAGAGCTGCGCAACGAGCTCGAGGCGCCGAACCAGACGATGAAAGAAGCCAAGTACCTGGCGATTCCCGATCTGCCGCCGCAGGTGACGCTCGAACGGCCAGGCGCCGACATCGCGCTGGCCGAGCCTAAGAAGCTGCCGTTGGTGATCGCCGCATTTGACGACTGGGCCTTGAAGCACGTCAAGGTGCTGGCGCAGAAAGGCGAAACGGGCGGGTTTCGCGAAACGACCGTCAAGCACTACGACAAGCCGACTCGCGGCGACACGGCCCAAATGGCACTCGATCTGGTACCCTTCGAGCTCAAGCCGGGCGAATTGGTGAAATACCGCGTGCAGGTCGAAGACCGCAAGGGGCAGATCGCCGAGACGCAAGACTACGTGGTGCGGATCGCAGTCGACGACAACGCCGCCGACCGGCAACTTGCCCGATTCGAGCAGACGCAAGACGCCTTCCAGCAGAAGCTCGTGCAGTTGATTGCCGAACAAGCCAAGGTCCGAGACAACGTCGAAACTTTAGAAGAGAAACACGAACAACTGGAAGAGAAGTTGGCCGAGGCGGAAGCGCAGGCCGCTGAGGAGGCCCGCAAGCTGGCCGAAGCGAACCCCCAAGCGCCGCCGCCGGCGCCACAACCGCCCAAGCTCGATCCGCAAACGGTGCAGGAGCTGGCCGAGGTGCGCCAGCAGTTGGCGCAACTGGCCGCCCAGGAAGATCAGAACACCAACCTGGCCAAGCAGTTGGCCGCCGAGCTGGCCCAAGCGCAGCAACAGGCGGAAAAGCTGCAGATGCTGCCTCCCGAACTGACCGCGGAAATGAAAGCCGCCATGGAAGCATTCGAGGCGCTTGCCGTGCAGCCGATGGCGCAACTAGCCCAAGATCTGCGGCAGGCATCCACACCAGCCCAAAACGACCCCCACCTTGATGAGCTTGGCCAGCAGGCCGATCGCTTGCAAGCTGAGCTGGAGGCGATGGCTCAGCGGTTAGAAGCATTACAGAAAGCACGCCAGCAGCTCGATCAGGGCGTCGACCAGGCGTTGGCCGAGCTGCGACGCGAGATGCTCGAGCAACAGGCCGGAATCAACGCCCGCGGCATTGAAGAGCTGCGCGACATGATCCAGGCCCTGCGCGAGCAGTTACAAAACTTCGAGGGGAAGCAGGCCGAGTTGCTCGACGCCGCCAACGTCGTGCCCGAAGTGATGCTGGCTGATCTGGAAAAGCGGCAAGAGAACATCGAGCAGCGTTCCGAGCCGCCCTTGGATGAGGCGCGGGCGCTATTGGGTGCGGAAGAGCGCCGCCGGCGCGACCCACACTTTCCTGACGCGCCGATGATGGGTGACGAAGACGAGGAGCTCGTGCCGCAGGCCGAGGAAGACACACCGGAGGAGGAGGGGAGCGAATCGGAGGCTTCCGAGCAGAATGCTTCAGAACAGAGTGAACACCCTGACGCCAACGAACCGGGCGAAGAGGACGAGCAGCTTTTCGAGCCGGCCCTGGGTGGTCCGCGTCCCAAGCTCGATCCACGGTTCGCCGACAAGCGTCCCAGGCCAATGAAGGAAGCGGGGCACCCCGACCTCGCGCAGGCCCATCGCGACGAATTGGCCAACCGCCAGTTCGATCGCCTGCGCGATTTGAACCTGAGCCAGCAGAGCCTCGGCGCCGACCAGCAAACGCTGGAAGCGCTGATGGAGCAATTGGCCCAAGCGCTTGAGCAAAGCCGGCAGCCGATGGGACAGCAGCCACCCGCTCAACCTCAGGGCCAGCCGCAGGGACAACCTCAAGGCCAGCCGCACGGAGAGCACGAGGGTGAGCAGGGCGAAAACTCGGCGGAACAGGATGCGGCGCAACAATTGGCCGAGCTGATGCAGTCGCCCGCCATGCGCGAGGCGCTCGACCTGGCCGAGCGCATCCGGCAGATGCAGCAGAGCATGGCCCAGAGTCAGCCGCAAAACCAGCCGCAACCGGGGCCAGCCCACACCTCGCGCGGCAAGTCGCTGGGAAATATGCGTGCGACGTCGTCGAGGGGGCAAATCGTCGAGGTCGAATTGTCGCAACTCGATCCGGGCACGCGCGCGATCATCCTCAAGATGCAGCCCAAGATGCGCGAGGAGTTGCTGCAGGGGATGCGCGAGCAGGGACCGGAAGGGTATCGGAAGTTCATTCAAGATTACTTCAAGCGCTTAAGTACAGTAAAGCAATGAGGAAGGCGATAGGCGTAAGGCGCGGAGGTGAAGAACAATAAAAGACTTTCCTAAGTTGCAAGTGTGGCGGAAGGCGCGCGAATTGACTTTGAAGGTGTACCGAGTTTCTCGCGAGTTCCCGATTCATGAGCGATATGATCTGACCAGCCAGATTCGACGTGCGTCGTCGAGTGTGCCAACGAACATGCTGGTCGCTTATGTTCAGTACCTTCGGCCAAACGCCTAACGCCTATTTTCCAAATGCCTAACGCCTATTTTCCTAACGCCTAACGCCTTTTTTCACCATGCTCGACTGGCTCCTGACCTCGATCCGCGTCAACAGTGACATCCGCTCGCACATCGAGCATGTGACGCTTGCGTTCCAGCACCCGGCGCTATGGTGGTTGGGGCTGGCGCTTTTGGCGCCAGTCGGCTGGTTTATCTACCGGCGGCAGCGCGCCAACCTGGCGTCGGCGCCCCCGGCGTTGGGCCGCACGCTCACCGCGACGCGCGTGCTGATTTTACTTCTGCTGGTGTTCGTGCTTGGGGGCCCGTACCTCAAGCTCGATCAAAAGCAGGAGAAAAAGCCGATCATGGCCCTGGTCTTCGATCAATCGCAGAGCATGGCTTTGAAAGCTGGCCCCTTCGATACCGACGATGAGTTGCTGGCCGCCGCCGAGGCCGCTCGCTATCAGGTGACCGACGGCAAAGTCGACGCCGAGACGCGCAAAGCACTCAACGAGATGACACGCGCCAAGCTCGTCCAACAAGCGGTGCAGAGCCGGGCTGACGAATGGCTCAAGCCGCTGGCCGAGAAGTACGACCTGAGGTTCTACACGCTCGCCGGCGACCTGACCCGCCTGCCGATGCCGGCGGAAAAGATCGAGCTGGCCGAACCCCAGCCGCAAGGCGGCGAGACGCACCTGGGTGACGGCCTGGCCCAGCTCTTGGATGAGGCCGCCGGGCGACAGATCGCCAGTGTCGTGATCTTCAGCGACGGGCAAAACACCGCCGGCCGTTCGCCCGCCGAGGCGGCCCGCGCGGCCGAGGCGCTTTCAGCGCCGGTCTTCACCGTACCGGCCGGATCGGCCAGGCCGCTCAAGGATATTTCGGTCGTCGACGTCTTCGCTCCCGACCAGGTGTTCAAAGACGACATCGTGCAGGTTTCGGCCACGCTCGAAGTGCAGGGCTATCCGCAACAGGGTGTCAAGGTGCTCTTGCTCGAAGACGGCGTCGAAAAGCCGCTGGCCGAAAAAGACGTCGTGCTCAAGAACACCGAGCAGCAACGGGTCGATCTGGAGTTCAAGGCCGAACGGCCCGGCACGCGGACGCTCACGGTGAAGATACAGCCGGCGGGCGAGTTGCCGGAGGATATTCTCGACAACAACACTGAAAGCGTCGGCGTGCGCGTCAGCGACGACACGCTCAAAGTGCTCTACATCGAGGGGCTGCCCCGTTGGGACTTCCGTTTCCTGAAAAACGCGATGCGTCGGGACAAAGGGCTCGCCGGCCGCGGTCTGCGCGCTCCCGCCAACACAGTTGCAGCCGCTGGGGCTGCCCCGGCTGCCCCGCCGGCAGCGCCGGCTTCTTCGATTGCCGCGAAGGTTCCTCCCGACATCGTGCTCGAAGCCGAATACCGCCGCCGTCCGGCCGCCGAAAGGCCGGTGCTGCCGCAAACCGTCGACGAGTTGGCCGAATACCACGTGGTGATTCTGGGCGACGTCTCGCCCGCACTGGTCGATTCGGCATTCGTGGAGGTTCTGGACCAGGCGGTCCGCGAGCGCGGCGTGGGTTTGATCGTCGAGGCAGGCACCGAGTCGATGCCGCACCGTTACGACACGAAATTCCTCGAGTTGCTTCCGGTCCATTTCCGTTCGCGCGCGGCGGGGATTTCGGCGCAAGCGTACAAACCGTTCAAGCTCGAAATCAGCCCCGATGGCGCGATCCACGAGTCGATGCGGCTCTTCGACGACGCCGGCCGCAACGAGAATGTCTGGTCGCAAATGCCCCCCTTTTACTGGTGCGCGGCCGCCGAGCGTCCCTCGCCCGCCGCCACCGTGCTGGCGTACAATCCGAGCGTCGAGGGACGCTATGGAAAGCTGCCGCTCGTGACCCACCATTACGCCGGTGACGGCAAAGTGCTGTTCATCGGCACCGACTCGACCTGGCTTTGGCGGCAGAACGTGGGCGATCGTTTCTTCTACAAGTTCTGGGGCCAGGCGATCCATTTCGTCGCCCGCCATGACGCCAAGGAGGCCAACAAGAAGAGCTGGGTCGAGGTCCGGCCTGTACGTGCCCGCATTGGCGAAACCGGCATGGTGGAATTGATGGCCATCGGCGCCGACGGCGCGCCACGTAGCGAGCCGAAACTGGTGCTCAAGGTCGAGCGCGAGGGGGCCACGCCCGACACCGTGGAAATGACCGCCGACAAATCGGTTGCCGGGCGCTACCTGGGCAAGCTCACCCCGAAAGCGACGGGCAATTACCGCTTCGTCTACGAGCAGGGTGGAACCTTGGGGCCCGTCGATGCTTGGATGCATGTCAAGCATTCTACCGAGGAAACACGGCGGCCGAACGTCGACCTTGAATCGCTCGCCTCTCTGGGCGAAGTCGTCCAGCTCGGCGATCTGGCCACGATCACCGGCAAACTCGTTGGCGAACCCAAAACGGTCGAGTTGCATCGCGAGGCCAGCCTTTGGGACAACTGGCTCACGTTGAGCCTGCTGGTCTTTGTGTATTCGTTGGATGTGGGACTGAGAAGATTGGCGGGGTTGTCGTAATGCGGAGCGAAACGATGCGGCAAAATATGTGCGGAGCGCGAAACGCGGTGCGCGGAACGCTTCGGTTCAGATTTCAAGGAGATTGGAGTATTGAGGCGCGGAGATTGCAGCGCTGCGCGCTCGCCTTTGGCTCAGCGTTATGCTCCGCGCTCCGCGCTCCGCGCTCCGCGCTTACTTTGGCTTCGCGCGATGCATTGGTTTTGCTCTCGTGCTTTGCGACGGGCGGATTCTGCCAACAGCCTGCCGCTCCCGCTCCCGCCCCAGCGACTACCGAGCCCTTGACCGAAACCGCCGTCGTCGAACGAGTCACGGCGGCGGTCGACCGCTCGTTGCAATACCTGGCCGACAAACAGAACCCTGATGGTAGTTGGACCGACAACCAGGCGCCAAACGCTTTGTCGATGCTGGCCTTTATGGGACGCGGGCACGTGCCGGGCCGCGGTCCGTATCGCGAGACGCTCCAGCGCGGCAAGACTTTCATTCTGGCGAACCAGCAGCCGAACGGCATCTTCGCCTCGGCCCGCCCCTCGCACGGACCGATGTACGAACATGCCCTGACCACATTGGCCTGCTCCGAGCTGTATGGCATGGACCCCGACTCCGAACTCGAGGAGAAGGTCCGCAAGGCCGTGAATCTGATTGTCGCCGCGCAATCGACCACGGGCGGCTGGCGCTATCAACCACAGCCGGCCGATGCCGACCTGAGCGTGACGGTGATGCAAATCGTCGCCTTGCGGGCGGCGAATAATGCCGAGATTCCAGTGCCGCAGCCCACGATCGACAAGGCAATCGCGTACGTCCGCTCATGCTCGCACCCCAACGGCGGCTACGCCTACCAGCCCGGCGGCGCGCCGAACATGCAGATGGCGGCGGCGGGCGTGCTCTCGCTCAAACTACTGCTCGACCCGGAGCTGGGTCCCGACCCAACGGTTGATAAGGCTTTGGAGTACATGAAGCAGGCGCCGGTGGCCTGGGACGGCGCGGGGGGAGTACAGTATTTCTATTACTTTCATTACTACGCCATCCAAGGGCATTACCAGGCCGGCGGCCAGGCCTGGAACGACTGGCATCCGCGGGTGCGCGAGCTGTTGCTCTCGAAGCAAAACGCCGACGGCAGTTGGGACGTGCCGGCAGGCACGGCGGAAGGCGACGGCACGGTCGGCGGAAACAAGGTGTATTGGACTGCGATGGCCTCGCTGGTGTTAGAGATTTACATGCACTTTTTGCCGGCGTACCAGAGATGATCATGAGCGCTTGGTTGCAACATGGAGTCGTAGGGTGGGACAAGATGGCGCAGCCAGCGCCGACCCGCTGCGCGAGTGCAGCGGTTCTTGTCACAGCCTTCATTTTCTTGCTCGCCCTCACGGCGCCAGCGCTCGCCCAAACCGGAACGATCCGAGGCACGCTCGAACCGTGCGATGCAAGCACTACGTTGGCCGTTGTCGATCGCACGACGGGCAAGAAGCACGCCGCTCAACTCGAGCAGGCGAGCGGTCAATTCGAGGTCGCCGCCCTGCCGCTCGACGGCGCCTTCGACTTTCTGATCGAAGGAGGCACATCACTGGTCGAGGGGATCGACCTCTCGGTACCCCGGTCGGACTACGAGCAAGAGCAGCCGCTGACCGAGGAGGATGTGCTCTCGATCAAGCAGAAAGTCGCCTCGCTCAACCAGTTCGAAGACACCGTCGAGGTACTCACCGTCGAGGGAAACATCCAACATGCGGCCGTGCTGGTGAACAAGCTCCGCACGAAGCCGTTTTACGGCTCGAAACCTGGCGAGATCGTTTGGCGAGTGGAGCTCTGGCACTTCGAGCGTCCTGACGAGACCTGGGTCAAGGTGCAGGACGAGCTGTTCCTGACACTGCACCGCGAAAGGCTCGCGCAAGCAGCTTATAAAAAGAAATCAGTGACCTTCGTTCCAGGATTGGGTGGCATTCGGCTCTCAAGCGAGTCGCCGATCGCCGAGGTGGGAACCATCAAACTGCCGCCGGCCGAGTCCGGCGTGCGCGTGCTCTCGGAGGATAAGTCATGACCAGATCGTTCGATCGCCGCGAATTTATCGTCACGACCACAGGCACGCTGGCCGCCGCCGGGATGGGTGCGCCGGCCCTGTTACAAGCCGCACCCGACGCCCAGCGCAAGCTCGGCACCTGCGGCCCGCCGCCGCGCAAGAACCCGCAGCGCGAAACGGCCGCCGAAGGCATGCCCCCCTTGCCGCTGCCCGCCACGCCATTGCGTCGTAGCGAGCCGAAGGCCGAACCGGCGCCTCCGGTGATGATCGCGAAGCTCGAATACGGCACGACGCAGGACTGGAACACGGATCCGGGCGATTGCGACAACCTGATGCGCCACGTCCGCGAAGGGCTGGGCCTCTGGTACGGATGGAAACAGATGAACGTCGCGGAGTTGGTGGCCAAGCACCAGGCCGGACAAAAGACGAAGATCCCGCTCTTGTACATCAGCGGACACGAGGCCTTCGAATTCTCGGACGATGAGCGCGCGGCGTTGCGCAAGTACCTGTTTGACGGCGGTACCTTGTTGGGCGACGCCTGTTGCGGACGGAGCGAGTTTGCCGAGTCGTTCCGCCGTGAGGTGCTGGCCGTCCTGCCCGACCGGGCTTTCGAAGTGTTGCAAATCGACCACCCGATTTTCCGCGCCTTCTACCGTTACGCCACGGTCCACTATCGCAATTTCGCCGGCGGCGTGAAAAACGAGTTCGAGGCTACGCCCGAAATCTATGGAGTCAACGTCGGCTCGCGGACCGGCGTCCTGTTCACCCCTTACGACATGAGCTGTGGCTGGGACGAACACACGCACGACCACGGCGCGCGGCTGATTCCAGGCGACGCGATCCGGTTGGGCATCAACATCATCAGCTACGTGGCGGCCCTGCGGCAACTGGCCGAGACCGAGGCCGTGACGCAGGAAATCCACGCCGCCAGCGACCGGCCGCGGCAGCAATTCACGCTGGCCCAGCTCAAGCACCACGGCGACTGGAACCCCGACCCCAATGCCACCTACCAGTGGTTGCGGCACCTGGCCGAGGAATCGTCGCTGGCCGTCTCGTTCGATCTGCGGAACGTCGAGCCTAAGGAGGGTCAGGTCGCTCCCTATCCGTTCCTCTATATGACCGGCTTCCGTCAACCGCGGCTGAACGACGACGAACTGACCGCCTTACGCCGACACTTGCAGGCCGGCGGCTTTTTGTTCATCAACAATTGCTCGGGTTATCACGAATTCGACCAACACGTGCGGGCGATGGTCAAGCGGATGTTCCCCGACCAGGCGCTGGAGCCGGTCGCAGCCGACCATCCGCTGCTGCGGTCGCTGTTCGAAGTCAGCGAAGTCCGCGACCGCCAGACGGGCGAGCCAAGACCCGCCGAGTTGGAAGCAATCGCGATCAAGGACCGGTTGGTCTTGGTGTATTCCAAGAACGACGCCGTCTCGCAGCTCAAGCAGGTCAGTGACCCCTACGGCAACGGCTACGACGCCGAATCGTGTCGGCAATTGTTGGTGAACATCGTCGCGTATGCCTTGCAGAGCTGACAAAGGTTGCAGGTTACAGGGGCAGCTGGGAAAAGGCGAGCGGGGGCGAGAGCCCCCCGGTGGTTCAAATTGTGATTTCAAAGACGTAACTGCGCTCCAGCGTGGGAACGAGTAACCAGGAGAAACTTCGATGTCGACCGCCGTGAAATCCAACCCACTTCTGGCGCCCGTCGCCGCCAACAGCGACGACCTGACGGCCATCCAGAAGCTCGGCGCGGCCCGGCAGAAACTCAAAAGCGAGATTGGCAAGGTGATCGTCGGACAGGAGCAGATCGTCGACGAGCTTTTGACGGCCATCTTTGCCCGCGGGCACTGTCTGATGATCGGCGTGCCGGGCCTGGCCAAGACTCTGATGGTTCGCACGATAGCGCGGGCGATCGACCTGGAGTTCAACCGCATTCAGTTCACGCCCGACCTGATGCCTTCCGACATCACCGGCACCGACATCGTCGAGGATGATCGCTCGACGGGCGGCCGGCAATTCCGCTTCGTGAAGGGGCCGGTGTTCGCCAACATTCTTCTGGCCGACGAAATCAACCGCACGCCCCCCAAGACGCAGGCGGCGCTGTTGCAGGCGATGCAAGAAATGCAGGTTACCGTTAGCGGCCGGACTTACGATCTGCCACAGCCTTTCTTCGTGCTGGCCACGCAGAACCCGATCGAGCAGGAAGGGACTTACCCCTTGCCCGAGGCGCAACTCGACCGCTTCATGTTCGACATCCGCATCGGTTACCCGACGCCGGAAGAGGAGCGGCAAATCGCCAAGGCGACCACTTCCGACGCCAACGTCGAAATTGCCAAGGTGCTTACCGGGCCCGAGATCCTGCACTTACAGCAGATCGTGCGCAAGCTGCCGGTGAGCGATCATGTGGCGCAGTACGCCGTCGACCTTGCCCGTGCCACGCGGCCCGACGACCCGGCCGCGGCGCCGATCACCAAGGAATTCGTCAACTGGGGGGCCGGCACGCGGGCCGTACAGTACCTGGTGTTGGGGGCCAAGGCCCGCGCGGCCATCGATGGCGGTTACAACGTCACGTGCGCGCATGTCCGCGAAGTGGCCGCATTGGTACTGCGGCACCGGATCATCACGAACTTCCACGCCGAAGCCGAAGGAATTTCGCCGGATCGGATCGTCAAGGACCTCTTGACGGTCGTGTCGGAACCCAAGGCAGAGAGCTATAAATGAAGGGGACCCAGTACAAATACCTCGACCCTGAAGCGCTGAGCCGCCTGAAGAACCTCTCGATCGCGGCGCGGCTGGTGGTGGAGGGTTTTTACGCGGGCCTGCACCGCAGTCCGCAACGAGGTTTCTCAATTGAGTTCGCCGAGCACCGCGAGTACACACCGGGCGTCGATCCGCGGCATATCGACTGGCGCGTTTACGGACGCCGCGACAAGCTCTACGTCAAGCAATATGAGGAGGAGACAAGTCTTCGCTGCTATCTGCTCTTGGACAAATCGGCCTCGATGGGCTACAAGTCCGATGGGCCCTGGAGCAAACTCGAATACGGCTCGTTTCTCGCAGCCAGCCTGGCCTACTTGATGGCAATGCAGCACGACGCGGTGGGCCTGATCAGCTTCGACACCAAGGTCCGCGATCGCATTCCACCGCGCCAGGGTCCGGGCCACCTGCGGGTGATCATGGAGAAGCTGGAGCAAACCTCGCCGGGAGGCGAGACAGGCCTGGCCGACACGCTGCATGAGCTGGCCGAATCGATCAAGCGGCGGGCCTTGGTCGTGGTGATCTCCGACCTGTTCGACGACGCCGAGGGGCTCGTATCGGCGCTCAAGCACTTTCGCCACAAGAAACACGAGGTGGTCGTCTTCCAGACGCTCGATCCCGCCGAACTGAACTTTCCCTTCGACGACGTGACTCGAATCGAGGATCTGGAAAACGGTCGCGAGGTCACCAGCGACCCCCGCGCCTTCCGTAAGGCGTACCTGGAAGAGTTATCGCAATTCCTCGCCGCGGTCCGACAGGGTTGTCTGGACGGGCAGATCGACTATGCGTTGGCCGAGACCAGCCAGCGATTCGACGGGTTTCTGGGCAACTACCTTGCACGCCGGCAGATGATGCACGCGTGAGTTGACGACGCGTTTCGCCTTTAACACTGCAGCCACAGCGACCGGCTGCCGACTTTTCGAAGGGCTAGAACACAGATCGAACTGAAATACGATGATCTTCAATGACCAACGGCCTTTGCGAGACGTGTGAGAACATGCGAGTGGTCGTTAGCGGCAAAGGGACTCGTTTCTTGCTGTGTCGATTGGCTCAGGACAATACGCACTTCCCGAAATACCCGTCTCAGCCTGTCATCAAGTGCGACGGATATCAAGATCAAAGATCTTGCGCGAAAAAAGGACGAAACAAAGAAGCTTGATGTGTTCGCAATGGTTAGTTCACATGCGGATGCTCGCTTCATTTGCAATTCGTTGCCAATGAGCCTATGCTGATAGTCTCAATTCAGATGCGGGCACTACTCAGGAGACGCCGGGAACTATGGCACGAACCAAAACGGAAGGCCCAAGCCGGAGCCAATCGATTCGCAATTACATGCGCGCCAACAAAGGGGCCACAGTGCCTCAGATTGTTGACGGGTTGAAGGCCGAGGGCGTGACCGTGACACCCGGCCTGGTGTACCAGGTAAAGGCCGCTGGGAGAAAGAAGCGAGCGGCGAAGAAGGCCGCGGCCTCGACTAATGGAGCCGCCACCAGCACCAAAGCCGACCAGATTCGAGACGCGGCGCGAGGGATGAAGAAGCCCATTCGACCGAGAGATATCGTTGCCTTGCTCAAGGAGCAAGGTATCGACGTTTCGCGCACACAGGTCAGCCAGGTGCTGGCGAAGATGGGCATGAAGCGAAAACGGAAAGGGAGGAGGAAGGCAGCGGTAGGTATTTCGGCAAGATCGACCAACACGAATTCGATCTCGATTGACGACCTCGTGGCAGCCAAGAAGTTGGTGAGCCAGGTCGGCAGTATTGAAAAGGTCAGGGAAGCCTTGGCCGCCTTGTCGCGATTGAGTTAGGCAATTTGATCGTGCCCGGGCTGGTAAACCTGAGGAGGTCATTGCATTCTCCAGGTAAACGTATACAATGAATTTGTCACGAGGGATCGTGGCGAGTGGAGACAAAGTGCAGGTCTGGACGGCTGCAAGTCGTTCTTCCGGTCCTGCCGCATTCTGCGTTGATGTGCCCTTCTCAAAAGTGCCCGCCTCGTTTTTGTGGCTATCTGCTCTCGTTGTTCGGGCCGAAGGTCTACTTCCATCGAAGTCCTTCGTTCGCCCATGTTGTTCGTTTTTCTTCAGGAGTGCAGAAATGCCACAAGGTAAGATCAAGAAGTTGGTTTCGGAGCGAGGTTTCGGGTTCATCGAGGGAGATCGGGGCGACCTGTTCTTCCACACATCCGAGGTGCAGGGAGTATCGTTTGACTCACTGCGTGAAGGCCAAGAGGTCGAATACACGGCTGGGCAGAGCAAGGGTCGCCCTTGTGCGACTTCCGTCCGAGTCGCAGTGCTGGCGTAAGCGGTTCACCGCTTGCCGATAGCCGCCAACGATTAACCACCAACGCCCCTGGATCGCTGATCCAGGGGCGTTTTCATTCGTCGACTGGAGGAAAACGCTTGCGGTCCCCGGCCTGGGCACTTTATAATCCATAAAACTGTTTGGATGGATTGCGGGGGATGGTATAATTAAAAACTCGATTTGTTTGACAAAAACCGTGCCGGTAGTTTAAGGTCAGACGATGGCTTAGCCGAACCTCGCCGACCTGGTGCATGCCCGCCTTCGATCGGCCCCCGCCTCGACCACACGACAGCCCACGCCACACTCACGCCGGGAAAGGACCAAGCGCCCATGAGTCGCACGATTGCGGCAGCCTTGGTGATTGCTAGCACCTGTTTCACCTCCGACTTGCCAGCCCAACCGCCGGTGATCAGTTTTGTGCAACCCTCGGCGGCCCTGCCGGGCCAGGCCACCGATCTCGTCGTCTACGGTGGCAACCTGGCCGGCGCTGCCAGTGTTTGGACGACCTTGGCCGCCACGGCCAAGGTCGAGCTGACGCCTGGCATCGAGGGCAATGGTACCAAGGCCGACAACGTCTCATACCGCGTCACGCTACCCGCCGAAGCACAGGTTGGCATTTATGCCTTGCGCGTGGCAACCCCAGGCGGTATCTCCAGCCCGAGACTGTTCATGATCGACGACTTACCGACAGTCATCGACAACGGTGCAAACAAGACGTTACAGACAGCCCAACCGCTTACGCCGCCGGTGGCTGTGGACGGGGCCTGCGAGCCGGAGAGCTATGATTTCTATAAACTGACGGCAACGGCAGGCCAGCGGATCAGCGTGGAAGTGGTCGCGCGGCGGCTCGGTTCGGCACTCGATCCGGTGATTCGACTTCTAGACGCCGGCGGTCGTGAACTGGCCTACAGCGACGACGAAGGAGGCATCGGCGCCGATGGACGCTTTGCGTATCAATTCGCCGCGGCCGGCGATTACTATCTTGAAATCCGCGACATTCGGTACCAGGGGGGGGCCAGCCATCGCTACCGACTGCGCGTCGGCGATTTCCCGTTGGCCAACACGCCCTTTCCATTGAGCGGACAGAAGGGCACCACTTCCAAACTATCCGTGGCTGGCCCTAAAGCCGACGGCATGCCCCCTTTGAACGTCCTAGTGCCGGCCGACGTGCCCGGCGGACGCCTCGCCGTAGGCGCCAAGTACCCGCAGGGGCAGGGGTCCGCGGCCCTCACGCTGTTCGCGTCGTCGGCATTGGAGCAAGTCGAGATCGAACCTAACGACACACCCGAGACCGCCACGGCGATTACGCTTCCATTTGCGGTGAACGGCCGATTCGAGACCCCCAAAGACCGCGACTTCTTCGAAATTCAAGCGAAGAAGGGAGATCGCTATTTGATCTCCGGCCGTACCAGGAGCATGGGGTCACCCGCCGATTTATTCCTGAGGTTGTACAAGGCCGATGGGGCGCTATTGGTCGAAGCTGAAGACGCGGGAACTGACGACGGCGTGATCAATTACACTTTCCCTGAAGATGGCGTTTACCGACTGATGGCAGAGGATCTACTGCGCCGCGGCGGACCGGAATTCGTCTACCGGATTGAGTTCGAACCGTACCGGCCGGGCTTTACGCTGGTGGTCGATGCCGACAAGTTCGACGCGCCCAAAGGGGGCGTGTTGGTGCTCAAGGTCACCGCCGCGCGAATCGATTACAACGGGCCGATCAACCTTGCGGTCGCGGGCGCGGGGGACGGTATCCAACTAGCGAACAACGTCATTCTCGAAGGAAAGCCCGACACGCAGCTTTCGATCACGCTACCGCCTGGTTTCGACCAAGGGCTATGCCGTACGATGAGTATCGTGGGCACGGCCAAGATCGGCGAGGCCGATTTCACCGCCGTTGCAAGCACGCTCACTCCACTGCGGACGCTCCTCAACGGATTGCCGTATCCTCCGGCCGGGCTCGACGGCTCGATCGGGCTGGGAATTGGCCCGGCGTTCGCCGACTTCTTTCAATTGGCGGTCGAACCCGCCGTCGTGCCATTCGTCCAGGTCGTCGGCGCGGGAGCCTTTACCACCAAGGCGACCAAAATCAACGGGTTCGACGACCCCATTACGTTGGCCGTCGAAGGCCTGCCACCGGGCGTGTCGGCCACCGTCGCTCCGATTGAAAAAGGGAAGGCCGAAGTCGCGATTCAACTGGCGGGACCGGGTGCCATGGCCGAAGGCGACCATGCCTTCCGCGTCGTTGGTTCGGCCGTGTTCCAGAATCAACCCAAAAAGGTTGTGGCGGCCGGCGTTCTGCGAGTGGTCAAACCGTTCGAGGTGACGGCCACTCCCGCCGGGGCGGTCAACCGCGGTGCCGCGCAGAAAATGAAGATCACGATCGCGCGCAATCCCGCCGTCACCGCCGCCGTTTCCGTCAAATTCAAGAACGTGCCCGCCGGCATCGCTGTTCCGGCTGAAGTTACGATTGCCGAAGGGCAGAACGAAGTTGAAATCGACGTCACCGCCGCGGCCGATACCGTGGTGGGCTCGACTACGCTTACGCTGGTGGCCACGACGAAGGTGAAAGAAAAGGCGGTTACCGTGGAGAGCCTTCCTGTAAACTTGCAAGTGGCCATGCCTTGAGTGCCCGACGGATCCATAAAACACTGGAATTCATTTAGACGATCACGCTCAACATAAGGGAGGAGCTATGCATCTTTCGAACGGGTTGCGACGCGACGGATCGGGGCTATTTGGCCGATATTTCGCGCCGGCCGGACTGGTGCTTATCGCCGCGTTAGGGTGGTCAAGCAGCTCCCTCGCCGCCGAGCCGGCCGCCGCTTCGGCCGAGCCGACGCTGGAACCGATCGCCGTTGGAACGCCCGAGAAGATCGAGGTCTATCCGGCCAATTTCAAATTGGGTTCGACCCGCGCCCGAATGCATGTCGTCGTAAGCGGCCATTATCCCGGCGGCGGCGTGCAGGATCTGACGCGCGCCACCGAGTTCGCATCGACGAACGAAGGCATCGTCAAAATCGCCGGCGGCATCGCCACCCCGGTGGCCAACGGCCAGGCCGAGATCGTCTGCCGCGTGGCCGGCCAGGAGTTGAAGGTGCCGGTGGAAGTCGCCGGACAGGAGGTTGCGGAACGTGTGAGCTTCAACTACGGCACGCTCGTGGCCCTCTCGAAGCAAGGTTGCAATTCGGGAGCTTGCCATGGCTCGCCAAGTGGCAAGGGCGGATTCCGAATGTCGTTGCGTGCTTACGATCCAACCGTGGACATGACGACCCTCGTCCGCGAATCGTTCAACCGCCGCACGAATGTCTTCGAGCCCGAAAACAGTTTGCTGTTGAAGAAACCCCTGATGGAGGTCGCTCATGGCGGCGGCCGCCGGATTCGCAAGGGAGACCCAAGTTACGGCATCCTTCGCGACTGGGTCGCCCAGGGTTGCCAGATCGACCCGCCCGACGCTCCCACATGCGTCAAGGTCGAAGTCTACCCACGGCAGCGCATCTTGCACCGCCCGGCCCACACGCAGCAACTGCACGTGCTGGCCCATTTCTCCGATGGATCGATCAAGGACATCACCGAGTTGGCCGCCTTCTCCAGCTCGGATGAGGCCGTGGCCACGGTCGACGCCAACGGGTTCGTCGTCGGTCAGGACCGCGGCGAAGCGGCGATCCTGGTGCGTTACCTGGAGAAGATTGAAACTGCCTACATCATGTTTCTCAAGGAAATACCGGGCTTCGCCTGGAACAACCCCCCGGAACAGAATTACGTCGACAAATTCGTGTTCGAGAAATTACGGCAATTGCAGATTCTTCCCTCGGACCTTTGCACCGACGAGGAATTCGTCCGCCGCGTTTACCTTGACGTGATCGGCGAATTGCCCAGCGTCAGCGAGGTCGATGCGTTCCTCACCAGCCAGGACCCGCAAAAGCGGGCGGCCTTGGTCAATTCTTTGCTCGACCGACCGGAGTACGCCGATTTCTGGGCGCTCAAGTGGAGCGACCTCCTGCGGCTGCGCAACAACAAGGTCACGCCATCGGGCGTGCACAAGTTCTATCACTGGGTCGTCAATGCACTGCGCACGAATATGCCGTACGACCGATTCGCCCGCGAGCTGTTGACCAGCGCCGGAAGCACGTTCGACAACCCGGCGGCCAACTTCTTCCGGACGGCGACCGACACGAATGATTGCACCGAGACGACTTCGCAGTTGTTTCTCGGCATCCGTATCCAGTGCGCCAAGTGCCACAATCACCCTTTCGAGCGCTGGACGCAGGACAACTACTACGGTATCGGCGCCTTCTTTAACCGAGTGCAACGCAAGCCGAGCGCCCGGCCCGAAGAGCAAGTGATTTTCGTAGCACGCGCGGGCGAAGTCACCCAGCCGCGGACGGGCAAACAGATGAAGCCCTGGCTGCCGTTGACGGGCGATGCCGACCTGCCGGGCGAAGACGACCGTCGGCAGATCCTGGTCGATTGGCTGGTCAAGGCCGACAATCCGTTCTTCGCCAAGGTCGAGGTCAACCGGCTCTGGGGACATTTGCTGGGCCGGGGAATCGTCGAGCCGGTTGACGACTTCCGCGACTCGAACCCGCCCTCGAGCGCCGCGCTCTTGGACGCGTTGGCCAAGGACTTCGTGGCCCACGGCTTCGACCGCAAGCACATCTTGCGGACGATCCTCAACAGCCGCACGTACCAGTTGAGCTCGCGCAAGAACGACTTCAACAAGAGCGACACCAAGTACTTCTCCCACGCGCGCACCCGGCTGCTGTCGGCCGAGCAGTTGCTCGACGCGATCTGCCAGGTGACGGCCGTGCCCGAGAAGTACGCCGGGTTGCCTGCCGGCACCCGGGCCACGCAATTACCCAGCCCCGACGTCGACAATTACTTCCTCAAGGTCTTCGGACAACCGGCCCGCGAGACCGCCTGCCAGTGCGAGCGCTCGAGCGAGTCGAACTTGTCGCAGGCGCTGCAGATGATCAACGGGCCGCTGGTTCACGGCAAGGTCCGCGATGAGAACAATCGCTTGAAGTTGATGCTCAAGGCGGGTAAGACGACGCCGGATGTGATTACCGAGCTCTACCTGGCGGCCTTCAGCCGCAAGCCGAGCGAGCCGGAAATGACCGCCGCCGCGAACCACGTCACCGCCAGCGGCGACCAGGTCCGCGGACTTGAAGATGTTTGTTGGGCCTTGCTCAACGCTAATGAATTCTTGTTTCAACACTAGCCCAGGTGCTTTGCATGCGTCTCTTTACCGCTCCGCTGGCGATCTTTGTCCTCACCTTGACGTCGCTCGCCCAGGCCCAGGCTCCGGCCCCCGTCAGCTTTGTCAAGGACGTTGCCCCGGTGCTGATCAAGAACTGCCAGGCGTGCCACGGGCAGACTGACCCCAAAGGGGGCTATCAGCTTCTCAATTTCACCCTGCTGATAAAGCCGGGTGACTCGGCCGCGGCGTCGATCACGCCCGCCAAGCCCGATGAAAGCGAGCTCTTGCGGTTGATCAACTCGCAGGACAAGAACGAGCGGATGCCTAAAGACGCCGATCCGCTGACAGCGGAGCAAATCGCGCTTGTCAAGCGCTGGATCGAGGAAGGGGCCAAGTTCGATGGTCCCGACCCAAACGCGACACTGGCGTCGATCGTCCCCAAGGTGCCACACCCGGCGGCGATGGCGGCTTACACGAAGACGATTCCGATCACGGCCGTCGCCTTTCGCCCAGACGGACAGGAACTGGCTGTCGGCGGATATCACGAGATCACGATCTGGAACCCGGCCAACGGCCAACTGGTCCGCCGCATCGGCAACGTCGACCAGCGGACTTTTGGTCTGGCTTACAACAAGGAAGGCACGCTTTTGGCCGCGGCCAGTGGCACGCCCGGCATCTCCGGTGAAGTGGCCCTGTTCGACCCAAACACCGGCACGCTGGTCAAGTTACTTGGTTCGATGCCCGACAACGCCTTCGACGTGGCTTTCAACCCCGCTGGAGACAGGCTTGCCGCCTGCTCGGCCGACCGTTCGATCCGCATCTATAACGTTGCCTCGGGCGTTCAAGAGAAGCTAATCGAGGACCATGCCGACTGGGTGATGGGCATCGCCTGGAACCATGACGGTACCAGGCTCGCATCGGCCAGCCGCGACAAAACCTCGAAGATTTTCGATGCCGTGACGGGCGATTCGTTGGCAACGTTTCCCGGCCACGGCGAAGCGGTTTACGGTGTATCGTTCACCGCCGACGGCGCCCAGGTCTTTACGGGCGGCGGCAACAATCTGATCCATGTCTGGAACCCCGCCGACGGCAACAAGATCGCCGACATCGGCGGGTTCGGCGGCAACGTGTTCAAGGTGTTGATCCGCGGCCTGATGGTCTTCAGTTGCTCAGCCGACAAAACGGCCCGGCAGAACAACGCGCCTGACCGAGCTCAGGTGCGCGCCTTCGCTGGTCACACCGACTGGATCTATTCGTTGGCCGTCAACGAGCCGACGAAGCGGCTGGCCACCGGCAGCTTCGACGGCGAGGTGCGGATTTGGAACCTCGATGATGGTGCCCAGGTCGCCGCCTTCAAAGCCGCCCCCGGTTTCCCGCCAGCCGCGCCAGCGGCCGCCGCTGCAAAATAGTGAGGAGCCACGCTGGCAGCCAGCGGCTCGTGCTACGCTGCCCGGTGCTGGCGCTCGGCGACGACCTCGTCGTATACCGCCAACAACTCGCGGCAATTGCGATCGAGCGAATGGGCCTCGGCCAGCCTTCGCGCGGCGGCCGACATACGCTGGCGCGTAGCGGGGTCGAATAACGGCTGTAAACGCCTGGCCAGCTCGCGCGGATCGCCGGGGTCGTCCACAATCCAGCCCTCGCGCCCTTGAATCACCAACTCTCCGGCCCCGTTGTAGCGGCTGGTGACGACCGGCAGCCCGCTGGCCAATGCTTCGAGCAACACCAGGCTGCAAGGGTCGTACCAGGTGGGCTGCACATAAGCGTCGGCCGCGGCGTAATAGGGGACCGCGTCATCAACCGGACCGACGAAATGAGTGACCCTGCCCGCCCCAAGCCGGCCGCTCATGCGGTCGAACGTGGAGTGGTGCTTGCCGCCCACGACCGCTAAACGCACGGGCCAACCCTCCGCGGCCAACAAGCCCACCGCAGCCAAAAGGGCGGGCACGCCCTTAAGACGGAAGTTGTGCGCTACGATCAACAATAACAATTCGTTGTCGGCCACTCCTAGTTCGTCGCGCACGACTCGGCGATAGTTCAATCGCTGGTCGGGCGAAAACCGCTGAATATCGACCCCGTTATAGACCAGTCTCACCTGCTCGCGGCGGACGCCATGGAATCGCTCGAAATCACGTGCCACCATCCGCGAGATCGCGATGAAGATTCGATCTTCGGCGATATATTGCCCCATCGTCAACTGCCGAAAATCGCGATAGCGCGGTAGCCAGTGGGCCGAGCGGCGCTTGATGGGACGAAGCCAGCGCGGCAACAGATACAAGTTCTGCTCAAACGCCGCGGCTCGCGAACCGCCGTGAGGCTGAAACAGATCGCAATGCCAACCTTGCCCCATGTCGTGTACCAGGTCGAGCGCCAAAGCGTCCAGGCATTTTTCCGCGGCACGCGCAAATTCGAGACGTCCTGCCAAGTGAGGCAGGCGGTGCGGTACGAAGCCAGTCCGCTCGGTGCCTGGCGCGAAGCCGCCGGCCACGATATGGACTTCAAGTCCGGCACGCACCAGCCAATGGGCGAATTGGTGCGTCCATTGTTCGGCGCCTCCGCGCCGCGGGTCGAGATGTTCGATGACGAGACCGATCTTCATGGGTGCGCTCCGTGGCGGTGTTCGAGCGCTCGCTGCCTGGCCAACACGGCGCGGATCAGCCGTTTGTCGGAGCGGCGCAGCTTGCTCACGCCCAAGTAGCGCTTAATGAACGCCATTCGTTGCGCTCGGGAGACGCGATCGCGCGGGGCCGAGTAGGCCAGTTGCCCCAGGTCCTTAACCAGCCATCGGCGGCGAAACCAGCGGCGCTCTTCGACGCGCTGCAAGTCGATCAAATGGACGTCGAAACGGCCGCGAAGTGTTTCGCGGATGAAAAAGTGACAGCAATAAAAATCGCGATGGTTGAACCCAAGTCCGTGAAATCGAGCGGCGACGTCGGCCACGCCGCGGATCAATTGGCGCAGATCGCCATCACGAGGCGCGGGCTTCCGGCCTACGGCAGCCCGATCGGCCAGGTCTGGGAAACGCCGGCGCAGGAAGTGGTCGAGTTGAGTAAATCCTGTCAGTTCCTCTGTGAGCACGAACGACTCCGCCGTGCCGTCGAGACCGAGGCGCTGTCCCCATGCGACGAGGGACATCGTCGCGACTCCCAGCGTTTGGAGCCGCGCAATATGTTCGGCTTCGGTTCTACCAGGCGACGGTCCAGGACCCACACCGAGCCTGGCCCGCAGCCACGATCGCCACGAGCGGATACGGTGTGTTTTCAGGTACATGCCGCGCGTACCGCGTTGAGCAAGGTGCAGCTCGAAGCGCCGGTTTTCGCGGTCGGCCAGCCGCCTCAGCAACTGGCCCCGCGTCGTCGAAACGATGCCTTCGAATCGGGCCAGCCCGGCCAGCTCGAGCGACGCCGCATAATCGGACGCGATCCAAAACTGCCCCAGAGTGGAATCTGAGCAAGCGCGATCGCCATGCGCAGGCGCTTTGATGTCGGTTCGCTGGCCGCTCGCGGTCGACATGCTCAGGCCGCCTGCTCATGGGTCTGGAATTCGAGTTGAGGTTTGACGGCCGTGTACACCTGGTCGATCGACAAGTCGCGCATGCAACGATGGTGCCCGAGGGGGCAGATGCGTTTTTGGCAGGGAACGCAATCCAGCTCGAGCTGTAAGTGGATGGCCCGGGGATTGTAGTTCTCGCTCCAACCGACGTGCGTGGGTCCAAAGAGCGTGATGCATGGAACGTCAAACGCGGCGGCGAAATGCCGTGGGCCGCTGTCGGTGGTGACCATCAGGGAGGCGCGACGGACGCAGGCCTTACTCAACCCCACTCCAAGCCGCTCGTCGGCCAGACTTTGCACTTGCGGGTGCCTCGCGCCCTTGACGATTTCTCGGGCTAACTCGCGTTCGTTCGGTCCGCAAATCACCAGCACGCCGCATCGGTCCTCCACGGCGATCCGCCTCGCCAACGCGGCGAAATAGCCGGTGGGCCAGAGCTTGGCCGCGCCGAACGCACCGCCCGTATTGAGCACCACCACGCCGCGGTCGGATCGAAAACGAAACTTGGCCCACACCCCGTCGGCCGCGCGGTCGTCCGCGGCCAGCGTGGCCAGTTCGAGACGACGCGAGTTGGGCGTGCATCCTGCCGCGCACACCAACTCGAGAAAATAATCGACGGCCGAGGTCGGCGCGAACCGGCCGTCGATCTTGGTCGGCGCGAGCTTCCGGGTGAGCAGCGGTCCACGACCACCTCGGATGTACCCGATTCGCTCGCGCGCACCGCCGGCCCAGGCCAGCCAGGCCGTTCGCAGCGAATTAGGCAACAGGATCGCGGTGTCGAGCCGCAAGACGCGCAAGCGCCGGACCAAGGGCCAGCCGCCCAAGCGCTGATGGAATGAAAGCGGGTCGTAGAAAACGTGTTCGTCGAGCCAGGAGGTTCCAGCCAAGACGTCGGCCACGTAGGGTCGCATGATTCCAATCAGCCGCGCGCCGGAGCCGAAGTGTTCGCGCAAAGCGCGTAGCGCCGGCGTGGCCATCACCACATCGCCAACCCAATTAGGAAGAAAGATGCCGATCTTCATTTGAGAGACGTCCCCTTGCCGCCGTCAGGCCGCCTCCGCCTTGGGGCCGCGCGCGGCCACCGTGGCTGTGAAGTGCGGCCCGCGCAGGCCGTTGTCGCCGGTCAGCGAAGCCAGGATCTTTGTCGTCGAGACACCCTCGATGAGACCGCATACCGCGACCCGGCCACCGTAGGCCTCAACGATTTCGTGCCCCACGACTTCGGCAGGCGTGTAAGTGCCTCCCTTGACGAGCACTTCAGGGCGGAGTTGACGGAGGATATCGTGCGGCGTGTCCTCGTGGAACACGACGACGTAATCGACGGCCGATAGCGACGCGAGCATCGTCGAGCGGTCCTGCTGACGGACGACGGGCCGGGTAGGGCCCTTCAGCCGGCGGACGCTGGCGTCGCTATTAAGTCCCACCACGAGCACGTCACCTTGGGAGCGCGCCTCGGCCAGGTAACTGACGTGGCCGACGTGTAATAGATCGAAACAGCCATTGGTGAAAACCAGCTTGCGTCCGGCGGCGCGGTGCGAGGCGGCCAGGTGGACGAGTTCGTCGAGCGTCACGAGTTTCGAGCGCGGAGCCGACCCGCCGCGCACGTTCTCCGATGCTGCATACGGAGCTTGCGGTGCATTTGGATCAGCCGGGGGCTGACGCCCACCGTTCACCCCTGCGCCTTCTGTTTCGACCAGCCGCTGGCGAATCTCTGATCGTGGGATGACGGCCACCCCAACCTTCTCGACTTCCAGCCCGGCAGCGACATTGGCAAGCTGCAAGGCTTGCGGCGGCGCGACGCCGGCCGCCAAGGCGACTCCGATCATGGCCAGCGCCATGTCGCCGGCGCCGGTGATATCGTATACCGCCCGCGGACGCGTGGGGAAAACCTCGCCGCGACCGTCGGGTTGGACCAGGGCCATTCCGTCGCGATCAAGGGTGACGATACCCAGGTCCAAACCAAGTTCAAGACAGAGTTTGTGGCCGGCGCGAATCGCGTCGGCGGTTGTGACGATTTTAACACCCGTGGCCATCTCGGCCTCGAGGCGATTGGGCGTCATACTTGTGGCGCCGTGGTAGCGAGAGTAATCGGCGGCGCGAATCGGGTCGACCAACACCGGCACACCGGCCGCGCGCGCCGCGATGATAACTTCTCGCAACAGATGGGGAGTGCAGACGCCCTTGTCGTAATCGGAAACCAGTACCACATCGAATTCAGCGATGGTCGCCAGCAACCGTTCGGCGATCCGCGCTTCGAGCGCGCCGACGATTGGGTCGCGTACCTCGCTATCGACACGAAGCATCTGATGCGGATGCCGCCCCTGGGCACGGCCGATGAATCGTTCCTTGACCGTCGTGGGTCGCGTTGAATCCACCACGAGCGCGACGTGGTCCACGCCCGCGTCGGACAGCAGTTTACGGACCAGCTCGCCGTCGGCGTCGGCGCCCACCACACCCGCGCATGAGACCTCGGCCTGAAGGCCACGGAGCATGTGGCAGACGTTGGCCGCCCCACCCAGCCGCGCCTCGCGCTGCTCGGCCCGTAGCAAAATCACCGGGGCCTCCTGGCTGACGCGTTCGGCGTTGCCGAAGGTATAGCGGTCGAGGATCAGGTCGCCCAGAACGAGCACGCGAGGGTGACCCAGGTTGTCGAATGTCGCGAGCAGGTCAGAGGATGTCATAGTCTGGGTCTTCCTTGACCGCGTTCGTAGCTCCGCCGGGTGCTAGGAGTTTTACCGGGGAAGGCGACGAGTGACAAGAGAAGTTGCCGGGGAGTCGTCTTGACGCTCTCCATTCCCAACCGGTCTGGGGCAGCCTACCGCCGCAGTGTATCACGCCGGCGAGCGCGGCCATCGTATACGGAGGTCTGCTCGGTGCCAGCCGCCGCGCGGGATGGTTCCTTCGATCTGGCGACAGCCCCTTTGCGCACCGGCACAAGGGGCTTGGCCGGCGTCAAGCTCTCGGTCCCGGCTTGGGTTGCTTCAGGCACGGGGCGCCGGAATGGATCGAATTCGGATGATTCGTCCGGTGACGGCCCGACGTGCGCCTGCTCGAGTGGGGCCGGTTCGATGCGGGCCAAGGCTTCGCCCGTGTCGCCCTTTAAACTGCTGGCGACGGCTGAGGCCGCTAGCGGCAACCGGCTCCCATGTCGTACCCAATCGAGCCAGCCGTTTTGCAATGCTCCCAAGTTCTCGAAGCCATAGAACTCGCGAGTTACGCGAGTCCATTCCTTGCCTCCCAGGCCCGCGCCCACGAATTTGAGGTACTTCTGCTTACCACCTTGCGCGATGAGAAACGTGGCCAGCGAATGGCCCTGGGCGTACAACGGGAGAATGTCGCGAGGGTACTCCATCATCGCGAACATCTGACTGAAAGGAATGCCCTGACGGTTTTTCAAGTAATGGACCAGCGCGTTTTGTTGCTTCCGGCGCTCGCTGTCGTGCTCAACCGTGCTGCAAGCACCCTCGTCGGCCCAGCGCGGCAATGGTCGGCGGAAATGGCTGGCGAACACGGTGTGCGTCACCTCGTGCGGCAATACCGAATCGAGCACCCGCTCGAGCGAACCCTGGATGCTCATTTGCCAACCGAAGACCTCGCCACGGTCGAACATGAAGGTCGTCGCGCCGCCGGCGCCGAGGTTCGAACCCACCTTGACCTCAATCGGGCAAGGGTTTGTCCAATTGGGCATTGTGTGGCCCAACCACTCGACAGCCAGGTCGCGGCGGAGCTGTTCGGCGGCGTCACCTACCTGTTCGGCCACTTGGGAGCTGGCCGCCTGCACCACGAAATTCGGCGTACGATGACCGGCGGCCAACGACAACACGGCGGCTGCCAGGAAGGCAGCGCGAGCAATACGAGCTTCCATGCTCTTTCTCCAGCAATCCTTTGCGGGACAGATGCTCGCCGCGACGGAGCAAACGATGGGCCAAGTCGGCGCCTTTTCAATTGCCGCGTACCGTACGAACGATCCAAACTCTGTCGCAGTCAGGCTTTTCGACGCGCCGGCGTTGCCACACCAGCCACCGCCACACCCATCGACGACGTTGTAAACTTTGCAAAACTTACCCGAATTGACGCCAGCGACCTAGAGCGATTTGAGGTCGCACTGTAGACCTGGGAAGTCTGCGAAGCCTACGTCACAAGCCGCTCGTCGCCTTGTAGTCAACCTCATTGAAAACCCAGAGCGGATCCTTGCCGAGGATGACGTAAACCGTATCCTTCGGCGCAGAGACACCGTCCAGCGTGATCTTCACCGTGAATCGCTTGTTCTGGTCTTCGCCGGTGGTCGTACCGATGATCTCGTACGCGGTGAGCTTTTTCCCAGCCTGCCAATCGGATTCGAGCACGTCGATCTTCGGTGCCGTGGCGTCGGTTTGAGGGAACGGCTTGCCGCTCTTCCAGGCGTCAAGCACCGTAGTGAGCGCCTTGCGTGCGATATCATCATCGGGAATGAAATCCTTCACGTCACCCTTTTTCGAGCAACCAGCCGCCATAAAACCCGCCAACCAGAGACAACTCCAAACCTGAACGCGAAGCATGGAATAACTCCTAGGAATCGAGTGATGAATGGTGCGGGGTCAGTCTCGACCGCCGGACCCAGTAAAAAAGTACGGGCAACAACAGATCGATCACTTCGTCCGCAACCAGAATGCCTCCCAAAACGGGCGCAGCCATCGGCCGGATCACTTCGGAACCCGTTCCCGTGGCCCAGAGCATCGGCGCCAGGCCAAGGATTGTCGTCGCCTCGGTCAATAGCTTGGGACGCAAGCGGTGCACGGCGCCGTCGAGTACCGCCTGTCGCAATCGCGCCGGCGTCATTTGTTCCAGACCACCCGCCTTGGCCACCGCTTCGCGGAGGTAGACAAGCATGATGATACCGGTCGCCGTCGCCATGCCGAAGCAGGCGATGTAGCCGACCAACACGGTAACGGTGAAATTGTAGCCCAACAGCCATTGGAAGAACACGCCGCCGGCCAGCGCGCCGGGCACTGCGAGCATCATCAAGAACGCGTCGGCGAGGTCGTGGTAGGTCCAATACAAGATCAGAAATATCAAACCCAGAACCAGCGGAAAGACGACGAGCAGCGTGCGTGCCGCGCGCGCATCGTGCTCGAATTGGCCGGTCCATTCGAGGTATACGCCCTCCGGCAGCGTAATCTGTTCGGTCACGGCACGCCTTGCCGCGTCGACGAATTCGAGCGTGCCTCGCCCGCGCACGTTGAGCCGCACGTAATTCCGCAGCAGGCCGTTCTCGCTCTTGATCGTCGCCGGACCCTCGGCGATCCGGACCGAGGCGACGTCGGCGAGCCTGACGTAAGAGCGCGAAGCGCGGAGGGCAAAGCGTTGAGCGTCCTCGGTTTCCTGCCCCTCGCTCCTCACTTCTCGCATCCCGCTCACGGGCACCGGAAGCTCCTTCACCGACTCCTCGTCCTCGCGCCAGTTGCGCGCGTAGCGCACCCGCACTGGGTGACGCTCTCGACCCTCGACGGTGCTGGTGGCCAGCCGGCCACCGAGAGCGGTTTCGATCACGTCATTGACATCTCCCACGCTGACTCCGGCGAGCCAACAACGCTCGCGATCGACCCGGATTTCCAGATAGCCCTTGCCACGGATCGGATCGGCCACCACGTCGGCAGCGCCCGCGACCTGCTTAACGACGGCGGCAATTTCTTCCGATGCGCGCACCACGTCGTCGAGGTCGCGCCCCAGGACGCGCACGCCCACCGCCGTGTTCACGCCGGTAGCCAGCATGTCGACACGATTCTGGATCGGCATCGTCCAGACGTTTGTCCAGCCGGGCATTTTCAAGGCTCGGTCGAGCTCCCCTTCGAAACCGGCCAATTCAACCGTCTCGCTCGGCACCAGCAGCGCCCAGCGTCGGAACTCGCCGGCCAACCGCTCTTGCAGCGCTTTGATCCGAGGTTGTACGGCAATTGTGGGCACTAGCGCCGTGCGCCGATGGGTGTGGACGTGGGCCGAGTGCCGTTTCTTGGGCGGCTGGGCACGCAGGCGGCGAATGCCGGCCAGGTACTCCGTCGTTTGCGGATCGCAAGCGGTCATTCGCGCAATCAGCTCCTCAATCGTCACGCGCGTGAACGCATCACAGCCACGTTCGATCAGCTCAGTGTTTAGTTTGCCTATGTGCTTTCGCCACAACACGCGATGCTCGGCGACGACGTCTGCATGGAGCCGAGTGAAAAATGTGGCCGGCGGGCGACCCAAAAGTGCGGCAACGAAACCGAGAGACTGCTCGAACCAGCCGTCCTGAATTTCGAACGGGTCGCCGCCAGTGGCGATGAATTCGAGCTTCATCAATTCGTGGCTCGCATGCCGGGCCAGCCGCTCGACGTCTTCAAGGGCGGGCGACATCGCCAGATGGTGATTGGCGTGCGCGAATGCCGCCCGCATGCAAAGGGCGAGCTCCCCGGAGCTGGGTTCGCGCCGCAAGACGCCTTGACGCTGGAGCATGCGCACCATGCGCTGAACCGTGAACTCGGTCAACCGATTGGGCAGATCGCCCTCAAGGTCGGCGTTACGCTGATAGGCGACTTCCCGCATGATGCCGTCGAACCGAGGCAGCGACTCAGCCACCACCTCGTGCACCAATTCCGCGCCGGTCGCAGCGTTCGCAGGCGGTTCGACAACGCCGTCCTCGACCAGGGTCGCGAGAATCGCCGCGGTCTGACGTTGGGCATCGCGCAGCCTTAGTTTGCGCTTGGGCCAGAGCTCGTGGGGGCGAAAGTTGACCATGGTCTCGATCATGTCCAACGGAGCCGGATCGGTCGGAGTTTCCGCCCGGCCCGCCTTGCCGACGACCATGTCGACCTCCGGAAAGCGGCACAAAACCATGTCGCGGGCCTTCAAGTCGTCGGCAGACTGGGTGATCGAGGCTCGCGGCACGGTGATCGGCATGTCCATCACCATGCCCTCGTCCAATGGCGTGGACGATTGCCAAACCAAGGGTTTTATATGGCGGTCGGCGATCAAACCCACGAGCACAAGGCTGACGATCACGGCGCAGCAGCCGAGCCAGGTACGGGTCAATGAGCCGGCGGCAACCAAGGCCGCTCCCAGGCCGGCGAGAAATATCCATCGCCACCCCAAAGGGGCCAACCCCACGACCCACGTGACACCCAGGAACCAGACCAAAGGAGCAGGCCGTTCGAGCAGATAATCGAGCACAGGACGGTATACGTCGATGACACCGCGGACCAACCAACTGTCGCGTTCGCCGCGGAGCCGGCCGCGGATGAAAAGTGTACATAGTGCGGGCACAAGCGTGATCGCCAGTACAGCCACGGCCACAAGCGCAAACGACTTGGTAAACGCCAGCGGCCGGAACATCTTGCCTTCGATGCCACCCAGCGCGAACACCGGCAAGAACGAGATCAGCATGATCAACACCGAAAAGAAAATCGGCCTGCCCACCGTACGGCAGGCCGGTAGAATCAACGACCGAACGTCACCCCGCACCGGTTGGTCGCCGAAGTGACCGTGCAGCGTGTGGAGTGCGTTCTCGGTCATCACGATCGACGAATCGACCAAAACGCCAATCGAAACGGCGATGCCGGCCAACGACATGATATTCGTCTGCACGTCGGCGATGCCCAAGTGTCTGAGAGTCCACATGGCCACGAATGACGACAGCGTGGCTAAGGGGAGCGTTACCGCGATTACCAGGGAGGCACGAAAGTGCAACAGTACCAGCACCACGCAAACGGTCGCCGTAACGATTGCTTCGACAAGGGTCCCCGTGACCGTGGCCACGGCACTGGTGATCAGAGGAGTACGGTCGTAAACCGGCACGATTCGCACGCCCGGCGGCAGCCCCGCCGAAAGCTCGTGGATTTTCTCGCGCAGTCGGCGAGTGACTTCCAATGGATTCTCGCCGTGCCGCATTAGCACCACACCGCCCGTCACTTCGTTCCCGTCGTGCTCCAGCACGCCTCGGCGGAACTGCGCCCCGAGCGAAACGTGGGCGACGTCGGCCAGAGGAATCGCCTCGCCTCCTTGCGCAGTCAGGATGATCTGCTCCAGGTCGCGTACGATGCGATTCGAGCGTTTCGAAATGTCGTCGCCGTCGGCGGAGGCACCCAGCCAACCGACGCCGCGAACGATATATTCGGCGTTGGATTTCTCGACGACATGTCCGCCAACGGCGGCGTTGGCGCGGGCGACGGCCTCGACCACCGCGCCGGCCGTCAGGCCGTGAGCCGCCAAGCGGCGCGGATCGATGTCGAGCTGGTACTCGATTGCGTGACCGCCGACGCTAGCCACCTCGGCCACACCGGGCACGCTGGCAAGCTGATGGCGCACGTACCAGTCCTGAATGGCCCGCAGGCGGCCCAGATCGAGTCCCTTGCCCTCGACCGTGTACCAGAAAATCTGTCCCGTCGCCACTCCGTCGGGTCCGAGGTAGGGCGTTACGCCCGGCGGCAGAAAGCCAGATACCCTCGTCAGCCGCTCGCTCACCTGTTGGCGCGCAAAGTAGAAATCGACCGAGTCGTCGAGGATCACGTTGATCATCGAGAAGTTGAAGTCGCTTGACGAGCGGACCACCTTCACCCCGGCAAGCCCTTGCAGGTTGATTGAAAGCGGATACGTGATCTGGTCCTCGATTTCGCGTGGGCTGTGGCCCATCCAATCGGTGAACACGATCACCTGGTTTTCCGACAGGTTGGGGATCGCATCCATCGGCGTGTGATGGACGGCGTATGCGCCCCATACGGCAAGCGCCATTCCAGCCGCGATCACCAACGACCTGTTTCGGATCGAGAACTCGATGGTGCGCTCGATCATTGCTTCAGGTACTTGGTTGGGTTTTCTTTCAGCGCGGCGGCACAGCCCTCGCAGCAGATGAAAACGGTCTTTCCGTTCACGACAACGCGCGGGGGTGGGCCCATCGAGCCGAGCGCTAGGCCGGTGACCGGGCAGATTTTTTGCCGCAGCGCCGCAGCGCGGTCGACCGGCGAGAGTTCGGCCAGCGCCTCGCGAATTTCTTCCGCGGCATCGTCCGTTGGCGGCGCTGGTCCGCTGGTATCCGCCGGCCCACTGCCGGAGATCGACCCGCGCGCAGCGCCGAAATAGGCCGCGGCCAGGCTCGGGTTGAGCCGCGTCTCGGCGTCGATCAGAAATGCGCCATTGGTAGCCACCCGTTGGCCGGCCTCAAGCCCACGGATCACAGGAAAAAACTCGCCGCAACGTGCCCCGACTTCCACCTCGACGCCGTCGAACATGCCTGGCATGCTCTCGACGTAGACCAGCTTTCGTTCGCCGGTATCGATCAAAGCTGTTTCCGGCACGGCGAGCACCTCGCCGCGAGGCCGGTAGTTGACAACCCGTGCCAGCAACTTCATTCCACCGCATTCGTCGCACTCGTGGCCCGTCTCCCCGGCCGTCACGGAGGGGTGCATCGGGCACCACCAGCCGATTCGCTGATGGTCGGCCAGCGAGATCTGTTCCAGCACGTTCTTGTCGTGTGGGCAGCGGCCGGCCTTCAGTTCCAGGACCTGCGGATGATCGGGACAGATGAACACTCGCCGCGGATCGGCGGAGCTCACGGGCGGCGGATCGGACGGCTGTGAGCTAAACGGCTCGATCTCCGCAATCGCTGATTGCAGCCTCGCTCGCACGCGCATGCCAGGCCATAGCTCGTCGTTTGCAGCTTCTACCACGACATACGCGACCGTCGTGTGGCGCACGGGCGAAACCTCCGGCTTCACCGAATCGACAACACCTTTCCAGGGTTCGCGCCCGGCAAAAGCCTCGCTGGTGAGCTCCGCCGCCTGGCCCAACGAAACGAAAGGGATTTCGCGCTCGTGGATTTCCACTTCCACAACCAAAACGGCGGGCTGATCCGCGGTGGCGCGCCGCTCGACCACGCCCTCGGTGACGATTTCCCGCGCCAGCGGCCGGTAGCCCAAGGGCGACGTGCGGATGCCGGCCAACTGAATGCGGTAGGGCGAGAGCTGCATACGGGCCACGATACCGTCGGGCAATTGCACTGCCTCGCCCTTGCGGCGGCGGACAAGAGCCATGTTGCAGATCGAGCATTTGGTCGGCCAATCGGAGACCACGCCCGGATCCATCGGACAAAAGTACTCGGTGTCAGACGAGATCGTGTTGCCGGCCCCTTCGGGCCCCGGACCCATGACGGAGTTAACTAACCAGTCCCAACGGTTCGTCAGCGAGTTCCACTGGCTGATGATGCCAAGGGCCACCAAGAGCACGATCAAGAACCGCAGTCGGACGACGACGATTCGCAGGCCCCAGGCCAGCGATCCGGAGCCCCGGTTCGTGGGCGCAGGCCGGGATGGAATTTCATTATCATTTGTCGTCGGCGTCATTGTTGCCGGTCTTCAGCCAGGCCCGTGGGCACTTCGTCCGGCATTGCCATTTCCCAATGCGTAAGCAATTCGTAATCTTCCTGCCGAAAGACGAATAGAGGATCAATGCCCACCAGATAATAAAGCACTTCAATTTCTTCGCGTGGCGCTTCGAGTCTCAATCGCACGACGAGACAGCGCGGGCCCTCGGCCGAAACCTCGCCCAGGATCTCGTACTCGACCAACCGTTGGCCCGGTCGCCGTGCGGTGTCGGCGACTTCCAGGTTCAACGTCGGGTCCGCAAGTCGAATCGTTCGATCGGCGGGCTCTCCTGCTTTCCATGCCTCCAATACGGCACCGAGCGCCCTACGTGCCGTCGCTTCTGACGGCACGAAACGCTCGTTACCCGCGCGTCGACCGCAACCGATGGCGCAAAGCGCCAGCAGCGCGTGCGCCACGAGGCGCACCACATTCCTTCGTTTCGTGACGATGATCAACAGGCACCTCTCGCGCACAAGACGACGGACGTTGGGTGCATCCTGATCAAAAATCCGTAACCGCTTCCTTGAGGTCGCGAGATCCCAAAGCGTACCAGGTGAACTGGTTGATCTGGTCGTTGACGAAGCGCACCGAGCCATCGCCCATACAGACATTCACACCGGCCGGGTGATAACTCGAGGCGGTGACCTGCATCGGCATGTTCGTCATGTCGCCCAGCGGAAACCCCGTGGCGGCACATGAGTTCGTATTTGGCGTGGAAACATGGTTATACGCCGTGCAACAGTTCTCGCCCATCACCCAACTCCATCCCCAACGATTGGTGATTGCGGGCGACGTGGCTGGGTTGAGAGTGATACACGACTGGTACAACTGGGCCATCGTGCTGGCGTTGCCGAACGCGAGCAGGAACATATCGCCTTTCGGATCGGGGGCGCCCGTTCCCTTGACTCGTTCGCTAAATACGGCTGTTGTGCTTGTACCGTCGCGGATGCTGGCGATATTGATGCGGCTCAGGTAATAGAACACTCCGTGGCTTAGTTCCGAGGGCGAGACGGTGGCATTCGCGGTAATTACGTCGCCGCGGTCGCAAAGCCAGGTTCCCTGGTTGCCGACGTAATTGTTCTGGCCGGGCCAGCCTCCGGGATCGTAAAAGCCGTCCGAGGGGCAAAGGAAGCCTGGCACTTGGGTACGGCTCGGCACTGAATTTACGGGACTGGAATAGGGGAGCATGAAAGGAACCGCGCCCCCCATGCCGGGCGTTTCGGGCGGGAAACTGAAGTTGATGCTGTCGTACAAGGGTTTCTGTTCCAATTCTGGCAGCAGCATGGCATGAGCCGACCAACGCGCATACACCGGCGCTCCAGGAACGGTCGCCCCATAGCTGGCCCCCTTGCCAAAGGGAAACTTCTTATAGATATCGTGGTAGTTTTGCAATGCGATGCCGATCTGCTTCAGATTGTTGGTGCACTGCGTACGACGCCCCGATTCGCGCGCGGCCTGCACGGCCGGCAACAGCAGGGCAATCAAGATGCCGATGATGGCGATCACCACCAGCAGTTCGATCAGGGTAAACCCAGAACGACGGCGAAGAGTCATGACGATTTAATCCTCAACAAAAATGGGGAAATAAGGAAACCAAAGGACTTTGGAGGTGCACCTGGGTACGCCCACGAAAACATTAACGAATGGATCAAGCACGAGCGGAAACGATAGGGCTTGTTGGGACGCGCGGGCGCGTCGGTGCTGCAAGGGCCATTCGAGTCCAACATCGATTCGGGGCCAGTCCCTCCGCTGCCAAAACGAGCCGCTACCTAATAACTTGGCAACGACAAGCGGACACCAGGGCGATCACGCCGCGAGCCAACCCCATGTGAATTTTGGGGGATGAAAGATATGGCTGGCTCTCCGGACGAGGCGGGCAGCCACGACGTCTTGATAGGTGACGGAAACTTGCCGCGGGACGATACACGCCAGCACGCAATTTATGCACCACTCGTGAGTGACTTCTTGGGCGCCAGCCGGCGCGGCGGGAAGCGGGCCACGTTGGCGCGTACACTCCGGGTCAGAGCAGGGCACCGGGCTTTGGCCTGGTCCGCCTTCCTCAAGCATCTCGACTTCCGAGGACTTCCCGAGATCGGCCAGCACCACACCCTCCGACAAAGCTGGCTGGTGAAAGCGGCTGTACCGCCCATGGCTTGCGCCGAGGACCACGTAGTCGCCGCAACTGGCAACCAAGGCTGACGGCGTTAATGCTCCGCCAGCCGCAAGTACGCAAAGCACCGCGGCGAACCAATTGTTGCCGGATTTGGACACCCAATCAAACATGTGGCCAGGGCCGTCTGTGGGGGGGGACGCTCGCGATCAGTATATCAGCACTGGACTTAAGAATACAGGATCGGCCCGGGCCTGGCAAGAAAAATCCCATGTAAGCGACGGTCGCTTGCTTTTTTCGACCCGTTCTTAAACTCTGCCCGTGGCGGCAACCGAACAGTCTTCCAGGCGGCTTGATTTTGCCGGCTTTGGCACCTACCATGCAAGGGCGGGCAAGGTGCCCATTATCCTTCGGGCAGTTTCGGTGGACTCCACCATGTCGATTTCACGAATGCTCTCTTGCGACTTCGCCGCATTCACCCCGCGCTGCTCTTGTCGTCTGGGCTGACCGGAAACCTTCATTCCGCGTTCAGCCCCTTCTTTCCGTCGTTCCCGGTTTGCTTTGCGTTTTTTTTCGGAC
>Ga0265339_10000229_pt1 | contig 45404 bp, 30 predicted proteins | sample 4CB219metaG_FD_202085 | JGI IMG/M metagenome (GOLD analysis project Ga0265339, IMG submission 202085) | Rhizosphere microbial communities from Carex aquatilis grown in University of Washington, Seatle, WA, United States - 4-CB2-19 metaG | ecosystem: Host-associated > Plants > Roots >... | reverse complement strand
GCTTGATTCCCCCGTGTAACGCGGGTTAGGTCAGCTAGATGAAAGGCACAGGTCGGCCATGAAGCGACGCGAAGCGCTGACGTTCTGGGAGAAGCTCTACATCCCCCAGATCCTCGGTGGATTGGTGGTGATCACGTCGCGCTTCTGGCGCAACCTGATCCTGCACGGGCTGCATCAGGTCGGCATAGCGAAGGACATCTCGGCGTCGGTCACGACGCAGTATCCAGACGAGTACAAGCGCTACCCGGACAATTTCCGCGGCAGCCATCGGCTGACCTTGAAGGAAGACAACTCGGTGCGCTGCACGGCGTGCTTCTTGTGCGCCACGGCCTGTCCGGCCAACTGCATCTTCATCGAGGCCGGCGAGCATCCCGATCCGCACGTCGAGAAGTTCCCGCTGCGCTACGAGATCGACACGCTGCGCTGCATCTACTGCGGCATGTGCGTCGAGGCGTGCCCGTGCGACGCGATCCGCATGGACACCTACGTGCACCCGCGCGTGTGGGGCTACAAGCGCGCCGATTTCATCGAGACCAAGGATATCTTCATCCATCGCTCGAAGGTGTTGGCCGAGAAGGGCCGCGAAGGGCTGATGGAGGAGATGCTGGAAGACTACCGCAGGCTGGACGCGGAGGAGATTCGCGTCGCGCGCTGATCTTCGCGCCCTGATCTTCGCGCGCCGATCATTGCGTGCTGATTCTGGGGGACGGCGGGACCAGACGAGAGGCAGACCATGGCGAAGAGCTATCGCGACCTGATGACCGAAGCGCGCTCCACCGTCCCCGAGTGGACGGCGGACGACGTGCGCCAGCGGACGTCGAACGGGGCCGGCTATCGGCTGATCGACGTGCGCGAGAAGGAAGAGTACCGCGAGGGGCATCTGGCCGGCGCGGTGTCGGTGCCGCGCGGCTTCCTCGACATGCGCATCGAAGAGACGGTGCCGGACAAAGACGCGCCGATCATCCTCTATTGCGCGGGCGGCACGCGCTCGCTGCTCGCCGGCCGCACGCTCAAAGAGATGGGCTACACCAACGTCAGCTCGATGGCCGGCGGCTTCGGCGGCTGGAAGGGCGCCGGACATCCGTGGGTGGCGGACAAGCAGTTCACGCAGGATCAGCTCAATCGTTACAGCCGTCATTTTCTCTTGCCGGAGGTGGGCGAAGCCGGACAGGCCAAGCTGCTCGAGGCCAAGGTGTTGCTGATCGGCGCCGGCGGCCTCGGCTCGCCGACGGCGTTGTATCTGGCCGCGGCCGGCGTCGGCACGCTCGGCATCGTCGACATGGATGTCGTCGATGTGTCGAACCTGCAGCGCCAGATCCTGCACACCAACGATCGCGTCGGCATGGCCAAGGTCGAGTCGGCACGGCTGACTATCAATGCGCTCAACCCCGACGTCAAAGTCGTCACCTACCAAGAGCGCGTCAGCTCCGAGAACATCATGCAGCTGATCGGCGGCTACGACATTATCGTCGACGGCTGCGACAACTTTCCGACCCGCTATCTGGTCAACGATGCCTGCTTCATTGCCGGCAAGCCGAACGTGCACGGCTCGATCTTCCAGTTCGAAGGTCAGGCGACGGTCTTCGCGCCGGGCAAGGGACCTTGCTACCGCTGCTTGTTCCCCGAGCCGCCGCCGCCGGGCGCGGCACCGAGCTGCGCGGAAGCCGGCGTGCTCGGCGTGCTGCCGGGTCTGGTCGGCTGCGTGCAAGCCCTGGAGACCATGAAGCTCATCCTCGGCGCCGGCAAGCCGCTGATCGGCCGCATGATCTACTTCGACACGCTCAGCATGGAGTTGCGCATTCACAAGCTGCGCAAGGACCCGAGCTGTCCGCTGTGCGGCGAGCATCCCACGCTCACGGGCCTCATCGACTACGAGGAATTCTGCGGCCTGCGCGCCCCCGGCGGCGAGGCCGCTGCGGCGCACGCCTAATCAATCTGTGCGGCCGGCGCCGCCGACGCGGCGCCGCCTGTTTCCGGCTCGCCAGCCACGTTGGACCGCCGCAACGATTCTGCTAGCAAAGCGGCGGTTTCCGACATCGTAGGACAAGTCAGCAGGGGCGCGTGTCGCTGCCGGTGGCGCGTCGCGAGCGCGGCAGGCGGCAGACGGGATGCGCCACTGCTTCGAGCTCCACCGCTCGCGGCGGGCGCGTGCAGCGGCGGCGGCGGGGGGAGAGAACAGCATGGGACAGGCTATGAGCGCATCGCCCGCAAACGTCGCGCAAGGCGACCGGATCCAGCAGCTGCAAGCGCGCGCCGCGCGCCTGCGCGAGCACTCGCTGCGCGCCACGTCGGAGTCGGCGTCGGGGCATCCGACGTCGTGTCTCTCGGCCGCGGATATCGTCGCGGCGCTGTTCTTCGACGTCATGCGCTACGACCCGCGCGACCCCGGCAACCCGGCGTGCGACCGCTTCGTCCTGTCGAAGGGCCATGCGGCGCCGCTGCTGTACGCCGCATGGGCCGAAGCCGGCGCGTTTCCGGTCGAGAAGCTGCTCACCCTGCGGCGTATCGACAGCGAGCTCGAAGGCCACCCGACCCCGCATTTCGCCGGCACCGTCGCTGCCACCGGCTCGCTCGGGCAGGGGCTGTCGGTCGGCCTCGGCGCGGCATGGAGCGCCAAGCAGTTGGCGCACAGCGATCAGCGCATTTACGTGCTGTGCGGCGATGGCGAGATGGCGGAAGGCTCGGTGTGGGAAGCGATCGCGTTGGCGGCACACGCCAAGCTCGACAACCTGATCGCCATCGTCGACGTCAACGCCATCGGCCAAAGCCAGCGCACCATGTACGGTCACGACGCCGAGAGCTACGCCAAGCGTTTCGCCTCGTTCGGCTGGCACGCCATCGCCAGCGACGGGCACGATATGGCGCGGGTCGTGGCGGCATTCGACGAAGCCGCCGGCGTGCGCGGCAAGCCGGTGGCGATTTGCGCACGCACCAACAAAGGGCAGGGCGTCGCCAGCCTGGCCGACAAGGACAACTGGCACGGCAAAGCGGTGAAGAAGGGTGCGGACCTGGAGGCTGCGGTCGCCGAAGTGCGCGCCGCGGCGCCGCAGGTGACGCTGCGCCAAGTCGAAGCGCGTGGGGCGGCGCGGCCGCCGGCGCCGGCTGCCGTGTCGGCCATGGCCGCGCCGAGCTACAAGTCCGACGATCAGGTCGCGACGCGCGAGGCATACGGCACGGCGCTGGCGAAGCTCGGCGACGTCAATCCGAACGTCGTCGTGATCGACGCCGACACCAAGAACTCCACCTTCGCCGAGCGCTTCCTGGCTGCGCATCCGGAGCGCTACCTGGAAGCCTACATCGCCGAGCAGAACATGGTCGGTGCCGCCGTCGGTCTCTCGGCGGCAGGCAAAATCCCGTTCGTCTCCAGCTTCGCCTGCTTCCTGACGCGCGCCTTCGATCACATCCGCATGGCGGCGATCTCGCGCGCCAACCTCAATCTCGGCGGCTCGCACTGCGGCGTCTCGATCGGCGAGGACGGTCCGTCGCAGATGGGCCTCGAAGACATCGCCATGATGCGCACCATCCCGCATTCGACGGTGCTGTATCCGTCCGACGCGGTGTCGACGGAGCGCTTGGTCGAGGCGATGGGTGGCGCGCGCGGCATTCACTACATTCGCCTCACCCGGCCGAAGGCCGGCATCCTCTACGCGGCCGACGAGCAGTTTCCGATCGGCGGACTTAAAGTCGTGCGGCAGAGCGCCAACGACATTTTGACCATCGTCGCCGCCGGCGTAACCTTGTGGGAAGCGCTCGGCGCGCACGATCTGCTGGCCAAGGACGGCATCGCCGTACGCGTCATCGATCTGTACTCGATCAAGCCGATCGATAGCGACGGCTTGCGCGCCGCGGCGCGTGCCAGCGGCGGCAAGCTGCTGACCGTCGAAGACCACTACGCCGACGGCGGCCTCGGCGACGCGGTCCTCAACGCCCTGGCTGGCGAGCCGGTGCAGGTGAGCAAGATCGCCGTCAATGACATCCCGCGCTCCGGCAAGCCCGAGGAGCTGCTGGCGCTGTTCGGTCTCGACGCGAAGTCGATCGCCAAGCGCGTGCGCGAGCTCATTTGAGTGAGCGGAGAGCGGAAAGCCAAACGCTGAAAGCTCGACGCCAGCTCGGCTGATCGAGCGGAAAGCCGCGCAACGAAGTCGGCGAACGCGTTGCGCCGCCGACTGTGCGCCTTCAGCTTTCCGCTTGGCGCTCTGCTCGCCGATAGACGGCGCGATAGATCACGCCGCCGCGCTCTAGGGCTTTGCGCGCGAAATTGGTCTCGTGGCGCTCGAGGTGGCCGATGCTGGCGCGTTGCAGTCCGGGCTCGGCGTCGAGGTGGCGCAGGCCGAGCTGAAAAGTGTCCTCGACGTCGGTGAGGAACTCGAGCTCGCCCTGCGGTGCCAGCACATGCCGGATTGCCGGGGCGATGTGCGGCGTCCACAGCCGGCGCTTGAAGTGCCGCCGCTTCCACCATGGATCGGGGAACTGGATGAACACGGCGCTGACCGATGCGGCGGGCAGGGCCGGCAACACACAGCCGGCGTCGCCCCACAAGACGCGCGCGTTGGGCGGTCCGGCGGCGGCGAGCGCCGCCTCGATGCCGAGCGTGCGCGTCCACGAGCGCTCGACGGCATAGAAGTTCCACCCTGGAGTAGCCTGCGCCGCGGCGCGCAGGAATTCGCCGCGACCCGGGCCGATCTCGATCGCCACCGGGTTGTCGTTGCCGAAAAGGCGCCGCCAGCAGTCGGCCGGCAGTAGGCCAGGCTGTTCAGCCAAAGCGGCGCCCTCCGTCGACCGGCAGCACGACGCCGGTGACGTAGTCGGCCTCGGCCAGATACTGCACCGCGCCGGCGACGTCGGCGGCGCTGCCCTCGCGGCGCAGCAGCGTGCGGCGGATCTCGCTGCGCCGCGCCGCGGCCGGAAAATCGGCCGGCATCAGGACGGGGCCGGGAGCGATGACGTTGACGCGCACCGCCGGCGCCAGCGTGCGAGCCAGCTGCATGGCGAGCCCGACCACGGCGCGCTTGGCGACGCAGTACGGAATGTAGTCGGCCCACGGGTTGTGCGCCGCGACATCGGCCAGCGCGACGATGGAGCCGTGGCGCTGGCGGCGCATGAGCGCGCCGATGCGCCGTGACGGAACCAGAAAGGTCTCGAAGTTGAGCCGTTGCATGTCGTCCCAATCGGCGGGGGTGGCGCGCTCGAGCGGCGTGCGGCGAAACGCGCCGGCGTTGGCGACCCACAAATCGATGCCGCCGTAATGGCGGCGCACGCGCTCAACGACGCCCGCCATCTGTCGATCGTCGGCGGCGTCGGCGCGCAGCGCCAAGACGCGCGCGCCGCGCTGCTCGAGCTCGCGCTGCGTATCGCGCGCGGCCTGCGCGGACGACAGGTACGTGAACGCGACGTTCGCACCGGCTTCGGCGAGGTGCAGGCCGATGGCGCGCCCAAGCCGGTGCGCACCGCCGGTGATCAGCGCCGTGGCGCCTCGCAGATCCATGCCGGGTGCGGCGAGCTAGGCAGGCGACGGCAGCGGAATCTCGGTCGGATGCGGCCGTGCCGGGTTGCGCAGAATGTCGAGCACGGCGGCGGCAATGTGCCCCGGCTCGAGCCCGCTGACCCCATCCGATTCGTACGCCGCACTGGCCGCTTGCTGCACCGAGGCGGGAACGATGGCGGTGACGGTGACGCCATGCTCGCGCACTTCGGCCGCCAGCGACTGCGTAAAGCCCAGCAGGCCGAACTTGGCGGCGGCATAGGCCGATTCGCCGGCGCGTCCCTGCGCGCCGGTGCTCGGCGCGATGTTGACGATGGTGCCGTGACCGTGCGCCAGCATGTCCGGCAGAACCAAACGCGCCAGCACCATCGGCGCGCGCAGGCAGGTCGCGAGGATGCGGTCCCAGTCGGCCAGGGCCGTCTTCATCACCGTCTCGCGCGGCGGCGCGAACCCCGCGGCGTTGACCAGGAGCGTGATGTTGCCGAGCCGCTCCATGATGATGCGCACCGCCTTCTCGAGCGCGGCGTCGTGCGTCGGATCGGCTTTCACCGGCAGCAACACCGTCGATCCCGACGGCAGCTCGGCTTCCGCCACGGTGGCGGCGAGGTCTTCCTCATTGCGCGCCAAGATGGCGGTGCGGCAGCCGGCGCGCGCCAATTGCACCGCGATGGCTCGGCCGACGCCGCGACCGGCGCCGGTGACGAGTGCGACGTGTTCGTCGAGAGAGGAGGTCACGCGGTCGAGTTAAGCAAAGCGCGGTGCGCGGTCAATCCGTCCTGTGCAGGTGGCTGAGCGCGTTCAGGGCCGTGGCTCGCCGACCGGTGCGGTGGCGTCGGGCAGCGGCTCGATGACGGCCGCGGCGGCGTCGTCGGGCGGTTCGGCGTCGTCGGACGTGCCATCGGTGGCGCCGTCGGCTTCCAGCCCGTCCGCCGGGGCAGTGGCATCGGCACTGCGGTCGTCCGCCTCGTCTGCGCCAGCGGGATCGGCAGACACTGGTGCTGCGGCGGCCGCTATGGCCGCGGCGTTGCCCTGCGTGCGCAGCGCGCGCAGCTGCTGTTGCAGCGGGGCGAGCTCGCGCATCGGCGCGGAGATGCGCTCACCGAGCGGGCTGTCGATGTCGTGCGTGACGGCGCCGGCAGAGGCTTCGGTGATCGAGCGGTCGCCGCCGATCGGTTTGCGATCCGAGACCGGACCGCGCGACATCGACGAGACCGGCCCGCTCAGCATGCTGCGTGTCTGCATGTCGCTCATCGGACCGGAATGCACCGGCCCGCTGCCGTCGCCGATGCTGACGCCGTCGCCGACCGGGCGGCTGCCGTCGCTGACCGGACGGCTCATCTCGCCCAGCGGCGCGGCCTGGTCGGAGACCGCGCTCGCGCCCGGCGTGCGAATCTGCGCCCAGGCAGGCGCGGCGCACACGAGCCAGGCGGCGAGCATCAGCAACAGCACCGGCTCAGCCTGCCCAAAGCAGTCGCACAGGGAAAGCCCCTGCGCAGGGTTGACGGTCGGCTGACGACGATCTCGACGTTGCTGAAGGCCGCGGGCAGTTGTCAGCCACGAGCCTTCAGGCGGAGGCTCCTAGGGCCGATCCGCGCGCGATCGGCGCTTTGCAGAGATGACGCGACCTGACGCCGGACCCCCGAAACCGGGGCACCTGCTAGCGACAGACCCCTGTGGCGCGCGCCGCCTTGGCGACAGCGGCGCCGACGCGGCGGCCGACTTCTTTGTCGAGCGCGTCGGGGATGATGCGCTCCGGCGTCGGCTCGATGACGTAATTGGCCAGCGCCTCGGCCGCGGCGATCTTCATATCCTCGTTCACGACCTTGGCCTGCGCATCGAGGGCGCCGCGGAAGACGCCGGGGAAGGCGAGGACATTGTTGATCTGATTGGGGAAGTCGCTGCGCCCGGTGCCGATGACGGCGGCGCCGGCTTTGCGCGCCTCGTCCGGCATGATCTCCGGGATCGGGTTGGCCATCGCCAGGATGATCGGGTGCGGGCGCATGCTGCGCACCATCTCTTGCGTCACCAGGTTGCCGAGCGACAGGCCGATGAAGATGTCGGCGCCCTTCAACGCGTCGGCCAGGTTGCCCTGGCGATTCTCCTTGTTGGTGCGGTCGGCGAGCTCCTTCTTGTGCGCGTTCAGGTCGGTGCGGCCGCGATGCACGATGCCCTTCGAGTCGCACATGATGACGTCACCGGGCAACGGGGCCTTGCCGAGCGATCCGTAGTTGAGGATCAGGCGCGCGCAGGCGATCGCCGAGGCGCCGCTGCCATTGAAGACGATGGTGCACTCGTTGAGCTTCTTGTTGGCGACCTTGAGCGCGTTGATCAGCGCCGCCAGCACGACGATGGCCGTGCCGTGCTGGTCGTCGTGAAACACCGGGATGCCGAGATCCTGCAGGCGATCCTCGACGTCGAAGCAGCGCGGCGCGGCGATGTCTTCCAGATTGATGCCGCCGAACACCGGCGCGATCATCCGCACGGCATGCACGATTTCGTCGACGTCCTGCGTCTTGAGACAGATGGGGAAGGCGTCGACGCCGGCGAATTCCTTGAACAGCACCGCCTTGCCTTCCATCACGGGAATCGCCGCTTCGGGGCCGAGGTTGCCGATGCCGAGAATCGCCGAGCCGTCGGAGACGACGGCGACGGTGTTGTACTTCAGGGTCAGCTCGAAGACGCGCTCCGGATTGGCGGCGATCTCCTGGCAGACCTGCGCCACGCCGGGCGTGTAGGCGAGGCTCAGATCGCGGCGGTCGTTGAGCTCGACCTTGCTCTTCACTTCGAGCTTGCCGTGCAGCTCGGAATGCATGGCGACGGACGCCTTGTTGTAGTCTTCCATGGTGTTGCCCCCCGAAAGCGTGTGCGGCGGTGCGCGGGCGCGCGAGGTGAGAATGAGAGCGCAGGCGGGGCGTCACCAGACAGGCGACACCCCGCCGCGCGGAGAGAGTCTTAGTTGCCTACGACGAAGCAGACGCTGGTGGTGCCGCTGCCACCGATGTTCAAGGTGGCGATGCGCTTGGCGCCTTCGACTTGATAGTCGCCGGCCTCGCCGGTGACCTGCTTGTAGGCATCGAGCACCTGGCGGCAGCCGGTCGCGCCGACCGGATGGCCGGCGCCGATGAGGCCGCCGCTGGGATTGATCGGCAGCTTGCCACCGAGCTCGATGACGCCCTCTTCGACCGCCTTCCAGGATTCGCCCGGCTTGGTGAGGCCGAAGTGATCGATCGCCATGTACTCGGAGGTGGTGAAGCAGTCGTGCGTCTCGATCGCTTGCACGCCCCACGCGTCTTTCACGCCGGCGCGCTTGAAGGCGTCGAGGATCGCCTGGCGGGTGTGCGGCAGCACGTACGGATTGTCCTTGCTCTCGGCGACCTTGGTGTCGAACTCGATCGGCGCGGTGCGATGGCCCCAGCCGAGCAGCTGCGGAATCGAGTCGAGCTTGATGCCGCGCTGCTTGGCGTACGCCGCGGCGCCCTTTTCCGACGCCAGGAACAACGACACGCAGCCGTCGGTGACCTGCGAGCAATCGCTGATCTTGATGCGCCCGCCGATGGTGCCGTTGAACTTGTCGTTGGCGTTGGCGTGCTCCTCGGTCATGTACCAGTTGCGCGTCTGCGCCAACGGGTTGCGCTTGGCGTTCGAGTAATTGACCGCCGAGATGTGCGCCAGGTGCTCGTCCTTCAGCCCGAAGCGCTTGTCGTACTCGTCGCCGAGCCGGCCGAACAGCTTGGGGAAGGGGAACTCGATGCCTTTGGCTTCGCGATCATACCACGCCGCGGTGCCGAGGAAGTCGCCGCCGCGTTTTGGGTCGACGGTCTTCATCTGCTCGACGCCGACCACCAGCGCCATGTCGTAGCGTCCGGCCTCGATCTCGGCCGACGCGGCGAGCAGCGCAATCGAGCCGGAGGCGCAGGCCGCCTCGTGGCGCGCCGTCGGCAAGCCGGAAAAGGCGGGATCGGTGTCGACGAGGAAGGCGCCGAGATGCCCCTGCATGGCGTACAGCTCGGCGGCGAAGTTGCCGACGTGTCCGACCTCGATGTCCTTCGGGTCGATGCCGGTGGCTTCGAGGCCGCCGCGCACACCCTCGCGCAGCATGGCGACGATGTGCTTGTTCTCCTTGGTCCAGTTGCGCGCGAAATCGGTTTGATAGCCGCCGAGGACGTAGACTGGAGGTGCCATTCGTCTCTCCTTCCGCGGGGGGTCTGCCCACCCACTGGCTTGCATCCCTACCATCGCGTTTTACGCCGAGGCAAGGTGACTGAACCTAAATTCAACCGGTGAAAAATCAAGCCGCGAAGAAGCGTCCGACGTTCACTCCGGGCAAGTTGAATAAGCGCTGGCCGGGCTTGGCGTTCGACAGGGTCTTCGGCACCGGCAGGCCGGCCTTCTCGATCGCCGCGATGGTTTCCTTGACGCCCATCACGTCGGCCAACACGGTCGGCGGTGCCCAGTTGAAGCCGAAGCCCATGATCTTGTCGACGTCGCTCGCGGCGTTGACCACTTCGTGCTCGCCGACCCGGTTGAGCGCATAGCTGACGTAGCCGAGCACGACTTTGCGGGCCAGGTCGGCAGCGTCGCCCTTGGCGGCGAGGAAGACCTTGAACGCTTCGTCGTAGCGGCCGACGTTGTGCAGCGTCCGCATCTTTTCGACGAAGTCGAGCGGGGCGACTTTCTGGTCGGCCGGCGACTTGTAGCCGCCGCTCTTCGGATCGAGCACCAGGTTGACGTTCTTGCCGTCTTCCTTGGTGCGGCGATAGAAGCCGCCCCGTTCGGGCGTCTTGTTGCCGAGGTGACCTTCTTCGATGAGCTCGGCGACGTAGGTCGGCAACTGAAAGGCGGCGTGCGCCTCGTCCTTGAGGTTGGCGTGCACGTTGTCGACGATCGCCTTGTGCACGTCCCAGCCGACCAGGTCGACGGTGGACAGCGGCGGCATGGCGCGACCGGTGTACGGGCCGATCAGATAGTCGATGAACGCGACGCCGTGCTCGGCGGCGAGTTGCGCGCACTCGTTGAGGACCTTGAAGCCGACGCGGTTGCCGGCAAACGCGGGCAGGTCGCGGCACAGCGTGATGACGCGGCCGAAGCGGCGCTCCATCATTTCGACGATCGCCGGCACCAGCTTCGGATCGGTATCGGGACCCGGAATGACCTCCGTGCCGACGATGACGCTGGGCGGATTGAAAAGATGGATGCCGAGGAAATTCTTGCGGAAGCCGGCCGAGCGACCCTGTACCATGCCGGCGATGGACAGACCCGACGAGACCGTGGCGACGATCGAGTCCGGGCGGCGCACCTTGTCGACGCGCTCGAAGAACGCCTTCTTGATCTCCATGTCCTCGGCCAGCGCCTCGAAGATCAGGTCGGCCTTGCCCACCGTTTCATCGAGATCGCCATCGTACGTGCCGACCGACATGCGGTTGCCGATGGTGATCGACTTGGCCATGTTCTGTGCCCCGACCAGGCCTTCGCGCGCCTTCTCGGTCGAGCGCGCCAGCAACACCACATCGCAGCCGCCGGCGGCGAAAACCTCGGCGCTGCCCGCGCCCATGGTGCCGTTCGCACCGAGAATGACGACTCGCTGGATATTGACCATACGCGCGGGTGCTCCTTTATTGGTGGGATTTTGGGCCTGACGCGGAACGCGAAACTCTCGGTGCCTAGAATAGTTCCAGAGGCAAGACAAGCCGGCAGCCAGGCAATCCGCGGGGCCGCATGGGGGACGAGCGAGATGGGTGATCTGCCGTGTGTCGAGGTGCCCGAGAGGCTCGCTCGGTTGGGCTCGAGCAGCGCCGGCAGCGGGCTCTTCCGCATGCCACCGCCGGCCGAGAATCGGATCGCGTTGGCAACCGGCATGTCGGTCGCGGCCGGGCATCACCGAGCTGGGTGACTGTCGGTGGAATCGGCGCGATGGCTTAGCGGGCGGCAGTCGCCCGCCCTGTTGCTGGCGCTCGGCGCCGTTGGGCTGGCGGCGCGGCTGGAGATCGCCGCGCACTCGACCGGCACCAATGACATCGTCAGCTGGGGTGTGTTCTCGCAGCTGATCGCCGACCACGGCGTCGACTGGATGTACGAGTGGGTGCCGCTGTTCAATCACCCGCCGCTGATGGGTTGGTGGTCGGTAGTCGCGCAACACCTGGCCAACGCCAGCGGCTGGCGCTTCGAGTTTTGCTTCAAGCTCCTGCCGATGGCTGGCGATGTCGCCGCGGCGGCAGTGCTCTGGTCACTCTGGCAACGGCGCGGCAACGCCGTCACCGGGGCGCTCGCCTTCGCGCTGTTCGCGTGGAATCCGGACTCGATGCTGATCAGCGCCTATCACGGCAACACCGACGCGCTGGCGGCTATGTTCGCGCTGCTCGCGTGCTTTCTGCTGGAGGAATACTCGGCGCCGTTCGCCGCCGGCCTGGCGCTCGGCGCGGCGATCAACGTGAAGTTGATACCCGTCCTGCTGGTGCCGGTGCTCGCCGTGCGCGCCAAGGACCTGCGGGCGCTGCTGCGCGTTGCCGCGGGCCTGGCGCTCGGCGCCGTCCCATTCGTGCCGATACTCTTGAGCTCGTTCGAGGCGTTCCAGCGCAACGCCATCGCGTACAATTCCAACTTCGACAACTGGGGCCTGGCCTTCTTCGTGCGCCAGGGGCAGGCCTCGGACGGGCTGCAGGATGTGTTCACGGCGCTGCGCCAGGTGTTCGCAATCATCGGCCGCGACCTGGTCATCGGCGGCGTCCTCATCGCCTGCGCCCTGGCGCGCTTGCGCAAGATCGGCGACGCGTACCAGCTCGCGGCGATCGCATTCGCCACGTTTCTGGTGCTGACGCCCGGCTTCGGCGTGCAGTACACGGTCTATGTCGTGCCCGTGCTCTTCGCCGTGTCGCTGGGCTGGGGCACCGCCTATGGATGGGCGGCGGGTGCCTTCATCTTCGCGGTCTACTTCTCGTTCTGGAACGGCGCACTGCCGCTCGAGTCGATCTTCCGCGGGCCGTTTCCGCTGCCCTCAGCGCTGGTCGGATTGGTGCCGTGGGCGCTGCTGATCGCCTTCCTGTTCTCGTCTGCGCGCCGCGTGCAGCCGCGCCACAGTGCGTGAGCGGAGCGCAGTGCTCGCTCCGAGCTGCTGGCCGTCAGGCCGAGACGGCCGCGCTCCGACAGCCAATCGCCGAACAGCGTAACGGCCTGAGCCGTTCATCCGCTGCAGCGCGCGGCCTGCCGGGCAGAGCCCGTTGACCGCACCGGCGAAGTCTGGCCTTACCTCGCCGCATGAATGCGCCTGCGTTTCGCTCTCGCTACGGTCCGCGCGCGTTGGTTGCGGGTGCGGCCGTTGGACTTGGAATCGAGTATGCGCGCCAGCTCGCAGAGCGCGGCCTCGATCTATTGATGCTCGATCGCGACGCCGGACCGCTGGCCGCGGCGGCAAACGAGATCCGCGCTGCGCATGGCGTCGATGTCGACACGCTGACCGTCGATTTGGCCCAGCCGAATATCGCCGCGGTCGTCGAACGCGCGCTGGCGGGTCGCGAGATAGGCTTGCTGGTCTACAACGCGGCGCTCGGCACCGTCGCGCCGTTTCTCGAGCTGTCGCCGGCGCATTGCGACACCATGCTCGACGTGAATTGTCACGGGCCGCTGCGCCTCATCCATTTGCTGGCGCCGGCGATGGTGCAGCGCGGGCGCGGCGGCATCGTGTTGATGTCGTCGATGTCGGGCAACTACGGCTCGGCGCAGCTGGCGGTCTACGCCGCGACCAAGGCCTTCACGCTGGTGCTCGGCGATGCCTTGTGGTCCGAGCTCGGCGCGCGCGGCGTCGACGTGCTGACCGTGCAGCCGGGCTCGACGCGCACGCCGGGCTGGCTCACCTCACAGCGCAGCGGCGACGATGCGCCGGCGCTGCCGGTGATGGAGCCGGCCGACGTCGTGCGCGAAGCGCTCGATGCGCTGGGCAGCGAGCCGTGCGTCATCCCCGGCGAGATGAATCAGCAGGGCGCCGCCATCATGCACCGCATGAAGCGCCGCGAGGCCATCGAGCTGATGAGCGCGATCACCTCGCAGCTGGTGCGCAACGATCGGGCGACGAGCTGACCGGTCGCTCGTTCTCGGTGGGGACTCGCGCCGGAGATGCGGTTTTGGAGGCGTTGCGCGGCGAGTCACGAAGCGGACTGTCTGACCGCCTGCTCGAGCTCGAGATAGGTGCCGCGCACGCTCGGGTCGAGTTGCGTGGCAAACGCAGCGTCGAGCTGCTTCGCTTTAATCACTTCTTGTACATCGGCGAGATCGCGCAGGCGATGTGGAGCAGACATGCCGGAGGCGAGCTTCAGCTCGATCAGCCGCGGTAGCGTCAGCACCCGAACTCCATCAATCTCAGTGCCCGCGCCGAGCGGCTCTGGAAAGCGAATGGCCTTTGGCTTGCCGTCACCCGGATACTCGCCGGTGACGAGGAACTCGAGCCGCACGCCGCTTTCCGTATCGCGGAAGGTGCGCTGCGCACCCGGATGCGTGGCGACATAGCCGCGGCCAACCAACTGGTCCCGAAAGCGCTGTAGGCCTTCCGCGGTGAGGAGCACGTCGACATCCTCAGTCATGCGGACGTAGCCGTGCTCGCCAAGCGCCATCCCGCCGACGATGGCGTATGCAATACCGGCGTCGGTGCAGCGCTCGGCTAAACGCCGCAGCGTATCCATCAGCCGACCCGATCTCATGAAGAACGCGTCGGCTTCGCGCACCATGCCGGCGAAGGATTCGTGCAGCGCCTCTTCATACTTGGCGACCACGGCGCAGACTGATCTGCGCCGTGGCTGGCTGTCAAATGAGGCGGCCGTCGAGTTGAAGCACTTCGGGGATCCTTTGAGGCTTACGGCGCTACGCCGCACAGCGTGCCGTTGATGTCGCACTGGGGTGTTCCACCGCTGGCGCGCTGCGCCGCGTCGAGCTCGAAGATCTTGTTCTCCGTCGCCGTGTTGGCGTCGCAGTGGCACAGCTGGCTGGCGCAGCAGCTGCAGTCGGCGGCGCGCTCGGCCTTGAACACCTCGCCGAGCTCGCAGTTCTGCAGGCCGTTGCAGGCGTCGGCGATCAGTACCTGATCGCCCGACGTACACAGCGTCGCGTCACAGGTGTAGCCGAGCTGGATCTGCGTCTCGGTCTTCTGGCAGCCGTTGTACTCGGCGCAGACGACGTCGCAGTCGACGCCGCTGCCGGGCGGCAAGACGACGCTCGAGCTGTACAGCGGGCAGCCGCATTGCCCCTGCGCATCGACCACGCAGCCACCGGCGACCATGTCGCACGGGTCGGGCAGCGTGACGCTGGGATTGAACGCAGCCGACCAGGCGCGCGGCGAATCGTCGCACTTCTGGCCGTCCTTGCCGATCTGGAACGGCCCGTCGTAGTTCGGGCAGTCGCAATTGATGCTGACCGTGCCGTCCGAGTTGGTCATCGTCGGGCCGCTGCACGGCGCGGTCATGCAGCCGGCGTAGAGGCCGGGATCGGTACAGTTGGTGATACCGATCGGCTCCTCGCTGGCGAGATAAAAGCTGAAGGTCGAGACGCGTGTCGCGTTGGCGTAGAAGTCGCCGCGGTTTACGGCGGCGCAGACCGGCGCGCTGTTGATGGTCTGGCAGTTGGCGCCGGTCGACCCGCATTGCGCAACCGTCTGCTGGTACAGATCGGCATTGAGGATGCCGTTCATCAGCACGAAGCTCGGTCCGAACGATTCGTAACACGGGCAGTTGCTGACCTTGCCGTCCGGCGCGACGTCGCAATTGGCGTAAAAGCACAGCGCATACGGCCCGAAGCACGGCAGGAAGTTGGTCTGTGCCAGCGTCACGTCGGCCCACGCCGGGCCGTACGGTGTCGTCATCTCGGTGTTGAGCGGAAAGTCGCCGCCGCAGAACGGAGGCGGCAGGTTGCACGCGATTGGCGTCGGCGTCGCGGTCGGAACGGCAGTCGCCGTCGGCGTCGTCTTGTGACCGCCGTTGTTGTCGTCACCGCAGCCGGCCAAGAACGCTACCGCCACTGCCGCCAGCCAAACCGTCCGCCATCCACTGCGCATTCGCATCGCCCACTCCTCCATGCCCGCCAAGTCGGGCGCAGCGGATTGCACCAGACGCCAAGCCACCTGGCAACCGGCTATCTTTGACAGAGCGCACTTTGGCTCCGCCTACGGTCCCCGGTTGCGCGCAGCCACTCGCTGCCAATCGTCGGCTGCTCGAGGAAGTTGAGCGCGGCGCTCGGGACCTGCCGTCCGCCCTGGCTGGGGACGCCTTGGGACGTCGAAGAACCGGCACAACTGCGGCGTGACGCGGGCGGACAGGCGCCCGTAAGGCGCGCGGCGCCTCACTCCGCTGACGCGGATGACGCCGGGACACCAGGCTAGTGCGGGCGCGGCGGCTTGCCGCGCAGCGCTTTCGGCGCCCACCAATTGAAATCGCCGAACAGCCGCATGGTGGCGGGGACGATGAGGGTGCGCACGAGCGTGGCGTCGAGCGCCACCGCCAGCGCCAGCGACACGCCCATGGCCTTGACAACGACGACGCGCGCCATCGCGAAGGCGCCGAACACGATGACCATGATCAGCGCCGCGCTGGTGACCAGCCGGCCGGTGCGCTCGAGGCCTTCGGCGACGGCCCAGGTGTTGTCGCGCGTGCGCAGATACTCCTCGCGCATGCGCGACAGCATCAGTACCTCGTAGTCCATCGACAACCCGAAGACCGAGCAGAACAGCAAGGTCGGCACCGTCGGGTCGAGCGGCCCGGGCTCGAATTGCAGCAGCGCCGCCAGATGACCGTCCTGGAAAATCCACACCAGGGCGCCGAACGAGGCGGTGATCGAGAGCAGATTCATCAGCACCGCCTTCAGCGGCAGGATGACCGAGCGCAGCAGGATGAACAGCGCCACGTAGGTGACCACGACAACGAACCCGATCGCGCGCGGGGCGCGCGTCAGCGTGAAATCGGTGATGTCGAGATCGTGCGCGCTGGGGCCGCCGACGAGAATGGTGCCGTCGGCGACGTGCGGATCGGCGCGAATTGCGCGCACGATGTCGCGGGCCGCGTCGCTGGCCGGCTCGGCGTCGGTGATGACGGTGAGCAAGACCACGTCTTTGCCGGCGACCATCGAGCGCAGGCGCCGTGCATCGTCCGGCAACCAGTCGTCAGGCATCTCCGCGTCGGCGAGAAAGTAGTCTTTGGTCAAGCGTGGATCGGTGTCGACGATGCCCTCGACCTTCGCCACGCCGGGCAGCTTGGTGTAGCGCTGCGCCAGATCGTAGAGCGCGCTGACGCGCTCGGCGGTGACGGCGGGCTGATCCGGGAAGCGCACCACCACCAGAATGCGGTTACGCGTTTGATCAGGGAACGCCGCGTGAATGCGCTCGTACACGTCGCGCGCCGGGATACCGGGCGGCAGCGTGTGCACGTCGGCCGCAGCCATGGTGAGACGGATGAACGGCGAGCCGAGCGCGATCAGGAAGGCGAGCGACGGCAGCAGGACGACGACCGGCCGACGCATCACCCAGGTGGCGATGCGGTGCCAGACCCCGTTGGTGTCGATCAGTCGCGGCAGCGGCAGACGGCCGGTGTCGATGTGTGGACCGAGCAGCGCCAGCAGCGCCGGCAAAAACGTCAGGGCGAAGATCACCGACAGGACCACGACGATACCGGCTGCCAGGCCCATGCTGGCGAGGAACGACCCGTTGAGGAACAGCAGACTGCCGAGACCGATCGCCACCGCGACGCCGGAGAAGACGACGGCGCGGCCGGAGGTATCGAGCGCGGTGATCAGCGCCGCGTCGAAGGCGGCGCCGCGCGCCAGCTCGTCGCGATAGCGGCTGACGATGAACAGCGAGTAGTCGATGGCGACGCCGAGGCCGATCAACGAGGCAATGTTGATGGCGTACACGGCGATGTCCATGACGTGCGAGAGGGCCGTGATGATGGCGATGCCGCTGATCACCGCCAGCGCGCCGATGCCGACCGACAGCGACGCCGCGACCGCGGAACGGAAGACGACCATCAGCACCAGCAAGGCGAGCGGCAGGCTGAGGAGCTCGGCGCGCACCAGGTCGTGTTCGTTGGCGACGTTGAGGTCGTAACGAAAGCCGAGGTTGCCGGTGAAGCCGAAGTCCAACGCCGACGATCGCACCGCGTCGCGCAGCTGCGGGTAATAGACCGCGGCGGTTGAAAAGTCGTCGCGCAGCGAGATGATCGCCAGGGCGCTGCGCGCGTTGCGCGACAGCAGGCGCTCGCCGACCACCGGCGGCGCGTCGTCCGGTGCGACCACGGAGCGCACGCGCGGGTCGGCGCGCAGCGGTGCCAACGCCGCCGTGAGCGCCGGCAGAAAGCGCGGGTCACCGGGTGCCAATCCGTCGCGCCCGGTGAACAGAATCAAGAACGAGGAATCGCCGGGATAGGACAGATCTTCCTCGATCAAGCGCTGCGCGAAATCCGATTCGATGCCGACCGTGTTGCCGGCGCTGAGCCGCCCGCCGTGCCACAGCATCAAGCCGGCGAACGCCAGCAGCAGGGCACAGATGATGACGATCGCCCACGATCGACGCAGCGCCAAGTTCGCCAAGCGGACGAGCATCGGAGGTCGGCTTATCCGCCGGGCGAGAGGTGCACAACCCGGCACGGGCGCTTTTGCGCCGTGCTCGACGGCTCAGGCTGCTGCGCTGTCAGGCTGCTGACAGTGAGTGGGCGTCCCAGAAAGCATTCTCGCCTGACAGCCGGTAGCCCGACGGCGTAGTAGCCCACCGAGTCCTGCGCTGCGAGATGCGGATTGGCGGGCGAGCCCTTCGCCTGGGCATCACGGCGCGTCTGTTTGCATCGTGCCGCGCATGACGTACGAAACGCTGGCGCTGGAGATCGAGGATGGAGTCGGGCGGCTGTGGCTCAATCGGCCGCAGAAGCGCAACGCGCTGAGCCCGTTGTCGCTCGAGGAATTGGTCGCAGCGTGCGACGAGCTGCAACGGCGCTGGACCGTGCCGGTGGTGGTCATCGGCGGCCGCGGGCCGTCCTTCTGCGCCGGCGCCGACCGCAGCGATCCGCCGGCGCGCATGGCCAAGGGCTCCGGCGCGAGTGCGCGCGAGCGCCGCTGGGTATCGCAGATCGGGCGCCGCGCCATCGAGGCCATCGAGCGCCTCGAAGCGATCACGATTGCGCGCCTGCACGGCCACGTCATCGGCGGCGGCGTGCTGCTGGCGCTGGCCTGCGATCTGCGCATCGCCGCCGTCGACACGCAGTTCCATATCCCGGAAGTCGATCTCGGCATCCCGCTGACCTGGGGTGGCGCGCCGCGCCTGGCGCGTGAAGTCGGCGCGGCGCGGGCCAAGGAGCTGATCCTCTTGTGTGATCGCTTCGATGCGGCGACGGCGGAGCGCTACGGACTGCTGAATCGCGTCGTCGCGGCAGACCGCCTCGACCCGACGGTCGACGATTGGGCGCAGCGCCTCGCCGCCAAACCCGAGTGGGCGTTGCACATGACCAAGAGCCAGTTCCAGGCCTACGGCGTGACGCGCACGCTCGGTGACGTCTCGACACTTGACGGCGATTTGCTCCGCAGTGCGACCGGTGAGGATCCGGCGCGCTTCACCGCGGCGTGGTCGTCGCCGCGCGGCGCGAAGGCGGGCTCGTAGCGCGTAGTGCGACATCTAAATGAAGGCGCGCGCGCCCAGGGCGGTGGCGAGCTGCGGGGCGGTTGCTCCGCGGCGCGGCGAGACGCTATGGCCGAGACATGGCGCAGCGCGAGCAACCTTGGTTGATGCGAACCTATGCGGGGCATTCGAACCCGCATGCGGCGAACCGGCTGTACCGGACGAATCTCGCGAAAGGGCAGACCGGGTTGAGCGTCGCCTTCGATCTGCCGACGCAGACCGGCTACGACTCGGACGATCCGATGGCGGTCGGCGAAGTCGGCAAGGTCGGCGTGCCGATCTCGCACGTCGCCGACATGGAAGCGCTCTTCGACCAGATCCCGCTGGCGAAGATGAACACCTCGATGACCATCAACGCGACGGCGGCGTGGCTGCTGGCGCTGTACGTCGCCACTGCCGAGCGGCAAGGCGCCGACCCGAAAGGGCTGCGCGGCACGACGCAGAACGACATCATCAAGGAGTTCTTGTCGCGCGGCACGTTCATCTTCCCGCCCGAGCAGTCGCTGCGCCTGACCGCCGACACCATCGAGTACACGGTGCGCGAGATCCCGGCGTGGAACCCAATGAACCTCTGCAGCTACCATCTGCAGGAAGCCGGCGCGACGCCGGTGCAGGAAGTGGCGTTCACGCTGGCCAACGCCTGCGCCATTCTCGACCGCGTCAAGACGCGCCCCGGCGTGTCGATTCCAGACGTCGTCGGCCAGCTGTCGTTTTTCGTCAACGCCGGCATTCGCTTCATCGAAGAGATCTGCAAGCTGAAGGCGTTCGCCCGCCTGTGGGATCGCTTGACGAAGGAGCGCTACGGCGTCGCGGACGCCCGCAAGCGCCGCTTCCGCTACGGCGTCCAGGTCAACTCGCTCGGCCTTACGGCGCAGCAGCCGGAGAACAACGTGCAGCGCATCGTGCTGGAGGCGCTCGCGGTCACGCTGTCTAAAGAGGCGCGCGCCCGTTCGATTCAGCTGCCGGCGTGGAATGAGGCGCTCGGCTTGCCGCGCCCGTGGGATCAGCAGTGGTCGTTGCGCATTCAGCAGGTGATGGCCTTCGAGACCGACATCCTCGAATACGACCGCGACATCTTCGACGGCTCGATCGTCATCGAGGAGCACGTGGCGCAAATCATGGCCGGGGCCGAAGCGGAGCTGCAGCGCGTCGAGTCGTTGGGCGGCGCGGCGCAAGCGCTCGACGCCATGAAGCAAGCGCTGGTCGCGTCGCACGCGGCGCGGCAGCGGCGCATCGAGTCGAAGGACCTGCTGGTCGTCGGTGTGAACGCCTATACCGAGCATGAGCCGTCGCCGCTCACCGCCGGCGGGCTCGACGCCATCATGACCGTCGATGCCGAGAATGAGCGCGAGCAGATCGAGCGCCTGCGCGCCTTTCGCGCGCAGCGCAACGTCAAGGACGTCGCCGCGGCGCTGCAAGGCATCGAGGATGCGGCGCGCGGCAGCGCCAACATCATGCCGGCCTCGATCCGCGCCGCCTTGGCCGGCGTCACCACCGGCGAATGGGCCGGCACGCTGCGCAAAGTATTCGGCGAGTTCCGCGCGCCGACCGGTTTGGCCGGCGCCGCCGCGGCGCCGCACAGCGAGCCGCTCGACGCGTTGCGCACGCGCACCGCCGCGGTGGCGGCGCTGGTCGGCCATCCGCTGCGCCTGCTGGTCGGCAAGCCCGGTCTCGACGGCCACTCGAACGGCGCCGAGCAGGTCGCCGTGCGCGCCAAGGACGCCGGCTTCGAGGTGATCTACCAGGGCATCCGATTGACGCCCGAGCAGATCGTCGTCTCGGCGCTCGAAGAAGACGTCGACGCGGTCGGGCTGTCGATCCACTCCGGCTCGCACATGACGTTGATCCCGCGCATCCTCGAGCTGCTGCGCCAGCGCGGCGGCGACGTCCCGGTGGTCGTCGGCGGCATCATCCCCAATGCCGATCGCGTCAAGCTCGAAGCCCTGGGCGTGGCGCGCGTTTGGACGCCCGGCGAATCGACGCTGACCGACATCATCGGCGACATCGTCGACCTGATCGCCCTGCGCCACAGCCGCGCCGCCTGAGTTGCGGCGCGATCAAGCTAAGTCGTCGGCTTGATCGGCCGGTACGGTTTCTTGAGGCGCGGCTCAATGCCGGCTTGCAGGTACGGCTCGAGCCAGCCATGGCCGGCGTCGGGCCAGGCATCGACGCTCGGTAGATACGGCTTGAGGTCGAGGATCGGGGTGGCGTCGAGCAAGTCGATGCCGCGGACGTGCACCAAGCCGTCGGCGGGATCGACGCGCGTCAGCGCGACGTTGGTCAGACCGATCGGCGACGGTCGATTCGGCGCGCGGGTGGCAAATACGCCGCGCTTCGGCCCGCCGCGCGGCGGCTTGACGCGCGCCGCCCAGCCGCGGCTGCGGTCGAATGCGAACAGCACCCAGATGCGCGCGAAGCTGTCGAGGTCGGCGAGCCCGGCGCGATAGGCGGGGGCGATCTCGAGCACCCCGGCAGCGTCTGGCGCGGCGCTCGGTTGATGCGGCGCGTCCTCACGCCGACTCCACGGCGTGCGTGCGAGGCCGATAGCCGGCAACGCGATCGTTTGGTCCATGGCCTGTGCCTAATGTCCTGAGTCTGCAGTGGCGGCCATGACGGCGAGCAATCGGCGCCGCTCGCAAAGGCTGCCGACGACGGAATATCTGGAATATTCCGGGAGGCGCAACGCGCCAGCGCGCCGCGGGCCCGGCGACACAGATGGCGAGCTGCAGACTGCGGACACTAGCCAGCGCGGCGCGCCGCGCCAGCCGACCGGGCAGGGTCAGACGGCGTGCGCAGGCGTGGCTTGGTGGCGATGCGTCGAAGGATGGAGAAACTTAGGCTTGACAGCAAAGCCGCTCGGCTGGTCTGACGACGCCACCAGGGGAGGGAGTCATGCGCGCTCGTTTGAGCGGACTGCTCGCGCTGTTGGTGGCGATGATGCTGCTGGCGCCGCGCGATGCAGCTGCGATGTGTTGTTTGTGCCGGAGCTGTCCGGGCGCGGCCTTTTGCGTCGACGGCATCCCTAACAGCTCGACCTGCTCGAATTTCTGCTTCAGCGTGAACTGTCCCGATGTCGTGTACGACTCGGCTGACGCCTGCTCGGGCGGCTGCGACGGCGCACCCAACGCCCCGACGGCGACGCCGAAGAGCACCTCGACGCGGACCGCGACGCGCACCGCGACCAGCACAGCCACGGAAAGTGCGACGGCCACCGCGACGGATGCCTCGACGGCGACGGCGACGGCAACGCCGACGACGACGAATACGGCGGTCGACACGGCCACGCCAGTCGCTACGCCGACGGCGAGCGCGACCGGCACCGAGTCGGCGACACCGACGATCACGTCGACGCCGGTCGATACCGGCACGCCGACCGAAACCGGCACGGTGACCGAGACGCCCAGCGTGACGCCGACGCCACCGCTCGGCGGCCAGGTGCGCTATTACAGCAACGACGTCGCGGTGCCGGGTGTCAGCGTCGCGCTGCTCGGCGATGCGCCGGCGACTACCACCACGGACACCAACGGGTTCTATGTGTTCGCCGATCCCGGCAACGGCGATGCGTCGATTCGGCCGTCGAAGAAAGACACCGTCAACGACGCGATCACAGCGCTCGACGCCTCGTTCATCCTGCAGAACATCGTCGGGCTGCGAACCCTGACGGCGGATCAAATGCTGGCCGGCGATGTCACCGGCGATGGAACGGTGAGCACGCTCGACGCCTCGCTCATCCTGCAGTTCCAAGTGGGCCTCATCACGCAGTTCCCGGTCGCAGCGCCGAGCGTGTGTGACTCGGACTGGATTTTCCGGCCAGACCCGCAGTCGGCCGCCAACCAGACCATCGTGCCGCCACTGGTCGGCAGCGGCGTCTGCCAGCCCGGTCAGATCAAGTTCGACCCGCTGACGCCGCCGGTATCGGGCCAGAACTTCGTCGCCATCCTGTTCGGCGATACGACCGGGAACTGGGCGCCCTGAAGCAACGCGGCAAGCGAGAAAGTCGGAAAGCGGAAAGTCGGGGACGGCAGCGGCGGCGACTCGCGCCGCCAGCCGATCGCCTCCGACTTTCCGCTCGTCGCCGCCAGCTTTTGACTTGCTCAAGTCGGGGTCGGCGCAGCTGATTGCAACGTAAGCGCTCCTAATGAGTTGAGTTGGCTTGCGAAAAGTGCGACTCAACCAACATTCGTCGATGTGGGAGCGCACAGCCGTGGGCAGCGGCGACCGCAACGCGATGTTTCTGCTGGTGAGGAGCTTGCATGCGAAGCCCGCGTGACTTCTTTAAGCCGTTGGCGCTCGGCGCCCCGGAACCGCTGCGCGAGATTCCGCTCAAACCGTCGCGCTGCATCCACTTTCTCGACGCGAGCAACCCCAAGATGGTCGCCAAGGTGCCTGACATGGCGCGCCAGGCGGACATCCTGCTCGGTAACTTGGAAGACGCCATTCCGGCCGACAAGAAGATCGAGGCGCGCAACGGCTTGATCCGCGTCGGCCGCGAGTCGGATCTCGGCGACACGCCGCTGTGGACACGCGTCAACAGTCTCGACAGCCCGTGGTTCCTCGACGACGTCATGCAGCTGGTGGAGGCGATCGGCGACAAGCTCGAAGTGATGATGGTGCCGAAGGTCGAAGGACCGTGGGACATCCACTTCGTCGATCGTCTGCTGGCGCAGTGCGAGGCGCGCGCCAAGCTGAAGCGACCGATCCTGGTGCACGCGATTCTGGAGACCGCGCTCGGCGTCACCAACGTCGAAGAGATCTGTGCCGCCAGCCCGCGCATCCAGGGCATCAGCTTCGGGCCGGCCGACCTCGCCGCTTCGCGACGCATGAAGACCACCCGCGTCGGCGGCGGCCACCCGGCGTATCTGGTGCGCAACGATCCCGATCCGCAGCATCCGGAGGCGGCGCGCCCGACGGCGCAACAGGATCCGTGGCACTACTCGATCGCGCGCATGGTCGACGCCTGTACGGCGACCGGTGCGCTGCCGTTCTACGGCCCGTTCGGCGACATCAGCGATGCGCTCGGCTGCGAGGATCAATTCCGCGCCGCCTTCCTGCTCGGCTGCGTCGGCGCCTGGTCGCTACACCCGAGCCAGATCACCATCGCCAAGAAGGTCTTCAGCCCGCCGGTCGACGAAGTGCTGTTCGCCAAGCGCGTGCTCGAGGCGATGCCCGACGGACGCGGCGTGCTGATGCTCGACGGCAAGATGCAGGACGACGCGACGTGGAAACAATGCAAAGTCATGGTCAACTTGGCCAGGATGCTGGCGGCAAAAGATCACGCCCTCGCCGCCGCGTACGGGTTCTGAGATGACGGTGAGATTGGCCAACGCACGGGGCAGGGCCGTGTTGGTCGTCGGCGAGCAGGTCGTCGACGTCGAGCGCGCATCGGGCGGACGGTTCGGGGCCGATCCGATGGCCGCCCTCGCGCACTGGGACGACTTCGCCGCGTGGGCGGCCGGCGTCGGAGCTTCCGCCGCGACCGGGGCGCTCGACGAACGCGCCCTCGATGCGCCTGTGCCGCGGCCGGCGAAAGTGTTCGCCATCGGCTTGAACTACAAGACGCACGCGGAAGAGTCGAAGTTGCCGCTGCCGACCAAGCCGTTGGTGTTCACGAAGTTCCAGAATTGCATCTGCGGCCCGCGCGCCGACGTCCAGCTGATGGGCTCGGGTTATGTCGACTGGGAAGTCGAGCTCGTGGTCGTCATCGGCCGGCGCGGCAAAGCGGTCGCGGAAGCGCAGGCGCTCGACTATGTCGCGGGCTTCACGGTCGGGCAGGACATCTCGGACCGCAAGCTGCAGTTCAGCGATCAACCGCCGCAGTTCAGTATGGGCAAGTCGCTCGATACCTTCGGACCGCTCGGCCCGGCAATCGTCTCACTCGACGCCTTCGCCGACCCGAACGACTTGGCGCTGACCTGCGACGTCGCCGGCGAGCGCATGCAATCGGCGCGCACCAGCGACATGGTCTTCGGTGTGCAGCCGCTGATCGCCTATCTGTCCGGCCTGTGCACGCTGGAGCCGGGCGACATCATTTTCACAGGAACGCCGTCCGGCGTCGGCTCGGCCAAACAGCCGCGCCGCTATCTGCAGCCGGGCGAAACGATCGTCAGCGCCATCGAGGGCATCGGGACGCTGACCAATACGTGCGTGTGATCACACGGTCACGGCAACCGCGCGCGCGGCGAGCCGCGCCTGCGCGGCTGCGGGGCTTTCATAGGGGATGCGATGGCAACGCCGGTTGAACAATGGGTCGAGCAGGTCGCGGCGCACACGACGCCGAATCGGATCGTCTGGTGCGACGGCTCCGAGGCTGAGAACGCGCGCCTGATTGGCGAGATGCAGGCCTCGGGCACGCTGCAGAAGCTGAACGAGGCGAAGTATCCGAATTCCTACTTGCACCGCAGCGACCCGAGCGATGTCGCGCGCACCGAGCATCTGACCTTCGTGTCGACGGACAAGCAGGAAGACGCCGGGCCCAACAACAACTGGATGGCGCCGGCCGACGCGAAGGCGAAGGTCGGTGCGCTGTTCAAGGGCGCCATGAAGAACCGCACGTTGTACGTGGTGCCGTACATCATGGGTCCGGCCGCCTCGCCTTACAGCAAGGTCGGCGTCGAGATCACGGACAGCCCGTACGTCGTGGCCAACATGCGCATCATGACGCGCATGGGTCAGGTGGCGCTCGAGCGGCTCGGCAGCTCCGACGATTACGTCAAAGGGCTGCACTCGCTCGGCGACCTCAGCCCGGAGCGCCGCTTCGTGCTGCACTTCCCGCAGGAACGCTTGATCTGGTCGGTCGGCTCCGGCTACGGCGGCAACGCGCTACTCGGCAAGAAGTGTTTCGCGCTGCGCATCGCCAGCTACCTCGGCGCGCACGAGGGCTGGATGGCCGAGCACATGCTTATCGTCGGCATCCAGGATCCGGAAGGTCGCGTGACCTACGTGGCCGGCGCGTTCCCCAGCGCCTGCGGCAAGACCAATCTCGCCATGCTCGTTCCGCCGGCCAGTCAGAAGGGCTGGAAGGTGTGGACGGTGGGCGACGACATCTGCTGGATGCGTCCCGGTCCCGACGGACGGCTGTGGGCGATCAACCCGGAGGCCGGCTTCTTCGGCGTGGCCCCCGGCACGTCGAAGAAGACCAACCCCAACGCGCTCGCCAGCCTGCAGAAGAACAGCATCTTCACCAACGTTGCGCTGACCGACGACCACTGCCCGTGGTGGGAGGGTATCGACGGCGAGGTGCCCGAGCACCTGATCGACTGGCGCGGCAATGACTGGCGCAAGGGCTCGAGCGAAAAGGCAGCGCATCCGAACTCGCGCTTCACGGCGCCGGCAGCGCAGTGTCCGTCGATCTCGCCGCATTGGGAGGATCCGCAGGGCGTGCCGATCTCGGCGATCCTGTTCGGTGGCCGCCGTGCGCGCACGGCGCCCTTGATCATGCAGTCGTTCGACTGGAACCACGGCGTGTTCGTCGGCGCCTCGGTCGCCTCGGAGACAACCGCCGCGGCCACCGGCGCGGTCGGCGTGGTGCGGCGCGATCCGATGGCCATGCTGCCGTTCTGCGGCTACAACATGGGCGACTATTTCGGCCACTGGCTGAAGATGGGCGCCGGGCTGAAGAACCCGCCGAAGATCTTCCACGTCAACTGGTTCCGCCAGGACGAGCAGGGCAAGTTCATCTGGCCGGGCTTCGGCGAGAACATGCGAGCCCTGCGCTGGATGCTCAGCCGCTGCGACGGCGGCGGCAACGGCAACGCGGTGGAGTCGCCGATCGGTCTGCTGCCGGCGAAAGATGCCATCGACACCGACGGGTTGTCGCTGGCGCCGGGTGCCATGGACGAGTTGCTGACGGTGTCGAAGGACGACTGGAAACAAGACGCCGCCAATATCGGCGAGTTCTTCGGCAAGTTCGGCTCGCGCCTGCCGGCGGAGATGGAGGCGCAGCGCGCCGCGTTGGTGAAGCGGCTCGGCTGAGCCGCGGCGCGCCTTACCAACCCTCGTCCGGATCGCCGACGTCGCCACGCAACAGGGCGACGTCGGCCCGATCGCGCAACGCTTTGCTTGGGCGGCGCGCCGGATCCGCGGCGGCCAGCTCCTTCATCGCGATGAGGTCCTCGGCGATCACCACGCGGACGTGATCGGCGCCGACCGCGACCGGCTCGGCGCGCTCCACCATCGCGTCGAACGCTTCGTCGAGAACCAGCTGCACCGGCTCGCCGCTCGGATGGCGAAAATTGATGCTGTGCGCGAACGTGCCGCGCAGCGAAAATCCCGCCTCGATCAGGCAGCTCGTCAGCTCGTCGCGATCGGTGGAAGAGTCCACCGCCAGATCGGTATCGAGCGTGGCTCGGGGCACGCCGGAGCGGATACCGACGGCGACGCCGCCGATGACCGCGTGTGCGATGCCGCGCGCGGCGAGCAGCCGGCAGACAGTGAGCAACGCGTCGAGCTTGTCGGCGCTGTCGACCATGGCGTCTCCTCCGCGCTGCGCCGCGGCGATGCGGCTTCGTTCGCGGCTCGACAGCGCCGCGATAGCTTCGACAATCGACATCTCGGTTTCAGCCTTACCATACCGCAGGCCGCCGCTGCCGCTGAAAGGGCGCAGCGTGGCGCGGCGACGCCTCAGGAGGTGGTGGCGCGTGCCAGCTTGGGAACCGCGCACAGGCTGCGGCGCAACACCTTGCCGTTGCGCGTGCGCGGCAGCTCGTCGACCAGGTAGACATGGCGCGGCGCCTTGTACGGTGCAAGGTGTTGGCGCGCGTAGGCGAGCACGTCGGCGAGCGACAGGAGAGTCTGCGGCCGCGCCGTGACGTAGGCCGCGACGACGATCTTGCCGGGCGCGACCTCTTCGCCGATGGCGGCGCAGTCCGCCACCGCGGGATGGTCTTTGATGACGCGCTCGACTTCGAAAGGCGAGACGCGGTAGCCGAACGACTTGATCAGGTCGTCCTTACGGCCGAGGAACCACAGGTAGCCGTCGGCGTCGTAGCGCGCGTAGTCGCCGCTCAGGAACCACTCGTCGCGAAACGCGTCGGCTGTTTCCGCCGGGCGATTCCAGTAGCGCAGCATCAGCCCCGGGTCGCGGCGCGGAATGCACAACATGCCTTCCGCACCGATCGGCACCGGCTGCAGCGTCGCAGTGTCCAGCAGCGCCACGTCGTGGCCCGGTTGCGGGAAGCCGACCGAGCCGGGTCGAATCTCCCAGCCGCGCGGCTGCGACAGGTAGTACGAGCACTCGGTCATGCCGAGGCCTTCGTAGATCGGCTGCGCGAAACGCGTCTGCCAGGCCGCCAGCACCTCGCCGGACAGTGCCTCGCCGGCGCACATGCAGTGGCGCAAGGTCGGCACGTCAGCCGCGCTGCTGTCGGTGCGCTGCAGAATCTGACGATAGAGGGTCGGCACAGCGATGAAGATCGTAGCGGCGTGGCGCGCGATGAGCTGCGGCCAGGTATGCGGATCGGCCGGCCCCTCGTACACGATCGTCGTGACGCCGCGATACAGGGGATCCATCAACCCGGTGCCGAGCACATAGGTCCAGTTGTACTTGCCGGAGTGCAGCACGCGATCGGATCCGTCGGCGGCGAAGTCGAACCAGTACTGCGACGCCGGCAAGTGGCCGAGCAGGGCGCGATGCGCGTGCAGCGCGCCTTTGGCATAGCCGGTCGTCCCCGAGGTGTAGACGAGATAGGCCGGGTCGTCGGCGCGCGTTGGGTGCGGCGGCTGCCAGGTGGTGATCGCGGCAAGCGCCGCGGGCAAATCGACGACGCGCAGGCGCGACGATGCGGCGGCGCCGCCGTCGCCGTCGACCAGCAGCACGTGTGTCAGGCTATCGATCGACTCCAGCGCGGTCTGCAGCGCGTTCCAGGTATCACGCGTCGTCACCAGTGCGCGGGCTGACGAATCGTGCGCCAGGAACAGCACTTCGTCGGCGGTGAGCAGAATCGAAGTGGGCACCGCGATGCCGCCGCGTTTCATCGCGCCGAGAAAGGCGACGGGGTACGCCAGGCAATTGGGCAAGCGAATCAGCACGCGCTCGCCGGCATCGATCTGCAGCTGGCGCAGCAACTCGGCGAAGCGGCTGGTGGCGTCGGCCAGATCGGCGAAGCTCAGCTGGCGGATGCCGAGGTTGAGATCATCGCAAATGACCGCCGGCCGCGTGGCGATCGGCGTGCCGAGGTGGGCGTCGGCGCACGCGGCGGCGATGTTGAAGTGCGCCGGAACCTGCCAGCGCCAGGGCGGCATTGGGGACATGATCGATGCGGGCTCCGACCCGGCCGCACATGTCTGCTCCGCCGCGCCAATGCAAGTCATGCGCGCCCGGCGGGGTGGTGTCCCAATTTGAATCGTTGGTGTGTCCCCGATTTCACCGAGCCAGACAGTTGGAGTCTAAGGCTGCGCTCGCAGGAGGACGGCATGGGGAGCGAGGATACCCGGCGGAGTGGGTAGCTCGCGGCGGGCCGCTCACAGAAGACGGAGACGGCGGTAGGGACACCACGTCGACTGCGCGAGACGAGGGACACGCCAGAGCCTGCGACGATCCCGGCGCAGCCATTGGTTCGTGCGATGAGTCTTCTCGCCCATGACGTCGCTTTGCTGAACGCTGCGGCTTGGAGCGGGCTGACGGAGTAGAGGAACAGGGCACGCCGCGGTGCACGACGCTGAAGCAAGGGCCGCTTCGCAGCCGATACGGCGAGTCGAGCTGTAGTGACTCATCTCACGACCATCGGGCGATCCCGTTGCGCTTCCGAGCGCAGCCTTTGCCGACTCGAGGCTTGTCAGTCAGAGCATCCCTACGTAAGAACTCACTCCGTGAAGGCGCCTGCAACCGCCGTTGTGCTCGTCGTGTTGAGTGCCTCCCTGGCCAGGGCCGACGTCGACTGGCGGTCGAAGGGTGCCGTGACACCAGTGAAGAATCAGGGGCAGCTGTGCGCCTCGTGGGCCTTCGCCCTCACCGGAATCGTCGAGGGCGCGGCGGCCATTCAGCAAGGGACGCTGCCTAACCTCTCTGAGCAGCAGCTCGTCGACTGTGCCAGCCCGGCGTGTGGGGGGCCGGACGGTGACACCTGCGCGTGCGCGCAAGTTGGGTGCTTTTTTGACTACGTGCAGACGGCGGGCCTGTGCAGCGAATCGTCCTACCCGCACACGGCACGAGACGGCACCTGCAAAACGACCTGCATGCCGGTCGTTCCGAGCGGCTTCGCCAACAACTGGACGCGACTCAGCGGCGAAGCGGGGGTGACGGGCGCGTTGAATAGCGGCCCGATCCTTGCCCGTCTCGAGATCGGCGATAACGGCCAACCGCTGCAATCGTATGTCGACTACAGTGGCGGCCTCTTCGCTCCGACCACCTTCGACTCGAGCGTTGTGCAGTGGGTTGAGATCGTCGGCTACACCAGTAGCTATTTCATCGTGAAGAACTCTCTGGGCACCGCCTGGGGTTCGAGCGGATACCTGCTTCTCGCGCGCGGTGCGAACCGCCTTGGCGTGGGCAACTTCGCCTATGCCCTTGCGGCCGGAACGGCGTCGCAGGGAGCGTGCACCCTTTCAGGTACGACATGCATGGAGATGACCAGCGACGATTGCTCACTCGCCAGCGGCAGCTTCGGTGGTGTCGGCACCTTCTGCATGACGACGTGCGCCGCGCCTTCGCCAACCCTGACGGAGACGCCGACGCAGAGTCCCAGCACCACGCCGACCGACCGAGCCACTGCGACCGCATCGCCGACATCGACAGCCAGCGTCACGCCTAGCGCTGGAGAGAACGGGGCGAGGTGCGCGGCGTCGCTGCAATGTCAGTCGGGTTTCTGCGTCACCGGCGTCTGCTGCGAGAGCGTCTGCAGCGGTCTCAATCAACGCTGTGATGTTCGCGGCCGAGACGGTGCCTGCGTATCAATAGATCCGGCGCCGGCGCCCACCGTATCAACCCGCGCTCTCATCACAGGGATCATCGTTCTTGTCGGGATCGGCGCGATACGATTTCGCCGTGGCCGGTAGCAACGTCGGCAGTGCCGACCCGCACGGCACGCGAGACTGCCGTGGAGCGCGTTGAGCATGGCGCGCCGGCACCCGAATCCCGCGTCAGCAGTCCGGTAAACATCGTGGACCTGCGTTGAAATCGTAGTCCGCTCGAGGGCAGTCGGCGACAAACGGGCACTCGGAAAGTCGAATGTTGGTGGTCCCGCTTGGGCTCGGGAGCAGCGCCGTCTGCGAGGCGCCGCTGCGGACACGGTCGCGCCGCGGCGTCGCAGGACGCTGGCTTGACTTCCCTGGCCGGAGGCACGCTAGAGATTCAGGGCGGAGAGACGAGCCGATGCGTGCGACTCACAGGGTTGGAGCGATGGCGGTCGCATGCCTCGCCGGCGCGACGTTGTTGATCGCCGCGCGCGCCGGCGCCGATCGCGGGCTCGCGGACGCGGTGCGCGCGGCCTTCGATGAAGCGCTGCAGGGGCCGCTGGCGGATGATGCGCGGGTCGGCGATGCGGCGCTCGTCGGTTGCCCCGGCGACTGCAACGGCGACGGCAGCGTGGCGATCGACGAGCTCATCCGCGCCGTCGCCATCGCCTTGGGACAAACGCCGGTGAGCGCCTGCAGTGGGCTCGACACCAACGCCGACGGCGCGATCGAAGTAGCGGAGATCGTCAGCGCGGTCGGCGGCGCGTTGAACGGATGCAGCGGCGCCCTCGAGAGCGTCTGCGGCGGGCCGATCACGTCGGCGCCGAAGCTGTGCGATCTGATGCTCTCGCCGCGCGTCGTGTCGGCCTCGGGCACGCTGACCATCACCTTGTCGCTGTCCGACCGCGAAGGCGATTTCGCGCAGATCTGCGCCGCGATTGCGCCGCAGTCGGCACAACCGCCCGAGTTGTCGTGCAACCCCCTGTCGGCGCAAGGCGCCACCGTCAACCAGGTGCTGCAATTGGCGCCGATTCAACTGAACGGCGCCGCCAGCGGCGCGTACGTGCTCTATCTGCAGCTGGTCGACGCGACCGGCCAGCGCAGTGCCGTGGTGTCGGCGACGTTCAGCGTCGGCCGCAAGGCCTGAGCGGCCGGCGCGGCACGCCGCAATGCCGAGCGGCGCCGCCGGTATCAGCAGCCGCGGCGCGGCGCCGGAGCTGCCGCGGCGCTCTGACGCGCCGTGCTGCCGCCGGCGCCGCGCTCCGTGTGCGGCTCGGGGCGGCTCGCGTCGAGCAGCGCCAGGAGCTTGCGTGCACCTTGCGTCGGCGTCAGCCGACTGTCGAGCACCGCCGCCTCGACCTCGGGCAAGAGGGCATCGACATCCGGGCGGGCGAGGAAGTGGCGCTTGAGACCGTCGTCGATCATCGCCCAGAGCCAGTCTTGCTGCTGGGCGCGTCGCTTCGCCGCCAACTCGCCGCTCGCCGTGAGCGCGGCGCGGTGCCGCTGGACGGCATCCCACACGGCCTCCATGCCGCGCTCTTCCAGCGCGCTGACCTGCAGGACCGGCGGTTGCCAGGCGGCGCTGCGCGGACGGAACAGGCGCAAGGCGCTCTGGAGCTCGGCGGCGGCGCGCTGCGCGCGCAGCAGGTTGTCGCCGTCGGCCTTGTTGATCGCCAAGGCGTCGGCGAGCTCCAAAATGCCCTTCTTCATGCCCTGCAGCTCATCGCCGGCGCCGGCGAGCATGAGGACGAGGAAGAAATCGACCATCGAAGCGACGGCGTACTCGGACTGTCCGACGCCGACGGTCTCGATCAGCACGGCGTCGTAGCCGGCCGCTTCGCAGACCAGCATGGCTTCGCGCGTGCGCCGCGCCACGCCGCCGAGGGAGCCGGCCGATGGGCTCGGGCGGATGAACGCTTCGGGCGCCACCGACAGGCGCTGCATGCGCGTTTTGTCGCCGAGAATGCTGCCACCCGAGCGCGCGCTGGACGGATCGACCGCCAGCACGGCGACGCGCAAGCCGCGCCCAACCAGGTACAGGCCGAAGGCCTCGACGAAGGTGCTCTTGCCGACGCCCGGCACGCCGCTGATGCCGACGCGTGCGGCTTTGCCGGTGTCGGGCAGCAGCAGCTCGAGCAGCCGCTGCGCCGCCTCCTGGTGATCGGCGCGCGTGCTCTCGACCAAGGTGATGGCCTTGGCCAGCGCGCGCCGATTGCCGTTGCGGATGCCGTCGGCGAGCGCGCCCGGACCGCTCATGCGCGGCGTGCCGCTCACGCCGCCGCCGCCGCCTCGCTCTCGCGGATCAGCTCGAGCACGCGGCGCGCCGCCTTGGGAATCTGCGTGCCGGGGCCGAAGACCGCTTTGACGCCGGCCTGCTTGAGGAAGGCGTAGTCCTTCGTCGGCACGATGCCGCCGACGGTGACGACGATGTCGCCGGCGTCGAGCTTTTTCAGCTCCTGCACCAACTGCGGCACCAGCGTCTTGTGTCCGCCCGACTGCGTCGAGATGCCGACGACGTGCACGTCGTTCTCGACCGCTTGGCGCGCCACTTCTTCCGGCGTCTGGAAGAGCGTGCCGACGTCGACGTCGAAGCCGAGATCGGCAAACGCCGTCGCGATCACCTTGGCGCCGCGATCGTGGCCGTCCTGGCCTACTTTCGCCACCAGCATGCGCGGCCGCCGGCCGTGCTCGCTGGTGAACTGCTGGATCTCCTTGCCGAGCGCCTGCCATTCGGGGTCATGGTCGAACTGCGCGCCGTAGACGCCGGAGATCGACTTGATCTCAGCGTGATAGCGGCCCCAGATCTTCTCCAGTGCCGAGGAGATCTCGCCGACGGTGGCGCGCGCGCGCGCCGCGTCGACCGCCAGCGCCAGCAGATTGCCGTCGCCGCTTTCGGCGCACTTGGTCAGGGCGTCGAGCGCCGCCTGGCATTTCGCCGTATCGCGGGTCGCCCGGATCTGCTTGAGGCGCGCCACCTGCGACTCGCGCACGGCGCTGTTGTCGATCTCGCGCGTGTCGATCTCGGGCTCTTCGTCGAGGCGGAACTTGTTGACGCCGACAATGACGTCCTCGACCCGGTCGACGCGCGCCTGGCGGCGCGCCGCGGTCTCCTCGATGCGCAGCTTCGGCATGCCGGCTTCGATCGCCTTGGTCATGCCGCCGAGCCGCTCGACTTCGTCGATGATGCCCAGCGCCTTGGCGGCCAGCGCATGCGTCAGCGATTCCATGAAATAGGAGCCGGCCCATGGATCGACGACTTTCGGGATGCCGGTCTCCAGCTGCAGGATGAGCTGCGTGTTGCGCGCGATGCGCGCCGACGCGTCGGTCGGCAGCGCAATGGCTTCGTCGAAGGAGTTGGTGTGCAGGCTCTGCGTGCCGCCGAACACCGAGGCCATCGCCTCGACGGTGGTGCGGATGATGTTGTTGTAGGGATCCTGCTCCGTGAGGCTGGCGCCGGATGTCTGCGAATGCGTGCGCAGCATCAGCGACGCCTGCTTCTTCGGATTGAAGTGCTTCTTCATCAACGACGCCCAGAGCATGCGGGCGGCGCGCATTTTTGCGATCTCCATGTAGAAGTTCATGCCGATCGCCCAGAAGAACGACAGGCGGCCGGCGAAGGCGTCGACGTCGAGGCCTTTCGAAAGCGCGGCGCGCACGTACTCGAGACCGTCGGCGAGGGTGAAGGCGAGCTCGAGATCGCACGTCGCCCCGGCTTCCTGCATGTGGTAGCCGCTGATCGAGATCGAGTTGAAGCGCGGCATCTCCTTCGACGTGAACTCGATGATGTCGGCGACGATGCGCATGGAGGGCGTCGGGGGATAAATGTAGGTGTTGCGCACCATGAACTCTTTGAGGATGTCGTTCTGGATGGTGCCGGTGAGTTGCTCGCGCTTCACCCCTTGCTCTTCACCGGCGACGATGAAGCTCGCCAGCACCGGCAGCACGGCGCCGTTCATGGTCATCGAGACGGACATCTTCTCCAGCGGCACGCTGTCGAAGAGAATCTTCATGTCCTCGACCGAATCGATGGCGACGCCGGCCTTGCCGACGTCGCCGACGACGCGCGGGTGATCGCTGTCGTAGCCGCGGTGCGTCGCCAGATCGAATGCGACTGAGAGGCCCATCTGCCCGGCGGCGAGGTTCTTCCGATAGAAGGCGTTCGATTCTTCCGCGGTGGAGAACCCGGCGTACTGGCGGATAGTCCACGGCTGGCCGGCGTACATCGTCGCGCGCGGCCCGCGCAGGAAGGGATAGTCGCCGGGGAGGGTGTCCGTGAGATCCAGCCCCTCGACGTCGGCGCGCGTGTACAGGGGCTTGACCTCGATGCCCTCGGGCGTCAGCCAGACCAACTCGTCCGGCGCGGCGCCCTTGCGCTCCTTCGTGGCCAGCTCGCGCCAGCGCTCGACATCGGCGTGCTTCGTGTCAGCCATCGGCTCTCCCCTCAAATCCGCTGGGACGCTAGCAAGTTGGCTGGTCGGTTGAAATCCATCTGGAGCTGACGCGTCGGGTCGTCGGTCTGCAAGCCATGGCGGCGCGTCAGCGTCTGGCCGTGCGGCAACGTCTCGGGATATGGACCGGTGTCCGGAAGATGCCGCAGTTCGCGAGGCGCGGCCTGATGTGTCGTTGCGGCGCCGCTCGCATCGGCTGGCGGGCCGCGTAACGCATGCGAGACGCGGAGGGCACGGAAAGTGCCGTGGCTGGCGGCGGGGTCGATGATGTGGCGAAGCCACGCGAAGGAGCGCGACATGAGGATTCTATCTACGGATCGGCGGATCGGGCTCGCCGCACTGCTGGTCGGGTTGCTGGCGGGTGGCTTGTCGGCCTGCGGCAGCGACAGCCACCGGTCGCCCGCGAACACCAAGCCGAACATCCTCTTCATCATCATGGACGATGTCGGCATCGACCAGATGGCGACGTTCGGGTACGGCGGCGATACGCCGCCCAGCACGCCGGATATTACGGCCATCGCCGACGCGGGTATCCGCTTCCGCAACACGTGGGCGATGCCGGCCTGCACCACCAGCCGCGCGGTGATCTTCGATGCGCGCTTTCCGTTGCGCACCAATGTGAAGGGCGCGCTGGGCGAGGACGACCTGGCCAACTCGATGGTCTCGCCGTACGAGGTCACGCTGCCGAAGCTGCTGGCGCCGCAGGGCTATCAAAGCGCGCTGTTCGGCAAGTTCCATCTGGCCCTGCAGGGGCACGACCCGGCCGGCGACGCGATGGTGCACAATCTCGGCTGGAACTACTTCGCCGGCTGGCTCGACGTCACCGGCGATCCCTCGTCGATCGACGTCAGCGCCGGCGGCGTCGCCCCGGCGGGCGTGAAATATCCCTGCGGCTTCGTGCCGTCGGCCAGCGCGGGCGGCGCCGATTCCGGCGCCTGCTATCAGGCCGACGGTTCCTGCACGGAGCTCAGTGGCGCGGGAGCCGTGCCGCCCGGGCGCATCTGCCGCGATCAGGGCGGGCTGCTCGATCCGAATCAATCGTGTCAATCCAGCCTTCCATCCTATCTCAACTTCGACATCCTGAGCGCCCACTACGTCTCGCCGCTGGTCTACAACTTTCCCGACGGCTCGGTGGATGTGGTGCCGGCGACGGATCCGCGCTCGCGCACGTTCCGCGCCACGTTTGCCGTGGACGCGGCGGTCGACTGGATCAATGAACAACCGGCCGGGCACCCGTGGATGGCGACGGTCAGCTTCGCGTCCGACCACACGCCGCTCATGCAGCCGCCGTACGACCAGCCGCTGGTCGGCAACGACGAGAGCTCGAAGCTCGACTGCAGCAATCAGAATCAACAGCGGGTGTTGTCGAACTTGATGATCGAGTCGATGGACCGCGACATCGGACGCCTGCTGGTCGAGAGCGGCCTGGCGCGGCGCGATCGTCAGGGCAATCTGGTGTATCGGCCGGACCGAACCGACACGATGGTGGTCATCGTTGGGGACAACGGCAGCCTCGGGACGACGGTCAAGCTGCCGTTCAACGTCTCGCGCTCGAAGGGCACCGCGTATCAGACCGGCGTGTGGGTGCCGCTCGTCGTCGCCGGCCCGCTCGTCAATCAGCCGGGCCGCGATGTGCCGCAGATGGTGAACGTCGCCGATCTGTTCTCGCTGTTTGGCGAGATCGCCGGCATCGACAATGTCCAAGCGCAGGTGCCGCGGCAGATCGACGCCTTCCCCATGCTGCCGTACGTGACCAATCCGCACCAGGAGAGCATTCGCACGTGGAACTACGCCGAAGTCGGCGTGAACTTCCAAGCCAACGGCGCCATCAACGGGCCGTGCGTCATCGCCGGCGGTTGTACGCAGATCCCCGTCTCGAAGAGCGTCTGCGAGGACAACAACGGTGTCTGGTGGGGCTCCGGGCACGACGCCGAAATTACCGACGGTGCGCCGCCGGACGGCTTTGTCTACTGCTGCCAGGTGAATCAGTTCGTCGTCGCCAACGATCGCGTCGACATGCCGTACAGTATTACCCCGCTGGTCTCCGTCGGCATTCGCAACGACCACTTCAAGATCGTGCAGAATACGGTCAACGCCTACGTGTCGCAGGATGATCCGTGCGACGAGTCGACGGCCACGGAGTTTTACGAGATCAACGAGAACGCGCCGATTCCCCGCCTCGACAATGAAGATCTGCTGCTGCCGATCGACGACCTGACTCCCGTGCAACAGAGCAACTACGACGAGTTGTCGGCGCGCCTCGCCGCGCTGCGCGATTCGGTGCCGGATTGTCCAGGCGACGGCAACATCGACTTTGTCGTCAACCAGCTCGACCTCGACGACTGGCGCTTCTACGCCGACTCCGGCGGCCAATCGAGCGTGTACGACATCAATCTCGATGGGCTGACCAACAGCGAGGACGAATCGTTGATCCAAAGCTATCTCGGCACCGTCTGCAGCGGCCACCAGTCAGCCGCTCAGTTGCAGACAGCGGAAGCGGTCCCGCGCTGAGAGACGCGCGCGGATTCGCGCGCCGCCTTGAATGGGCGGCAGCTGAAGCAGAAGCCCGAGCAAGCGCCGGGCGCGGAATCAATGGCTTGCGCGCCTGCGCGCGCCGCGCGTGCTCCGACCGCATACTCCGACATTAAGCCAGCGGCCCACCAGCCTCGTCACCAGAATGCCGGAAAGCAGAGTCTAGAGAGTTAGGTACCCAGCGAACAGTCGGAGAGTGACAATTTGTTGCAGTCCCGGCGTCTAGCACCTGCGGATCGCACATTGCTGGCCAGATCGCATGATCGGCAACCCGTTCCGACATGTGCTCGAGCGACATCGGTGTTTCCGCGGCATGGCGCTGCTGTTGCTCGGCTTGCTGGGCGGCTTACTGCCCAGCCAGGTGGAGGCGGCCGTTGTGGTCGGCAGCTTTACGAAGGCGACCGGCGTCGCGCCGACCAGCCAGACGATTACGCATGGGCTCGGCGAGACCCCCAAAGCCCTCATTCTGTGGACGGATGGAAAGACGAGCGAAACCTTTACGCCGAGCTTCTTGTTCGCCATCGGCGCGAGCGATGGGTCGACCAGTCGGTCGGTTGCCCTGGCGAGCGAAAACGGCGTCAACCAGACCAACGCCAGTCGCCGCATGGCGCGCAAGGCGCTGACGATCGTGCAGTGGGGTGAAACGCTGCTCGCCGAAGCGGACCTGACGGGGCTCGACGCAACCAGCTTCACGCTCAATTGGACGACGAACAACAGTACCGCCTACCGCATTCACTTCATCGCCATCGGCGGCGCAGCGGTATCGACGAAACTGGTGGAATGGTCGCTGCCGACGAGTCCCGGCTCCGTGTCGGTGAGCGGCGTCGGCTTCGCGCCCGATGTGGTCCTGCATTTCAACGCCGGCGGGCTCACCGGCGCCTTGCCGGTGAGCGGCGCCAACGCGGCGCTCGGCCTGGGTGCGATGGATGCCCTCGGCAGACAATGGTCGGATCATATCCTTGGCATCGACGGCAGCGCCGAGAGCGATACGCAGCGCGGCCAACAAACCGACGCGTGCGTCTACGTCTTCGACAACAGCCGAGCGCTGGTGAAGCGCGGCGCGTTCGCCTCCATGGACGCCGACGGATTCACGGTCAACTTCACCACGGCGGCCGGGACGGTGAATCCGATCTTCTCCTTGGCGTTGAAAGGCGTCAGCGCCAAGGCCGGTGCGTTTGACAAGAGCTCCAGCGCAGCCCCGGCCGACCAGGCAGTCACCGGCGTCGGCTTTCAGCCCAGTCTGCTCCTGCTGTCGAGCTTTCAGGATATTGCGCGAGCCGCACCGGTCGACGACGCACGCTATGGTTTCGGCGCCGCGGGCGGAGTCGGCAAGGGCGCCTCGGCGCTGCAAGACGCCAGCGGCCTGTCGCGTACGAAAGTCGACGGCATCGACAAGACGAGCAAGCTCTTCGTCAAAGTCGATAACTCCACTCCCGCGATCGATGCGGAAGCCGATTTGACCAGCTTCGATGGCGGCGGCTTCACCCTACGGTGGACGACCAACGACGCGGTCGCCACCCAGATGCTCTATCTCGCACTGGCGGTGGCGGCGACGCCGACGCCGACCGGTACGCCGAGCACGACGGCGACGGCGACGGCAACGAACAGCCCGATGCCGACCGCGACGCGGACGACGACGGCGAGCTCCACCGCCACTGGCACCCCGACCCCGACGGCGACGGGCACAGCGACGCAGAGTGCGACACCAACCCCGATGCGCACCGCCACGCCAAGCGCGACGCCGACGGCGAGCGCGAGCGCGACGCCGACGGGCACCGCCTCGGCAACGCCGACGCTGACCGCCACACTGACGCGCACCAGCACGGTCACTCAAACGCCGACGCCCAGCGCCACGGGCACGGCGACGATCACTTCGACGCCGACGCGGACGCCGACGCCGTCCATCACACCGACCAGCAGCGAGACCGCTACCGGCACGCCGCCGGCTACTTCGACGGCGACCGCTACGCCGACCGAAACGGACACGCCAAGCGCGACGCTGACGGCGACGCGAACCGACACGCCGACGCTGACCAACACGCCGACATCCACCGAGACTCCAACCGCGACGTGGACCGACACCCCGACGGACACACCGACGAGCAGCGCGACGCGTACACAGACGCCGACGGAGACACCGACGCAGACGCCGACCGAGACGGCGACGCGCACTGCGACGGCGACGGCGAGTCGCACCGCGACTGACACGCCGACGGCCACACCGACGGCGACCGCGAGCGCTTCTGCAACGCCCACCCAGACGGTGACGGCGAGCAGCAGCGCGTCGGCGTCTGCGACGTCGACCCCGACGCGGACGCAGACACCGACCGTCACCAGCACGCCCACTTCGACGCCGAAGCCGCTGCTCGCCGCGCAGAAGGTCGCCACGCTGCTCGCCGACAACGATTTCGACGGCGTGCCGTCGCCCGGCGACGTGCTGCGCTATCAGATTTCGATCGTCAACAGCGGCGACGGCGGCGCCACGGGCGCGCTGTTTACCGACGCGCCTGACAGCAACACTTCCTTGGTGTTCGGCTCGGTGACGACGACCGAGGGCAGCGTTACGAGCGGCAACGGCGGCACGCCGCCGGTCAGCGTCGCTATCGGATCAATTCCGGCCAGCGGCAGCGTCACGATTGTTTTCGACGTCACGATCAACCCGCTGCCGGCCGACGTCAGCTCCGTGTCGAACCAAGGTACGCTGGAGAGCAATGAGTTGCCGGCGCTGCGCACCGACGATCCGTCGGTTGGCGGCAGTGCCGACGCGACGATCGTCTCGGTCACCGGCGTCCCGGCTCTGCAGGCCGAGAAGACGGTGACGCTGGCGATCGACCGGGATCTCAACGGCGATCCTTCGCCAGGCGACCGCCTGGAGTATCAGATTGTCATCGTCAACCGTGGCAATGCTGCGGCGACGGGCGTCGTCCTCAATGACACGCCCGACCTCGAAAGCCCGCTCGTCACGGGCTCGGTCACCACCACGCAAGGCCTCGTGCTCAGCGGCAACAGCCCCGGCCAGGGGAGCGTTGCCGTCGCCGTCGGCGTGATACCCGCCGGTGCGAGTGTCACGACCACCTTCACCGTCGACATCGTCGATCCGATAGGCGCCGGCGTGGTGCAGCTGGTCAACCAGGGTACGGTGAGCAGCGATCAGCTGCCGGTGCTGCCGACCGACGATCCGGGCGTGCCAGGCGACAGCGACCCCACCGTCACGACAATCGTCGGCGAGGCCGTGGTGCACGCGACCAAACAGGCGTCGCTGTTGGTCGATGCGGATGGCGACGGAGTGCCGTCACCCGGCGATACGCTGCTGTACCAGGTGCGGGTGAGCAATAGCGGCAACCGCAGCCTCAGCGGCGTCACGCTGAGCGACACGCCGGACCCCAACACCACGCTGGTCACCGGCAGTGTGCAGACCAGCCAGGGCGCGGTGGTGGACGGCAACGGTGGCGCACCGCCAGTCACGGTTGCGCTCGGCGATCTCGCCGGCGGTGGGGCCAGTGCGACGGTGTCCTTTGCGGTCGTCGTCAACGATCCGCTGCCGCCGAATGCGACCCTCATCACCAACCAGGGCAGCGTCAGCAGCGATCAATTGCCGGCGGTACTCACCGACGATCCCGAGGTGGCCGGCGGTACGGATCCAACCGTGACGCACGTCACGGCAGCGCCAGATGGGACGGCGCACAAGACCGCCACCCTGTTCACTGACGCCGACGGCGACGGCGTGCCGTCGCCGGGTGACACGATCCTCTACCGCATCGACGTGGTGAACACCGGAAACGCCGCGGCGACCGGCGCGAACCTGATCGACAATCTCGATCCGAGCGCCGTCTTGGTGGTCGGCTCGGTGCAGGTCAGTCAGGGTACGATCACCAGCGGCAATACCGCTGGCGATGACCACGTTGCGGTCGCGATCGGCACCCTTGCGGGTGGCGGTGGCCAGTTCATCGCCACGTTCTTGGCGACGATTCGCGATCCGCTGCCGGCCGGCGTGACCGAGGTGTCCAACCAGGCGGTGGGCGGCAGCAATGAGTTGCCGTTCGTGGTCACCGACGATCCGTCCACCGCGGCCAACAACGACCCGACGCGGGTCAGCCTGACGCTGGCGCCAAGCCTTGCCGTGAGCAAGTCCGTGATTCTCGACACCGACGCCGACAGCAACGGGGTCGCGTCGCCGGGCGACACCCTGCGGTACTCGATCGTCGTCATCAACAGCGGCAACCAAGCGGCGAGTGGCGTCATGGTTTCCGATACGCCCGACGGGAATACGCCGTTGGTCGTCGGATCGGTGCAGGCGAGCGCGGGAACGGTGACGCTCGGCAATGGCGCCGGCGACACGAGCGTCGCGGTGAGCCTCGGGGATCTTCCCGGTGCCGGCGGCACGGCGACCATCGGTTACCGGGTCACCATCGTCGATCCGCTGCCGGCGGGCGTCACCGTCGTCAGCAACCAAGCGCAGGTCACGGGCGCAAACTTCCCGGGAGCCCCGAGCGACGATCCGGCGACCGCCGCCGCGCTCGATCCGACGACGCTTGGCGTCGTCGCCGGTCCGGGCGGACAGGCCACAAAGGTGGCGACGCTGTTCAACGACGCGGACAACGACGGCGTGCCGAGCCCTGGCGACACGCTCTTGTATCAGTTCCAGTTCATCAACACGGGAAACGGCGGCATCACAGGCGTCACCGCGCTCGATGTTCCCGATCCCAACACGACACTCGTGGTGGGTTCGGTGCAGATCAGTCAGGGAACGGTGACCAGCGGCAACAACCCCGGCGACACCTCGATAGCGGCCGACATCGGCACCATTCCAGGCCGCGGCGGGATCGTCACCGGCAGCTTCCTGGCGGTCATCAATAGTCCATTGCCCGCAGGCGTCACCGCGGTGTCCAATCAGGCGCAAGGCTTCGTCTTCGGATTCCCAAGCGCACCGACCGACGATCCGACCACCGCCATTCCGAATGATGCCACCGTCACACACGTCACGGCATCCCCCGCCGGCACGGCATACAAGACCGCCGCTCTGTTCACCGATGGGGACGGCGACGGCGTACCGTCGCCGGGCGATACGTTGCTGTATCGCATCGAGGTCGTGAACGACGGCAACATTGCGGCGACCGGCGCCAGCCTGACCGACAATCTCGATCCGAACACGGCGCTGCAAGTCGGCTCGGTGCAAGTGAGTCAAGGCACGATCACCAGCGGCAACAGCGCCGGCAACGATCACGTCAGTGTCGATATCGGCACCGTTGCCGGCGGCGGCGGCCGCTTCGTCGTGACGTTCCTGGCGGTGATTCGCAATCCGTTGCCGCCGGGCGTGACGCAGGTAGCCAATCAGGCCATCGGCGCCAGCAACGAGCTGCCGTTCGTGGTCACAGACGATCCCAACACCTTGGCGCTGAACGATTCGACCGTAACCGCCGTGACCGCCGCGCCGCGGCTCGAGGTCAGCAAGGTCGACTCGTTGTTGAACGATGCAGACGGCGACGGCGTGCCCTCACCCGGGAATAGCGTGCTGTACGTGATCCAGGTGCAGAACAACGGCAACATCGCGGCAACCCTGACGAGTCTGAGCGACGCCGTGGATCCGAACAGCTCGCTGGTCGTCGGATCGGTTCAAACCAGCGCCGGCACGGTGACCAGCGGCAACGCGCCCGGCGACGCCAGTGTGGCGGTCGATATCGGTACGATTCCCGGCCAGGGCGCGGCAGTTACCATACGGTTCGCGGTATTGGTCAGCGATCCACTCGCTCCGGGGGTCACACAGATCAGCAACCAGGCAGTGATCAGCTGCCACGAGCTTCCGCCGCAGGCATCCGACGATCCGGATACCGCGACGCCGGGTGATGCGACCATTACGATCGTCACGGCGGCGCCGGCCGGGCGCGCGGAAAAAGTAGCCATTCTCTACGCGGACGCGGACGGGGACGGCCTACCGAGCGCCGGAGATACGCTGCTGTACCAGCTCAATTTCATCAACAGCGGCAACGGCGCGGCGACCGGCGGCAGCCTCGTCGACACACCGGATGCGGCGACGACTTTGGTGGTTGGATCGGTGCGCGTCAGCCAGGGCAGCATCACCAGCGGCAACACGCCGGGCGATACGCAGGTAGCCGTCAACGTCGGTACGGTTCCGGGCCGCGGCGGCCACGCCAGCGGGAGCTTCTTGGTGACGATCAATAGCCCGCTGCCGCCGATGGTCACCGAGGTCGCGAATCAAGCCCAAGTGTTCAGCAACGAGCTGGGCGAGGGGCTGACCGATGACCCCAGCACGGCAACGCCATTTGATGCCACGATCACCTCCCTGAGCTCGCAGAGTCTTGCCAGCCCGACTGCCAGCCAGTCCGCGACTGCGAGCGTCACGGCGACTGCCGTGCAGACGCCGACGCCGACGGCGACGCGTACAGGCACGGCAACGCTCTCCGCCAGTCCGACGGCAACGATGACGGCGGTGAGTACGCCGAGCCGGAGCGCAACCCGGTCTGCAACGACCACTGCGATTCCGTCTGTGACGGCTAGCGCCACCATGCGGGCAACGGCCAGCTCGACGCGGACGCCGCTCGCGATCGAAATCACCGCCGGCGCCGAACAGGGCAGTACGCGGGTCAGCGGTCGGGCTGCGGGGAATCCCAATCCCGGGAACCGCTGCATCAGCATCTGGGATTGCGGCGCCGATCGCATCTGCCAGAACGGCGACGACGTCGCGCTCGGATCGGGCAGCGTCGATGCGAGCGGACATTTCGTGGTGAACGTGACGCCAGCCTTGCGCGGTGGCCAACTGATCTATCCGCGCAACGATTGCGCCCGCCTAAACGGGCCGCAGTTGCGGGTCGCCTCGCTGAGCCCGGCGCCTGCGCTCACTCCGCTTGGCGCGGCACTCGCCGTGCTGGTGTTGCTCGGTTTGGCCTTCATTCGATTGCGCGTATCACACCGCTAGCGCCGCTTGCCGGAAGACCATCAGTGGCTACCGAAACGAGTGAACGGCGCGCAGCGCTGTCGCGCACTATGCAGCGCCGGCTGCGGCGGCGGGGCCGTTAGCCGGTGCGGCTGAAGTCGCGCGAGAACCAGCGCCGCGGCTTGATGCGGACGACGATCTCGTCCGTGCCATCCGGGCGCGTGTTGTCGACGTACGCGTCGCCGACGTCGGCGGGGAGATATTTGCGCACCACCGGCTTGACGTCGCGCGCCAGGTCGGCCGGCTCGGCCGTTACGACGATGCCTTGCAGGCTGACGTATTTGGGCGGCAGCTCTTCGCTCTGGACGCAGAACGAGACGCGTGCACCAACGCGCAGCAGAGCTGCTTTGCGCGCCTGCGGGCGGGTCACGATGACGATCTCGCCGCCCGGCTCATAGAGATACCAGACCGGCACGGACAACGGCCCGTGTGCGGGCTCGTCGACGCCGACAATGCCGACATGCACTC
>Ga0265339_10000224_pt1 | contig 45583 bp, 38 predicted proteins | sample 4CB219metaG_FD_202085 | JGI IMG/M metagenome (GOLD analysis project Ga0265339, IMG submission 202085) | Rhizosphere microbial communities from Carex aquatilis grown in University of Washington, Seatle, WA, United States - 4-CB2-19 metaG | ecosystem: Host-associated > Plants > Roots >... | reverse complement strand
CCGATCAGCATGACCGCCGGCGTGTCGGCCGAGACGGCGCCCATCAAAAGCGCCGGCACCGTCTTGTCACAGGCGCCGATCAGCACCACCGCATCCATCGGCTGAGCGCGGATCATTTCCTCCGCGTCCATCGCCATGAGGTTGCGGAACATCATGCTGGTGGGACTTAAGAATACTTCGCCGAGCGAGACGGTCGGGAAATCGAGCGGCAGGCCGCCGGCGGCAATGACGCCGCGTTTGACCGCTTCGACCAGTTCCGGAAAATGCCGGTGGCAGTTGTTGAAGCCGCTCGCCGACTGGGCGATGCCGACGATCGGCCGCGACAGCATCTCGGCCGATAACCCCATCGACTTGGCAAATGAGCGCCGCAGATAAAGCGAAAAATCGGCGTCGCCGTAATTGGTGAGCCCGCGCGCCAGGCCGTGTGCTTCTTGGTCCGCCAAGGTCGCCTCTGCTTCGCTCGACCGAGCGCCATCCGACACCAGAAGCGGCGCCGGCATCGCCGGGATATAAGCCGCCCGTGCCGGCTTAGGCAATGAGCCGCCGTGGGTGTTCGCCGCAGCCGCAACCAAATTGGTCCCCGCCGGTTTACTTCCGGGTCGAGGTGGCTCCACAATGATGGCAGCCGCCAGGGTGGATCAGACATTGCGATGAACAACAAACCCAGCATCGTCTTTCTGTTCGATGTCGACAACACGCTGCTCGACAACGATGGGGTTCGGGCGCACTTGCGGGAGCATCTGGCGAGACACTACGGGACCGAAGTCCGCGACCGGTACTGGGAAATCCTGAACGAACTGGTCGACGAACTTGGCTATACCGATTATCTCGGCGCTTTGGAGCGCTACCGAGTCGAGGCGCTGCACCGACCCGAAATTCTCCTGATGTCGAGCTGGCTCGTCGATTACCCGTTCGCCGACAGGCTGTTTCCGAATGCCTTGGCGGCGCTGAGCCACGTGCGGCAGTGGGGGCAAACCGTGATCCTGTCCGACGGCGATGCCGTGTTTCAGCCGCGCAAGGTCGAGCGCTCGGGACTGCGGCGTGCGGTGGACGGCCGCGTCCTTATCTACATTCATAAGGAGCGCGAACTCGCTTACGTGGAGCGACTCTATCCGGCTGACCGCTATGTGTTGATCGACGATAAACTGCGCATCCTCGCCGCCGTGAAGGACATCTGGGGCGCCCGGGTAACGACGGTGTTTCCCAGGCAAGGCCAATATGCCCATGACCCGAAAATTCTAAGGGCGTATCCGCCCGCCGATATTGAATTGGCCAAGATCGGCGATCTGTTGGCCTGCGATCTCGGCACGTTTCTCGGAAATGATGAGGGCGCACGCGCGTAAATCGGAAAATGCAGCTCTCGGGTCCCGATTCCGCGTAGCGATTTGACAACGGCATGGTGTAGACATGCCAGCCAGACAAGAAGCCTTCAGGAGGAAATCGCTTGCTGGGCGTCCTTTACGCTGCTCTCGGCGCGTTCACCTTTTCGCTCAACAACGTCACGATGCGCCGGGGAGTGGTGACGGGCAGCGTGCTGCAAGGAATGGCGCTCACCGTGCCGATCGGCGGCCTTTCCTTCCTGCTGATGACGATCGGGTTTGGCGAGTTGGGCGCGCTCCTGGCATTTCCGGTCGCGGCGATGACCTGGCTGGCCGCGCAAGGGATCGTGCATTTCGTTCTCGGCCGCTATTGCAATTACAAGTCCAACCAGCTGATGGGCGTGAACCTCGCCGCTCCGGTCATCCAGCTGCAAGTGCCCTTCGCCATGCTGCTGGCGGTGGTCACGCTGCACGAGCGTTTCACCGTGCTGCAGGCCATCGGCTCGGCCCTGATGTTGGGCGGCTCATTCACGACACAGTCCAAAGCCGGCAAGAGCAGGAAGAGGGCGCCGGCGCCGCTGTCGGCTGCGGTCACCGCGCGCGCTGCGCCGGTCCAACAAGGTCTGTCCGAACCCGACGCACAACACAAGCCCGCGTTCCAGCCGCACGTCTTCTTAGGTTACATCTTTGGCTTCGCGGCGGCGGCTTGTTACGGCAGTTCGCCGCTGTTGGCCCGCCAAGCCTTTCTCAACGCGCCGGGCGTCAGCACGGCGGCCGGCGGCTGTATTGCCTACGCGGCGGCCATGCTGGTGTTCTCGCTCGCGTTGCTCAAGCCCAGTTCCTGGCACGACATCAAAAGCATGAAGCGCGAGAACGTGCCATGGTTTCTCGCCGCCGCCGTGCTCGTCGCCATATCCCAGGCTTTGGTCTACGCTTCGCTCGCAATAGCGCCGCTGATGGTGGTCACGCCGATCCTTCAGCTTTCCTTGGTATTTCGGCTGTTTCTGTCGCAAATAATCAATCGCGATTACGAGGTGATGAATGTCGCTGTCTTTGTCGGCGCGCTCACGGCGGTGCTCGGGTCGCTTTTGGTGTCGATTACGACCGACGCGCTAACGGCACTGTTGAATTTGCCGCTGCCGGTCAACGAATTCCTCGGTTTTCGCCTGGCTGGCAATTAGGAATTTGTATTCGTTCTCGGCTGCAGTCGTGCAACAATCGCGCGTGAAAGGATCGCTGCGCATGACATTGGCGATTTTGCTTGTTCTGGCAGGTCTGATGGGGGCGGGCGGCGTCATGCTGGCCGCCGCGGGTGCGCATGCCGCGCCCGGCGCGGGGCTCGACAGTGCCGCCTATATGCTGCTGTTTCATGCCACGGCGATTATCGGTGCGACCGCACTCGTACAGCAGGGCGTGTTATGGCGGCCGCTGACCTTCCTGGTCCTGGCCGCGTGGGTCGCGGGCGCCGTGCTGTTCTCGGGCGACATTGCGCTGCGCGCTTTTGCCGGACATCGCCTGTTTCCGATGGCGGCGCCGTCCGGCGGAATTATTCTCATTTTGGCTTGGCTCGGCTTTGCGGTGGCGGCGATCGGGGCTCTGGTGCGTGGCTGAAGCCCCGTCATCAAGGCGTCCCGCTTTTTGATTGCCGGACGCTTCGCGGCCGACGCGCGACATTCCGTCGCCTGGGGACGCCCCGACGGCTTTCTGCTAGTCTTGCGGTACCAAAACCAAAACGCGATTGGGGAGCACGATGACGAAATTCACCTCACCACGGGCGCCGTCACGCCGTAGCATCGTCAAAGGCGCGGGCGCGCTCGCAGTAGGCGTCGCCGCGCCGGCCGTGCTCGGCCTCCGCGCCGCCTATGCGGCTTACCCGGACCGTCCGGTCAAGGTCGTGGTCGCCAACACGCCAGGCGGACCCTCAGATATCGTCGCTCGCATCGTCACTGCGGCGCTGCAGCAGTCGACCGGCAAGACGTTCATCGTCGACAATCGCGGCGGTGCCGGCGGCAATATCGGCATGGAATACGCCGCGCACGCCGAGCCCGACGGCTACACCTTCCTGCTCGCCACCAACGCCTATTCGGTCAATTACGGGCTCTACAAGCATCTGCCATACGATCCCTACAAGGATTTTGTCGGCGTCAGCGAACTCGCCACCTCGCCCAACACGTTCGTCGTCAAGTCCGAGCTGCCGGCCAAGACCATCCATGATTTCGTCGCGCTGGCCCGCGCCAATCCGGATAAATACAACTGCTCGACGCCGCCGATCGGCACGACGCCGCAGATTCAACTCGCGGTGCTGAAAATCCGCGAAAACCTGCCGCGATTAGCCGACGTGGTGTTCAAGGGCGGCGGTGACGCATTCGCGGCGCTGCTCGCCGGTACGGTGCAGATGAGCGCGGGTTCGCTGCCGCCGGCGGCACCGCACATCAAGGCCGGAACGTGCCGGTGTCTTGCGGTTACCGGCGACGTGAGATGGCCCGGCCTGCCGGATGTGCCGACGATGGAAGAGGCCGGTTACAAGGATTTCGTGTTCGCCACCGACACCGTATTGCTGGCGCCGGCCAAGACGCCGCCCGACCGCGTCAAGTGGCTTGAGGACGAAACACTGAAGGTGCTGTCCACACCGGCGATGAAGGACAAACTTTATCAGCAGGGTTTCCTGGTGCGGCCGAAAGGCGCCGCCGCCGCGTGGGCGCGCGTCACCAAGGAAATCAGCATGTTTAAGGACATTATCGACAAGGCCGGCATCCCAAAAATGTAATGGCGTGATCGCGGGACGGAAGGTTGGATGACGCATTTCTGGACGAAGCGAGCCGTGGTGGCTGCGGCCGCCGTTGCAGCTCTTGTTGCAATATCCGGCCGCGCGCGACCAGCCGGCGCAGCCGAATATCCTGAGCGGCCGATTACGCTGGTCGTTCCTTATGAGGCCGGCGGCGGCAACGACGTGATCGCGCGGCTGGTCGCGGCGAAGATGAGTACGGCGCTCGGCAAGCCGATCGTGGTCGAGAACCGCGGCGGCGCCGGCTCTACGATCGGCACGCGTTATGTCGCCAAGGCCAACGCTGACGGCTACACGATTTTGATCGCGACCAGCGCGCTCGCCATCAATCCATCGCTCTATCCGGACGCGGGTTACGATCCGAAAAAGGATTTCGCGCCGATTGGGCTGATTGCAACGAGCGCAAACCTGGTTCTGGTCCGGCCGTCGCTGCCGGTGCATTCCATGGCCGAGCTGGTCGCGCTGGCAAAGAAAGAGCCCGGAAAACTGAACTTCGCATCGACCGGGACCGGCACCAGCACGCATCTTGCCGCGGAACTGTTTGCCGCCATGGCCGGCGTGAAGATCACCGCCATTCCCTATAAGGGCGTCGCGCCCGCGGTCACCGATCTCCTTGGCGAACACGTCGATCTGATGTTCTGCCCTACGGCAAGCGTCGTCGGCCTGGTGCGCGAGCAGAAGCTTCGTGCGCTCGCCGTTACCGGCGCCAAGCGATCGCCGCTGTTTCCGGACTTGCCGACAGTCGCCGAGACTGGGCTCTCCGGCTATGCGGCGGAGCTGCACTACGGCATTGTCGCACCGGCCGGCACGCCGCCGCCGGTGATCGCCAAGCTCAACGCCTCGCTCAACAGCGCGCTCGGCGACGCCGATGTGCAGAAGCGACTCAGCGTCGACGGGGCGCAAACACTGCCCGGTACGCCGCAAGCCTATGCAGCCGACATCGCGGCCGAGCAGGCGAAATGGTCAGCCATCCTCAAGCAGGCCGGTGTCACCGCCAAATAATGTTTCGTGCCGCGCACGCGGTGAAGCATGTCCAATCGCCTCATGTGCGACACCGGCACCGGTTCCGGAGGCCGACTTCGTCTATCCGCCTAGACCTGACCTGGGGTAAGCTGCCCACAGGGGCCGCCGGAGATGGGGGAAATCTTGGGCGCGCAGTTCTGGCTGATCCAGGCCTTCAACGGCATTTCCTACGGCGCGCTTCTGTTCCTGGTGGGCAGCGGACTGTCCCTGATTTTCGGTGTCATGCGCATCGTCAATCTGGCGCACGGCTCCTATTTTCTGCTCGGCGGTTATGTGGCGCTGACGGTGATTTGGACGACCGGCTCGTGGGCGCTCGCCATTCCAGTCGCGGCGGTCAGCATCGCGGTGCTCGGGCTCGTGATGGAGCGCGTGTTCCTGCGACCGCTCGGGTTCGACCCGCTGCGGCAGGTGCTGCTGACCGTCGGCTTTGCGTTTTTATTTCAGCAGGCCGCGCTCGATATCTGGAGCGGCAATCCGTTCGACATCAATCCGCCGGCTGCATTGTCACGCAGCATCGCCGTCGATGGACTGCATCTGCCAGTCTATCGCATCTTCATGATTGTTGTCGCCATCGTCATCGGGCTTTCGCTGTGGCTCGTGATGGAGAAGACGCGGCTCGGCGCCACCATTCGCGCTACCGTTGATGACGCGGAGATGGCGCGCGGCGTCGGCATCAACACGTCACTGATCTCGACATTAATTTTCGGCCTCGGCGCGTTTTTGGCTGCGCTCGGCGGCGTGATCGGCGGCGCGTTCCTCGGCGTCTATCCCGGCCTCGATTTCGAGATGCTGCCGATCGCCTTCGCGGTTGTCATCATCGGCGGCATGGGCAGCCTCGGCGGTGCCGCGATCGGCGCGCTCATCGTCGGGCTCGCCGACAATTTCGGCAAGGCGCTGTTCCCTGAAGTGTCGTACTTTACGCTCTACGCGCCGATGGCGCTGATCCTGGCGGTAAGGCCGACCGGCCTGTTCGGGCGGGAATGATCGGATATGACGAGCGTGCAGAGCAAGGTGGTGGCCGTCGTCGCAGTGCTCGCCGCCGTCGCGGTCGTGGTGCCGCATACCGGCTCTTTCGTTATTCTGCTGACGACGCGCGCGCTCGCATTTTCCATTCTGGTGATGAGTGTCGATATTCTGCTCGGCTTTACCGGGCTCGCGTCGATGGGACAGGCCGCCTATTTGGGTATCGGCGCGTATCTCACCGCGATCCTGGCGACACGGTATCATTTCGGCTTGGGTGACGACTTCTGGCTCGTGATTGTGCTGGCCATGCTGTGCGGGGCCGTGCTCGCTGCGTTTTTCGGCCTTTTTGCGATGCGCGCGAGCGGCGTTTATTTTTTGATGATCACGCTGGCGCTCGGGCAATGCGTCTGGGGCCTTGCCTATCGCTGGAATTCGCTCACCGGCGGCGATAACGGCATCAACCTGTCGCAGCGCCCGCGTTTCTTTGGCATCGATCTCGCCAACGAGGTGACGTTCTTCTATCTCGTGTTTGCGATCTTCGCCGCCTCGCTCCTCGTCATGTACGTCTTCGTGCGTTCGCCGTTCGGCCGCAGCCTGGTCGGCATCCGCGAGCGCGAACTGCGCATGAAGATTCTCGGCTACAATACCTGGCTGCACAAATACATCGCCTTCATCATTGCCGGCGCATTCGGCGGCCTGTCTGGCGTGCTGTGGGCCCCGGCCAATGAGGCCGTCGTCAAGAGCTACCGCTCCAAATATGGCAAGGTTCCGTCATATTTTTCGGAGAGCAACTACACGACAGCAATGATGATCGATGACGTGATGAAACAAACCGGCGGCAAGTGGCCCGGCGCCGAGGCATTCATCGCCAAGATGGCGGCGCTCCACGTCGATGCTCCGCGCGGCCCGCTCAGTTTCGACGACATGCGCAATGTGGTGCAGAACGTCTATATCAAGAAGGTCGAGAAGACGAAGCTGTTCGGCTACGACAAGCCGGAGCTGTGGGACGTAGTCATCAAGACCTATCCCAACGTGAGTCAGTTCTGGACTTACGGCAAGGACGCGTTCCTCAAACAGCCGGTCTATAGCCGCGACTTTCCGCCGTGCAAGTTCTGCGAATAGCAGAGCGGGCGGATGGGTTGACGCGTGAGTGAGCAGCCGCGAACCGGCGGCGGCCAGCCGGTGCTGGAATTGCGCGGCCTGTCGAAGACGTTCGGCGGGCTGCGGGCGGTGCGCGGCGTTTCGCTCGCCATCATGCCGGGCGATCGCAAGGCCATCATCGGACCGAACGGCGCCGGCAAGACGACGCTGTTCAATCTGATCAGCGGCATCTTTCCCGCGAGTTCGGGACAAGTGCTGATGTATGGTCGCGACGTCACCTCGTGGCCGAGCCACCGGCGCACCGCGTTCGGCATGGCGCGCACGTTTCAGGTCACGAGCCTTTTTCCAAAGTTGACGGTGCTCGACAATGTGCTGCTCGCGATCAAGGGCCGCCGCACGTCCAAATTCGTCATGTGGCGGCCGCTGTCGACCTATCGCGACGTCTATGACAAGGCGCGCCATCTGCTGCACGGGGCGGCGTTTCTTGATCGCGCCAATACCGAGGTGCGTTATTTGTCGCACGGCGAACAGCGCCAACTCGAGATCGTGGTCGGGCTCGCCAGCGATCCGGATATTCTTCTGCTCGACGAGCCGGCTGCCGGCCTGTCATCGGGCGAGTCCGCCGAAATGGCGCGCTTCCTGCAAAAGCTCGACCGGCGCACCGCACTCCTTCTGATCGAGCACGACATGGATATCCTGTTCGACGTGGCAAGCGACATCGCGGTACTGCATTTCGGCGAAGTGGTGGAGAGCGGTCCGGCCGAGCGCATCCGCTCCAGCACCAAGGTGCAGGAAATCTATCTGGGGACCGGCTGAACGCGGCAAAGTCTCATGGCGATACTCGACGTTCAGGACGTTCACACTTATTACGGCGAAGCCTATGTGCTGCAGGGGCTGTCGTTGCAGCTCGAACAGGGCCAGATTCTCGGCCTGCTTGGCCGCAATGGTGTCGGCAAGACCACGCTGGTCAACACCATTGTCGGCTTTGTGCCGCCGCGTCGCGGCAAAGTCTTTTTCAAGGGCGCCGACATCACCGGCAACTCGTCGTTCGCCATCGTGCGCAGCGGCGTGGGGTTGGTGCCGCAGGGCCGCCGCGTGTTTCCGACACTCAGCGTCGAAGACAACCTCCTTGTCGCCGAGCGCAGCCCGGAACGCCACGGCTGGAGCATGGAGCGGGTTTATGCGCTGTTTCCGCGGCTGCGCGAGCGCAAGCACCAGCGCGCCAAAACGTTGTCCGGCGGCGAGCAGCAGATGCTTGCGATCGGCCGCGGGCTGATGACGAATCCCGATTGCCTGATCATGGACGAGCCGTCGGAGGGGCTGGCGCCGATCATCATCCAGGGCCTGTGGGAGGCGATCGCTACTCTCAAGCGGGAGGGGCTTTCCATTCTGCTGGTCGAACAGAATGCCGCGCTGGCGCTCAAGCTCGTCGACTTCGTCCATGTCATCAGCAAGGGCCGCGTGGTCTATTCGGCGCCGCCCGGCGACTTGTGGGCGAACGACGAGATCAAGTCGCGTTATCTCGGGATTTGAGCGACACTGCTTGCGAGTCGATTCCCTGGTTTCGATTGTGGAGGAGTTATGAGTGACATCGCGCCGCCGGATTCTGTCCATCTTGTCGGCAGCATCGGTCTCGACACTGTCGACGACGTGTATCGAACCGTCGGCGGGCTGTTGGGCCCGTATTTGCGCCGCGTGCCCGACGGCGAAGTCGGCGGCCGAAAGCTCTGGATCAGCTGGCAATATCCGCTGCTGCGCGCCAGCGCGTATCTGCGGCCTGACCCGTCCGGCGCCATTCGCCCGACCAATCGCTTTCCGCTGCTGACCCTGGCGGAAGGCGTCGCGCCCGGTGACGTCCGGTTCGGTGAACTCGGCTACGCCCGCGAGGCCCGCGCCTCCTATCTCGATTTTGTCGCGGCGCGCGACAGCGGAACTCTGCCGAAAAACATCCGCTTTCAGGTCTGCCTGCCGACGCCCTTTGCGGTCGTGAGCTCTGTCGTCGTGCCGGCGGTGTTGCCTGCGGTCGAGGCCGCGTACGAGCGTGCCATGATCGCCGAGGTGGCGGCTTTGTGCCGGCATATTCCGCACGGCGATCTGTGCATCCAGTGGGACGTGTGCAACGAAATGGTGATCTGGGACGGGCAGCCGAGCGACGCGGTGCCGTCGAACGTTTCCCGCGAGGCGATCATCGAACGCATGCGCCGGCTGTGTGCCGCGGTGCCCGATGATGTCGAACTCGGCCTGCACCTTTGCTACGGCGATTTTGGCGCGCGGCACTTCGTCGAACCCAAGGACGCCGCCCGGATGGTCGAATTTGCCAACGCGCTGTCGCAATCGGCCGGACGAAGGCTCGCCTATATCCACATGCCGGTCCCGATCGGGCGCAGCGATGACGCGTTCCACCGGCCGCTGCGCGATCTCAAACTCGCCGACGGCACCGAGCTGTTCCTCGGCGTCGTTCATGCCAAGGACGGCGTCGATGGCGCCAAGGCGCGGATCGCCGCAGCGCGGCCCTACGCGCCGAAATTCGGCATCGCCACCGAGTGCGGCATGGCGCGCGCCCGTTCGGAAGACACGGTGCGGGCGCTTCTACAAATTCACGCCGACGTGTGCGCGGGCGGCTGAAGCTCATGTCCCGCAATGTTTATCTCGTCGGCAGCGTGCCGATGGCGAATACCGAGGAAGTTTTTTCGTCCGTGAGCGCCGCGCTTGGCTCGCGGATCAAGCGCCTTCCCGATGGTGAGACCGGCGAACGCGGTGACTGGATCACGTGGCTTGAGCCGGTGTTTGCCGGTAATCCGGCATTCGTGAAATCCGGCGAGTTTTTTCGCGTCCACTCGAGCGGCACCGGCCGCGAGCGCTACACCCTCAAGCCGGGCGTTGCCGTCGAGGCCGTGCAGTTCCCGAATCTGTTCTACGCCGACGTCGCCGCCCAGTCCTATGCGGTCTTCAAGCGGCTGAAGGACGCCGGCAAGATTCCGCCCGCAACAAAATTCCAGGTCGATCTCGTGCCGGCGCACTCGGTCGTGTGGCTGTTCCTGGTTGAGAATCTGCACGCTTCGATCGACCCGATCTACAACGACGCGGTCAAGCGCGAGATCGACAAGATCGCTGCGATTGTGCCGCACGGCGAACTCGCCATTCAGTTCGACATCGCGTCCGCGGTATTCGCCCGTCTCGAACGCAACGAGGCGGGCCGCTACGGCCGCACCAAGGCCGAAATGCAGGACGCCTTTGCCGGGATTGTGACCGATCTCGGTGACCGCGTGCCGGCTGGCGTCGATCTGCTTTATCACTTGTGCTACGGCGACTCCGGCCACCGTCACGTCGTCGAGCCGACCGATATGGGCGACATGGTCGAGTTTGCCAACCGCGTATCGCGGCAGATCGCGCGGCCAATAGAGCTCATTCATATGCCGGTGCCGCGCAATCGTGCCGACGACGCCTATTTCGCGCCGCTGCGGCGGCTCGAGTTGCGTGCAGAGACCGAGCTCTGTCTCGGTCTCGTCCACTACACGGACGGCGTCGATGGTGCGCGGGCGCGGCTTGGCGCAGCTCAAAAGTACGTTCGCGATTTTTCCATTGCCACCGAATGCGGCTTCGGCCGCCGCGATCCGGCAACGATTCCGGCGCTGCTGCGCCTGCATGCCGAGATTGCGGATTTGGATTGACGACAAGGACTGGCGTTAGCGGCAGCCACTGCGCGGGTCACCTGTGCAATCGTACCACGTTCGAACCGAGATGGCCGGTCAGCGCCAGCGCGATCTTTTCGGCGAGTTCGTCGTCGCCGAACGGTTTGCCGATGATGCGGGTTTCATCGACGCCGGCCAAGGCTGCGCGATCGGCGAAGCCGGTAGCAAACAGGATCGGCAGCGTCGGTTGCGCGAGGCGAACCCGCCGCGCCAGATCGGCGCCGTTCATTCCCGGCATCGCGAAGTCGATGATCAACAGCTCGACGCCGGACTCACGGTGCAGAATGTCGAGCGCAGCGCCGCCGCTGGCCGCCTCCAGCACTTGGTGGCCAAGCTCATGCAGCATCGCGCGCGTCACCTCGCGGACCTGATTGTCATCGTCAACCAAGAGAATGGTCGCGCCTTTGGGGTGCCGGTCGGCGCGCGCGCGCGAACTCGGAGGCTCCGGTTTGGCGATATCGCCCTTGGCGCGCGGCAGGAACAGGTGCACCGATGTGCCGGCGCCGAGCCAGGACTCGATGCGCACGCCACCGCCCGACTGTTTGGCGAAGCCGAGCACCTGGCTCAGGCCCAGTCCTGAGCCTTTGCCGACTTCCTTGGTGGTGAAAAACGGTTCAAAAACCTTCGCCCGCACATCGTCGGTCATGCCCGTACCGGTATCGGACACGGTGACGGCCACATACTCGCCGGCCGGTGGTTCTTCGGGAAAATGGGGCGGTCCAAGAAGCAGATTTTCGGTTTTGACGGTCAGCGACCCACCGACTTCCATCGCGTCGCGCGCGTTGATCGCGAGATTGAGCACGGCGAGTTCGAGCTGCACCGGATCGACCATTGCCGACCACAGGCCGCGCTTGAGGCGCGTCTTGATGCTGGTGGTGCCGCCCATCGTGCTTTGCAGCAGATCGCGCATGCTGACGACCGTTTCGTTGAGATCGACCGGATGCGGCTCCAGCCGGCGGCGGCGCGAGAACGTCAGCATCTGGTCGGTCAGCTTCGCGCCGCGCTCGGCCGCGGCGCGAATGTAACCCAGGCGGTCGAACAATTTGCCGTCGATGCCCGCGGCGGTGAGGCCTCTTTCCAGGAATGTAAGATTGCCGAGCACGACGGTCAGAAGATTGTTGAAATCATGCGCCACGCCCGAGGTCAGCTGGCCGACGGCTTCCAGCCGCTGCATCTGCAGCAGCGTTGATTCGACGTTTTCCCGCTCCTTGATCTGGGTGACCAACTCCCGATTCGCCGCGGCGAGTTCGGCCGTCCGCTCCGCGACGCGCGATTCCTGCTCGTCGTTGAGCCTGCGACACTCATATTGGCGTTGCCGGCCGCGAATCGCGGTCCGTACCACGCTGACCAGGGTTGTCGGATGAAACGGCCGTTCGAGGAACGTCACGTTGCCCATCACGGCTGTAAGCTCGGCGGCGGCTGGATTGCGCTCCAACCCACCGCCGTGCTGCGTGAGCAGAATGAACGGCAGGTCGGACCATGGGGGTTGTGAGGATATCCATCCGATCAGCTCGCGGGTGTCGCCGCCGCGTATCGCCTCCTCGGTGACGACCGCGACATCCGCATTGCGATGAATTTCCTGGAGCAGTTCGTCAAGATCGACGCAAACGGTGGCGTGCAGGCCGGCATCGCGCAATATTTCCTTGGCCACCAGCGCGTCGCGGCCGCGCGGCGCCAGCAGCAATATATTTTCGCGCGGCTCCGGGTTCTGCGTCACGCATGCTCCGCTATCAAGGGTTCGCTGCCGCCGAGATAAGTCGGTACACCGCGCAACACGCCCTGGAATTGCTCCAGCGCCGGGCCGACATCGAGCCCGCGATTGCTGATACGGAACTCGCGGATCGTGTCTTCGTGCGAGCCGGTTCGTTTTTTGATCACCGAGATGGCGCGCCGCACGTGGCCGAGCGCCTCGAAATAGCGCAACATGATGACCGTATCGGCGAGGTATGTGACATCGACGGGCTGTCTCATGTCTCCCATCATGCCGTGCTGCGCTAAGGTCAGAAATGTCGCCGCGCCCTGCCGGTTGAGATATTGCAGCAGTTCGTGCAGGTGGAGGATCAGAAACTGCTCCTCCGGCATCGCCGCCTGGTAGCCGTTGAGGCTGTCGATCACCACCGTGCGGATCCGCTCACGATCGACGCATTGGCGGACCCGGTGCGAGAATTCGCCCGGCGTCAGCTCGGCCGCGTCCATCTGCTCGATGAAGAGCAAATGGGCGTCGCGCATGGCGGCAAGGTCGATGCCGAGGTCCTTGGCACGCGCCAGCAGCAGTCCGAGCTCTTCGTCGAACACGAACATCGCGGCGCGTTCGCCGCGCGCGATTGCGGCGTTGACGTAGTTGAGGGTCAGCAGCGATTTGCCGGTCCCGGCCGGGCCGATAACCAGCGTGCTCGAACCCGCGGCGATGCCGCCGCCGAGCAGCTGGTCGATGGCGGCCACGCCGCTTTTCACGAGTTCGCCCGCAAATCCCTTGCGGTATTCGGCGGCGACCAGTCTCGGGAAGGCGACGACGCCGCCCGGTTGAATTGTGAAATCGTGATAGCCGTTGATGAAGCTCTGGCCGCGACACTTGACGACCCGCAGCCGTCGGCGTTCGCCGCCATAGATCGGCGCCAGCTGATCGAGATGGATGACGCTGTGGGCGATGCTGTGGACGGCGCGGTCGGTGCTCTCGGTCGTGAGATCGTCGAGCATGATGACGGTCGAGTTGTGCTGGGCGAAATAATGCTTGAGCGCCAGGATCTGGCGGCGATAGCGCAGCGAGCTTTGCGCCAGCAGCCGGATCTCGGACAGGCTGTCGATCACGACGCGCTTGGGTTTGAGGCGATCGATCGAATCGAAGATGCGCTTGACGGTCTCGCCGAGCTCGAGGTCGGACGAATACAGCAGGCTCTGATGCTGGTCCGGGTCGAGCACGCTTTCCGGCGGCACCAGCTCGAAAATCTCGATCTGTGGCCCGATGGTCCAGCCATGCGAGCGTGCGCCGTCTCGCAGCTCATGTTCGGTCTCGGCCAGGCTGACGTAAATTCCCGGCTCGTTTGCCGCTGCGCCGGCGAGCAGAAACTGAAGTGCAATCGTGGTCTTGCCGGCGCCCGGACTGCCTTCAAGCAAATGCAGTCGATTGCGCGCGAGGCCGCCGCCCAGCACGTCGTCGAGTCCCGCAACTCCGGTGGAGGCGCGGGGCAAAAATGTCGCCATCGCATCCATGCGCAAATGCCATTCGATCAGGGTGTGCTTGAATACTGGTTGGGGACGCGCCAACGGGCGACGCAGCGCGTCGTGGATTCGTCTATGGCGGGCTGGCCATGGTCTGGTCTCCCCGATTGGGCCGGCGATTGGGTCCGTGCGTCACGTCAGCGGAAAAAACGCCGACCCGGCAGGAAAGTTCCAACCGGGTTCCACAGAAGAGGCGTGCGCATTCAAAGGCTTAGCGCCGCCGTTAGCTGCGCGCCGACGACTCTTTACGTCGGGCACACGGCTCCGGTTTTAATCCATGCCTCGATGAGCGCGCCAAGCTCCTGTTGCGTGCCAGGCGCTGGTTTACGGCCGAAGCCGGGCGCCCAGCCCAGCCGACCAGCGTGTCGGTCGCCATATGCGTCAAAATCTCCTGGAGCGAACGGCCGCCGTTGCGCGCCGGATCTTTGATCTGCGCGCAGATCTCGCCGGCAGTCTTGCCCTGCCAGGCCATCTCGCGGGGAGCCAGGTGCCAGTGCGGGTTGCCGGGCATGCCGGCGGCATCGAAATTGGCGCTCTGGTGGCAGCTGGCGCAACGCATCGACGCTGTGCCGAAACCGTCGGGGCGGCGCGCGACCGGGGGCTGATGCAGCCTTTGTGTTTCACCCTGGAGCGGCCGATCGCCGGCCGGGTGGCAATTCACGCAGCGCGGCGAAGTCAGCACCTTTCCGGCTTCCGTGAACAAAGCGGCGGATCGCGCCGCCGTGTCGCCGATCCCGCTAAAGCTCTGCGGCGTCGCCAGTACGGCCGACGGCTCCGCGGAATAAACGTCCGTCAGAAACGGCAGGCCGAGCGCTATCATCAGCGCAACGAGCAACGCGATGCGCTTGGCTGGAGTCATGATCGGTCTCTCCTGCGACGCGGCAGCAGCCGCGCGGTCCTGCTAGCTCAGGTAACGATTCGGATCGGCAAGGATCACTGCACGCACGGCCTCGTGATATTTCACGTAGCCGGTGCAGCGGCAAAGGTGGCCATTGAGAGCATCGCGGATGGTGGTATCGAGGTCGGCGCGCGGGGCCGGCGTTTTCGCCAACCGCTCGAGCAGCACTTGGCCTTCGTTCAAGAAACCCGGCGTGCAGTAGCCGCACTGAAACGAGAAGTGTTCCACAAAAGCCTTTTGCTGCACCGAGAGTTGCCCGTTCTGAGCATGGCCCTCCACCGTGCGGATCGACTTGCCGGAAAAGCTTGCCGCCGGCACGACGCAAGTCGGGCTGGTGTGGCTGGTGCCGTCGGGATTGTCGACGATCACCGCGCAGCTCAAGCACTGCGCCAGCCCGCAACCGAATTTGGTACCGGTCATTCCCAGATATTCTCGCAGGAAATCGCTGAACAGCACGTTATTCTGTCGCGCGACATAGATGGTGTTGCTGACGGCGTAGGTCCTGTCCCAATCGGCGCCGAGCATGCTCTTCCAGTCCGAGATCACGGTCATCCAGTGCGCGACCTGAGTCTGCGCCGCCCAGGTGATGTCGAGCTTCAAGAACGGAGCCTGCTTGTCGGAAAAGGTCTTCAATGCGGCAAAGGTGACCGCGCCTTTAGTCACGCAATCGTCCATGAAGGCGATGTTGTTCCGCAGGATGGTCCGGTTATTGTCCCGCCATTCCACGGGCATCGGCGTCGCGTCGAGGCCATCGAGCGCCGACTTCATCCGGCTGCGATAGGTGAGCATCGAGCCGCGCCAAGCCTGGTCGTCGGGACTATTCAGATACGGCCCCACCACTTCGGCCAGCGCCATTGTGCTGTGGCCGATGGATTTCAGGAGTTGATAAACGACCGGCACCGACGGCGCGTCGAGCGTCGGCTGGCCGGGCCGATAAAGAATGAACTTGCCGCCGACAATCGGCTGCATGTACCCGGGCAGGTCTTCGGCTTTCGCCATTCCATTCGCGCCCGCAAGCGCAATGAATACTGTCGTCGCACAAGCGAAGCGTCTCAAAAGAAAATCTAGTCGCATGGCGATCCTCGATGAGCGTCAATACATCCGACGCGCACAAGTTCAGATTTCCGCTGTGCGAAGTCCTACGTATGGATCACCTGATGAGTGACGTGGTTGCCGCCCGCTTGACGAGTTTGTCAAACCAGACGGATAAAGATCAAACGCGTAATACACTGAAGACGGGATTTGCGCGCAATCGCAACGACGTAGCTGTGTGAAATGGTCGAGGCAGCCCCGACTGAAAGCCGCCTCAATCAGCTGACTCTTTCATATTAAACCGCCGAAGGAATGTGGCGCTTTTCGCCAGCTACCGCGATGCAGCAGCTTTTCGAAATTGGGGCGTGGCGGACATAGCACGGGCATCGTCGATCGCTGGCGACTGAGCCGGCTCGGAAGTGGAGTGTACATGGCGGCAGGGCTAGCGCGGCTCGATGATGGGTTTCACTTTGTTCAACCCATCCCGCGCGCTACTCGCAGCAAGCGAACGGCTTAGCCGCCTCACTTCACGTTCGGATAAAGCCCCGAGGCCTTGACCACGGCGAGGCCTTCGGCGCGGTCGGCCGGCAGCTCCTTGGCGAACTGGTCGGGCGAGTTGAAGACCGGCGTGAGCCCGCGGTTGATCAGAAATTTCTGCTCGAAGTCGGGCTTGGTGCCGACCGCGGCGATGATCTTGTAAAGTTTTTCGACGATCGGCTTCGGGGTGCCGGCCGGCGCATAGATGCCGAAGAAGGTCGCGGTGATATGCTCGCTGTAACCGGCTTCCTTGAAGGTCGGAATCTCGGGCGCGAGCGGCGAGCGCTTGTCGCCGTCGATCGCGAGCCCGAGGATTGTTTTGGCCTTGATGAACGAGACAAGATTGCCGATGCCGAAGATCGCGATCTGCGTCGTGCCGGTCAGCATGCTGTTGACGGCGTCGCCGCCGCCTTTGAACGGCACGCGGACAATGTCGATGCCGTTTTTCTTGTTGAACTGCTCCATGAAGGCGACCTTCGACAGTTCGGGCGCCATGTAGTTGAGCGGCTTGGTCTTGGCCAGGGTTGCCAGCTCGGGAAACGTTTTCACGCCGAGCGAGGCAGTCACCGCGAACATCTGCGTGAGGTAATAGGTTCGGGTGATCGGCACCAGCGCCTTGCTTGGGTCGAAACCGGATTCAGGATGAATGATCGGGTTGGTGGTAACGGCTTCGGCGGGAAGGATACAGATGGTGTAGCCATCCGGCGCGGCCTCCGCGCACGCCTTGGCGCCGACCGTGCCGTCCGCGCCGACCCGGTCCTCGACGACGAGCGTGCCGAGCTTGGCCTTGCCCATGCCGTCGGCGATGCCGCGCATGAACAGGTCACTCAGCCCGCCCGGGCCCTGCGACGCGATGGCGCGGATCGGCCGCGACGGAAAATCCTGCGCGGCCGCGGCCGCCGGCAGCGCGGGCGCCAGCAGGGCAACGAGAGCGAGCGCGCGGGTCCAGCGGGTCATGATGTCTCCTCCTGGCTTCTGCTTTTTGCTCGGGTCACAATGCCGTAGCCGTTAAAGGGCGACAAGGGATCGGGAGTGAGCGAAGTGACGCAATACGCGATGAAGGTTGAGAAGCCCATTACGGTGACGATGCGCGACGGCGTGCGCATTTCGCTCGCCGTGTACCGTCCCGATGCCGAGGGCCGTTTTCCGGCGCTGTTCGCGGCCTCGCCCTACCAGTACGAGATGGACGACGTGCCGGCCTATCCGCTGTTCCTGTGGCGCGAAACCGGGCCGGTCGAGTGGTATGTCGGCCAGGGTTACGCCTACGTGCATGCCGATGTGCGCGGTGCCGGCCAGTCCGAGGGCGAGTTCGAGTTCATGGGTCCGAACGAGCAGCAGGACTATCTCGAACTGATCGCCTGGATCGTGCGGCAGTCATGGTCCAACGGCCGCGTCGGCGGCATCGGCCAGTCGTATTACGCGATGGCGCAGTGGCTGATGGCGACCTTCAACCCGCCGGGCCTCGCCTGCATCGTGCCTTACGACGGGCTGGTCGATCAGTATCGCGGCTCGAATTATCACGGCGGCATCTACTGCTCGTATCGCTCGGTCTGGTACACGACGCTGCGCGCCGACAATCAGCACCGCCTCGCCGGACGGCACGGCCGACCGCCGATGACATTCGATCTGGTCGGCGAAATGATCGATCATCCGCTCGACGACGAATTCTGGCGTGTGCGGTCGCCATACTGGCGGCTCGACAAGATCAAGTGTCCGGTGCTGTCGATCGGTCACTGGGGCAAGATGGGGCTGCACTTGCGCGGCAACATCCTCGGTTACGAGGAGGTGAAATCGCCAAAGAAGCTCGTGGTTACGGGCGCACGCAACACCTTCGAAGCGCACCGGATGTTCGATCAGGTCGAGTTTCACGAAAAGGAACTGCTGCCGTTCTACAATCTGCATCTCAAGGGCGCCAACAACGGCTTCATGGACGCCGAGCCGGTGCGGCTCTACGTGCGCGGCGCCAATGTTTGGCGTGCCGAGGAGGAATGGCCGACGAAGCGCGCGATGCCCATCGTCTATCATCTGCGCAAAGGCCCATCGGGCAGCGTCACCTCGCTCAATGACGGCGGGTTGTCTATCGCAAAGCCCGGCGCGGCGGAGCCGACGACGAGCTACACCTATCCGGACTGGGAATGGGTCAACGGCGTGGCGGTGATCGGGCCCGATGGGCGGGTCGATCCGGTGCGGCGCGTGCTGACCTTCACGACCGCGCCGCTCGAGGACGATCTGGAAGTGACCGGGCCAATCGTGCTGAAACTTTATGCCTCCTCCACCGCAATCGATACGCAGTTCATCGTCAAGCTCACCGATCAACATCCGCAGGATCATGCGGCGCGGGGCAGGGGAGATCAGCCGGCCTACACGCCAGTGTCCAAGGGCTGGCTCAAGGCGTCGCATCGCGAAAAGGATCCGGTGCGCTCGACGCCGGAGCGGCCGTTTTACACGCATACCAACCCGCAGCCGCTCACGCCCGGCGAAATCTATGAGTTCGACATCGAGGTGCTGCCGATCTCCTATGTGTTCAAGCAAGGTCACCGTATCAGGCTGGAGCTCGCCAACGGCGACTCGCCCGCAACGGACGGCGTGTTCTCACATCCGTATCATCCGTGCCTGATGGGCACCGATACGATCCATCACGACGGGGCGCACGCGTCGTACCTGATCCTGCCGGTGATTGCCGAGGGGACGTAGCGTCTCAGGCTTGATCCGGGTATTTATGGCTCGTGCGCTGCGGGCAAACAGGATTCAAAATGGCAACCGGACTTGACGTCGAGATAATTGACGACCTCGTACTCGCCTACAAGATTCTGGTGAATGAAGCGGTTCTTGACAGTTTCGGACATGTCAGCGCCCGCTCGCCAAGCAACCCCAAGCATTTCCTGCTGCCGCGCGCCATGCCGCCCTCGCTGGTTGAGGCCGACGACGTGCTCGAACTGAGCGTAGAGACCAGCCAGCCGGTCGATCCGCGCGGACGGCGAACAAACGGCGAGCGCTATCTGCACGGCGAAATCTACAAGGCGCGGCCGGACGTCAACGCCGTCGTGCATTCGCACTCGCAGGCCGTCATTCCGTTCAGCCTCACCGGCGTTGCGCTGCGCCCGGTCATCGTGCAAGCCGGCTTCATGCCGCTGACAATTCCCAATTTCGAAATTCGCGATGTGCGCGGCGATGGACGCGGCATGCAGATCACCGACATGCCCCGCGGCGCGGCGCTGGCGAGGACGCTCGGCAACGGCTCGCTGGCGCTGTTGCGCGGGCACGGCAACGTGGTCGTCGGGTCGTCGGTCAAGCAGGCCACAATCTTTGCCGCCTACACGGACATCAATGCCCGCATGCAGGCGCAGGCGCTGCAAATCGATCGCCATATCGTGGCGATGGACGAACCGGAATTGTTCGAACCGTGGGAGTTCGACATCAACCGGCCGTGGGAGAATTTCCGGCAAAAACTATTGTCGGATTCGGCGCGCGCGAAGATCGACCGCGCGCAGTTCGGTCTGGAACACACCCAATAGGCTGTGCTCAGGGCGTTACCGGAACAAATTGCGTCGTGAAAAGCTCGCTGTCGGATGGCGCGGTTTTGAGAATGTTCATTTCGACGAACGATTGCTTGAGCACCCGCACGGCCTTCGGGTCGAACGTCCCATCGTTGCTCAGCGCCGATATCAAATAGTCGTAGGTCTTGCTGGCCGAGGTCGGCGACTCCTTGAGCGCCGATACGGCGACCGCGTCGGTCTCTTGCTTGTGCGACTTCATGTAGGCGACCGAAGCGAAATAGCCCTTCAGAAAGCGCCGAACGAGATCGGGATTCTTGGCAATGAGATCTTTGCGCGCGAACACGACGTGGGTGATGAAGTCGGGCGCGTATTTGTCCATGGGCGCGAGAATTCTCGCCTCATTCTTCTCTTCGAGCAGATAGCCCGCCTCCGGACCGGTGATATCGGCGGCGGTCTGCTTCGTCCGCAGCGCCGCGATGCGCCCCGGCGCGGCGCCAAGCGGCAGCCGGCGGATGCCGTCCTGGCCCCAGCCCTCGGCGATCGAGAGCCGCTTGGCGAGCCAATCGGTCAGCGATCCCGGCGTCGACACGGTAACGATCTTGCCCTTGAGGTCGGCAATCGTCCTGATCGGCGAATTGGCCCCGACGATAACGCAAATATCGCGCGGCGCGCCCTCGATCGCTGCGATCGCCAGCGCCGGCGATCCTTTGGCGGCGAACGCCATGCCGGGTCCGCTGCCGAGGCCGAAATCAATGCTGCCGGCGGCCATTGCCTGCTGCACCTTGCCGTCGCCGCCCAGCGCCGAGATTTTTATGTCGAGACCGTATTTTGCGAATATTCCTGAGGCGATGCCAACGTCCGCGGGAAGGAAATCCCAAATAAAACCTTGGGACTTTCCGACCGTGACTTGATCTGCGGCGAATGCCTGCGCGGCCATCGCCAGCACGAAGCCGATTCCAAGCCCGAGACTTGCTCGCTTCTTCATGACCGATCCCCTTGGGTTCCCCGTGGGAAGGTTGAGGGACCTGAGTCAGATTGTCAAAACGTCACTTCGACGATGCGACCGATTATCGCGGCTCAACAGGGCGGCGCGGACGCGGCGCAGCGTGAAACGGTGCGCCGACGATCCAGGACCTTTGCAGACTCGAAGTCTGAATTGATCCCGGGCCAACAGCGCTTCGCGATGCGCTGCGCCCGGGAAACGCGACGATTAGGCTCTCGCGTAGCGGCCGCGGTTGAAGAACCGATCCTTCTGGTCGTCGTTCGCGGTGTCGCGGTTCGATTTGATGGCGCCAACCTTGGCGAGCGCAGCTTTCACCGCGGGGCGTTCGTCGATCGCCTTGAACCAGCGCGCCAGATTGGGATTGTCCTCCCACTTCACGCCCTGGGTGTCGTGATTGCGCGTCCACGGGAAGGTGGCGATGTCGGCGATCGAGTATTCGCTGCCGGCGATATAGGGGGTTTTGGCCAGCTGCTTCTCCAGCACCTCGTAGAGCCGTTTCACTTCGGTCTGATAGCGTGTCGCCGAGTAGGAGTGATCCTTGTCCTTCGGCGCGAACATCTTGAAATGGGTGAACTGGCCGAACATCGGGCCGACGCCGGATGTCTGGAAGAACAGCCATTGCAGCACATCGTATTTCTTCGCCGGGTCCTTCGGCATGAACTGGCCGGTCTTCTCGGCGAGGTACATCAAAATCGCGCCGGATTCGAAAACCGTGATCGGCTTGCCGCCGGGGCCATCGTGGTCGATGATCGCCGGAATTTTTGAATTCGGATTGATCTTGACGAAGGCAGGATCGTACTGGTCGCCCTTCCACACGTCGACGAAATGCTCCTTGTAGGGCAGCTTCGTCTCTTCCAGCATAATGTAGATTTTCTGCACGTTCGGGCTGGTCAACGCATAAAAGTCGATCATGACAATATCCTTGTGTGGCGGGGAGCGTGAAACTATCGAGCGGGGCCGCTTCCGGCAAGGCACTCCTCGAGAGGGCTGAAGGGCTCCGCGTGCTCTTGTGCGGCATTGCCGGTGCCGCGTAGTTTGCCTGGACGCACCGAGCGGCCATGCTTGCAGCGTGCAGGGAGAAAGAAATGCCACGTGGAATGCGGCGACGGCTGGCCGTCGCCTTGATTTGTGCCCTCATTGCCGGCTCGGGAGCGGCGCGTGCGGCCGACGATTATCCGAACCATGCCGTACGCTGGCTGGTCGGCTATCCGCCCGGCGGGTCGACCGATATCTGCGCCCGGCTGATCGGGCAGTATCTGGCGCAAAAACTCGGCCAGCAATTCATCATCGAGAACAAGCCCGGCGCCGGCAACAACCTTGCGACCGAGATTGCCGCCCATGCTCCGCCGGACGGCTACACCGTATTTTTGGTCAATCCCGCCAACACCATCAATGCGTCGCTTTACAAAAATCTGTCGTTCGATTTCATTCGCGACATGGCTCCGGTCGCGGGCTTCATCCGCGTGCCGAACGTGATGGAAGTCAATCCGGCCGTACCGGCGAAAACGGTTGCCGAGTTCATCGCCTACGCCAAGTCCAATCCAGGCAAGATCAACATGGCGTCGTCCGGCGTCGGCACCTCGGTACATCTGTCGGGCGCATTGTTCATGATGATGACCGGCGTCAATCTGGTGCATGTGCCGTATCGCGGCGCGGCGCCGGCGCTGACCGACATGCTGGCGGGCCACGTGCAGGTGATGTTCGACAATCTGCCGTCGTCGATTGCGCACATCCAGGCGGGCCGGCTGCGCGCGCTCGCGGTGACGACGGCGACGCGCGCCGCGGCGTTGCCCAACGTGCCGACCGTGGCCGATACCGTGCCGGGCTATGAGGCGAGCGCCTTCTTCGGCATGGCGGTGCCGAAGGGAACGCCGCGTCCGATCATCGACAAGCTCAACCGCACCATCAACCAGGCGCTCGCCGATCCGGCGCTGCAGGCGCGGCTTGCCGAACTCGGCGGCACTAACATTGCGGGCACGCCGGAGGATTTCGGCAAGATGGTCGTCGACGAGACCAACAAATGGACCAAGGTGGTCAAAGCCACCGGTGCTACCGCGGAGTAGGGACGTGACGACGCAATCGAGGAAAAAATCGCCCGAAGAGCTGCGCAGCTATCGCTGGCTCGGCAAGAACGACCTGCGCTCGTTCGGCCACCGCTCGCGGCTGCGCCAGTTCGGCTACGACCGTGACGATTGGGTCGGCAAGCCGGTCATCGGCATCATCAACACCTGGAGCGACATCAACGCCTGCCACGGCCACTTGCGCGCGCGGGCGGAGGACGTGAAGCGCGGCGTCTATCAGGCCGGTGGCTTTCCGATCGAACTGCCGGCGATGTCGCTCGCCGAACCGTTCGTCAAGCCGTCGACCATGCTGTACCGCAACTTCCTCGCCATGGAATGCGAGGAGCTTTTGCGCAGCCATCCGATCGACGGCGCGGTGCTGATGGGCGGCTGCGACAAGACCACGCCCGGGCTGATCATGGGCGCGATCTCGATGGGTATTCCGGCGATCTATGTGCCGGCAGGGCCGATGCTGCGCGGCAACTGGCGCGGCCATACGCTCGGTTCCGGCTCCGATGCCTGGAAATACTGGGACGAGAAACGCGCCGGCCGCATCGGCGACGAGGAGTGGAACGAGATCGAGGGCGGCATCTCGCGGTCGTTCGGCACCTGCATGGTGATGGGCACGGCTGCCACCATGATGGCGATCACCGAGGCGCTCGGCATGGCGCTGCCCGGCGCGTCGTCGATTCCGGCGCCCGACGCCAATCATCCGCGCATGTGCGCCGCCGCCGGTCGCCGCGCCGTCGAGATGGTGTGGGAAGATTTGACGCCGGAGAAGATTCTCACGCCCGAGGCGTTCGACAACGCTATTCGCGTGCACATGGCGCTCGGCGGCTCGACCAATGCCATCATTCACGTCATCGCGCTCGCGCGCCGCGCCGGCATTGCGCTCGACATGGCGCGCTTCGACGAGATTTCGCGGCAGGTGCCGGTGATTGCCAACATCACGCCGTCGGGCAAATACCTGATGGAGGATCTCTTCTACGCGGGCGGCCTGCGCGCTCTCATGGCGCAGATGAAGGACCTGCTTGAACTGTCCTGCCTCACGGTCAACGGCCGCAGTGTCGGCGACAATATCTCCGGCGCCGGCGTGCATCTGCCCGATGTGATCCACCCGCTGTCGCAGCCGCTCTATCCCGAAGGCGCGACCGCGGTGCTCACCGGCAATCTCGCGCCGCGCGGTTGCGTGATGAAGCCGGCGGCGGCCGAGCAGCGCCTGCTGCGCCATCGCGGCAAGGCGATCGCCTTCGAGAACTACGACCACATGGCGCGCGAAGTCGACCGTGACGATCTCGAGGTCACGCCCGACCATGTGCTGGTGCTCAAGAATGGCGGGCCGAAGGGCGGGCCCGGCATGCCGGAATGGGGGCAGTTACCGATTCCGAAAAAGCTTCTGAAGGCCGGCGTCAAAGACATGCTGCGGATTTCGGACGCGCGCATGAGCGGCACCAGCTACGGCGCCTGCATCCTGCACGTGGCGCCCGAAAGTTTCGTCGGTGGCCCGCTCGCTTTCGTGCAGACCGGTGACGAGATCGAGGTCGATGTCGAGGCGCGGCGGATTCATCTGCACGTCGGCGACGGGGAAATGGCGCGCCGCCGTGCCGCGTGGGAGCAACCGTCACCGAAATATCCGCGCGGCTATGGCGCCATGTTCTCAGAGCACATCGGCCAGGCCGACGAAGGCTGCGATTTCGATTTTTTGGCCGGCACGGAGCGGATCGAAGAGCCGGAGATCCATTAGCCGTCATTCCGGGCGCCGCGAAGCGACGAACCCGGAATCCATAACCACATGCGCTCCAGGGGCTGGCGCTCCTAAACGCTTCTGCATCACCTGTGAATATGGATTCCGGGCTCGGCCCTGCGGGCCGCTCCGGAATGACGGCTACTCCGCCGCGTGCCGTACCGGCACTTTGTAGCTTCCCGGCACGGTGCGGAACGCGATGTTGAGCCGGTTGGCGCCGTTGATGGCGATGATCGCCAGCGTCAGGTTGGCAAGTTCTTCTTCGGAGAATTGCGCGCGCGCCTGCTCATACACCTCGTCCGGCGCATGGCCCTCGGTGATCAGCGTCAACGCTTCGGTCCAGGCCAAAGCCGCGCGCTCGCGCTCGCTGTAGAACGGCGATTCATCCCAGGCGTTGAGCAGATAAAGCCGCTGCTCGCTTTCGCCCGCGGCGCGCAGCTCCTTGGTGTGCATGTCGATGCAGTGGGCGCAGCCGTTGATCTGCGAGGCGCGCAGCTTGACGAGTTCCAGGAGCGTATGGTCGAGCCCGCAGCGGTGGACGAAGGCATGCAGCTCGCTCACGGCCTTGGCGCCCTGCGGCGACGCTTTGCGGAAATCCATGCGGGCTTTCATGGTCATTGATCGTCTCCTTTAATTCCTCGCGAACAGTTTTTGTGCCTCGACGCGCGTTATCGACGCTTTGAGGATGTCGAACTCGCCTTTCTGATGCAGTTCTTCGGCGATGCGCTGGATCGTCGACATGACGACCATGCTCGCGCCCGACGCGATGCTGACACGCGCCACGCCGGCGGCCTCAAGCGCCTTGAGCCCCGGCCCGCCGGCGCGTCCGACGACGTTGACGGGCGCCTTGATGGCCGCGGTGAGCTTTTTGATCAGGTTTATATCCGCGACTGCAAACACGAAGATGCAGTCCGCGCCTGCCGCCAGATACGCCTCGGCCCGCCGCACCGTTTCGGTAAAGCGCGTCGCTTCGTCGCCGACATGTTTCAGATAAAGATCGACCCGCGCATTGATCACAACAGGCACGCCCGCGGCGCTGGCGGCTGCGCGCGCGGCGCGGATGCGGGCTGCTGCGTCATCGATGGTCCGCACCGGCTCTTGTGGATTTGGCGTGCCGTCTTCCAGATTGACCCCAACAGCGCCGGCGCCAATGATGTCGGTGACGCTGCGCGCGAGCGCGTCGGGCGTCGCGCCATAGCCGGTTTCGATATCGGCTGTAAGCGGCACGCGTATCGCTTTGGCGATCCGATGCGTCGCCGCGACCACCTCCGGCCACGGCGCCTTCTCGCCGTCCTGATAGCCGAGCGCCCAGGCAAGGCCGCCGCTGGTCGTCGCCGCTGCCGGAAAGCCCGCGGCTTCGAAGATACGCGCGCTCATCGGGTCCCAGGAATTGGGCAGCAGCAGGATCGGCGGCGCGCGGTGCAGCTTGCGAAAATCTTCCGCCAATTTTCGTTGTTCGGACGTGTTCACAGCGCCTCTCTTCCAGCGGCTTTATCGGTGCGCGATGCTTGCTATGCTATATCCGCGCACCCGGCGGGATATGCAAGCTGCGAATGGGCGCGGAAAGGGCGGGACAGATATGACGCACGCTCGTTTGAGGATGCGCGCAGCGGCCGCGATTCTGAGTTTGCTGCTGTTTGCACTGGCGCGGCCCGCGCTTGCCGAAGGTCCGAAATTCAAGGTCGATCCGTTCTGGCCAAAGCCGTTGCCGAACAACTGGATCATCGGCCAGGTCGGCGGCATGGCGATCGACGCGCAGGACAATATCTGGGTGTTCCAACGGCCGCGTTCGCTCACGCCCGACGAGAAGGGCGCGGCGCTCAAGCCGCCGCGCTCGAAATGCTGCGTGCCGGCGCCGTCGGTGCTGGTGTTCAATCAGGTTGGCGATGTGGTTAAGGCGTGGGGCGGACCGGGCGACAATCAGGGCTACGATTGGCCGGCGCAGGAGCACTCAATCCTCGTCGACAACAAGGGGTTCGTCTGGCTGTCGGGCAACGGCAAGGACGACAGCATGGTGCTGAAATTCACCACCGACGGCAAGTTCGTCAAACAGCTCGGCCGCCGCGGTCCGCTCACTTCGAGCACCGATCTGACGCAATTCGGTGAGGTCGGCGGCTTCGCGTTCGACGCGGCCGCCAATGAAATCTACGCCGCCGACGGCTACGGCAACCACCGCGTCGCGGTGCTCGATGCCGACACCGGCGCGATCAAGCGCATCTGGGGCGCTTACGGCAAGCCGCCGACCGACCAGGATCTGCCGAAATACAATCCGGACTCGCCGCAATTCGGCAACCCGGTCCACTGCATCGGGCTGGCGAACGATGGGCTGGTCTATGTCTGCGACCGCACCAACAACCGCATCCAGGTGTTCCACAAGGACGGCAGTTACGTGCGGCAGTTCGTGTTCGACGCCAAGACGCAAGGCTCGGGCTCGACCTGGGGCATGGCGTTCTCGCCGCTCGACAAGACGCAGGACTATTTCATGCTGATCGACGGCACCAATAACGTCATGGAGGCGGTGCGCCGGTCGGACGGCGCGGTCGTTGGCTCCTTCGGCAGCCCGGGCCGCAACGCCGGCGAATTTCACTGGGTGCATGTCGGTGCGTTCGACTCGCGCGGCAATTTCTATACCGGCGAGGTCGACACCGGAAAACGCCTGCAGAAATGGGTGCCGGCGAACTGAGCCGTCACCCCGCCGGCAATACCACGCCGCGGCATTCGCCGAAGCCGATGCGGACAAAGCCATCCTTCGCGCAGTAGCCGCGGAAGGTGATCTCGTCGCCGTCTTCGATGAAGCCGCGTTTTTCGCCGCCCGGCAACGCGAGCGGCTCGCGGCCACGGGCGGTGAGTTCAAGCAAACTGCCCCAGCTCGATTTCTCCGGCCCCGATACGGTGCCGGAGCCGATCAGATCGCCGGTGACGAGATTGCAGCCGTTGCAGGTGTGATGCGCGATCATCTGCGCCACGGTCCAATACATCAGTGCGAACGAGGTCTGGGTGATGCGCACCGGTGCGGTGCCGGCACGCCGCATCGTTTCGGTGGCGAGGTAGACTTCAAGTCTAATGTCGAGACCGCCGTTCGCCTGGTCCTCGGCATCGGCGAGATAAGGCAGCGGCGCCGGGTCGCCTTGAGGTCGCGTATAGGCGTGCGTGCGAAACGGCGCCATGGCTTCGGCGGTCACCACCCAGGGCGATACCGTAGTGCCGAAGTTCTTGCCCAGGAACGGGCCGAGCGGCTGATACTCCCAGGCCTGCACGTCGCGCGCCGACCAGTCGTTGAGCAGGCAGAAGCCGAAGATGTGGTCTGTGGCCTTGCCGACCGGCACCGGCTCGCCGAGCTTGCTTGGCGTGCCGATGTAGCAGCCAAGCTCCAGTTCAAAGTCGAGATTGCGTGACGGTCCGTAACTCGGCTCGGCATCGTTCGGACCCTTGCGCTGGCCGCGCGGGCGCTTGAACGCCGTGCCGCTTGGAATGACCGAGGAGGCGCGGCTGTGATAGGCGACCGGCACATATTTGTAGTTCGGCATCAGCGGATTGTCGGGACGGAACATCCGCCCCGCATTGGTGGCGTGAAAGATCGATGCGAAGAAATCGGTAAAATCGCCGATCGTCACTGGCAGCTCGATTTCCGCCTGCGCCATCGGCACGAGCTGTTGCCGGAACTCCGCATTTGCATGATCGGCGCTCAAGCCGCGCGACAGCGCCAGACGAAGCGCCGACCACGCCTGCGGGCCAAGTGTCATGAGATGATTGAGCCGCGGCGCCGCGCACGCCCGGGCCGCGTCGCCGGCAAGCCCGTCGAGCGATGACGCCGCGGCCGCGACGTCAAGGATGCGATCGCCGATCGCGACGCCGATCCGTGGCGGTTGCCCGTGACCCGGGCGAAACGCCCCGAACGGCAGGTTCTGAATGGGAAAATCGCAGCCCGGGACATTGGCGCTGTCGACAAAGCTGCGCCGGGCCGGATCGTGGGTCTCATTGAGGGCAGTTGGCATGTGCTGACACCGGCGAGTTTGCTATGAGAGGCTCATGGATAGCCAATCAGCAGCGGGCAGGGCAATCGTACCGTGAGTGTCATCGGCGAACTTGCAACCTTCGTCACAAGCATCAAAGCGTCGGCCTTACCGGCGGCCGAGCAGGAGCGGCTTCGGCTGCATCTCACCGATACAGTGCTGGCGGCGCTGGCGGGCAGCAGTATTCCCGAGGGCAAAGCGCTGCAACGCCTCGGCGAGGCGCGTTCGCTTGCCGAGCGGATCGGACGCTGCGCGGCGACGATCCGCCTCACTGAAATCGACGATATTCACCTGCAGTCTTGCGTTACGCCGAGCGCGGGTGTCGTTCCGGTGGCGCTTCTTCTGGCGGCGCAGGGCGCGACCGCCGATTCCGGCGAGATTGCGAGCGCGATCTGGGCCGGGACCGAAATCGCGGCGCGCCTCGGCATGGCGGTAAGCGGGCCGAAAATCCTCTACCGCGGCATCTGGCCGACTTATCTGGTGTCGCCGGTCGCGGCAGCCGCGACGGCGGCGCGGTTATTCGGGCTCGACGCACAGCGTACCAGCCACGCGCTGTCGCTCGCCGCGATGCTGACTGCGGGCGGTGTCGGGCATATTCACGGCGCGCCGTCCGGGCGCTGGTTTCTGTACGGCCAGGCGATCGCGGGCGGCGTCGCCGCGGCGGAAGCGGCGCGCGCGGACTATCACGGTGACCCGGGGCTGCTCGATCGGGATTGGCTCAGCGAGACTCATGGCATTGCGCTGGACACTTCGCGCCTTACCGACAAACTGGGCCAGGGATCAGTTTATTCCGAACTGAGCATCAAGCCGTTCTGTTCGGCGAAGCAAGGTGTTGCCGCTGTGCAGGCGTTCTCCTCGATCGTCCAGGCCGAACAGATTCGTGCCGACGCCATCAGCCGTGTACGGGTATATGTCCCGCCGGCCTATGTCGGCATGCTCTCGACCAAGGTCGAGCCGGGCTCGCGGCAATCGACATTCGTGAGCGTGGCACACCAGATCGCGCTCTGTACGCTTGCGCCGATGCAGTTGTTCGACGTCGATCGCAGCGCTCCGGCCATTGACGCGGCGGTTGCGCAATTGTCCGCCAAGGTCGAAGTCGTGCCGGACAAGGAGCTGGAGGCGTTCTACCCATTGCATTGGCCCGCCGATGTCGAAGTCCAAAGCGGCAGCAAGACGTTTCGGAACCGCGTCATTGCGGCCGCGGGCGACCCCGAGAATCCGCTCTTACCGTCCGATATTGAGGAGAAGGGCCACCGCGTGCTCGATGCGCTGCTGGGTGCTGAAAGAGTCGACGAGTGGCTGTTGCTGTGCCGTGACGCCTTTACGGGAAGCGCGGAATGCGGGCGGCTCGCTGCGGCGTTTGCCAAGCTCTGCGGCAACGGATGACAGGGCAGGCAAAACCGGCATAAAAGCAGCGCCATGTTGAAAGAAACCGCTGCCGCTTCCGGGGCCGGCGCGCCGTCCGCCGTCCGTCCGCAATCGTCCGTCATCGGCGTCGATATCGGTGGCACCTTCACAGATTTGGTCGGCTATCGCGATGGCGTCATCGTCACGTCGAAGACCTCGACCGTGCCGGCCGATCCGACTGAAGGGATTGCCGACGCGCTCAAGCTTGCCGAATGCGATCTTGCCGCCATGAACGAGCTGATCCACGGCTCGACCATCGCCATCAATACGGTGCTGGAGCACAAGGGCGCCAAGACCGCGCTGATCACCACGGCCGGGATGCGTGACGTTTACGCCATCGGCCGCGGCAATCGGCCCGATGCGTTCAATCTGTTCTTTCACCGTCCGCGTCCGCTGGTGCCGCGCGAGCTGACATTCGAACTCAACGAGCGCATGAACGCCGCCGGCAAGGTGCTCAAGCCGCTCGATCCGGCGGAGGTCGGCGCACTGACGCGCCAGCTTGCAAGGCTCGGCGTCGAAGCCGTCGCGGTGTGTCTGCTGCACGGCTACGGCAATCCGGCGCATGAAATTCTGATCGGTGAAGCGTTGCGGCGCGCGCTGCCCGGCGTATTCATCACCCTGAGCCATGAAATCTTGCGCGAATTTCGCGAATATGAACGCACTTCGACGACCGTGCTCAACGCTTTCGTCGGACCGCGCGTCAGCCGCTATCTGAGCAGGCTGGAGGAGTTTGCCGATAAGTCCCGCTTTGCCGGGCAGATCGCCATCATGCGCTCGAACGGCGGCACCATGTCGGCCGGCGAGGCGCGTCGCGCGCCGGTCGCGATGATGGAATCCGGCCCGGTCGCCGGCATGATCGGCGCCGGGCGTATCGCGCAAATTATCGGCATCGAACGCGCCATCGGCTTCGACATGGGCGGCACCACGGCGAAGACGTCGCTGATCACCGATGGTGTCGCGCCGATCGAGGAAGGCTACATCATCGGTGACGCCTTCACCGGTCAGCCGATGCAATTGCCGGTCGTCGACATCGTCGAGGTCGGCACCGGCGGCGGTTCGATCGCGTGGTGCGATCAGCACGGCGGGCTGCATGTCGGTCCGCACAGCTCAGGCGCGGATCCGGGGCCGGCCTGCTATGGCCGCGGCGGCACTGAGCCGACGGTGACCGATGCGGACTTGCTGCTCGGCCGGCTCAACGACACGCGCTTTCTCGGCGGCCACATGACGCTTGATCGCGCCCGTGCGCAAACCGCCGCCGCTGCGCTCGGCAAGAAACTCGATCTCGACGCCATGCGGACGGCGCTCGGCATCGCCACGATTTCGGACGCTGCCATGTCGCTTGCGGTCCGCGCCGTGTCGGTCAAGCGCGGCATCGACCCGCGCGACACGACGATGATCGCGTTCGGCGGCGCCGGGCCGCTGCACGCCGTCGCCATTGCGCGCGAAATCTCCATTCCGAAGGTCATTATTCCGAAGTTGCCGGGGGCGTTCTCGGCGCTCGGCATGCTGATGGCCGAGTGGCGCCAGGATTTCGTGCGCACGCTGATCGGGGAGTTGGGCAGGATCGATTCGGAAGGCGCGGCCGTCGCCTTTTCCGAACTGCGCGCCGCCGGCGAAAAGGCGCTGACGCGCGACGGTTTGAGCAACGGTGAATTTACGTTCGCTGCGGACTTGCGCTATCGCGGCCAGGAACACACGATTGCGATTGCGGTCGCCGATGCCGGTGAATTGAGCGGCAACACCGAAGGCACTCGGAAGCGCTTTCATGCGCAGCACGATCAGCGTTATGGCCACGCCGCACCCGATCAATCGATCGAAGTGGTCAACCTGCGCCTCGTCGTTACCGTGCCGCGCATGCAGGACGCGATCGGCCGCTGGCTGGTAGAGCCGTGGCAGCCGGAAGGCACGTGCGATGAGTATCGGCGTCCCGTCGTGTTTGACGACGCAGCGCGGCCGGTCGAGACCCGTATCCTGTGGCGGCCGCATCTTGCGGCGGGCACCGAGATCGCCGGCCCCGCCTTGATCGAGGAGGCGAATTCAACGACCCTGATCGCGCCTGGCGACCGCGCCGTAATCGATCCGTTTGGCAATATTGTCATTACTCTTAGAGCCGGCGATTTCGAGTCATGAAAATCGATCCAATCACCGTCGAGGTGGTGCGCAACGCCGTCAACGCCTATGCGGACGAGATGGCGACCGCGTTGTGCAAGTCGGCCTACAACATGATGATCTACGAGGTGCGCGATTTCTGCTGCGGCCTGATCGACAGCGAAGGCCGCATGATCTCGCAGAATCAGGGCGGCCTGCCGATCTTTCTGGCCGATCTCGGTATCGCGGTGAAAGATGGCATCGCGCGCTACGGGCTCGACGGTTTCGCGCCGGGCGACGTCGTTATCATGAATCACGGCGAAGTGTGCGGCCAGCATCTCAACAACATTGTCATTTACGCGCCGTGCTTTCATGACGGCAAGGTCGTGGCATTCGCCGCGAGCCGCGCGCACTGGGTCGATATCGGCGGCTCGCGCATCGGTTTCGGCTCCGTCGAAACCACCGAGATTTATCAAGAAGGCATTCAGTTTCGCTCGCTGAAAATCTACGAGGCGGGCAACCGCAACGAGACGCTATGGCAGATCATTCGCGACAACGTGCGCTTTCCCGAATCGGCGCTGGGCGATTTGCGCGCGCAGATCGCCTGCTGCCAGCTCGGGATCCGTCGTTTCGGCGAATTGCTGCGCCGCTACGGGCAGGACACGGTCATGACTTGCATCGCGGCGATGTGGGACGCGACCGAGCGCGAGACGCGCGCCTTTGTCCGAAAGATTCCGGACGGCAGCTATGAGGCCGAAACGTTCCTGGACAATGACGGCCGGTCGCTCGATGTGCCGTTGCGCATCAAGGTCAAAGTGAAGGTCGTCGGCGACCACATGGTGGTCGACTTCTCCGAGATGAACGCGCAGACGGCGGGCCCGATCAATTCCGGCTACTCCGGCGGGCTTGCCGCGGCGCGCGTCGCCTTCAAGTGCCTGACGCAGCCGAACGCGCCGGTCAACGAAGGTTGTTTCAGGCCGCTGGAAATCGTGCTGCCGGAAGGAAAAATCCTCAACGCCAAGCCGCCAGCCGCGCTCGGCCTCTGGAGTATCGCGCTGCCGACCGTCATCGATACGATCCTCAAGGCGCTCGCTCCGGTGCTGCCCGACAGAATTCCGGCGGCGCACAAGGGCGACATGGGCGGCTGTTCGATCGGCGGCTTCCGGCCCGATGGCCGCCGCTTTCTGCTGATGAATATCTTCGGCGGCGGCTGGGGCGGTCGTCCACAGGAAGACGGCGAATCCGCCTCGGTGTCGATCTGCCAGGGCGACGTGCGCAGCGCTCCGATCGAGCTGCAGGAGATTCAATATCCGTTCTTGATCGAGCGTTTCGCGTTGCGCACCGACTCCGGCGGCGCCGGCCTGCGCCGCGGCGGCCTCGGCGTCGAAATGACATATCGCGCGCTGCAGTCTTGCGTCGCGAACATCAATTGCGAGCGGACCAAAAATCCGCCGTGGGGGCTCAACGGCGGCAAGCCCGGCGCTGTGAATGAAGCCACTCTCGTTCGCCGCGACGGCACCGAACAGAAATTGAAGAAGGCGACCGGCGTGCGCATGGAGGAGGGCGACCGCATGACGTTCCTCACAGCGGGCGGCGGCGGCTGGGGCGACCCGAAGACGCGCGCCCGCCAAGCGGTCGAGGATGATGTGCGCGCCGGTTACGTTTCGGCCGAGGCGGCGCAGCGCGACTACGGCGTGTCGGCGGCGGCGCAGAACGAAGCGGCAGAGTAAGGGGGTAGCGCTGATGGCGGACAGCAAATCAACTCTGGGCGAGGAGCGTCGCCAGCGCCTCGCCGCGGCGATGCGCGAAGCCGGGCTCGATCATGTCCTGCTCTACGGCAACGCCTGGCAGGGTGATTACCTGCGCTACGGCGCCGATTTCGGAATCCTCGAGGGTCACGGGCTCGCCTTGGTCGATGCCGACGGCGCGGTCGAGCTGTTTCTCGACAGCGCCGCAGATGCCGAACGCGCCGAACTGGAAGCAGCGGGCGTGCGCGTGCATTTCGCCGCCGATATCGCGCGCGCCGCCGGCGCGCGGCTTGATCGCATCGCCAACTCGCGGCTTGCTGCGGCGCCGCGGCGCTTCATGCCGCAATGGCTCGCCGATCCGGCGCGCGGCTTTAAGCTCGATGACGCCACCGCCCTTGTCGACAAGCTCTTGATGCACAAGAACGCCGGCGAGATCGACGCGGTGCGCCGCGCCGCGCGGATCGCCGACGAGGCTTATGTCGAGTTTCTCAAAGCGGTGCGGCCGGGCCGCCGCCAGTACGAAATCGTTGCCGACATCGAAGCGCACCTGCGAGAGCGTGGCTGTCCGGACAATTTCATGATCATCGGCTCCGGCGGCAAGGACGTGCTCGGCATGACGCCGCCGTCAGAGCGCCAGATCGCGGTGGGCGATCTTGTTACGACGGAACTCACACCCGCGGTTCAAGGCTATTTCGCCCAGATCTGCCGGACGCTGGTGGTGGGCAAGGCGAATGAGGCGCAGCGGCGCGCGTTCGCGGTCTACGCCGAGGCGCTGGAGGCGGGCATTGCCGCGGTGCGTCCCGGCGCGCGCGCCGCCGACGTCGCGAAGGCCGAGAACGACGTGTTCCGTAAACACGGTCTTGGCGAATACACCACGAGCCAATGGACGCGCGTGCGCGGCCACGGCATGGGGATGTTCGCCGACTCCAAGCCGCACATTCTGGAAGACGTGAACACCGTGCTCGAACCCGGCATGACCTTGATCGTGCACCCGAACACCTATCATCCAGAAGCCGGGTACATTGTGCTCGGCGATGCGGTGCTGGTGACGGAAGGCGGCGTTGAAGTGCTGTGCAAGACGCCGCGCGAATTGTTTGAAGTGGCGGCGTAACGACAATCAAAACATGAGACGACAATGCGCCGCGGTCTGATCTCTCGTTCACCGATTGAATTGCCTGACGCGGTGCTGGAGGCGCGGCTCGATCGCGTGCGCGCCGCTATGCGTGACGCCAGGCTCGATGTGCTGATCGTCTACACCAACAATACTCGCCCGGCGGGAGTGTCGTGGCTCGCTGGCTTCGTGCCGTACTGGTCCGAAGCCTTGCTGGTCGTGCCGCGCGACAGTGCGCCTTACCTCGTCGCGGCGTTAACTTTTCGCGTCAAAACCTGGATCGAGCGCGTCAGCCGGCTCGGCGATGTGCTGCATCACCCGCGCATCGGGCTGAAAGCCGGGCAGCAAATCGCGTCAGTGCAGAAAAGCGCCGCGGTCGGCATCGCCGATTTCGACGGGTTGCCGGCCGGCGTCGCCGCCGATCTGCGTGAAGGCGGGCCGGACCTGACGCCGAGCGACGCCACCGCTTTGTTCACAAAATTGCGCAGCAAGGCCGATCCGGCGGAAATCGCGTTGGCGACACGAGCCGGGGCGATCGCGCATCACGCGCTGCAGGCGCCGGAGCGCGGACCGCTCAACGCGATGATCGCGGCCGCCGAGCGCGAGGCGCGCCTGCGCGGCGCCGAGGAAGTCTATCTTGCGGCTGCGCCCGATCTTACCCGCGGGCCCCGGTTCATGCGCATCGAAGGCGAGGCGTCCGCCGGCAAGTTTTTCGCGCTGCGCGCGACTGTGGCCTACAAGGGCGTTTGGGTGCGTTTGGTGCGCGCGTTTTACGATCCGGAGATCGCGCAAAAGGCCGCGGCGCAGTTTGCACAAGCGGTTGCGCAATTGCCGTCAGACCGCGGTTTCGCCGGCTTCGGCTCGTTCGTCGTGGAAGGCTGCCGCGTGGCGCAGCCGCTCGAACCGCTGTTAGGTTCGCAGTTCGAGGCCGCCAATCCCCTATCGCCCGGTGCGCTCGTCTCGGTGCAAGCCACTGTTACCGTCGATGGCGAGAGCGTGCCCGTCGGCGCACCTGTTCTTATCGGAGCACCAGGCGAAGCGGCGAGCCTCTTGATCGACCCGCTGTTCGATTAGGCCGTTACACGCCGAGCGCGCCACGGACGCGTTCCGGCGAGAACGGCAGTTCGCGCAGCCGCGTGCCGGTGAGCGTCGCGATTGCGTTACCCACCGCGCAGGCCACCAGCGGCACACCTTCCTCGCCGCCGCCGGTCGGATGGTTGTCTGTCGAGACCACCTTGATCTCGATATGCGGCACGTCGGACATCCGCGCGACCTGATAGTCGCCGTAGTTCGACTGCTGGACGTGGCCGTCCTTGATGGTGATTTCCTCGCGGAGCACGTGGCCGAGCGCATAGACGATGCTGCCCTCGGTCTGCGCCGCGAGGTTGCGCGGCTGCACGGCGATGCCGGCGTCGACCGCGGCCCAGAAGTTCAGCACCTTGATCTTCCCGGTCGCCCGATCGAGCGCGATCTCGGCGACGCCCGCGGCGAGCGTGTCGTCTTTGACCATGGTGCCGACGCCGAGCGCGGTGCCGTTGCGCTTGCGGGTCCAGTCCGACATGCCGGCGACGACGCGCAGCAGGTGCTGCATGCGCGGCACGCCCTCGGTCAGTTCGAGCCGGAACGCGATCGGGTCCTTGCCGAAATTCGCCGCGAGCTCGTCGACAAAGCTCTCGATCGCAAACGCGTTGTGGCCGTTGCCGACGCCGCGCCACGGCGACAGCCGGGCGCCGCGGTTCACGATCACATGCTCGGCGAGCTTGTTGGCGACAGGATATTGCGCGACCGGCGAGCCCTTCATCACGATGCGGTCCTGCCGTGGGCGCGGATCGCCGGACGAATAGGCCACGACGGACTCGGCGACGACGCGGTGGTGCCACGCGACGAGCTTGTTGTCGGCGTCGAAGCCGGCCTCGATGTGGTGCGCCGTCATCGGCCGGAATTTGCCGAACGCCACGTCATCCTCGCGCGTCCAGATGTATTTCACCGGCTTGCCGGCGGCCTTGGCGAGACGCACGGCGTCGAATACCGCCTCGTGATTGCCGCGCCGGCCGAAGCCCCCGCCGAGGAATTGCTGGTGCAGCACGAGCTTCGACCGGTCGGTATCGAGGATTTTCGCCACACCCTTGAGCAGGCTGGTCGCCGCCTGCGTACCGGCCCAGATTTCCGCCGACTTGCCGTCGGCGCTGACCATGGCGGTGGCGTTCATCGGCTCCATCTGCGCGTGATAGACGTAGCGCGTGCGGTATTCGCCGCGGAATACCCGCTTCGCGCTCGCCAGCGCCGCCTTGGCGTCGCCGTCCTTTTCATAAGGCACGCCCGCGCGGTCCTTGTCGCGGCCGATGGCGGCGAGATCGCCGAGCGCCTGCTCGCTGTCGAGATGAGCGCCGGCCGCGTCACTCCAGGTAACGCGCAGTAGCCGCTTGGCGGCGAACGCCGCCTCGACGGTCGTGGCGATGACGCCGACGCCTTCGGGCAGCTTCACGATGCCGACGACATCTGCCACCTTGCGGGCGCGGGCATCGTCGACGGCAAGCGGCGCGCCGCCCGCATAGGGCGATTGCAGCACCGCAGCGTAGACCATGCCGGGCACCTGCACATCCATGCCGTATTTGGCTGCGCCCATGACTTTGAGCGGCAGCTCGACGCGCGGCACGTCTTTGCCGATCAGACGAAAACTTGCCGTCGGCTTGAGATCGCCTTCCGCGATCTTCGGCAATTCGGCCGGCGCCGTGGCGAACACGGCGATCTCGCCATAGCCGATGCGCCGTCCCGACGGCTTGTGAACGACGACGCTCGGCTCGGTCGAGAGCTCGCCCGCCGGTACATTCCATTTCGCCGCCATCGTATCGATCAGCGCGCGGCGCACCTGTGCGCCGGCGATGCGCAGCGAGGTGAAATAGCCGTGCACCGACGCGCTGGCGGATGTCTGGAACGTGTAGCCATAGGCCGGGTTGCCGTATTTCTTGTCGTCCCAATTCGTCGGGAACACCGGCCGCACTTTCGACCAGTCCGCATCCAGCTCTTCGGCGATGATCAACGGCAGGGTGGTGAACGAGCCCTGGCCCATTTCGGCCGCCGGCGACACGACGGTGATGGTGCCATCGGGCGCAATCGTCAGCCAGGCGTTCGGCTTGTAAGGAGTGGGCTTCATCTCGTCGGCGAACGCATCGTCGATGACCGAAAGCGCATCGGGCGCAATGGTCAGCGCGAAAGTCAGGCCGGCGGCTTTCAGCAGATGGCGGCGGTTGAGCGCGGGAGCGACATGTTTGGTCATAGCTCAGCCCTCCCGCGATGCGCGTTCGATGGCGCTGATGATGCGCAGATAGGTGCCGCAGCGGCAGATGTTGCCGTCCATGTGCTCGACGATCTGTTCGCGCGTCGGATTCTTGTTGCCGGCAAGCAACGTGGCGGCCTGCATGATCTGGCCGGACTGGCAGTAGCCGCATTGCGGCACCTGCTCGGCGATCCAGGCCTTCTGCAGCGGATGGCTGCCGTCGGCAGAGAGTCCTTCGATCGTGGTGATGGATCTGCCCGCGACCAGCGACACCGGCATGGCGCAGGAGCGCACCGCCTCGCCGTCGATGTGGACCGTGCAGGCGCCGCAGGCGGCAATGCCGCAGCCGAATTTGGTGCCGGTGAGTTTCAGATGTTCGCGGAGGACCCAGAGCAGCGGTGTATTCGGCGCAACGGCTAGGTCATGCTGCTGTCCATTGACGGTGAGCGCAACCATCGGCGTTCCCCTCTATATTTTTGCGCGCAGTTTTCGGCCGGCGCTTTGTTCGGCTGATCGTCATCAAACCCAAACTGACGGTGCGGCATTATTGCCTATAACGGTGTGACCCGACAGTCCCATTCGCACGTTCCGCACGCGCTTTTCACCGATGCAATTTTGCCATTGCGCAATCTGCCGCGAGCGGATTTGCTGTGCCTTCCAAGCTCAGCGCTCGCGCTGCCGCAATATGAGGATAGACCGTGCCGGATAAGCTGAACGATATCGTCGCCGAACTGGCGCTCGCCAACCGCATTCTCGCCAACGAAGGCGTGCTCGACGCCTTCGGCCATGTCAGCGCGCGGCATCCGGGCGATCCCGGGCGGTATCTGTTGCCGCGCGCGCGTTCGCCCGGACTGGTCGAGCCGGGCGATATTCTGGAATTCACGCTTGATTCCGAGCCGATCAAGCCGCCGAAAGTGCACATGTACGCCGAGCGCGTCATTCACGGCTGCATCTATCAGGCGCGGCCCGACGTGATGGCGATCTGCCACCATCACGCGCCGGCGGTGATGCCGTTCGCCATCGCCGGCAAGCCGATCGTGCCGGTGTTTCATCTCGGCGCGGCCGGCGGCGAGGACATGCCGTTCTGGGATCAGCACGACGAGTTCGGCGATACCAATCTCCTGGTCGTCAAGCCGGAGGAGGGCCGCTCGCTGGTGCGGGCGCTTGGGCAACATCCGGCCGTAATGATGAACCGCCACGGCGCCACCGTCGTCGGCGGTACGATCAAGGAACTGGTGTCGCGTTCGATCTTCATGTGCCAGAACGCGCAGTATCAGTTGCAGGCGCTCATTCTCGGCACGCCCGACAAGCTGCATCACGGCGAAGTCGAACTTGCGGGCGCCATCAGCCGGATGCCGAACGTGGTGACGCGCACCTGGGAATATTGGAGCGCGCGGGTCGCGCCGCCGCTGGCGCGTGCCGCCAAAAAGACCGTTCGTTTCGCGCCGCGTGGACGCCGCAAGGCGAAGAAGCGGCGGTGAGTATCGCCGGCTATCCCGGCAAATCGAGTTCGCGCCAGGCGTCGGCAAAATCCCGAAAGACGGCCGGTTCGAGTTCGGCGCCTTGAAGGCCCCGGATCGTGAAGGTCGGTTCGAGCTGCAATACGTCGCGGGCGGCCGCTTTCGCTTCCGCGGTCCGCCCATCTCGCAACAGCGCGGCTGCCAAATACGCGCGCCCCGTGCTGAAGCGGGGATTGTAATCGAGCATCTTCCGTGCCGCGTCGACCGCGTCTTTGTATCGTTGGCGGGTAAAATGCGCGACCACGAGCGCGTGATGCGAACGAAAATTGTAGGAATCGAATGGACTCAGGAAAATCGCCTGCTCGGCCCGTTCGATTGCGCGCTCCGCCTTGCCCATTAAAGCGAGCACGATTGCGCTCAAGGCGAGCGCAAAAATGTTGGAGCCGCTCAAATCCAGCGCGCGATCGAACAGGTTCAGTGCTGTAGCGGTGTCGTGTTCCTCCCATGCGATAATCTGGGCCGCGACAGCGAGCGCCGTCGCATCGTCACTGCCGTAAGCCACGGCGGAGCGGGCATGCCGAATCGCCGCGGCGCGATCCTCCTCCCGCCGGCCTCCTGCGCGCGTATAGCGATGATGCAGGCAACGGCTCAGGAATGCATGTGCAGCTGCATAGTCGGGCTGCAGCGCCAGCGCTTCTTCCAGCAGTGGAATAGCGATGGCGGAGTCGCTCGGGATGTGCGTCAGAAGGAACGGCAGCGCCCGTAACAGAAGATCATAGGCATTGAGGTTTGTCGGCCGTTGACGTTTGACGCGCTCGATCTCGGCTTTCCGCAGGCTCGGCTCCATGGCGCCGACGACGCACATGGTAATTTCGTCCTGCAGGGCGAAGACGTCTTCCAGAACCCGGTCGTATTGCTCAGCCCAAAGATGCGTGTCGGTCTTTGCGTCGATAAGCTGCGCGCTGATCCGAATCCGATTGCCGGCCTTTCGCACCCCGCCCTCAAGCACGTAACGAACGCCGAACTTCTCCGCCACCTCGGTAATCGTCACCGGCTTGTTCTTGTAGATGAAGCTCGAATTGCGCGACACCACGGACAGCCATTTTATGCGCGAGAGGCCGGTGATGATTTCATCGACCATGCCGTCGGCGAAATAGTCCTGCTCGGGATCGCCGCTCATGTTCTGAAACGGCAGCACGGCGATCAGCGGCTGAGTGGATGTCGTGGCAAGCGGCGGATTTCCGCGCGGGTCTTCCGTTGCTGGACGCGAAGCCTTGAGCCCTACCAGCCGGTAGCCGCGCCCCGGCACGGTCATGAGATAGGTCTCGCCGCTCTTGCCGTCATCGAGCGTCTTCCGGAGCGCGGAGACGTGGACCTGGATGTTGTTTTCTTCGACGACGACGCCGGGCCAAACGCGAGTCATCAATTCGTCTTTGCTGACCACTTCGCCGTTCGCGCCGGCAAGCACACAAAGAATATCGAGAGCCCGGCTGCCGAGCGGCACCGGGACGCCGTCGCGGGTCAGTTGCCGTTGCCTCGTATCCAGCCGAAACCGGCCGAGGCTGACCTCATCCCGATCCATCGCCCTTGACCGTTATGGCCGCAAATTCAGGACAATTAAGTTCCTGAACCATGGACCTTAAGCGGCCCCCCCGGTTACGGTCCAGCATCAAATCGTCACCCTGAATGCGTACATCCAACGCAGGTCGGCGAGCGAGAAGTGCAATAAACACCGGATGTGACACCTTATTCAAAACATTCCAGGAGGTTACGCCATGAATCTTCCCCGTAGAGCCTTCCTTCGCTTGGCAGCGAGTGCCGCCGTGCTGCCGGCTGTGCCGCGCATCGTTCTCGCCCAGTCGTATCCGAGCCGGCCGGTGCATCTGGTTGTCGGCTTCGCGGCTGGAAGCGCTTCGGACATTCTCGCCCGCCTCATCGGGGATCGGCTGTCGCAAAAGCTCGGTCATCCGTTTGTCATCGAAAATCGAGGCGGCGCCGGCGGAACGGTGGGTGCGGAAATGGCCGCGCGGGCGCCGGCCGACGGCTATACGCTCCTGGTCTCCGGTTCGGCGGACGCGGTAACCGCAACGCTCTACGACAAGCTCAACTACAGCTTCCTCCGCGATCTTGCGCCGATCGCAGGCATTGCGCTCAGTCCGCTTGTGCTGGTGGTGCCGCCATCGTTTCCCGCCAAGACGATTCCGGAATTTATCGCCTACGCGAAGGCCAATCCGCACAAGATCAATTACGGCTCGGCCGGTGTCGGCTCGGTCGCTCATATGGCGGGCGCGCTGTTTGAATCCGACGCGAAGGTTCAGATGGTGCACGTTCCTTATCGCGGCTTGGCGCCGGCGCTCACCGATCTCATGGGCGGCCGGCTGCAGGCCGTATTCTCCACCATGCCGCCGGCCGTTGCGCACGTTAAGGCCGGCAGGCTGCGCGCCCTGGCGGTGACATCTGTGGCTCGCTCCGAGGCTTTCCCCGATTTGCCGACAATCGGAGATTCTTTGCCTGGTTACGAGGCAAGCATCACCGAAGGCCTTTCGGCGCCAAAAGGCGTGCCTGCGGCGGTCGTCAACATATTGAACAAGGAAGTGACAACGGCCATCGCGGACCCGCAAATAAAGGCCAAGCTTGCGGCTCTCGGCACCGTGCCGGCGCCCATGGCGCCCGGCGATTACGGAAATTACCTCGCCAAAGAGACGGAGAAGTGGGCCAAGGTCATCAAAGCTGCCGATCTGAAACCGGCGAAAAGCTAGTCGCTCATGTGCCGAACATCCGGGAGATTGCTTTTGCACGATCAGTGCCGGTCGCGCGCGGCGGCGCTGATCGCGTTCAAGATCGCGGCGCGGCCTTCGGGTAACGCGCCGCGCACGGCCGGCTGCTTGCCGATCTGACCCATTTCGCGCTGGCGCCGCACGGTCGCCATCGTCATCAGCGGCTCGACGCCGAGTTCGCGCAGCGTGTCGGCGCTCTCTTCCATCTCGGCGGCGCGCCGCTCGCCGTGGTTCGCCATGCGTTCGAGGTTGTAGGGCACCACTTTTGTCCAATCGAGGCCCGGATAGTTGTTCTTCATCGAGGCGGCGACCTCGTCGACGACGCCGGCGCGCGCCGCGGCGAGAAAACATTCGAGCGTCAGCGCCTCGATGCCCTTGATCATGACGCTGCGCACCATCTTGATGGCTGCCGCCGCGCCGATCTCGCTCCCGGCCACGGTTACGCGCATGCCGAGCGCCGTCATCAGCGGCGCGATCGCCGCCGCGTGCGGTCCGGCGAGCAGCATCGGCGTCTGGTGGCGTGCCGGATGGATCGGCGCCAGCACGGCGACGTCGACGTAGCGGGCGGCGTCGCCGAGACCTTTTGCGGTCTCCTGCTTGCGGCCGGGCGAGACCGAGTTGATGTCGAGGAAGAACGGCTGCTGCGCGAGGTGTTGTTTCACCGATTGCGCCGCGTCGACGCTCGATGCGGCAGTCACGGCTGAAATGACGGCGTCGGCGCCGTGCACCGCATCGGCGGCGGAGCCTGCGCAGCGCACGCCGATCGCCGCGGCGGCGTGCTTGAGCTTTTCGCCGTCCGGGGTCGGGAAAAGAATGTCCCACGCGGCAATCGTCTCAATGCCAGCCTCGTGCAGGCCTGCTGCGATGGCCTGGCCGGCTTCGCCGAAGCCGATGAACGCGACTGTGGGTTTGTCCGTTGCCATGGCGGCCTTTCCCTATCTCTCAATGCGCATTCTGCGGCGCGTGCGGCCGGCAATGACATTTTCCGCAACCCCCTGCAACGCCGCCATACCGGCAGCGCGTTTGCATCCGCGAACGCGGCCGATAGGATGCCCACAACATATAACGGGCAGGGAGGAAACATCATGCCGCTCACCGATCATCAAATGGCGAGCCGCCGCCGCTTCATCCAATATCTCGCCGCAAGTCCGCTGTTCGCCGGCACGAGCGTTGCCGCGCTGGCACAGGAGCCGCATTTCCCCGAGCTGCAGCCCGATCCCTATGTGTGGGCGCCGCGCGACTACAATCACCTGATCTCGAGCCCCAAAGAGGCGCTCGACGTGTTCGATTTCGAGCCGGTCATGCACAAGAACGTGCCGCCGGCGCATTTCGGCTACATGGCCTCGGGAGTGGACGACGACGTCACGCTGCGGGCCGACCGCGAGGGCTTTCTCAAATTTCAGCTCCGGCCGCGCCGGCTCGTCGATGTCAGCAAGATCGACATGAAGACCGAGATTCTGGGCCAGACATATGAGACGCCGATCGTGATCGATCCGACCGGCGGCCACAAAGCCTACCATCCGGACGGCGAGTCCGGCGTCGCCCGCGCCGCCAAGGTCGGCGACCACCTGATGATCCTGTCCACCCAGGCCACCACCTCGGTCGCCGACGTGATCGCGGCGCGCGGCCGGCCGATCTGGTCGCAGCTTTACGCCACCAACAAGTTCGAAGTCGCCAAGCATCATGTGCTGAGCATGGAACGGCAGGGCTCGATCGCGGTCGCCGTCACGGTCGATCGCAACGGCGGCCGTAATCAAGAGACCGCGATCCGCATGGCGCGCACCGACACCCGGCAATGCGCGGCCTGCCACGACCATTCGAGCCTCGCGGCGTCGATGCGCCACGATCCGATGTATGACGGCGCCGACTTGAGCGGGCTCGACAACATTCAGTCGTCGGCCATGAGCTGGGACTACATCAAGCGGCTGCGCGACCTCACCAAGATGAAAATGGTCATCAAGGGCATCCTGGCCTGGGAAGACGCCAAGATCGCCGCCGAGACCGGCATCGACGCCATCATCGTGTCCAATCACGGCGGCCGGGCCGACGAGGCCGGACGCTCGACCATCGAGAGCCTGCCGGAAATCATCAAGGTTTCGGGCAACATGCCGGTGCTGATCGATTCCGGCTTCCGCCGTGGCACCGACATCGTCAAGGCGCTGTGCATGGGCGCGAAGGGCGTCGCCGTCGGCCGGCCGTATCTGTGGGGGCTCGGCGCCTTCGGCCAGCCGGGCGTCGAGCGCGTGCTGCAAATCCTGCGCACCGAGCTGAAAGTCGCCATGCAGCAGATCGGCGCGCCGTCGCTGAAGGATCTGAAAGCCTCGATGGTGCTGCACGTCTGACATTCCCATTGTTGCGGCGCGGTTCATCTTCATCCGCACCCACGCAAGTGGCGGAGGGGGACCGCGCTGCGCCGCAGCGCGGTGGAGGGGCGCGGGCCTCGTCGAAAATTCTTTCGACGACAACGAAGCGACGAGTCAGACGCCCCCTCCACCACGCTTCGCGTGGTCCCCCTCCCCCGCTATCGCGGGGGCGGAAAGACAAAGCGCTCCCGGTCTCGCGGCGCGATTTTTGTTCGCGCGCGAGTTTTTCATCCCACCATTTTTTTAACGCCTTCCCCCTTGCGCCATTCCTGGGTTTTTCCCTGTGCCCACCCAGGCCGCAAACAAAAGGGGAAGCGGAACGCCGAGAGACGCGTAGTTTGACCCGCGCCTTGCGGGCACGGGGCTGCCCCCACCCTGACCCTCCCCCGCTCGCGGGGGAGGGATAGGGAGGGGGCAGCTCGCCTCTCGGCGTCCCACTGCGGCTCTGGCCAGGGAGACAGCTGGT
>Ga0265339_10000219_pt1 | contig 46546 bp, 36 predicted proteins | sample 4CB219metaG_FD_202085 | JGI IMG/M metagenome (GOLD analysis project Ga0265339, IMG submission 202085) | Rhizosphere microbial communities from Carex aquatilis grown in University of Washington, Seatle, WA, United States - 4-CB2-19 metaG | ecosystem: Host-associated > Plants > Roots >... | reverse complement strand
ATTGTCGCAATGGCGGACGCCGGATTGAAGCCGGGCACAGGAGTCAAACTCACCGAACCGGTTCGGGCTCTGCGCACGGTCATCGGAGACCCGACCTGCAAAACACCGCTGGCGGCGGACAGGCGCAGCCTGACGGCAATCCAGGTGCAGCGTCATTATCTCGAATTCGCCGAGGCGCATCTTGGCGAGCAGTTCATGCCCGCGTGGGCAGGCGAAATATGCCACCTGTGGAGATCGATTCTGGACAAGCTGGACGCCGGCCCGGAAGCGGTGGCCCGGACACTGGATTGGGCCATCAAGCTGAGGCTCTACGCAGACCAGGCGCCGAAGCTCGGCATCGGCTGGGAGGATTGCGTGGCCGCGGGCAACGCTCTTGCTTCCGGTGAACTGATGAACCTGGAAGAGCAGGTACTGGAACCCGGTGATGCCGCCGCTCAGGCATCCTTGGCGGATGATTGCGATCCCGGATCATTGCAGACGCGAATACTGAGGCGCAGTAGCAGCAGCGCGAATACCATCACCAACAAGCGAGCGCGCATGTTTGAGATCGATACCCGGTTCGGACAGCTCGGCGCCGGGGGAATCTTCAACATGCTGGATCGGGCGGGAGTGCTGGAACACCGCGTGGTGGGCGCGGGCGAAATCGAGCGCGCGATGACTGAGCCTCCTGAGGGCGGCCGGGCGTGGATTCGAGGGCAGGTGGTTCGGCGGCTGACGGGCGTCCCTGAAGCGCGCTGCGACTGGCAGCAGATCATCGACTTTAAAGAGCAGAAGGCGCTGGATCTCTCCGATCCATTTGTTTTGACCGAGACCTGGCGTCCCGTGGAAATCCTCGAAATGCATTCGCGACGGGGGAGGGCCGACGCCTGGCAGCAACATCCATTGTCACGACGGGAGCGAGCCTACGAGTGCTTCCAGATTGGCGCGTTTGCCGCGGCTGAGGAGTTGCTGCGGGGTTGCGTGGCGGAGGGGTTTGAGGTGGCGAGCAATCGCTGCCACCTGGCCCGCGTGCTGGTGATGATGGATCGGGAACTGGAGGCGCGCGAGGAGATCGCAAAGGCGTGGGACGCGCGCGACGAAGCCCATTCCTACGTGCGGCCGCGCATCCTGTTCTTCCGTTGCCTGTTTGCGATACTCGATGGCGAGAGCCCGGCCGAGCCGATTACACAGATCAAGGACGCACTGAGAGCCGGATACGCGCATTCGAGTTGGACCATCCACCCGATGCTGAACCATCTGCGCGGCCGGATTGAACCGGCGGACTTCCGCTTCCTGGAGTGCCTGGCGGAGGCGCTGTCGGACTCAAGCGGGATGCGGGGCCTGGATGACTTGCCGCGATGGCGGGATGCGGCGCCGGCGCCGGAAGAGGCGGCGTGACTGTCTGACGCAGCAAAACTCTCATGTCATTCGACGAGATTCGTGACCACGCAAAAGGCCGCAGTTAGCGTGATGTTGTCATCGCAACTCTCCGAGTTTCCCTTGATCGTGTATTATTGTCGGCAATCCTTCCCCGGGCCAGGCAGTCCGACTTTCCCACGAGAGTGTGCGTTATGTGTGAGGATGCGATTGTCCTTAAGAACCCGATCCCACAAGTGGATGACTTCACGGACTATCTCGAGAGTACGAGCGAGGAAGTCAAACGACTGCCAGCGCTGGCAAAAGTCGCACCCAATGAGAACCTGCTCGCTTACGATTTCGATGCTGTGATCAAAAGCTCCCGGAATGGACCGCCCCAACCGAAGAAGCCGGAAGGGCAGCCGACGGGGACGGCGGAGGAGCAAGCGCGGAAGCCAAGCCGAGTTCACGCTTGCAGTTGCTTCAAGGGCTCGCAGTGGAGCCTAACAATCAGGCAGAAGAAAGAAGACTGGATGCTTCCTCCTCCTGCTTGCCCGCCAATCATCCGAAGAGAGTCGAAGTTCGCAGCCGGTAGCGAAGTTAAACAGAAAGACGAGTTTCTAAACAGTTTCAAAGAAACCTGCGACACACTTTATAGACTTATCTTCCGTCCGGGTGAGAAAAAGACAGCGACTACCGGTCTGGTGATCGTAACTGGGGGAACATCGTGCGGCAAGAGCCAGATCATCCGCGGTCTCATCGACAAATTCCTCTGCGACGAAGACAATCTAAAAGCTTGGTTCAGTCGACCGAGGGTTCCCCACTTCATCACCTACGAGGACCCCATCGAGCAATTGCTTTTTGGCGAGGATCACCCACTGTTCGAGGAGAATGCCTCGTGGATCAATTACACGCCGCGCCAGAGGGGAATCGATGTGAGCAGCCTGAGCAGCGCCATCAAATCCGCGCTGAGACAGACACCCGCTGCTTTCTACGTCGGCGAAGTGAGAGACATAAGGGAATGGAAACTTTTGCTTGAATTCGCCGGCACCGGCCATTTGATCTTTACCACCGCGCATGCTGGCTCGCTGGTGGAAGCGATGGGCAAGCTCTTCGCCGCCACCAGTTCGGAAACGGCTGTGCGCCGGGCCATTGTGGCCGACCGGTTAGCCGCCCTGGTGCATCTGCGCCCCGATCAGATCGAGGCCGGCGAAGGCAAAAACGCCTGTGCCAGAAAAATCGTGATTCCTTCGCTCTGGCGGCGAACCATGGTGGGAGCGAAGACTCTGATGGCCGAGGGGCAGTCTTCGCTCCTGCCCCATACCGGTGACGGAAGTCGGCCACCCAAGGAGAATTCGGATCAGAGTTGTTTTGGAAGAGCCTGCTTCAGTAATGAGCTGATGAAGAGTGCGCGGAAGCGCCTGCAGAAAGCTATTCCGCAGAAGTCTATTCGGGATCAGTTCGAAAAGGCAATTACGCTTCGTTGCACGGAATGGGACCTGGAGGGACTGTGAAAAGCGTTCTCCGATTTGGCATTCCTTCTTTAGATCGGATCATCAACAATCGATCGGATGATCCGGATGGGATCCCGATCGTGGACGAGCAATCTACGAGCGTTTCCATCATTGGACCTGACGGCGTGGGAAAATCTGTCCTGGGATTACATCTCGCCGCGCATTATTTGTTCGATCATAGATCGTCTTTCCCTTCCCCAATGGTGCTGTACGTCTCCACGGACCTGTCTCATTCCATGGCGAATAAGCGGACGTGGATACCGTTTGCGCTTGACATTCCAGGGAAGCGGAAAGTGCCGTTTGACGACGTCAGGTCGCCCAGTGTGCAGCTTGAAGGGTGCGATAGCAAGATTGAGCTTTTCCACCTGCGCCCGCTGGGGAATGAAAACAGCGCAAGTACCGTGGCGGAATTCTTGAATCGAGACCGCAATGAATGTGAAGAACTGAAGGTCGGTTTCGTCGACCTGGCCGCGAATACAGCCGGAGACGACTGGGGGTTTGTCAACCGGGTTCTGGCAAGCCTTCCTGCCCCCGGGCAAAACGGCCCAAAGCACCTGGTCATCCTGGACGCAGTCGAAGGCATCGAGACACTGGTGGGCGATCTCGACGCCTATGGGCAGATTTCCACCCGGCGGAATCGCATCGCCCAGTTGATGAGGTCGGCCTACAATCGCAGCCATCTGGTGTTCATTGCCGAAGAGCCCTCCGACGAGCGGCGCCTTCCCGAACAGTTTGTTACGGATGTAGTGCTGCGGTTGCGGAAACGGCATGTGGGCGACTACATCAGGCGCACGCTTGAAGTGGAAAAGGCCCGCGGAATGGAACATGTTAGGGGCATGCATCCCTACGTCATCCGCTCCGGACGCGGTTCCAGCACCGGCAGCGTCGTGAATTGGGACGATCCGAAGTTCGAGCGCGAGTTCGTGAATGAGAAAGGGAAAAAGAGAAAGGACTTCCAAAGCTACGTGCACGTCTTCCCATCGTTGCACCAGTATGCACGCGAAGCAATGCAAAAACCCGGCGGGGAGCGGCCCCAAAGACCTAAAGAGGCTTTTGCGGCATTTGGAATTCATTATCTCGACAGCATGCTCGGGGGCAAATACAAGAAAAAGGTGGAGTTTACGAAGGGATACGAGACGAGCGGCCTGCCATGCGCAACAGTAACCGCGCTTATCGGAGACTCGCTCACCCAAAAGACAAAGCTCGGCCGAGCCTTCCTGAGCCGGTGCTTTGCTCAGTGTCCGGGGCGATTGCTAGGAATTGTTGAGGCTCTAGATCTCAGTCCGAAAAAGCTGCGCGACAGTTTTCCGGATCTGGCAAAAAAGCCGGAGGCCTTTAGAAGCCTGCAAAAGCTGATGTTGGATTATCGAAAAAAAATCCAGCAGAAAAAAATCGGCCGCTGGCAAGCCGCCGCTGAAATACTGGCAAACGCGCCTAAGGAACTGCACGCAGATTCCCCGGATGGGGCCGCCATTCTATTGACTACCTTTGATGTGGATCAGCAAATGCTGGTGAAGGAATTCAGTGGACGGCTCCTGAAGACAATTCTGGTTGCACCTAAAGATAAGGAGGGCCTGCGATCGGCAATTGAAGAGTATTGCAAGAGCCGGACTATCTGTCGGCGGTTGGAGGTGCACGATCTACCGTCTCCGCTCTTCATGCATATTGTGCAGCGGGCGGTGCGTGGAGCCCAGGAGGCCGTGCTGGGGAAAGATCGAATTCCCGATAATGCCGACGACCGGTTCAAGGAGTCTTACCAAATCCGCATCGTGATCGACGATTTCAGCGCCGTCCTTGCCACCTATACCGAGATGCGCAACGATCCCCTCTTCCTTCCTGCGCTTTTGTTCTACCTCCGTAGGGAGGGCGTCACTTCGCTGATCGTCGATACGCATTCCGGACAGCCCGGCGCCGCGCAGACCGATTCCGCCGCCAATGAGCTTCGCACCCTGGTGGACCAGCGCCTGTTCACCTGGCACGTTCCGTTCTTCGGAGAGAATCGCGTTGCCATCGCCGCGATTCCTCCGTTAGAGGACTTGGCCACCGTTAGGGAATTAAGGAAGGATGGCGACGACCTCATCGTGGATCCGGAATTTGAGATGTACTCCGGATTCGAGGAGCGGCGTCCTCAACCTGTACCGCTGGAGGTGCGTATCCATCAGGAGACGGCTGACTTCCAGGAGTATATGAACAGGGAGAACCTTTTTTTCCAGAGCCTCTTCGCCCCGAACACCAACCGCGCGGGAGCATCACGCGATATCATCGTCAGCCGTGCCAGTTGGGACTATGACAGCCAGCGCGACTTCTGTTACCTCGATAGCAATGTTCGCCTCGACCACACCCTGGTCTTCGAAGTTGACGAATACTGGGCCACGCGAAAACCCAATGCGCTTGCCGATGTGGGACCGTACCTTCGCGGCATTGTGACCGAAAACAACCGGCCGAGCGCGACTGGAGATCCGTTCGAGCTTTTTCAGCCAACAGAGTCTTCGTCACCTCAAACTCATCGAAAGACGCCGCCTCCGAAGAAGACAGGGCCTCAAGATGCGCTGGAGATCAGCAGGTATTCTCACTTCCCCCTGTACTTTGATAAAGATGCACCACCGGGCGTAGGTTCGAAGGACAAAGAGTGTATAGCCGACCGGGTCCCCTTTTGCTGGGATTTCGGCTTCATGGTTTGCAGGATGCGGGCATGGGATTTCGCCGGCGAAGACCCAGACGTCAAAACGGTCTGGTGCAAGTTGCGCAAGGTAAGCGATCACAAGAGACCGGACAAGGACGCTCACATGACCGGAGGCGAAACAAAGGGCGAAGGAAACGAAGAGAAGCTCCGCGAAGACAAGCACGAGCCCGTCCGTTGGTTTGACTTTCTCCGCGCATGCAGGCGGGTGGCTCAGGCCGAAAGCGTACGGACAGGAAGCACTGTTCCGGCGCTCGACTTATCGCTTCTTTCGCCCGAGTCTTTCTCCTGCCTGGTCCTGGAAATCTGGGCTTCGGAACTCTGGGGGTTGGAGAACAATAAAGCCCCTGATTGCCTCAGCGATGTCACACGACGATCATGGGGAGATCAAAATCTCAACAGCGGACTGATTGAATTGCTGGACGAGCCGGACCTGCGCCACTGCTTGGAACGAAGGCCTGTCGAACAAAAAACCCAGTGGCTTGCGTTGTACAAAACTTGGCTCATGCTTGGGGAGACTCTCGACCTCTCAAACCTTGCCGATCCATCGAGAGCATTCGAATTTGTCAAGCGGAATTCCAACCCGCTCGCCGTGGCGTCGCGGCAGTGGTACAAAACCGCAAGCGCCGAAAACACATTCTCCCCGTCGGATCCGACCGTCTTGACGCAAGTGCCGGGAAGATACTCCGTGCGTGGCGACTGGTTTCTGGCAGCTTCGGGAAATAGCCGCTCGATGCGGCTCGCCCACAGAGCCATCGACATCCTGAGCAGCCGCCGGGGAAACATCAACCGCCTCGCCATGGGAGTAGGACTTCCCGTTCGCGATATCAAGCCGATGGATGTGCCCATAGGGGATCTGAAGAAGCAATCGCTGAGTGACTTGTACGAAGGACCGCGAACCAGCTTGTTCAAACCAGAAAAGGGCGAGCGGCACAGGGTCACTTACGCTGACCTTGTATACATCGGCGCCGACAGCAAAGACTCCCCGATAAACTGGTTCTGGCGCAGCCAGCTCAAAGACTACGACCGCCATGCCCGGGTCTTCCACCAGTGGCTCTGCCGCATGATGATCAGGTTGCAACAGTTGAAGCTTGTGGATGGTCCAAAATGGCAAGATGGCTTTACGGTGGTGAAGGAGTTGGACGACGATCCTGCTAGATTTCCGAGCACGGCTTCCAGGACCCTTGTTGAATTCGCCAGGCGGCTCAACTTCCTCATCGCAGACCTGAAACAGGCCTCGCCCTGGGAGCCAGACCAACAGCAATCCACCGCAAGGAGAGCTCCGGAACATGCCGATTGATGGCATTCTGTTTCGTCAGTCGGGACCTCCGCTAAAGATGCGGATCGCGGAAGCCGGGGCGGTGCGCGACGCCGCGGGGAAACGCAATCTGCCCGCGGTTGTCGTGGTCAGAAAGGAGAGCCTCGGTCTGTTCGCTGAGCACCCGCAGTTGTTCATTGACCAGCACCGCAAGGATTCGCGCAAAGGGCTTTCCAGAATGCTCCTCGGACATGGAGTGCGGTTCCCGTTCATCGATGCGGAGTTTTCTTCATTGGGGCGGCTGAAGCAGTCGGCCGAAGCGCTGATCGGGAATGCCCGGAAAAAACATGAGAACGGAATCTACATCCTGGGCGTGAGCGAGGAACGATTTTCGGAGGCTTGGGAGTTCGCTTCTGCAAGAGGAACGCTCGCCGATTCCGATGACGGCCAGTCGGGTCTTCCCAATCTGCTGAAACCGCTCCCGGGGGAGCGCGTTGTGGCTGCCAGCTATTGGGGCGAATCGGCGGCGTTTCATCGGGTGAGGCAATACATCCTGTATGCCGCGCGCACCGACACGCCGGTGCTGATTGTTGGAGAAACCGGAACAGGCAAAGGAATTGTTGCCCGGCAGATTCACGAGCAGCAGCGTCAAGGCAAGCCGTTCGTAACCGTCAATTGCGCAGCCATTCCCAGCGACCTGTTTGAATCGGAGCTATTTGGTTATGTGAAAGGCGCCTTCACGCATGCTCTGGATTCCGGAAAGATGGGCCAATGGGAGAGAGCGAATGGCGGCACCCTGTATCTGGACGAGATCGGCGACCTCCCGCCCGATCAGCAGGCCAAAGTCCTTCGCGCCCTCCACGACAAGGAGATTCTGCGCCTCGGAGCGGTTGTGCCGACGCCGGTCACGGCGCGTGTTGTTGCCGCGACCAACCGCAACCTGATTGGGATGGTGCGCACGGGCCGGTTCCGCGAGGATCTTCTTTACCGGCTGATTGACTTCATCATCCGGACACCTTCGCTACGAGAGCATCCGGAGGACATCCCGGTGATCGCGCAGGAACTGTGGGAGAGCAAAATTGCGGGACCGGGCGCACGCCTTCCCGACGATATTCTGAGCGAGCTCTGCACCCATCGCTGGCCGGGAAACGTGCGGGAATTGCGCTCGGTACTCAGCCGATTGAACAACTTTTTTGGGACAAAGAACCTGGCGTGCGAGCAATTGAAATGGGTTTTTCAGGATGCCGGACTGGTTGCGGGGTATGGATCGCAGTCGTTCGAAGAGGATGCTTCAGGGACACTGCAGCTAGACTGCCTGCGAACGATCCGCAACGCCGACGACGTGCTGCACGTCTGCGAGCAGGTACTGCAGGCGCCTGGCGAGGGCCGCCGCCTCAGCGACGCCGCACGCGAGTCGCTGGCCAGAACCCGCAGAGACATGCAGAGTCTCTTGCACAATCGCTTGTACTTCGGGAGCCGGCGGACCTACGAAGCCGTGGCCCGCGTGGAAGAGCAACTGGGAAGGATGCTCAACATTCCCAGTCGAAAGCATACGGAGATCACCGAAAGCGCGCGCGCCAGGCTGCGCCCCGCGATTCGGCAGGCTGTGGACTGCCTTTTTGCCGAGCTCGACCGGCTTCTCCACCTGGCAGCAGCGAACGTACCCGCCGAGAAGTGAGACCATCCGACGCGGTTTCGCCGGAGTTGAACACCCCGGTGTTCGATTGAGTTTTTGGTGTGTTTATCCGCTTCTGATCGAACTTTCACGCCACATCTTCGAACTTTCAGCCAACTGTCCGCACTTTGGCCTGCGACCCGCCCTATCACAGCACAACTCAACGGGAAAACTCGACCGGACGATCGGATGAGATCGTGTATCTCCTTGCGAAACAGCATTTTCGCGGAAGGAATAAGGAATGCCCATGTAGTCCAGCTGAGGCCGTTTGCAAGTCTCCGCAATGCGCGCCTCAGGAGGACACAGATGGAAACGGGAGCGCATGGACAAACGCCGAGGAGTCAAGCCATTGAAACATTCAAGCGCTATTTTACGCACGAGTTGCGGGTTGTGGCAGGAGCGCTTGATTCGCAGAGTGAACGAGTAGAACGACTGGAGCGGGAGCTGGTTCAATTCATTGCCTCGCTGGGAATACAGCCGGTTGCAGCTACGGGACCGGGCGTGGCCGGCGCGGAGCCGCGGATCAGCCACATCGGCTATTGGCCCAGCTCCGATGGATCGGCGGAATTCGCGCTTGATGGACGCAAGAAATTCAAGTTGACTCCGCAACTGACTGAGATATTCCTCTTTATCGCTTCCGGCGAGGCGAATCCAGACGGGAAGGATCCCATGGTGGGCTGGCGGTCGCGCGCTGAAATCCTGGATCACCTCTCCCGGATATTCGGCCGCAGCTACGCCAAGAGGTTTGTCAACAACCTGGTAAACCGGCTAAAGGACGCCCTGAGCAAGGCGGAGTACAGCCGCATGCTGATTCAGACGCATCGGCGTAAGGGAGTGCGCCTGGCCTGCCGGCGAGGCGCATTGGATGGATTCGACGTCGATAGCCGCTGAGGCCATGTGCTCGGCGGCCGAGGGCGTTTTCTATTCGCCACCCTGCTGGCGGGCGGAGCGCAGGAATGCCTCCGAGTTACTGTTGCCCAGGGCTCTTCGAATCGCCTCGTCGCCGGCGGCCAGCAGGCGGTCCGCTTCAGATCGCGCTTGATCCAGCGCTGCATTTGAATCATTGTCTCCATCGCCGGCGGACGGCCGGGTCTGTTGGTCGGTGTGTCTCTGAAGAAAGCGCATGCGGTTCTCCTTTGCCTGAATAGTTTTGGGATTAGTGGACCCTTGCAGCTGACGGGCGGCAGGGGATGTCGAGCGACAGGTTGTTCAAGCCATCGAGCAATTCCTCGAAACTCCCGCATTCTTCAAAGAGGAACCGGGTTTCGCGCTCGGTGAATCGAAGCGGATGGTTCAAATCAATGGAGCGAAAGGCTGGCCATCCGCCAGGCCGGGGAATCTTGAAGGTGAGCCTGTCCCAGTCCACGTTCCAGACCTCTACGCCATCTTCGGCAGCGCGCCGAAGCAACATTGCGCGCGTCCAGGCTCGCGTGTCCGCCGGCGGTTCGGAGGTGAACTGCGCGATCTCTTCGTCGGTGACGAACCGCTCCATCAGCCCGGCGGCCTCATAGGTCCAATAGAGACCGTCATCACCAAGACTGGAATACAAGTGATCGATGACCTTCGCCTGCGGCGAGTCATAATCCATGCCGGGAAACTGGTCCATCGCGTTTTCAATCGCGGCAAGTTTTCTGATCCAGTCGAGGCGCGGCGCCAGGGCCATGAGGTCACCGCTGGAAAGCTTGGCCACGGTGTCTTCCCAAAGGGCAATGATTTCGTCGGCACGGGGCACGATGCCCTGGAAGACTCCGCGCGCGGCATGACGCTTGACCATCTCCAGGTATGCCGTCTGCAACTCGACCGCGGTGCGGCGTTGGCCGCTGATCAGCCGCGATTTGGCATGCAAGGTGGGATCGCAACTGAAGGTGCGCACGGCATCGAGTGGATCGTCGAGAATCAGGCGCGCATCCACAAGATCGAGCTCGATCATTGCGAGGATCAGTTGCATCGTTCCGACGCGCAGAAGCGCGGAGCCATGTGCGATTGCGCTGTCGAAGAAGATTACGTGCAATCGCGCGAGAGCCCGCGGATCGCTGCTCTTTTCGATGCCGCAGAGCGATTCATCCCTGGAGTTCACAATCGGCCGCCTGAAGGTTGTCTGGATGCCCTGCAGGATCTCGAAGAAGTCCGCGCGCTGGCTGATTTGATAGGGCACGGCCGGCCTTCCATTTTCCGATCCAACTTTACCCTGTCCCGTAAGCACGATGGCCGATACCTGAAACGACGCCAGGAACTGAAGGTAGTGGGCTTTGCGGCAGAAAATGTTATCGAACGTTCGGCGGCTGATGAGGAAGTTCAGATGACTTCCGTAGGATGAATCCATGCCGTCCGAATTGTTGATCAGGACCTGGATTCGATGTTCGCGGCGTCTTTCGTTATTGGCACGCAGCTGCGCCGCCCTGGCAATGCGCAACATCGCGTGCCACGCGGCCAGGTGATCGTAGGCGCTTAACACCTCGGGTATGGCCAGCTCAAGGTGATTCAAGTCGATGTATATGCACCCCGCATTGGAGGGAAGAAAGCGTCGGCCGACATCCTGGGCGTCCAGGAAACCCGGCGCGGATCGTCCCTTCCCAAGTGGATGCCAGTCGTCTTCGTCGCCGGCTGCGCGAAAGCCTGTCCAGAGAGTGCCGTAGTAACCATTGGCGTTCTTCGGATATCCATCGATCTGGGAGATCAGGCGTCGAGAAGCCTCGAACCCGGTTCCATCGGGCCGCTCGACTCCGCTGATGAAGTTGCCGAGTTCGATATCTGCGCCACACAGCTTTGGCAGCGCGCAAGGGGGAGGGCCATTGCTGGATTGATTCTTCATTTCAAGCCACCTGCGCGCGGTAACGGTGAGGCTGTTGGATCTTGTGCCGGGCGAGATCGACGCGGACGACGTCCACGTCCTGAGGCAGATCGAGCAGGTAGTTGCGCGCATTGCGGGGAGTCAGGATCCTTGGGGCACACATGCAGAACTCCTCAATGGCCGCCAGCACGTCGGCGGAGCAGATTCCGCTCGGGCCGCCCTCGGCATCGCGCACGCATGCTCGCTCGATCGCACTCCGCGCGATGGATTCCAGTTGAGCTCCGCTGACCAGATCGGCGGCGCGCACCAGGCGATGAGCGCCGTCGCGCAGCGTCAGATCGGCCAGCTCAGTCTGGCGCGATTGCGTGAAGAGTTGCGCCACGGCCAGATCGAGCAGTGTCTCGCGTGCGGAGGCGGCGCTGCCGCCATCCACCGCATATGGAATGCCTGAAGGCAGATGGCACGCGAGGATGGAACGGGCGGCAGCGGCGCCGGGCGGGGGAAAATGCAGGACCAAGTCGCCCAGCCTGCCTGGACGCAATAACGCGGGATCGATCGCGTCCATGCGATTGGTGGCTGCAAGAATCACCATGTTGCCCCGGCTCTCCAAGCCGCTCAGCTCTGCCATAAAAGCGTTAAGCATGCGGTCGTCGATGCGATGCGCGTTTTCGCCGCGGTGTCCGCCTATGGCGTCCACTTCATCCCAGAACATGACTACAGGCACGTCGGGCTGGGCGCCCGCAGTCTCACGCGCAATGCGGAAGATCTCGCGATAGCGCTGTTCCGTAGCTCCGTACCACATTGAGTTGAGCCCCCCGGGCTTGACGTTGATGAAGCGCGCGCGCCCTGTTGACGAAAGGGCCGCCAGCCAGTTGCAGGTAGCCCGCGCCATCTTTGTCTTGCCGTTTCCGGGCGGCCCCTCCATCAGCACGGAACGTTTCCGAGGAAGGCGGTACTTGTTTGCGGTGTCCGCGTGGTGAATGTGAAGCATCAAAGTCCGCTTCAGCGATTCGATCTGGCGGTCCATGCCGCCGATCTCGTCAAACGTGTCTTCCGGAGTGGATTCGATAAAGTAGTCGTCGCCTTTTGACGCCTCGATTCTTTCAAAAGCAAGTCCCGCGCTGCGATGAAAGCGGATTCTGTCGCCTTCTTTGAGCGGCCTGGCGGCCAGCTCAGCCTTCGGAATCACCACGATCTCCTCATCGCGGGAACTCAGCACGAAGCGCCCATCGCCCAGGCTTCGGCTGTAGGTGGCCACTTCTCCGGTGAGAAGGCCGGGCATCCCGGACTTGGCGATCACGCAATTGCGCTCGTGCGAGAGGAGCACCTCATCGCCTGTCTCCAGCGTGTCCGCGTCAACGTCTTCTCCAATAGGAACCACGCGGCGGTCGTTTTCAGTCTGGATGACCGCACCCTGCATTCCGGAGACGGTGGCGCGAGCGAGATACACGGCTGGAAAGCACGGAGGCGTGGTGAGATTTGCGATGATCTGGCGCAGCCTGCCCTGTTCAACCTCCACAGACTCGAGCGTTTCACGTATCTCTGCTAAATGTTCCAGGAGGATGCTGTCGATCGAGACGCCGTTCTCCAGGCCGGATTCGCGCAGACGCGCCAGGGCCGCCGCGGCCTCTTCCAGCGACTCAAAATGCCCGCAGCCTCTGAGAATTTCTTCAAGCACAGCGCCCACGGATGTGGGGTGTTCCGCCAGTCTACGTGCCATTGCTGCCCTCCCCAAGGATGTAAAAGCCTCTCGCTTGCATGGTGCCTTCCAGGTTTCCAAACATGCTGAACGTGACATCGGCGAAGGCGGTATCGTTGGCGACGATTCCAACGCACCAGGCTCGCGGAAACGCCGCGCGCATCACGGCTTCGTCGTCGGCAGAGAAGAAGTCCCTGGCCAGGCGACAGACTCTCTGCGATTCCAGTGTGCAGTTCTTCGCTTTGCACCACGCCCTTACCGGATGCGAGTGCCAATAGCCCAAATAAGTCTCGCCGCGCCCGCGCAACCTGAGAGCGGCATCTGCGGCCGCCCAGGTCTGGGGCGTGAATGTGAGTTTGACGGCGGTGCCCGCGGTGTGTTCGGCCGGAATCTGCGCGGTAATCTCCGCAAAAATCTCGCAACTCCGCGCGTCGTGCCAGAGTGAGCCGATCAGGATACCGCCGGTTTCGGTGCCCTCCTGACAACGAGTCTGCGACCTCGCCTGTTCCAGCACTTCTGCCGCGACAAACACGGGCAGATTGCCTTGATCGATAGCATCATGCGTTGTCGCGCGCGCAAGGAAGCCGTCTAAGGAGCCCTCGCGAATGAGGGTGCGGGATGCGATGCTTTTGATTTGCAGCCCGCCATCATCGCGCGGTTCCAGCGGCGCTTGTTGAGCGACCACGAGGTAGGTGAATCGCTCCCCTTCGGCAAGCCGCCGCTCCTCGACGAATGCGGATGCCACCGTCCTTGCAAAATCGCGAAAATGGCGGTTTGGAAATTCCAAAGCAACGGGCCGGCGTCCCGGCTGCGCGATTTCCATTCGGTAACCCCGGCAATATGGCTCGCCCACCGACCCGTCCCAAACGGGGAGAACTGACGCGCCTCCGTCTCCATCCAGGGCCAGTTCTCCCCGGCGCAGGAAATGGAGGCGTGTGAATTCGTACAACGGCTCCCAGTCGCGCTTCACTGCCACGGTTCCGAGTTCAGTCCCGTTCTCAGCGAACATCGCGATGGCAAATCGATATGGCAGATTTACGGTCATTGCATCTTTCGTCGCCAGGCTGTCGCTTATGCCAGGCCTGCATCGATGTTGGGCTGCAAGGTCAGGCGATCGCGGCTTTCGAGAGCATCGCCGATGCGTTCAGAGGCGTGGAGATGACGGCCTTCACGCTCCAGCCTCGCCTGGTAAGAAAGCGGCGCGCCGCCAGAGTCCTGACGGGGCAGGCCCATCTTGCCCAGGACTTCCTGAATGAGTTCGCCGACCGTGTTTGCAACCGGCGCGTTGGCCACTGAAAATACTTTCTGCCCGGAGACGTCGCTGATCTCCAACTCGATTTCCGCTGCTGTTCCTGTCTTTCCCATGGTCAGTTCTCCTTTTCGTTGAATGGTTGGTGGGTGAAGGATGGAACGCACGTGGCCAGGTACAGGCGTGCCGCGGTCTCATCGAGCAGGACAGCGGCTTCACGCGCGCACATTTGCCAGGCGACCGATAGCGCCGCCAGAGCATGGTCCGCCTCTTCCGGCGCGGGCGATGGAGGCATGGCAACTTCAAGCCGGAACGCCGTCTGGGCCTCCAGTTCGGATGTGAAAGCGCGAACCAGCCGCAGGCCGCCGCATGCGGTCAGGAGGAATAGTGCGAGGGCCCGGTGCGATGTCGCCGGCGAATTGCGCACGCGCGCCAGTTCAACGCCGGCTACGATTTGTCCTTGATCGATGCGCACCTTTGCCGGAGGCGCAGAACCGGCGTCGAGCGCCACCGACCACTCTTCGGGCTGGGATTCGGAGTGATCCCACGAGATTTGTTGCAGAAGCTGGACGACGCCGGAAGCCGATGCCGCGGGGACCACAGACTCATCGGCAACAGGGGGAGCCACGCCGAAATCGAGAATTCCGGCAGCCCTGTCAAATCCGGCAAGAGCCCACCCCAGGCGGGCGCGCAATCGCGGCGCGTCCAGCACCGCTATATCCGCGCAGACGCTCAGTCCGCTGCGTTCCGCGTCAATGGCGAACTTCACTCCTCCATCCAGGTTCGCGTTCGCCTTGATTGCGCGATCGATTGCCTCCGGGACATCGAGTGTCGCAACAGGACCGGTCATCAGGCGCAGGAATCCGTCGGCAAACGTCGCGGATATGGGCATGCGGATGCCGTTGGCGCCCGCGCATTGCCATTGCCACGCCGCCGTCTGATCGACCGAGTCGAAGCATTCATGCAGCACCGCCATAGCGTCCTCCGCCCCGTTGTTTGCCAGGCTCATAGCGGCCTCACTTCCAGGCTGAGCGGTTGACGCTTCAAGGGACGCCGGTCAACGGGAAGCCGATCCTGGTGGCCCCGCGCCCATTGGCAGGCGGCCTTGTTGAGCGCGTCGTACTCACGCGGGTTGTATTTCTGATAAGTCAGCATGTCGAAAACCTGGTAGACGATATCAACCAGAGGCGTCCCCGGAGTCAGCCGCCCCACGCAAATCAAAGGCAGCTCGCGGCTCACGTTGGGGTGCCACACATCGGGCGTAAACAACCGGAGAATTTGAAACGTGTCCGCTCTGCGCAGGTAATCGGAAGGGAACCAAATTCCCACGTGGAATTGATTCGCTTCCGTAACCTCGCCATCCCCTTTGCGCACCAGCCCGGTGCAATGAAACTCCGCCACAACATGGGGCGGGGCTGCGGGGAGAATGCTGAGGTCAAGCAGGTCGCTCGACTGCGCGAGCGCCGTGCCTTCCTCAAACTGCCGCTCCAGGAAACGCTGGAACACGGGATCGGAGTTGTGTGTGCGGTTGCTCATGCCGCACCCGCCACCAGCCGGTGGCAACTTCCATTGCTAAGGATGTCGCCTTCGCGAATTCCGGCTTCCGCCAGAGTGCGGTAAAGGAACAGGCCGGCAAACCCGTGCTCGAGACGCTCTATGGAACCGAACCCTGCCGTCACCATGCGCCTCTTGCACGCTGCACATCGCGCCAGCGGCCGGTTCAGGCGCGCAACGTTCCGGCGCGCGCCGCAACCGGGACATACCAATTCGCTGACAAAGTGGTGCCCATCCACCTGAAGAGACCCCAGCACACTCAGCGCCTCACGCACGGTAACGGCCGCGGGATTCCAGGGCAGCGGTTCCAGAGTCCAGGTGCGGTGATCGAACCGGCACCAGGGGTTCCTGCGCTCTGCGGTCAGCTGAATCACCCTGTGGCCGGCATCGAAAACGAGTTGCCGCGAGGCCAGTCCGTTGGCTCCGTCGCCCTGCAGGAACTTCTCGATCTCGATCGCCAGGAGTGAAGCCGCCAGTCCGCCCAGCGCTGAAGACGCCATGCTGGGAAAATCCGCATCGTAGCCGGCAGCGCATAAATACTCCTGCTCCAGGAGCGAATAGTCGCCGCCCTTGCCTGCGCTCCAGGAGCACTCCAGGCACGGCGCGTCGTCTTCCGTAACATAGGCATTCACACGCACAAGCCCCTGGCTTCCCAACACTCCGCAATCAATCCACGGCGTACCCAGCCTCCATGCAATCTCATTCAGATGCTGGCGCGCGCGCCTGCTGTCGAGGCAACTCACAAACAGATCGCAGCGCAGCAACCCGCGCGGAACGTCCTCGATTCGCTCCTCAAACGCAGTCACCTCGAGGTCCTCGCGGATGCGCAGCAGCTTTTCGGCTTGGGCTGCGGCCTTGGCTCGCCCCACGTCGAGCGCGTCAATGTTCTGCACTCCGAGATTTCCTGTTTCGTAGACATCCGGATCGACGAGCGTAAGCCGGCGCACAGCATTCAACCGCGCCAGATGAGGCAGCAGATGCGATCCGGTGTTGCCGCCCGCTCCGGCCACGACAATATGCAACGCATTCATACCAATCCATCCTCGGGAGTCCAAACAAAGCCGGCATCAAGCGCGGTGGCGCACCCGCAAAATGCGCATCGATCGGTATATGTCCAGCAAGGAAGCTCGGCGCACTGGTCGTACCAGACACCACACCCTGGGCACCGCACGGCGCCGGCGCCGTCTGCAATCTGCCGCCGGCAACGGCCGCAAAACACCGGCCTTTCCGCGCCGGGAAACGCCTGGACCTCCGCCAGATTCTCCCCCGAAAAGAAGTAGCGGCGTCCATCCGAAGTTCGAATCTCGTCCCGATCCGAAAGCACGCGCAAACCGGCCTGCGGCGCGTCGCCGTTCACGCGCACGCCGGCCAGCGGACCGGCGATGATGACCCAGGCCTCGGAGCCATCGCAGCCCACCCGGAAAAGCACCGCCGCACTTTGGCGGGAAGCGATTTCAGAGGACGGCGAGGAATCTGCTTGCGCCGGGGCGAGCTGAGCGAGATGCATCATACCGCCCGCCAGGCATCGCAAACCCCACCCGTCCGTCTCGTGAATCCAGAGATAAGCCATCGAGAGAGCCGCCTTGAAGATCATTGTGAGGGCCGGCGTATTTGGACCAAACAATCACCGGGCGCGAAAACGCATTCAGGCCAATAACCCTTCTCAGAGCGCGGATGCACCACTCGCTTCGTCCAATTCAGACACATCCGGTCACTTGCGGAGTCACACCAGGTGATTCGCCGCCAGGACCTCATCCACCCGACAGTCCATGTAGTAGACTTGCAGCCGAATCCTCATCCATCTCAAAGACGCCTGATTCTATTGCCGGAGGAAACCAATGATCCTGGTTACGGGCGACGTCGTTCTCGATTACAACCTGCATATCGGCCGGAGGTTGGAACCAGCCTCGACCGAGCCTGGGACCATTTTGCAGAAAACCCCAGGCGGAGCCATGCTCACATACGGAATCCTGGGAGCCATTGGAAAACTGAAGCCGCTTCCCAACCAAAGCAATCCGCCGCAATTCGCGACGGACCAGGTGGTTTTCGGACTGAAAGAACGCACGGTCAGTGCGCTGGAGAAATGGCCCAAGGGCTTTCGCAGCTATGCTCTTTGGGAGCCGGACGATCCGCCAAAACGGCTTGATAACGAGAAGAATTTGTACTGGCGCTTGCGGCGCTACCTTGGATTCGAAGACTGTTTGCAGGCAAAGAGTAAGGCGAATGCAGGCAGAGTGAGGTGCCCCGCAAATCCCACTGAGAACTTGCAGGGCATGAGCCCACGAATCCTGGTCATCGACGATGGCGCACTTGGATTCAGGTATGCGACGGCCAACGAGGCGCCGCATGCCTGTTGGCCGGAGCTGATAAAGTCCGGCCCGGAGGCGGCGAAGGAGGTCAAGTGGATCCTGCTCAAGATGGCGAGCCCGCTGGCCGCCGGGGATCTTTGGCAGAGTCTCAAAGCCCAGTGGCGAGAGAAGCTGATTGTTCTTGTGGCAGCGCGAGATCTCCGAAAGGAAAACATTGTCCTCGCTCAGGGGCTGAGCTGGGAGCAGACCGTTGAGGACTTGCTTCGCCAGCTCGACAACCACCCCGCGCTCCGTGATCTTGCCGGCGCGCGCCACATTGTCATCACACTGCGCGGCGATGGCGCTCTTTGGCTGGACAACCCAGGCAACTGCGAGAAACGTCGCGCTCATCTCGTGTTCGATCCTGCCCTGGGCGAAGGTGAGTGGGAGCATGGTGGAGGAGCCCGTTGCGGAGCCTACGGCTTTCTCTCCGTGATGGCCGCATCTCTTGCGTGGCGGCTCTGGGAATCGGCTCTCGATGGTAAGGCAACATTTGACCTGACGCCCGCAATGCGGGCAGGTCTGTCCGCTTCCCGGATTCTGTGGGAAAACGGCAATGGCATCGCCCTGAAACATGGCCATCCTTCCAAACCGCAGTTGCCGGCTGGATTCCCGTTTGAACAGATCGCAGCAGAGCTGCAAAAGCCCGTTATTACCATGAAGCCGGCTACAGCCGGCTCTGAGGAGGACCCCGAAGTCGAGAGAGTGGACAAGTTGACATTCAACTACGGCTATGTTGCTGTGCCCCCCGAGGTGATCTGTCATCTTCAGGATGAAAAGCCCGCTGCCGGCAAGCGGCAAGGGCCTCCATGGACCATTCTTGACACCAACACTGAGACTCGACGACTGACGTTTGGCAATGACAAGAAACCTGCGCCACTGCTCGGCCCTGCGCGCCGCCTCGCTCTGTTTGGGCCTGCTGCGCTGCCCGACATTCCCTGCGCCCGCTTTGAAGCATTGCAGACGATGGACCGCTGCGACATCGAAGCGCTGCGATCGATCAAGCAACTCATGCTTGCCTATCAGGCAAAGCCAACCAAGCAGCCCCTTTCCATCGCGGTCTTCGGCGCACCGGGCTCGGGAAAGTCTTTCGGACTATCGCAAATTGCCAGGGGAATCTTCGGCGAGAAGGCGCCAATCCTCAACTTCAATCTCTCCCAGTTCGCCGGTCCCGGCGAGCTCTACGGCGCATATCACCAGGTGCGCGATAAGGCTCTGGCCGGCGACACGCCGGTTGTCTTCTGGGATGAGTTTGACTGCAGTGACTATACGTGGCTCCAGTATCTCCTGGCGCCCATGCAGGACGGCGTCTTCCAGGAGGGCCAGCTCACCCACTCTATCGGCCGCTCTGTCTTCGTTTTTGCCGGAGGCACCAGCTATGACTACAAACAGTTCGGGCCGCCTGAACTGCCGGAAGGCAGCGAGTCGGAAGATCAGCGAAAGGCTCGTATCCATTGGGTGATGCGCAAGGGGCCCGATTTCAAAAGCCGCCTCTCGGCGTACCTCAATGTTCTTGGCCCCAATCCTCACCTTCTCCGCGAAGACGCCACAGCTCAGACCGGCGCCAATGTTTGGAACGACGATGCTACCGACGTCAGCTACACAATTCGCCGTGCTTTGTTGCTGCGTGGATTCCTCGGCGCAAAGGATCCCGACGCCGTGCTGCGCATTGACCGTGGTTTGCTGACCGCGCTTCTTGAAGTTGGGCACTACCGCAATGGCGCCCGGTCCATGGAGAAGCTTCTCGCTCATCTCCGTGGTTCCGAGGGTGACTCACCCAGCCGCGCGCTCCTGCCCCACCGTGATCTGATGGAGATGTTCGTCAGGGATGCGGACGATTTTTATCAACGTTTGAGGTCTGTGAATACTTTGAATGCCAGGATTCATGAGCTCGCAGAGGTTATTCACCGCGACTACTGCGGGATAAACAACGGTAAAAAGGGGATTGACCCGGACAGCCTGAAGCCGTGGGAGGAACTCACACCGGAACTTCAGCACTCGAACATCGCCGCGGCCGAGCGAATCCCGGATATCCTCGAGCTGATCGGATGCACGATGGAGCCCGGGCCATTTGCCGAGGAAGAGAAGAAAGCCATAACTGCCGTGATTCACGACAACCTGGAATTGATGGCGACCGAGGAGCACAACGGATGGATGGATACCAAGCGCGCCGACGGCTGGCGCTATGGTCCTGTGAAAGATAAAGACCTTCGCGAGCACCCGTTAATGATTCCCTACAGCCAGTTGCCGGAATCGGAAAAGAAAAAGGACCGCGCATCCATGCTCAATTACCCTCGCCTGTTGGGGAACGCTGGCTTTCGCATCGTGCCCCGCAAGTAATCTCGTCATTCCCGATTGCGGCGCCGCCTTAGCGTCCAGGTCTCCCGCTCCGTTCGAGTCCTCGCCGCCTAGTCCTTCTCCTGAATCTTCACCACAAAGTAAGTAACGGTGCCGCCTTCAGGCAGCAGCATCTGGTGGGGCACGCCTGCGGGAATATGCACAACATCACCGGCCTTCACCTCCTGGCGAGTGCCCCCGGCGACACCGGCGCCGCGGACTTCACCCGGGGTGGTGGTCTTCGGGCTTTCCACCTGTCCGCCGGAAACGATGGTGGCCTGGCCGTCGAGGATATAAAACAGGTCTGCATAGTTCTGGTGCAGCTCTCCGCCGCCAGTTCGGTTGCGGAAGGCCAGCATGGTGTAGTGACGCGGGTACTTGTCGAGCGTTTCGCTGGCGGAGCCGTCGCCTTGCGCCGCAAGCTGCTGCAAATGCCGGGCTCGTTCAAGGAGCTGGGCCGGTGTCCAATGATCCAGTGTCATGGTTTGTGCAAATGCTCCAGCGGTGATCAGCAGCAGGGCTGCCGGGATAGTTCGGATGAGCTTCATTTCGCGCCTCGCGTCTTCGCAGTGCTGCCGCGCTCTGCCAGTTCACGTGCCCGCCGGAACACTTCCTGGAACATGGGCTGCGTAAGTTTGCCCGTGTTGGTGTTCTGCAAGGACGGATGATAACTGGCGATCACGTAGAGACCGTTGGACAAATGGTACTCGAGTCCGTGTCCGAAGCTGTAGCCGGAACGCGTAGAGAGAATTCCGCTGCGCAACGCCCATGCCAGCAGGCCGTCAAAGGCGATGCGGCCCAGGCAAACCACGACGCGGAGGTTCTTGAGCAGACGCATCTCCTCGTCGAGCCAGGGCGCGCAGTTGCGGAGTTCTTCGGGAGTGGGCTTGTTGCCCGGTGGAGCGCAGCGAGCTACAGCGGTGATCCACAGATCGATGAGGCGCATGCCGTCGTCACGGGAAACGGCTTTTGGCTGCGAGGAGAAACCCGCCTGGTGGAGAACGGGAAACAGGAAATCCCCTGATCCGTCGCCGGTGAAAGGGCGGCCGGTGCGGTTGGAGCCGTGCGCGCCGGGCGCGAGCCCGAGGATGAGGACGCGGGCCCCGGGATCGCCGAAAGAAGGAACGGGCCGGCCCCAGTATTCCCAATCCGCCCACATGCGGCGGCGGACCTGGGCGACATTGGCGCAATGCTCGCGCAGGCGTGGGCAGTGGTTGCACTCGACGATCCGTGCATTGAGCTCGTCAAGGCTGGAGGGGGCAGAAAGCATGGCCTGATTGTAGGCGAAGGCGCGGACGATCCCCGCAGGCAGGCAATCGACCGGAGGCAGCCGGCTAGCGATTTGCGTCTGCCAAAACGCGGCGCGAAGATGGCGATAGAACTGACTGGACGGGGTTCTTGAAGATCCTGATCCCGATCGTGCGGCCCGAGCGGCTCGGGAATCGTCTAAAATTCAGAGTTCACAGAAATCCGGCCTGCTTTGAGGATTAGCGATGTTCCAGCACGGCCCGGAAGCTACCGAGGGCTTTATGCGTAGATTTCACGAGAGGCAGTGGGCGCTTCGGCTGACGGCGAAGTGCGCGATAGCAATAGCGGCGTTGGGCTGCGCCGGATTGCAATTACACGGATTGACTTGCACGGTGGTCAAGCACCGGGCGCCAACCGACGCCGACAAGGCCATGCTGGCAGGCGACTATTCGAAGGCCGAGGACCTGTACAAGGCCGAGCTGGCCAAGCAACCGGGCGACAGCGAATCGGAACTGGGGCTGATTCATGCGCTGCTGCGGGAACAGATGGCGGACTCGGCGGCTGTGGAAGTGGCTAAGGCGCTGAAGGCGTCGCCCAAATCGGCGCCGCTGGTGACCGCCCGCGGAGAAGTGGAGTACCGCAAGGGCGAGCTTTGGAACGTTGAGCCAACGGTTGTCGAGTCGTACAAGCTGGATCCGTGCAACGCGCGGACCCGCCTGCTGTATGGCGAGGTGCTGGAGGCCAGCGCGCGCTACGCCACCGCGAAGCAGCAGTACACGCTGGCGCACGACTTCGATCCGGACGATCCGGAGATCAAGCTGGCATGGATCCGGACCCTGCCAACGGCACAGCGCGCCACGGAACTTGAAGCCTTTCTTGCGGCGCCGAACGGAACAGAAGCGATGCAGCAGGGAGCGCTGAAAATGGAGCTTGCCCGGCTGAAGACTGTGAAAGACCAGCCAGGCCACGAGTGCAAGCTGGTTGCCGGCGGGCCAACGGCGGAGATTCCGTTCATCCGGCTGGCCGGATGGGCTGGCCACGCGCGCGCGTACGGGCTGGAGGTCGGACTAAATGCGGCTGCCACCCGATTGCAGATCGATACTCGGGGGCAGGGGCTGACGGTGTATCGCGCCGCGGCGGAACATGCCGGACTGAAGCGCATTGGTGAGGAAGACAAGAGCGCCGTGGCTGGGCCGATGGGAAAGCCGAGCTACACGGTGCTGGCGGATTCGGTCAAGATCGGCGGCCTCGAGTTCAAGGATTGCGCAGTGAACGTGATCGACTCAGGCAGTCCGTTCGACGATGGCGCGGGTTACATCGGGATGGATGTGTTCTCGAGATTTATGGTTACGGTGGATTTCCCAATGCGCAAACTCGGCTTGGGGCCGCTGCCGGCGCGTCCCGGCGCGGCCGCGCCCACTCCTGAGTTGACCACGATTGCCGCGGACTGGGACCCAGTGGCCGGGGCGCCTGAGGACCGGTACCTTGCGCCGGAGCTGAAGGACTACACGCAGTATTACCGTGTTGGCCACGACCTTCTGCTTCCAACCGCCTTGAGCGCGGAGAACATCAAGCTGTTTGTGCCGGATGATAGCCAGCCATTTACGGGGATTTCAGCATCGGCAGCGACCGAGGTAACCAAGATCACGGAAAAAAACAGTCAGAAGTTCGCGGATACTGTGTCATTCAACTTTGCCCACGTGGGACAGAAGCTCAATGGCGTGCCCATTACCGACACGTCGATGGCATCGAAGATGGATGGAGTTGAAGTGGCGGGTTTTCTCGGTAACGGAATGCTCACCGAACTTACTCTGCACATCGATTACCGGGATGGGCTATTGAAGGCGGACTACGTGCCGGGACGCGGTTACAAATTCGAGGACAACTCCTCTCACCCCTGACGAGCAGCTTCAAGCCGGCTGGCGCGCACCACGTTGAGGGGGAGCGCGCTGGCCTTGTGAAGCGCCGTGTAAATCTCAGCGAGGATGGAGAGGGCAACCGGGGCGGGCGCTTCAGCACCCAGATCCAGGCCCATGGGGGCGTGAATCTCGCCGAGCCAGTTTTCGATCAAAAATGAATTGGGAACAAGGCCGAGCATGCGCGCCACCTCGGCGAGAAGCTCGCGGGTGCGGTGCTGCGGGCCGAGGACGCCGATGTACGCGGGGCGATGCCCGGGCGGCTGCGCCAGAAACAGAGCCAGAATCCTCGCATCCTGCTCGAAGCTGTGGGTCATCAGCACTGCGGCGTCGGTGGTGCGCAGGTCGAGTGACTCGGGCGCGGCGCTCGGTAGATCGGCGATGGTCAGCGTGGTGACTTGTTGTGCGGTGGGGAACCGAGCCCCCGTGGCAAGATGCGCGCGGCCATCGGCAACGGCGACGAACCAACCAAGCTCGCGCGCGAACTGGAGCAGGGGCCTGGCATCGTCGCCGGCGCCGAAGATCCAGAGCCCGGTGCGCGGGGGACGGTACTCGGCCAAGACCCGGGAGACCTTGCCATCGATCGGGATGCGCTCTTCGCCGGATTGGCCGCGTCCGAGCGCGCGGTGCGCCAGCTGGTCCAACTCGATTTGCCAGGAAGCGATTGAGCCGCGCGATTCGTCGCTTCCCGTTGACCCACCGGCCGCTGGGACTATCGCTCGCTCGCCGATATGAGGGCCTTCGATGACGGTCGCAATGGACAGCGACCGGCGCGCCTCAAATGCCGCGTCCAAGGCTGCGAGCATTGCGACTGCCGTGTCGCGGTGTTCCAGGAGAATGAACACCACTCCGCCGCAGCCTGAGCCAAAAGGCATGTCGCCGTCGTCATCCAGCGTGGAGTAGCGCTCCACAACTGGACCTTTTTCAGTGAGCCACCAGGCGCGCCGGGCCACTTCAGCCTCCAGGCAGCCGCCGCTGACTGTGCCGGCGCGGCGACCGTCGGCAGCCAGCAGCATGCGCGCGCCGGGACGGCGGTAGTTAGAGCCCTCGACGGCGACGATTGTGGCCAGAACATAGTCCGTCCCCGCGCTATCGAGTTCGCGCCAGAGGGAGAGGATCTGTTCGAGGTCGCTCATTGGGCTCGCATCAAATTGTAACTACTTTCAAGCTCAACTCGCAGCCCAGGATCAGTTTGCCGCCACCATGGTTCGATCGGCTTCCGCGGGAACAGCATTGGGGACGCAAATCCTATCTTCGATCTTGCGATAGTTGGCAATCTTGCGGGTCAGCAGCGCATGCGCTTTCTCCAGAGCGGCAATTTGGGCCGCGATGGTCGCCTGGTGTTCCTCCAAAATTCTGCGCCGCTCCAGTGAGGTGTCCGTTCCGCGATCGCGCAGCACCGCATAGCGCTGCATCTCCCGAATCGGCATATTCGTCGCGCGCATGCAGTGGAGGAATTTGAGCCATGCCTCGTCGGCATCGGAATAGCGGCGGTGGCCATTTCGAGCCCGCCCCACCGGTTGAATCAGTCCTACACGCTCGTAGTAACGGAGCGTATGCGTGGTCATGTCGCAACGCTCGGCCATGGTCCGAATCGAGTATCCTGCGTCTCGCATACCATCAACCTACTCCCTCAAGCGCGCTTCAAGTCAAGATGGGGCAACGCCGCCCGGCGGCATCCAGATAACGCATTTAAATCTTGATTCAGCAGCAATATACGATGGTTAACATAGACAAGGAGCCTGTCATTCTTTACATTTCTTAAGATTTGCGTAACTGTGAGGAAGGAGCGAGTACCGGCTCCTGGAATCGGAGGCGATAAGGGCAAGGAGATGCTGATGGAGACATCTGAAAGGGAGAACTTTGAACGCATGCTGCACGTGGCGATGGAAGAGGCGCGCGCTGGACTTGAGGAGGGTGGGATTCCTATTGGCGCAGCGCTTTTCACGCTGGATGGGAAGCTGGTCAGTCGCGGCCACAATCGGCGCGTGCAGGACGGCGATCCCAGCATTCATGGCGAAACCGACGCCTTCCGGCGCGCCGGCCGCCAGCGCAGCTACCGCGACATGATCATGGTGACCACCCTGGCGCCTTGCTGGTATTGCAGCGGGCTGGTGCGGCAGTTCCGCATCGGGACGGTGGTGGTGGGTGAGAGCCGCACCTTCGCGGGCGGCATCGATTGGCTGCGGCAGAACGGTGTGACCGTGATCGATCTGGATAACAGCGCGTGCAGAGAACTGCTGGCCGATTTCATCGCCCGTCATCCCGAGGTGTGGAATGAGGATATCGGTGAAGAGTAGCCGCAGTGCTGCGGTATGCTTTTCGCGGAGGTCTCTTTGAAACGTCGCCATTTTCTCGCCGCCTCGCTGGCCACGTCGGCAGCCGCACTCGCTCACCGGTCAGCCGCGCAAACCCCGGCAACCGGGCAGCGCGAGTTCTATCAACTGCGCCGCTACATTCTCCAGTCAGGCCCTCAGATTGCGCTCACTGAGCGCTATCTAAGCGACGCGCTGATTCCCGCGCTGGCGCGGCGCGGCATGGGCCCGGTGGGCGCGTTCCGGTTGGATATTGGCCCGGAAACGCCCGTCACTTACGTGCTGATTCCGTCGCGCTCCATCGATGCTTTGGTTACGCTCGACCTCGACCTGGCGCGCGATGCGGAGTTTCTCAAGGCCGCCGATCCTTTCTGGAGCGCTCCGGCAAACGCGCAGGCGTTTGTGCGCGTGGAAGTGTCAATGATGGCGGCATTTGAAGGCTGGCCGCGGGTAACACCACCGCAGCCTCCGCTGGCGCATGGCAAACGCATCTTCCAATTGCGCACTTACGAGAGCCCCAGCTTCCGCGACCACGTGCTCAAGGTGGAGATGTTTCATGCGGGAGAATTCGGCATCTTTCAGGCAGCCGGATTTCAGCCCGTCTTCTTCGGCGACATGCTGATTGGCCCGCGCATGCCGTGCCTGACTTACATGCTTTGCATGACGGATATGGCGGACATGGACGCAAAGTGGAACGCATTCCGCAGCGACCCGAACTGGAAAAAGCTCTCAGCCGATCCGAAGTATGCGTTCGAGCCGATTGTGGATAACATCACGAACCTGTTCCTGAGTCCGCTGGCCGTCTCACAGATCTGAACCCCGGTTTTGGGCGATGGGGAAGGTGCGTTAGGCCCCGAATTCGTACCACACAGTGGGATTTCTTATGATGTGGTACGAAATCGGATCTTGCTTTATGCGTAACCTACTTTGTTTTCATGTTTGGAGCTGCGTTCTTCCCACATCGTGATCCATAGCCGAGGGGGGGAGGGGGGTACCCCGTCCTAAAAGCCGAAAGGCCGAATCCACGGTGGTGGATCCGGCCTTACACATCAGAATATAGCACGATCTTTTGAGATCGAGGAAGCAAATATGGTCTCTGCGGGCCAGGCTCCCAAAGGAAATTCCCGACCTTCACAAATTGAGCGCAGACGCCGCGGCTTTCCGGTGCGCACCTACCACAGCGGCCAATTGAAGCAAGTCCCCATCACGCTCCCTCGCCGATGCCAACTGCATGCCGCCGGGCCGGCAAGGGATGGCCGCCGCGGGAACTCCGGCCAGGCTGAACGGAGCGGTGTAGCGCAGCAGGCGCGGCCGCGTCTGGCTATGGTCCGCGCCCGCCCGCAACACGGCAACCGGCGCGGCCGGCATCAGGATCAGCTCATGCTTTTCAAACAGCTCATCCATGCGCGAGCGGAATTCCTCATGCCGCCGGCGCAAGGCCGCAATCTCATTCGCGCCGATGCTCGATCCCCACTCGAGGCGCTCGCGAATCGGCGTCTCGAAGTGCTCGAAATGGCCGCGATGAAGCGCGGCAGCCTCATAGGCTTGTATCGGTGCAAAGATGTCTCGCGCCTCCATCCACCAACCCACTTCAATCGTGGATGCCCGCAACCCCAGCGCCTCAAACTCGGCGATGGTCTGCCGGTATGAGGCCATGATCCCTGGCTCGCAATCGTGGAGGAAACCGTCAGGCACCACCGCAAAGCGGGTGAAGGGCTGCACGTCCTCAGGGCCGCTCTCCGGAGGCGCGAAGTAACTGCCAAGCAGCGGCGCTTCTTCAAGATCGGCAAAAAGCCAGCCGAGGGTGTCAAAGGACTCAGCCAGATGTGCGCCGCCGCGCCAGTTGCCTCGCCCCAGCGAGGCGCGATATCCAGCCAGGCCGCACAGCGCTGCCGGCACGCGAACCGATCCGCCCGTATCCGTGCCGATGGCGGCCACAGCCGAACCCTCAAGGACGCTCGCGCAGGCGCCTGAAGACGAACCACCGGTGAGGGAATCGCTTGTGCCGGGCTGAATCGAGTCTCCGAATTCCGGGTTCTCTCCGGTGATGCCGTATGCCAGCGCATGAAGGTGCGTTTTGCCGGTGATGACTGCACCGCGCGCGCGCAACCGCTCCACCACCCATGAATCGCGGGCGGCCACGCCGTGGAACTCGCGATAAAACTTCGTACCGCAACTCGTGGGAGAGCCGGCGAGGTCGAAGCAGTCCTTCACTGAAATCGGCAATCCCCACAGCACATCGCGGCCGTCGCCGAATGGACCGCCGCCGTTGCCCGGCATCTCCATGGCGCGCTCCGCCTCCGCGCGGGTCCAGGCGGGATCCTGCCACAAATACGTGTTGTGGCCGGGATTGCGGTTGGCATTGGCGAGCGCTGTTTCAGCCAGGCGCACGGGATCTGTGATCTTGTTTGCGAGCGCGCTGCGCAAACTGCGAATGGAGCCCAGGGGAGACGTCATAGGCAGCATTGTAGAAAAGATGCCGGGAGGGATGAGAGGGTCGCTCGCGATTCAGGCAGAGCGGAGCGGCTACACTGCTTGCGATGAACCTTCCCGCCATTGTGCTGGCTGCCGGCGAGAGCCGCCGCCTGGGCCGGCCCAAGCAGTTGCTTGAAGTGGACGGCGAAACTCTGCTCGGGCGCACCATTCGCGTCGCTCGCGAGGGCGGCGCCGATCCGATCCTCGTGGTCCTGGGCGCGGATGCTCCTGCTATTTCCGCATCCACGCCGGTGAAAGAAGTGGTTACGGTGCTGAATCCGGAGTGGCAGGAGGGAATGGCCAGCTCTCTCGGAGCGGGCGTGCGAGCGCTCGAATCGTGCGTGCCCGATGCGCCGGGCGTGATCCTGCTTGTCTGCGATCAACCGCGCCTCTCCGCTACACACATTCGCAACCTGATTGAGAGCTTCCGCCGGAATTCCGAAACGGCGGCGGTGGCGTCTGTGTATCAAAACACTCGCGGCATTCCCGCCATTCTTCCGCGAGCATTGTTTGCCCGTCTGCTTGCCCTGAGGGGGGACGAAGGCGCACGCAGCATCCTGAAGGACCCGCACTGCGCAACCGTGGAAGTGCCCTTTGCCGGCGGCGAAATCGACATTGACTCAATTGACGATCTCAACCAAATCAAAAGCGGCTGAGGTAAACTCGCTGGCAACTGCTTTCGGATATTCCCATCATCTGCCGGCCCGCAGCATGGCTGTTATGTCAGTGCGCCGGCCGTGGAGGTCATGGTACTGGAGGTCATCTTGAGCGCCGGCGATCCGACTCTGTCCAACCGCGACCTTGATCCCGTTCCACCCGAGCGCCGCTCCTGGTCGATGTACAACTACATCGCGCTCTGGTTTTCCCTGTCCATGGGGATCACCGCGTACCAGCTTGCGTCGTCGCTTATCGCCAAGGGGATGGACTGGAAACAAGCGGTCGTCACGGTGTTTTTGGGCAACATGCTCGTTCTCATTCCCATGCTTTTGAACGCTCATGCCGGCGCAAAATACGGGATTCCCTACCCAGTCTTCGTCCGTGCGCCGTTCGGAGTTCGCGGGGCCTACCTGCCCGCAATCATGCGCGCCATCGTGGCCTGCGGATGGTTCGGAATTCAAACATGGATCGGCGGCACTGCCATTCATGCCATGCTCGCCATCGTCTTTCCCTCGCTTGCCGGGTCTGAGTTCGGCCGCTGGGTTTGTTTTCTCGGCTTCTGGCTCATCAATATGATCCTTGTGTGGCGCGGGATCGATACCATCCGGCGACTTCAGGCCTTCGGCGCGCCGTTCATGCTTTTCATGGCCGTGCTTCTTCTCTTCTGGGTGGGGCAGAAAGCGGGCGGCTTCGGCTCCATGCTCTCCACCCCCAGCCGGTTCCATTCCACCGGCGAATTCCTTCCCGTCTTCTTCCCATCGCTCACTGCGGTTATTGGCTACTGGGCCACCGTCGCCCTTAACATTCCTGACTTCACCCGCTACTCCAAATCGCAGGGCGCGCAGTTCTGGGGCCAGGCCATCGGGTTGCCCATCGCCATGACGCTGTTCACATTCGTGGGAATCGCCGTCACATCCGCCTCCGCCGTTCTATTCGGGCATCCCATCTGGGACCCCATCGCCCTCATCGGCCAGTTCCATCAGCCCGTTGTCGCGTTCATCTCCATGATCGCCATCCTCGTCGCCACGCTGAACATCAACATCGGCGCCAACGTCGTCTCACCGTCCAACGACTTCTCCAACCTCTACCCGCGCCTCATCAGCTTCCGCACCGGCGGCATCATCACGGGCTTCATGGGCATCGCCATGTGCCCGTGGAAACTGCTGGCCACTCCTGACGCCTACATCTTCGGATGGCTGGTCGGTTACTCCGGCCTGCTCGGCCCCATTGCCGGCATCATGATCGCCGACTACTACTTCATCCGCCACACCACGCTCGACCTGAAATCCCTCTACCGCCGCGATGGGCCTTATTCCTACACCCGCGGCGTCAACCCGCGCGCCATCGTGGCGCTTGCTCTCGGCGTCACCGTGGCACTCGTTGGTCTTTTCATTCCGCGGCTTCATTTCCTTTACGACTATGCATGGTTCGTCGGCTTCTTCGTTGCCGGCGGGGTGTATGTCGCCCTAATGCGGCTCGCCGTACCCACTCCCGCTCTCGAACCAACCTCATCCGAAGCTGATGCGCTCTAACCTCCGCCAGATCTGCATCCAACCATCTGTGACGAATGCCGCTGCCATTCCCCACAGGCCATGGGACGATGATTTCCACCTCCGCAGGCTGCGCATGCCGCCTCCGGGGGATACCTGGCCCATGACGGCACGCTAAAATAGGGTGTACGGATGACTGAAATGCTTTCAGCGGCTGCCGCACAGGCTTCCCGCACCTCGCGGGCAACTGAAACACGGCCTGCTGACGAGCCGCTGGTCCGCGTCACGGCCCTTGAAAAGACCTACCTCACTGCTCGCGGTCCTCTTACGCTTTTCAAAGATCTTGATTTTCAAGTAGCCCCCGGCGAACTGGTCGCCATCACCGGCCAGTCGGGCTCAGGAAAGAGCACACTTTTGCACATTCTCGGTGCTCTTGATACTCCGTCCGCGGGAACGGTATACTGCGCCTCAACCAACGTGGCAACGCTCACTCCCCGGCAGGCCGCGGCCTTCCGCAATCGCGAAATTGGCTACGTGTGGCAGTTCCACTATCTGTTGCCTGAGTTTACGGCGCAGGAAAACGTGGCTATGCCGTTGCTGGCACGAGGCATGGCCAGGCGGGAAGCTTTAGAACTGGCGGCCAACTGGCTCCGCGAAGTGGGCCTTGAAGACCGCTACGATCATCGCCCCGGTGAGCTCTCCGGTGGAGAACAGCAGCGCGTCGCACTGGCCCGCGCTCTTGTCAATAACCCTCGGCTGCTCCTTGCCGACGAACCCACCGGCGACCTGGACGAATCCACCGCGCGCCAGGTCTTTGATTTGATTGAGCGGATTCACCGCGACCACGGTCTTACCTCGATCGTTGTAACCCACAATATGGACCTGGCCCGGCGCTGCTCTCGAGTGCTGCGCCTCGAACACGGAACCCTCAACCCGTCATCCACCGCAAACAGCAACCTTCACCCCGATTTCGGGTCCGAAAAAAGCAGCGTTCCGGGTGCGGAACGAGTCTGATACCAGTAGGGGGCAAGTGGCCTGGATTTCCAATCCCCACCAGGCTGTAGGCGGATGGAAGCCCAAGGGATGGCAACCTTGATCCCGCGGGCGCTCGGAGAACTTTCCGGAACCATCCCAAAGAGCTGTTCCGAGGCGGAGGCGTTGCCTTTCAGTACCTCGGGCGGTGATGTTTCGCTCGGCACGGTTGCCGGGCCGAATTCGGAGATAGGGTTCCCGGCGGCAAGTTTTCGTCTCCGGCACTCATTACCGGACGGCCACTCCAGCCGAAACCCGAGCCAGGGAGAAAACCCATGTTTGAACGCTATACGGAGAAGGCAAGGCGGGTTATCTTCTTCGCGCGCTATGAGGCCAGCCAGTTCGGTTCGCCCTACATTGAAACCGAGCACCTGCTGCTCGGCCTGCTGCGCGAGGACAAGGCGCTCACCAACCGTTTCCTGCGCTCGCATGCCTCGGTTGATTCGATTCGCAAACAGATTGAAGCCCACACAACCATTCGCGAGAAGGTTTCCACTTCCGTGGATCTTCCGCTTTCCAACGAGTGCAAGCGCGTGCTGGCCTACGCCGCTGAAGAAGCTGAGCGGCTGGGCCACAAACACATCGGCACTGAGCACCTGCTTCTCGGCCTGCTGCGCGAAGAAAAGTGCTTCGCCTCTGAGATCCTTCAGGAGCGCGGCCTCAAGCTCGCGCAGATTCGCGACGAGCTGGCCCGTGTGACTCAGGAGAAAGCTCCCCAGCAAGCCCGCCAGCGCGAGTCCAGCCTGCTGGCCGAGTTTTCCCGCGACCTGACCCAGGCCGCCATGGATGGCCAGCTCGATCCGCTGGTCGGCCGCGACGGCGAGCTGGAGCGCGTTGTCCAGATCCTCTGCCGCCGCACCAAGAACAATCCCGTGCTTATCGGCGAACCCGGCGTGGGCAAAACCGCCATCGTCGAAGGCCTCGCCCAGCGCATCGCCGACGGCGAAGTCCCCACCTTCCTCGCCGACAAGCGCGTCCTCGGACTCGATCTCTCGCTCATTGTCGCCGGCACCAAGTACCGCGGCCAGTTTGAAGAGCGCCTCAAGACCATCATGAAGGAGCTGATGGAGAATCAGAACTCCATCATCTTCATCGACGAGCTGCACACGCTGGTTGGGGCGGGTTCCGCTGAAGGCTCCCTCGACGCCGCCAACATCCTCAAGCCCGCACTCAGCCGCGGTGAGATCCAGTGCATTGGAGCCACCACCCCGGCCGAATACCGCAAGTCCATTGAGAAGGATCGCTCGCTGGAGCGGCGCTTCCAGGCCGTCAAGGTCCCGCCTCCCAACGAGGCCGACGCCATCAAGATCATCATGGGCATCAAGGACCGTTACGAGAAGTTCCATGCCGTCAGCTACACCGATGCGGCCATCGAGTTCTCCGTCCTCCACTCCAACCGCTACATCCCCGATCGCTTCCTGCCTGACAAGGCCATCGATCTGATCGACGAGGCCGGCGCGCGCGTCAAGCTCCGCCAGACCTCGCTGCCCGAGGAGATCACCGAAGTCCAGAAGCGCATCAAGTTCATCGTTCATCGCATGGACTCGGCCATTGCCAACCACGAGTTTGAGAAGGCCCGGTTCTACTCCGATGAGGAGCGCAAGGAGCGCGAGAACCTGCGCGCCCTGCGCGACAAATACCACCTCGACGACTCCGCCGCCGGCATCGTGGGCCGCGAGGACATTGAGGACGTGGTCAGCCGCTGGACCGGCGTCCCCGTCACCAGCATCAAGGAAGAAGAAACCCAGAAGCTCCTGCGTGTCGAAGAAGAGCTGCACAAGCGCGTCATCTCGCAGGACAAGGCCATCAGCGCATTGGCCCGCGCCATCCGCCGCAGCCGCGCAGGCCTCAAGTCGCCGCACCGGCCCATTGGCAGCTTCCTCTTCCTCGGCCCCACCGGCGTGGGCAAGACTGAAATGGCCCGTACCCTGGCCCAGTTCCTCTTCGGATCGGACAAGGCGCTTATCCGCTTTGACATGTCGGAGTTCATGGAGAAGCACTCCGTCTCCAAGCTCATCGGCTCGCCTCCGGGATACGTCGGCTATGAGGAAGGCGGTCAGCTCACTGAGCGCGTCAAGCGGTCGCCCTACTCCGTCGTCCTCCTCGATGAAGTCGAGAAGGCCCATCCCGATGTGTTCAACCTGCTTCTGCAGGTCTTTGAAGACGGCCAGTTGACCGACGGCCTGGGCAACACCGTCGACTTCAAAAACACGATCCTCATCATGACGTCGAATATCGGCGCCCGCCACTTGATGAAGAAGGCCGGCCTCGGCTTCCAGTCTGACCGCGACGACCTGGTCAGCGAAAAAGTGGAGGAGCTGGTCAAGAACGAGGTGAAGAAGACCTTCAACCCCGAATTCCTCAACCGGCTTGACGAAGTGATCCTCTTCCAGTCGCTCAACGATGCCGACCTGCTCCAGATCGTCGAGTTGCTGGTACAGCAGCTCAACGGCAACCTGGCGCAGAAGTCCATCACCATCTCCGTTACCGAGGAGGCCAAGAAGTGGATCCTCGACAAGACACTCATTGACCGCAGCTACGGAGCTCGTCCCCTGCGCCGCGCTCTCCAGCGTTACGTTGAAGACCCGCTCTCAGAGGCGCTCATCGCCGGCCGCATCGCCGAGCGCCCGGCGTTCCTCGAGGTTTACCTCGAGAACAACCAGCTCTTCTACCGCCCCGTCAGCGCCGACGAGACGAGCGAAGAGAAGGCCGCAGGCATCCTGCTCTTCAGCGCCTAACAGTTCTCAACCAGCACGAACCGGAAAAAGCCTCGGCAAATCGCCGGGGCTTTTTCATATGAATATGTACCGCCGATCTCCAGATCGGCTGTCGCGAGGATCTCCAGATCTTCGGCAGTTGATCCACCTACAAACTTCGCTCCCCAAAAGCGTGTCATCACTGAGCGCTATAAAGGCTTTTGCTGCCCCATGAGGACGAAAATGGGTGCCCGTTCCAAGCGACGTCTTTGTTCTTGTCGCAGGGGGACAGCAAAGGCCATCGCAAGTACAACAGCAACCGCACTTACTTCGACTGCGCAGGACGACCTCGAATCACTTCTGTCCCGTCAGTCTGCCTTCGAGGGCGGCGCGGGTCTTTCCCCGCAGCAGAAAAACCTTGCTCCGCGAGAGCTGCCCGCTCACCAGCACGACGTTCGCGCGCGCCATGGAGAGCAACTCCGCCAGGAATGCAATCAGCGCTTCATTGGCGCGGCCTTCTACCGGCGGCGCCTGCACGGCAATCTTCAGTTGCGCCGCAGCGCCCTCGCCGTACACGCCCGCAATCGCGGTCTTCTTCGCGCCGGGCTGAGCGCGCACCGCCAGCGTCACGCCGTCTTTGGTTTCGCGGATCATTCGGTAAAGTCTTCAGGGTACGCGTTGCGTTGCTCGGCAATGGGCGGGCGCTTCCCGAACAGCGCCGTGCCGACCCGGATGCGGGTCGCGCCTTCTTCAATGGCAATTGCGAAATCGCCGCTCATGCCCATCGACAGCACATCGAAGCTGAGCTTTGGATGCGCCGTCGCCCACCGGTCGCGACCCTCGCGCAGACTGCGGAAGCACGCCCGCGTCACTTCTTCCGCTACGCCCCACGGCGCAATTGTCATCAGCCCGCGCATGTGCAGATGTTTGAGATCAGGCAGCCGTTCCAGCAGCGCCGCCGCCTCGGCTGACTCCGGCGCAACGCCCTCCTTCGTCTCCTCCGCGCTCAGCTTCACCTCAATCAACACCGGGAGGCGTTTGTGCAGCTTGCCTGCCGCCTCATTCAGCCGCTCGGCCACGCGCACCGAATCGACCGCATCCACCGCGTCGAAGAGCTCCGCTGCTTTCGCCGCCTTGTTCGACTGCAAATGCCCGATCAGGTGCACCTGAATCGGCTCGTCGGACGCGGCAATCGCGCCGTTCGTACGCCACGGCGCCAGTTCGCCTGCCTTCGCTGCAAACTCCTGCACGCGGTTCTCGCCGAATAGCCGCAAGCCGAGCTCCGCTGCCTCGATGATGGTTGCGGCAGGATAGGTCTTCGATACGGCCATCAGCTCGACATCGTGCCGCGGCCTGCCCGCACGGCGGCATGCTTGCTCGATGGCTGCCTCAAGGCGCATCAAGTTCTCTCTGAGCGGCGTCATGGCTTACCGCCCATGCTCCTCCAAAAACTTCTCCACTTCCAGCGCCGCCATGCATCCCGTTCCCGCCGCTGTGATGGCCTGGCGATAGCGCCGGTCCTGCACATCGCCGGAGGCGTACACGCCCGGCACCAGCACGCCATTGTGCGTAGTAAAGATGTTGTCGCGCGTCTTCACGTAGCCATCGGCATCCAGATCAATCTGCCCCCGGAACATGCCGGCATTGGGCTCATGGCCGATACCAAGGAACATTCCGCGCACGGGCAGCACGGTGATGCTTCCGTTGGTTACGTCTTTCAGTCGCAGACCCTTCACCTCGTTGTCTTCCACGCCCAGCACTTCCTCCACCACTACGTTGGTGCGCAGTTCGATGTTGGGATGCGCCATGGCCCGCTCCATCATGATCTTGCTGGCGCGGAAGCTCTCCCGCCGATGCAGCAGGTGCACTTTGCTGGCGAAGCGCGTCAGGAACAACGCCTCCTCCATGGCCGAGTCGCCGCCGCCAATGACCGCGATCTCCATGCCGCGGAAGAAGAACCCGTCGCAGGTGGCGCAGCTTGAAACGCCGTGCCCGATCAGCGCCTGCTCGCTGGGCAGGCCCAGCCAGCGCGCGCTGGCCCCCGACGCAATGATCAGCGAGCGCGTGTGAATTTCGCCCGAGGTGGTCTTCAACTTCATCGGATGCGTGTGCAGGTCAACTGAAACCAGGTGCGCGGGCTGGAACTCGGCCCCGAACCGCGCCGCCTGCTTCTTCATGTTGTCAATCAGCTCCGGACCCTGGATGCCCTCCGGCCAGCCGGGAAAATTCTCCACCAGCGTGGTGATGGAAAGCTGGCCGCCGGGCTCGTGGCCCTCCAGCACCAGCGGTTTCAGCGCGGCGCGCGCGGTGTAAATGGCTGCCGTTAGGCCCGAGCATCCGGAGCCCAGAATCACAGTATCGCGAGTCTCAATCATCGATTGTTCCTGTGTTGATTCTATCTTCGTGTTTTCGGGCAATCGGGTTCCCTCCCCTTCCCGATATGATGAACAACATGGCGAATTTGACTCTGGTCTACGGTCTGCGCCTGCTCCCCGAGGGCGAGGTAAAAGAGGTTCAGGACGCCACTCTTACCCTCATCAACGGGCATCAGGCGCATGTCACCATGCACTTGCTGGAGGGCTCGCGCGCGCAGATCGAGCAGCAACTCAGGCGCAGCCTGGATGCATTCTTTGAGTTCTACCCTGAAATCTGATCGGCGGAGTCAGCTCACTTGCGCAGTGGTTCTCTGGGCCGCCGGCATCTCATTGGGCCGCTTCACCCTCAGGTTGTCCAGCGCGTAATCAATGTAACGCGCCTCGAAGTGCGGCGGCTGCTCCAGAAAACGGCAGGTGGCCACCACCTGGTCAATAATGAATCGCGGCTGGTAGGCGGCCAGGTCCATCTGCTTCTCTCTCCGCAGCTTGTTAACTATGTAGGCGAACACGTCCTCGGTCAGCTTGAAACCGTTGTTCTCGCACTCGGTCTGCATGATGCGGCGGTAACGCCCCGCGTCCGGCCCGCCCACTTCGATCTTGTACGGCAGCCGGCGCAGGAATGCCGGATCCATCAGGTCTTCGGGATCCAGGTTGGTGGAGAAGATGACCAGCTCTTCAAAGGGAATGCGGAAGCTCTTGCCCGTATGCAGCTTGAGAAAATCGTAGCGGTTTTCCAGGGGAACAATCCAGCGGTTCAGCAGATGCGTAGGGCTCACCAGTTGCCGCCCGAAATCGTCGATGAAGAAACACCCGCCCAGCGCCTTCATGTGCAGCGGCGCCTCGTAGAAACGGCCCGTCTCGTCGTAGCGCAGGTCCAGCATCTCCAGCGTCAACTCGCCGCCCACAATCACAAAAGGTCTGCGGCACGGCACCCATCGCTTGTCAGTCTCGTCCTGCCGCACAAATGAGGACCGCTCTTCACCCACGTTCGCCGGGGAAACCTCATGATGGACCGCCGGATCGAACACCCGGATGGTCTGCCCTTCCATTGAGACCGCGTAGGGCACGTAGATCACGTCGTGGAACGCCGAAGCAAAACGCAGCGCCACGGTGGTTTTGCCGTTGCCCGGAGGACCGTACATGAGGATGGCGCGGCCGGAGTTCAAGGCCGGCCCTACCTGCTCCACAATGTTCTGGTCCATCTCCAGGCCCTGCAGTGCAGTCTGAATCCGTTCCACTGTAATTAACTCGTTGGTCGGCTTCTGCAGGTTGGTCTGATCGCAGAACTCCTGCAACGCAACCGGAGCCGGCCCTGCATACCCTGATCGCTCCAGTGCGTTCCTGGCCCACGCGCGCCCCGCGTCGGTCATCCCATAGGCCATGTCCAGCAGATTCTCTGAGCGCCGCGAACCAAGCGACTGTAGAAGCGCGCGATCCACCGCCGTCTTCACTACGTCAGCCACAATGTGATAGGGCAGCTTGACCGCTTCAAGGTAATGCCGCACCGTCTGCAGCCGGCCGGTATAGATCAGCTTCAGCAGCAGGTCGATCAGCTCGGCTTCATCCATGCCGGTGGCGGCCAGGTCCTCCGGCTCCGTAGGGATCCGGTTGATGAAGGTCGACAGCGTCCGCTGATCGATGGCGCCGATCGCGACAAGGTTCTCGCCCAGCCGGCCGCCCACTTCCTGCGACCGCTTCAGCGCCGCTTCCACGTCTTGTTCAGTGACCCGCCTGGCTTGGATCAGCAGGTCGCCCAATCGCATGGCTCCCATGGCAAGTTCCGCAAATTCTTTAGGTTGTGTGTCCCCACTTGTCGCCGTGCCCGCCTCATCCCGGCTATCGGGTGCGAGGATTTGGCTCGGCAGAGAGATTCGTCCCATTGTAACGACATTGCGGCACGCGCATGCGCCCTAATCTCGGGTATTTTCCGAGTTATGAAATATGACTTAGGTAACTGGGCCGCTCTATAAGCATTTTCTAAGAATCGCTCCCTGAGAAAGGTCTCAGCAATGCTCCCCCGAAGGCGTTCGGAGCTGTTCCCATGCCTTTGCCTGCTTGTCGCTGGTTTCACTTCACCGTCATTGCCTTTCTGGTCCTGTCTCCGGCTGCCGCTGTTGCCGGCGGTCCGCGCCTGGTGGCTGGAACCACATTCTTCAACACCGGTCTCGCCGGCACGCCGATCCATTGGGCCAACGGCAAGCTGAACTACTACGTGGATCTGGGCCCGTTGAGCGCCGGTGTTTCCAACCAGCAGGCCACCGCCATGGTGGATGCCGCCGCCGCGCTCTGGAACGCTGTCCCCACCGCCGGAGTCTCGCTGATCGACGAGGGCTCGCTGAGTGAAGACGTCAGCGGCGCCAACGCCATCGCCGGAAACGGCGATCTGACTGAGCCGGCCGACGTAGCCAGCTCCGCCACCAGTTTTCCGCTGGGCATCGTCTTTGACAACGATGGTTCGGTCATCGACACCGTCTTTGGCGCCGGCGCCAGCGATCCCTCCAGTTGCCAAAGCAACGGCGTGGTCATCTGGACAGACTCCATCCTCCCTGACGCGACCATTGCTCACGCCATCATGGTCCTCAACGGGCGCTGCACCGCCTCCGCGCAGCAACTCCAGATGATGTCGTTCCTCATCGAGCGCGCCTTCGGCCAGATCCTCGGCCTGGGCGCCTCGCAGCTTTATCCTCACGCCACCCACAATGCCAACGACCCGGAGTTCGCAGCATGGCCCATCATGCAGCCCGCCGCCGGCATCTGCGGCCCCTCGGGCGGAAAATGCGTCTCCAGCCCCAACACGCTGCAATACGACGACATCGCCTCCCTTAATCGCCTCTACCCCATCACCGCCGCAAATCTCGCCTCATTCCCCGGCAAGGTTCTTACCGCGCCTAATACCGCTTCCATTCAGGGGACCATCTCCTTCCGCGCCGGCTCGGGAATGCAGGGCGTCAACGTAGTCGCTGTCCCCATCGATCCGGCCGGCAATCCCATGCCGCAGTTCGCCGTCAGCGGCGTCTCCGGCTCCCGCTTCAGCGGCGATCACGGCAATGCCGTAACCGGCTGGGATGACTCTGATGGAACGCCGTTTTCGCAGTGGGGATCGGAAGATCCCGCTATGCAGGGATTCTTCGAACTCCAATTCATGCCTCTGCCGCCCGGCGTCACATCGGCCTCGTACCAGGTCACATTTGAGCCCATCGATCCGCTCTTCATCCTGCAGATGTCGGTGGGGCCCTATCGCTCCGGGTCGCCGTCGCCTTCCGGCACGCTCAATCCGATCGCCGTTCCCAGTCTCGCTGCCGGCGGCTCGCAGACTCTCACCGTCAACGTGCAGGACTCCGCGGCCGGTGAACACCAGGACGCCATCGGCGACGAGTCTGAGCCCCGCATGCTGCCCGCCAGCGGCCTCTGGGGCGGCCGCATCAGCCAGCCGGGGCAGACAGATTGGTTCAATTTTCCCGTGCGCGCCAACCGCGTCTTTACCGTGGTCACCATCGCGGTGGACGAGCAGGGCCAGCCCGGCAATTCAAAGGCAATGCCCGCCATCGGAATCTGGGACGCCTTCGATCCCATCGGCGCGCCCTCCCTCGGAACCACTCCCGGCCTCAACGGCTTCGCCATGGGTGAAACCTGGGTCCAGGTAACCACGGACTTTGACAACATTGTGCGCCTGGGTGTGGCCGACATGCGCGGCGACGGCCGGCCCGATTACGCCTACAACGGATGGGTGCTCTACGCCGACACCGTTGAGCCAACCCGCCTGCCCGCCGGCGGTGGTCCCATCGTGATTCGCGGCATGGGCTTTCACCCGGCAGACACGGTGCTTGTCAACGGCCAACCTGCGCAGGTCACCAGCGTCTCTCCCAACGAAATCACCGCCATCGCGCCGCCGGCAGGCAAGGGCGTCAGCGGCTCGGTTGACGTGGAAGTCGACGACTTGACCATTTACTATGCCATGGCGATCCTCACCGGCGGCATCAGCTACGACTCGGGAACGGGCGATTCGCTCACCCTGATCAACGCGCCGGCCAATACGGTTCCAGCCGGCGTTCCCATCCCATTCACCGTCGCCGCTCTTGGCGCCGATCTCAGCCCCGCGGGCGGAGTGACCGTTACCTACTCCCTCACCAGCGGCGCCGCGGCACTCGGATGCGGCGCCAGTTCCTGCTCCGTCACCTCCGGCGGAGACGGCCTGGCTGCCATGAATCTCACCGCCGCTGACGGATCGGACGCGGTGGTCACCGCCAGCCTGACCAATGGCGCAAGCCTGCAGGCGCACTTCAGCGGTGGGGCGCCGCCGCAGATCTCCGCGCTCACGCCCTCTCTCTCCGTAGCCGCCGGGGCCACTGTCAACTGGACCGCCCAGGCCATCGTGCTCAAGAACGGCGTGCCCGCATCGGGCCAGGCAGTAACCTGGCTGGCGGGCGCAGGCATCGGGGTTGCGCCGGCTCCCTCGGTGCCATCTTCCTCCGCCGGCGTCGACTCCGAAACTCTTTCAGTAGGCCCGCTCACCAAGGGACAGCAGGCCACGGCCACTGCATGCCTCAACGGCACCACGCAATGTGCCACTTTCACGGCCACCGGCGCACGCCCGGAGTTTGCCACCCTTGATGCGGTCTCCGGAACCAGCCAGAGCGTCTCAATCTCCGGCACCCCCGCCCAGATCGTCCTGCGCGTGCGCGACATGGACGGCAACGCCATGGCCGGCGGGGTGGTGACGCTCTACCAGGCTCTATATGCCTGGGCGCCGCCCTGTCCGCCGCACGGCCGCTGCGCCCAGGGTCAACTGATCGGCTACCAGACTGCGACCGCAATCTCCGGCCTCAATGGCGCGGTCAGCTTTGCGCCGGCGTCCATTCCCGGCGTGCCAACCAACACCATCGGCCTCGCTGCGACCGGCAACACCAGCACGCTTTCCGTCGCGGTTGAGCAGCATCCGTAATTGCGCGCAATTATTTCCGCGTGAACCGCCACTCATCAATGTAAAGCCATTCGCCGTCCGGACCCAGTTCCTCGTTGACAAAGCGGAACCCATCGTTGCCCTCGCGCGTCCACCTCATCCGCCATTCGCGCGGCGCGCACAGCATTGTCATCGTTCCGGTCAAGACCAGCGTGTCACCCTGCCATCCCTCCGCCGATCGCAGCATGCCGTAGGCACCGCGCGTGAGCACATAAATCCATTGCCGGCTGAACGGATCGAACGTGATTTGCCGCGTGAGCGACCCGTCCGGCGCAACCATGCAGACCCATTCGCCCTTCTCATCAAAGGCATATTTTCCTGAGCCGGCATCCGTGTAGGCCGGCGACACCGGCGTGGCCGGAACCAGGTTCTCGTGGCTCCACTCTCCTTCAATCCAACGAAACTTCTCCATCTCCGCCGAGCGGAGCGCCGGAAGCCCGGCTAGAAATGCGGGATTGAAGACGCCGACCTGGCGGCTTGGATCGGTGCGTGAAGGACCTATCTGCATGATGCCGGAGGCAAACAACTCTTCCATTAACGGCTTGCGTTCCATCACAATCCTCTTTCGTTTTGGGCCGCGGAAAATTGGGCATTCAGGATATCCAAAGTCGGCTGAAGTGCACATCAAGCGCAGTTCAAAACCGCCACATTCTGAGACCATTCCGCCCTCAACCGCATCTCTCCTGGCGGGAGGTCGCCCGCATGAGTCAACTCGCCGCACCGCTCCAGCCTGGCCGCCGTCCCCGCGTCGTCATCGTAGGTGGAGGCTTTGCCGGGATCCATGCTGCCAAAGGCCTCGGCAGGCTGCCGGTCGATGTCACCGTCATCGACCGCCGCAATCACCACACCTTCCAGCCTCTGCTTTACCAGGTGGCGCTGGCCGTGCTCTCCCCCGCTGACATCGCACAACCCATTCGCTCCATCCTGTGCAACCAGCAGAACACCCAGGTGCTGATGGACGAAGTGGTCGGCTTCGACACCTCCTCGCGCGTGGTGGTTCTCGGCAGCGGCTCGCAGATGCCCTACGACTACCTGGTGCTTGCCGCCGGCTCCACCCACTCCTACCTTGGCCATGACGAATGGGCCGGGATGGCGCCCGGCCTCAAGACCGTGGAGGACGCCACCGAGATTCGCCGCCGCGTTCTGCTTGCCTTCGAGCTGGCCGAGCGCCATATGCAGGAGCACGGCTGGCATCCGCCGCTCAACTTCGTCGTCATCGGCGGCGGCCCAACCGGCGTGGAGCTGGCCGGCGCCATCCGCGACATCTCCCAGTACTACATGCGCCGCGACTTCCGCCACATCGATCCCACCAAGGCCAAAGTACTGCTGCTCGACGGCGGCCAGCGCCTGCTCGCCGCCTATCCCGAGGACCTTTCCGCCAAGGCTCAAAAGGAGCTGGAGAATCTCGGCGTCGAGGTGCACCTGGGCTGCCACGTCACCGGGGTTGGTCCCGGATACGTTGAAACCGGCGGCCCAAACCCCATCGGCCGGGTGGAAGCTGCGGTCATCCTGTGGGCCGCCGGCGTGCAGGCCTCGCCCTTGGGCAAGCTCCTGGGCGCGCCCGCGGATCAGCGCGGCTGCGTGCTGGTCGATGACAATCTCAATCCCGCCAACCTGCCCAGCGTCTTCGTCCTTGGCGATCTGGCGCACTTTGAGCAGGATGGAAAACAGGTTCCGGGCGTAGCCCAGCCTGCCATGCAAATGGGCGACCACGTGGCCAAAATGCTGCGCGCCGATCTTGATGGCAAACAGCGGCCCGCGTTCCGCTACTTCGACAAGGGCGACATGGCCACCATCGGCCGCATGTCCGCTGTGGCTGACGTAAAGTGGCCCTTCCGGGCGCACATGAGCGGGTTCCCCGCGTGGATCACCTGGATCGTGGTGCACATCTTCTTCCTCATCGGCTTCCGCAACCGCGTGGCCGTCATGGCATCGTGGGCCTGGACGTACTTCACTTTTACGCGAAGCGCGCGGCTGATCACCGGCGATCAGCAGCTCCCTGGCTGGCAGGAACAGGTAAACGCGGGACCGGCGCGGCCGGAGGCGGCAGTTGTGCCGCAAGCCAAAGTGGACATCAAGCAGCAGGCAGCCGAATGACGATCGTCCGGCGCATCCGCTGTCAGGCGGCCTCGTCGGATTCGTCGATGCTGTTCAGCGTGACGCACAGGAGCAGGCCGCCGTCCATCGTCGGAGTGGCCAAATCGACATGCTGTCCCGGCTTGAGCAGGAAAGTTCCGGCGGCAGGAGCGCTCAGGTTTATGGACCCGTCCGCATTTTTGATCACCAGCCTCTGATACTCGAAAAACGCCCGGTCTTCGAGCAGCGTCATCAGGCGAATCTGACAGCCAAAAACGCTCCCGAAGGCTTCCAGATCGGGGCCGCCGATGCCGAAATCCGCCGGACCCAGCACCTGGCCGCGCCGGGCTTCAACCACCACGGATTCCGCCGGCGGCTGCGTGCGCGACCAGCCTGTCCATCCCTGCAACCTGAGCGTGAGCCGCGCATTCCGTTCCGCCATGGCCGTCCATCTCCACTGATTGTCAGTAGGTCGTGGGGGACCCACATTGGGATGGTACACGCTGCGGAAAAACTCCGATGACGGGGCCAAAACATCTCGCACGCTCACGTCTCGCGCAAAAGCCATCCGCTTCTTTATCTCCGCCAGGGGGGTCCGAATCAAGTACGCTCAAACACCCGCCTCTTTTTCCGCACAACGGTACGGCCGCCGCATATTCGTGGATGACAGCCGCGCAATACGGTTATGATTCTGCTTTGCCCGCGGCAACGTGCGCACGGCTGCGGCAAATTTCATGCGGAAAATTGGCCCGCCCCGGCGCATAGGTCGCGCCTGGGCACTTCGCCCTCACAGAGGAGGAACGGCAATGCTGACACGGCGCGAATTTCTGGATACGCTCGCGGTGGGAACCGCGGGACTGGCAATTGCATCCACGGCCAAAAGCTATGGCCAGATCATGGGCTCCAATGACCGCCTCAACTTTGCCGTCATCGGCCTGCATGGGCGTGCGGGCGCTCACCTCTCGTCGCTCAAGGCCAACAACAGCAAGGCGCGCATCACCCACGTCTGCGACGTTGACGCCAACACGCTCCAGAAGTTCGCCGCCGCCACCGAGCAAATGATGGGCGAAGCCCCCAAACAGGAGCGCGACTTCCGCAACATCCTCAACCAGAAAGAAGTCGACGCCATCACCATCGCCACCCCCGACCACTGGCATACGCCCATGGCCATCCTCGGCCTCAAAGCCGGCAAAAACGTTTACGTGGAGAAGCCGTGCAGCCACAATCCCGCCGAAGGCGCGCTCCTGCTTCAGGCGGTGCGCAAGCACGGCAAGAAGGTGCAGATGGGCACCCAGCAGCGCTCCTCGCCGCACACCATTCAGATCGTGGACAAAATTCACAACGGGTCAATCGGCCGCGCCTACTATGCCAAGGCGTGGTACTCCAACGATCGCAAATCCATCGGCTTCGGCAAACCGGCTCCCGTGCCGCCGCAGCTCGATTGGGACCTGTGGCAGGGCCCCGCGCCGCGCCAGGAATACAAGGACAACTTCCAGCCCTACAACTGGCACTGGTTCAAAATCTGGGGCACCGGCGAGGCGCTCAACAACGGCACGCATGAGGTGGACGTGGCCCGCTGGGCGCTCGCCGCCGACTATCCTCAAACCGTCAGCGCGCGCGGCGGCCGATACCAGTGGAAGGACGACTGGCAGTTTTACGACACGCTCGTCACCAACTTCACCTACCCCGACAAGATGCTCGACTGGGAAAGCAAGAGCTGCCAGGGAATGAAGTTCTACGGGCGCGACCGCGGCGCAATCATCATGGGCACCGAGGGCACAGTGCTCGTCGATCGCGACGGCTACGAAGTCTACGACTGGCGCGGCAAAAAGACCGACGAGTTCCGCGTACAGAAACAGGCCACCTCTTCGAGCGACCTGATCGGTGCGGACTCCATGACCGACGCGCATTTCGCCAACTTCATCGCCGCCATCAAGACCGGCGAGAAGCTGCACGCGCCCATCGAGATTGGCAACGTCGCCGTCACCATGCTTCAGCTTTCAAACATCGCCTGGGAAATGAACCGGGTGCTCAACCTCGACACCGCCGACGGCAAGATCCTGCACGATTCAGAGGCGATGAAGCACTGGGGCCGCAGCTATGAGAAGGGTTGGGAGCCGACGGTGTAAGGCAGCGTGGCTTGTCGGCCTCAGCGATTAATAGCCCTCAGCCGTCAGCCGTCAGCTTCGATGCTTGGGCCCCGGACAATTCTGCTGATGGCTGAGGGCTGAAGGCTGAAGGCTTTAGGAGACTTCAATGAGTCTGTCTCGCCGTAATTTTCTTCGCTCCTCCGCGCTGGCAGCCGCAGCCGCCCACGCGCTGCACGCATTGGCCCAGCCCCGCCCTGAAACCGGCAAGCCCAGCCCCGTCAAGCTCGGCATCTGTAGTTACACCTTCCGTAACTTCACCCGCGCGCAGATGATCCCCTTCCTCAAGCAGCTCCGCATCACCGAGCTCAACGCCAAGGACACAAAGGACCACCTGCCCGTGAACGCCCAGCAGGAGGCCGCGGCCCTGGCCGATTACAAGGCCGGCGGCATCAACCTGCACGCGGCTGGCGCCATCTATTTCCGCAACAACAGTGAAGACGCCATCCGCGCGCAGTTTGAATACGTGAAGCGCGCCGGCATCCCGGTAATCGTTGCCGGCGACCCCACGCCGGAAACCCTCCCGCGCATTGAAAAGTTCGCCAGGGAATACGACATCAAAATCGCCATCCACAATCACGGCCCGGAGGACAAGCTGTGGCCCAGCCCGCTCGACATTCTCAAGGACATCAAGGGCCTTGACCCGCGCATCGGCTGCTGCATTGACGTCGGCCACACCGTCCGCGCCGGCACTGACGTTGTTGAGGCCATCCATCGCG
>Ga0265339_10000215_pt1 | contig 47286 bp, 43 predicted proteins | sample 4CB219metaG_FD_202085 | JGI IMG/M metagenome (GOLD analysis project Ga0265339, IMG submission 202085) | Rhizosphere microbial communities from Carex aquatilis grown in University of Washington, Seatle, WA, United States - 4-CB2-19 metaG | ecosystem: Host-associated > Plants > Roots >... | reverse complement strand
AGGAGCTTTCGCATGTCTGAGATCAAGACCGTTTCCGTCATCGGCATGGGCTATATCGGCCTGCCGACCTGCGCGATCTTTGCCAGCCGCGGCCTCAAGGTCATCGGCATCGACGTCAATGCCGCCGTCGTCGACAAGGTCAACCACGGCGAGATCCATATCGTCGAGCCTGATCTCGATGGTCTGGTGCAGAAGGTCGTCGCCAATGGGCGGCTCACGGCCTTCACCGTGCCGCAGGCGGCCGACGCCTTCGTCATCGCCGTGCCGACCCCGATCACGCACGACCACAAGCCCGACGTGACCTATGTGATGTCCGCGGCCAAGTCGATCGCGCGCGTGCTCAAGGCTGGCGACCTGGTGGTGCTCGAATCCACCTCGCCCGTCGGCACCACCCGACAGATGTCGGCGCTGCTCGCCGAGCTGCGTCCCGATCTCAAATTCCCGCACGATCACGGCGAGGATGCCGACGTGCTGGTCGCCTACAGCCCCGAGCGCGTGCTGCCCGGCAAGGTGCTGACCGAGCTCATCAACAACGACCGCTCGATCGGCGGCCTCTCCAAGCGCTCGTCCGATCGCACCGCCTCGCTCTACGCCAATTTCGTTGGCGGCGACCTGTTCCTCACCTCGGCGGAAAGCGCCGAGCTGGTGAAGCTCACCGAGAATGCCTTCCGCGATGTCAACATCGCCTTCGCCAACGAGTTGGCCGAGGTTTGCCAGCACCTGCAGCTCAACGTCTGGGAGGTCATCGATCTCGCCAACCGGCACCCGCGCGTCAACATCCTGCAGCCGGGTCCCGGCGTCGGCGGGCACTGCATCGCGGTCGACCCGTATTTCATCATCGATGCGGCGCCGCAGAGCACGCGGCTGATGAGCGCGGCGCGCCGGGTCAATTCCGACCGGCCCTATTCGGTGGTCAAGGACATCGAGGCGCTGCTCGAGCCGGGCAAGGCGCAGACGATTGCGTGCCTCGGCCTCAGCTTCAAGCCCAATATCGACGACCTGCGCGAGAGCCCGGCCGTCGAGGTGGTCAAGCTCCTCTCCGAGCTGCCGAACGTTCGCATCATCGCGTCCGAGCCGCACACCCACGGCCTGCCGCGCGAACTCGAAGGCCGCGGCATCGACTTCCTCGATCCGCTCACCGCGATCGACCGGGCCGACATCGTCGTGCTGCTCGTCGACCACCGGCAGTTCAACTTCATCGATCCAGAGTCGCTCAAGAACAAGAAGCTCGTCGACACGAGGGGCCTCTGGACCTGGCGCAAGGCACGCAAGCCCGATGCCCGCATCGAAGGCGCGAAGTCGCGCGCCGCGCGCAAGGTCGTCAGCATCACCGAGAACGCAGCGTGAGCCCGACGCCGTCCAGCTGGGCCGAGCATCGACTCCTGAGCGAGCGGCGGCGGAGCTTTCTCGGCTCACCGCTGCACGCCCTCACCATGCGCGAGACCCTCGATCTCGCCGGCGAGGCGATGGCGACGCGTACGCCGCTGCATCACACCGTGGTCAACGTCGCAAAGCTCGTGAATATGCAAAAGAGCGCAGAGCTGCGTGAAGATGTCGCCAGCGCGGATCTCATCAACGTCGATGGCGCCGGCGTCCTGTGGGGCGCGCGGTTGTGCGGCATCGGCCTGCCCGAGCGCGTCGCGGGCGTCGATATCATGGTCAATCTCTTCGCTCTTTGCGCCGAGCGCGGCTATCGCCCCTATCTCCTCGGTGCGGAGCAGCACGTGCTGGCCGCCGTGGAGCGCCGCCTCGCCGCAGAGCACCCGCGGCTCATCGTCGCCGGCATGCGCAACGGCTACTTCAAGCCCGAGGACGAGCCCGACATCATCGCGGCGATCAATGACTCCGGCGCCGATTGCCTCTTTGTCGCCATGCCGACGCCGCGCAAGGAGCGCTTCCTCAAGCAGCATCGGGCCGAGCTCACCCCGAGCTTCGTGATGGGTGTCGGTGGCAGCTTCGACGTCTATGGCGGCAAGGTCGCCCGCGCGCCGCGCCTTGTCCAGGCACTCGGCATGGAGTGGCTGTTCCGCGTCCTCCAGGAACCTGGCCGGCTGTGGCGCCGCTACTACGAGACCAACACGGCCTATGTCGGGCTGCTGTGGCGCGAGTATCGCCGCCAGCACGGCTGGGGCGGCTTTCCGACCCTTCGCTAACGGCGACCGGGATCCTTTCGCGGATCCCGCGCTGGCCTCCTAGGCCATCCCCAGTCTTGCCCGCACCGTCTGCACCAGCGCACGCGTCTGCGCCGGATGGAGCAGCGTTTGCAGCCCGAGGAACACGAGCAGCCAGGCGGTGCCGCCGGCCGCGAGCTTGAAGAACGCCCAGGCATCGCCGAGCAAGGCACTCGCGAGCCACGCCGCGAGCCCCGACAGGGCTGCGATGCCGACCGATGCCGCAAGGTCGCGCCAGGGGATCGGAATGATCGTCAGGCGGCGGCTGACGATGATGCTCGCAACGAGGCTTGCGACCGTGCCGCCGAGCAGCGCGATCGCCGCACCGATCTCGGCGTACCGGGGGATCAGGAGGATCGAGAGGATCACGGTCGCCGCGGAGCCGGGCGCCATTGGCCAGATCAACAGCCACGGCCGCTTGTGGGCGTGAATGACGTTCTGGAAGATAAAGGAGTTGAAGTTCGTCGCGAGCACGCTGAAGGCGATCAGCGGGAACAGCAGTCCAGCGTATTGGTGGTAGCCGGCGGGCAGGAACAGCGCACTGATGTCGGGTCCGAGCGCCACCAGCGCCGCGACGATCGGGAAGCTCAGCCGACCCTGCAGCGCCATCTGCGCGGCGAGCAGGCGTCCCGCCGCGACCGGGCCATCTTCGTCGAATTTGGCCATCAGCTCGGGAAAGCCGCCCATGTTGATGGCATTGGCGACGGTGTCGATCGGCTGGCGGGCAAGCGCATAGGCTGCAGCGAACACCGCGACGGCGCCCGCATCATAGTAGATCTTGAGGATGACGCGCTCGGCGCTGTTGAGCCCGAAGCTCATGGCGGCGATCGCCATCAGCGGCAGACCCAGGGCGAGAAGCTGGCGCGTGGTGAACCGCGACGGGCCGGGAACGATGCTGGTGGCGGCGGTCACCGCAGAGACAAGCCCGACGATCAGGATACCCAGGCTCGAGGCCAGCGACATCGCGAGAAACGAATTGGGCACGATGAAGATCGAGCTGACGGGCAGCACGAACTGCAGCAGCGCGCGCAGCGATTCGAGCAGCGAATAGGTCGAGTGGCGCTGCTGCATCTGCAGCAGGGTGGTCGCGAGCCGGCTGATGGCGTTGACGCCGAGGTAAACGCATAGCGCGATCGAGAACTGGCCCCAGGCGTCGGGGGCGACGACGAAGGACGCAAGGATCGAAACGACGAAACTGATGGCGGTCGTTGCGAGCAGCACGCGCGCCGCGAGCAGCAGGCTGCCGGAGCTGATCGTGCCCTTGCCGCCGAGCCGCAGCAGCGCGATGCGCAGCCAGTTGGTGACCGCGGTGTCGGTCAGTTCGCCGACCGTCACGACCAGCGTCAGGATGCCGTATTCGGAGCGGTCGATGAGATGCGTCGCCACCACCAGCAGCAGCAGCGAAGAGAGCCGCGTCAAAAGCATTGCCGGAGCGTAGATGAGGGTGGAGCGCAGCAACTGCCGAATACCTGGCCGGCGTCAGAGAGCGAACGCCGCCCACTGCCTAGGCCGGTGCCCCGTCGGCGAACAGTGAAAGCGGGCGACAAGGTGAATTGCGGCAATTGGATCGACTTGTGCCGTAAACCCTGTCGGCAGGCTCCGCTTTCATGACCGTCCGCCCCGCGTTAGCGAACAGGCATGTTGCAGCGTGCCGCCCCTCCGACCAAAGCTCTTAACGTCCTCGTCGCCACGCCGGTCGCGGCGACGGGGCAGGGCGGTATCGATCGCGTCATGGCCGCGCTCAAGGGCCAGTTGGCACGCAGCGCGCGCTCGGGTCTGACCGTCCGCTTTGCAGCGACGCGCGGGCCGGGCCACGTCGCGTTTTCGCCGTTCTATCTCGCCGCGTTCCTGACCCGCATGGTGGTGCTCCGCGCCGCCGGCCGGCTGGATCTGGTCCACATCAATCTGTCGAGCGCCGGCAGCACCTACCGCAAGCTGCAGGTCGCGGCGCTCTGCCGCCTGCTCGGCGTGCCCTATGTGCTGCACCTGCACGGCGGCAGCTATCCGCAGTTCTGGAAAGACGATGGCAGCTGGCTCGGCCGCGCCATCCGCCAGCTCTTCGCGCGCGCCCAGCGCGTCGTCGTGCTAGGCGACACGTGGCGGCGCTTCGTCATCAGCCGGGCGCCGGAAACCGCCGACCGCATCGTCGTCATTCCCAACGCCGCCGCACGGCCGACGCTGCCGCATCGGGGCGGGGGCGACAAGGTGCACATCCTCTTTCTCGGTCGCATCAGCGACATGAAGGGCGTGCCGCAGCTGGGCGAGGCACTCCACCGCATGCGCGACCTGCCAACCTGGCGCGCAACGATCGCCGGCGACGGCGCGGTGCAGGCGGCCTGCGCCCGGGCGGCAGAACTCGGTCTGGCCGATCGCGTCGATTTTCCCGGCTGGGTCGATGGGGCCGAGGTCGCCCGGCTCGTGGCTTCGGCCGATATCCTCGTCCTGCCCTCGTTCATCGAGAACCTGCCGCTCTCGATCATCGAGGGCATGGCATCGGGCCTTGCGGTCGTTGCGACCCCGGTCGGGGCCGTGGAAGATATCATCTGCGACGGCGAGACCGGACTGCTGGTGCAACCCGGCGACGTCGACGGACTGGCGAGCGTGCTGCGGCGGCTGGTCGGCGATGCGGCGCTCCGCGCGCGGCTTGGAGCGGCAGCTTCGGCCTTCCATCGCGAGCGCCTCGACCTCGAACCTTTCGCGGAGTCGATCGCGGACCTCTGGACCGCCGCCGCGCATGAGGCCGGAGGGGTGCGGCCGTGACCTACGAAATCCAGCAGCGCCGCACACCCGTCACGTCGCTTGCCAGTCGGGCAAGCCAGTCGGAGCGGGCCGATATCCGCCTCGTCACCGAGCAGGCGGAGTGGGACGCGCTGGTCGCAGCGAGCCCAATGCCGCATCTGCCGCAGAGCTTTGCCTATGGCGAGGGCAAGGCCGCCTCGGGATGGCGGGTCGTGCGCGCCGTGTTTTCGCTCGGCGGGCGGCCCGTTGCCTTTGCCACGGTGCTCCAGCTTCGCCGCTTCGGTCTGACGCTCCTCAACCGGGTCAATCGCGGTCCGGTCTTTCTCGAGAGCCATCCCCCGCGGGAGCAGGCGGTCGCCGTCTACACGGCGCTGCGCCACCGCTTCGGTACGCTGCTTCGCGGCCCGTTGACCATCGCCCCGGCGCTCGAAATGAGCGCGGAGAGCGACGCCATCCTCAGCAGCGCCGGCTATCACGTTCGCCACCGGCGCTCCTGGCGGTCGGGCCGCATCGACCTTCTGCAGACCGAAGACCAGCTTTGGGCCGGCCTTGCCTCGACCTTCCGCAACCGCGTCCGCCGCGCCGAGAAGGCCGGTGCCGAACTCTGGATCGGCGATCACGCCGGCAGTTTTGAGTGGATGGTCGCCCGCCATCTCGAGAACATGCGCGAAAAGCACTTCAATGCCGTGGGTCCGGCGTTGCTTCGCGGCCTCAGGGCGGCCGATCCGAACAATGTTCTGGTATTTCAGCTGATCCACGAGGGTCGGCCGGTTTCCGGCATGTCGGTGGTCAGGTTCGGTGCGGTTGCCGAATACCACATCGGCTGGTTCGGGCCGGAAGGGCGCGCCCTCAATGCCGGTAACTTCCTGATGTGGAAGGTAATGACCGAAATGAAGCGTCGCGGTGTTGCAAGCTTCGATGTTGGCGGGCTCAAGCCCGGCGACGGTTATACGCGTTTCAAGCAGACCATGAACCCGGTCGAGTACGATCTGGCCGGGGAATGGTGGGCAATTTAAGAGCGGGGGATATCAATATGCATTTGCTCGATGTGGCCCGCGGCGCCTATGCGCGCAGTCCCCGACCGGTACGGGGCGCGCTCGGCCCGCTGCTTTCGCTGCTGCCGACGCGCGCCAAGTTCGGTGGCACCTATGACACCTGGCGTAAGCGCATCACGCGCGCCAAGCGGGATACCGCTTACGCCAACGCCGAACATGTCGCTGCGCTGCGCTCTCTGTTCGCCAAGGCGCATGCGGGCAGTCCGTTCTATCGCGATCTGATCGACTCGGCCTTCGGGCGCGGCTTCGATGCGACGATGCTCATGCCCGCCGACATCGCGATGATGCCGATCCTGCGCAAGGAGGATCTGCAGCGGGCCGGTGATCGCGCGCTTGCCGTGCCCCGGGCGTTCGTCGATCAGGGCGACACCAGCGGTTCTAACGGCGAGAAGCCGTTCTCGTTCTATCTCGACAAGGACCGCAGTGCGCGCGAGATGGCCTTCGTCTATGACAGCTGGGCGCGCTCCGGATACACCGAGGCCGATGCGCGAGCGACACTGCGCGGCGTCGGCATCGATAATGGCGGCAAGATTCTTTACAGCTGGGAGCCGGCGCTGCGCGAGCTGCGCCTGTCGGCGTTCCCGCTGAGCCGTGAGAACGTCTCCCTCTACCTCGATCTCATCGACAAGTATGAGGTGCGCTTCCTCTACGGCTACCCGTCCGCCATCGAGGTGATGTGCCGGCACATTCACGAGCTCGGCCGGAGTCCGAAGCTGCCGTTCAAGGGCGTCCTGCCGATCTCCGAGCCGCTCTACCCGCATCAGCGGCGGGCTATCGCCTGTGCGCTTGGCGGGGTGGACATCGCGCATTTCTATGGGCTGAGCGAAAAGGTGCTGTTTGCCGACGAACTCAGCGACGCGCCCGGTCACTACGTGTTCAATCCGCTCTATGGCCTCGCCGAGCTGGTCGACGATTGCGGCCAGCCGATCACCGAGCCGGGGCGCGAAGGCCGCGTCATTGGAACCGGGTTCCTGTCGACGGGCATGCCGTTCATTCGCTACGACACCGAGGATCGTGCCCGGCTCATCGAGCTGCCCAGCGAAAGCAACGGCCAGCAGCTCAAGGTCGCTGAACTGACGCCGCGCCGGAAGCCGGGCTTTCTTATCACCCGCGACGGTGACCGGTTGGTGACCGTCGACTTCACGCCCGAGAGCCCCCGCTTTTTTGAGGGCATCGACGAGTATCAGTTCTACCAGGATGAGCCGGGGCACTGCACCATCCGGTATATCCCCTCGCCGAACGGCACTCCCGCCCACGCCGAGCACATCGCGCGCGATCTGCAGGCACGCGCGCAGGACCGGATCATCTTTGCGGTCGAGCGGGTGCAGTCGTTGGGCGTCGGCCGCGCCGGCAAGCGCGCCTTCATCGACCAGCGGCTCGATATCTCGCGCTACTGAGTAAGCCCGATCGCCTTGAGCAGTTCGGGGTCGGGATCAGCGGGTCCCTTGGGCACAATCACCGTCATGCCGTAGGGGTTGGAGTATTCCCAGATCGACCACGGGATGCCGTGTTTCTCCGCCTCGGTGCGGACATCGGTGAGATAGCGGAGCCGATCGGCGTCAGCTGCCCCGGTGCGCCCATCGTCGGACATCAGGATGACGCCGAACTCGCCTATGAAGAGCCTCTGCGGCGGGATGCCGTTGGCCTTGGCCCAGTCGACCGCCGCGGTGAACTCGCCGTCGAGGGCGGCTTCGTCGAAATTGTCGTTGAAATAGGCGTCGATCAGCGGCTTCACGACCTCGAGGTTGGTCGCTTGAGCGGCAGGGTCGACGCCGGCCAGGTCCATGCGGGCCTTGAGGGCGTCGACGACGCCTTCCGGCGTGCCGGCGCTGGGCGGCCAGGGCAAGCCCGAGCCGAACATCTTGGGATCGTCGAGCCGCTGATGGGTGAACTTGTGCGGATCGTACATGTGGAAACTATAGAGGATGTCCGGATCGTCGAATGTCCTGGCGTCGAGGTCGACGAGGCCGATGACGTCGCCGCCGCAGGCGCCGGTCGCAACGATCGTCATCTCGTGGCTGACGGCCCGGATGGCATTGACGGTCGCGGCCATCACCTTCTGCCAATCGCCGTGGTCGTTGGTGGTGCAGGGGTAGTAGGAGGGCTCGTTGAACGGCTCGATCGCGACCTTGTCGGCGCCGATCGTTAGCAGCATGCGCGCCACGTCCGCAGCCATCTGCTGGTAGTGCGCGATCTCGGGGCTCGACGAGCCGGCGTTGACGACGTCCATGCTGTAGGCGGCGACCTGCGACACGGCCTGGAGGTTGAAGACCACCTTGAGGCCGGCGGCCGTGATCATCTTCACGTCGTCGTGGAGCCGGTCGAGCGCCTGCTGCCGTCGCGCGCCGTCGCTGGCGAGCAGGGGCCCCGGATCGACGCTGAGGCGCACGAAATCGAAGCCAAGTTTGCGGATACGCGCGAACTGATCGCCTGGCGCCCAGTCGGTGGCCGGCCGGTCGACCGCGAGCCATTGCGCGATGCTGCGATAGGGCGGCCAGATATAGCTTCCGTCCGCCGCGAGCGGTGCCCAGTTGAGCCATTCATGCACCGCCACTCCGCGATGCAGGACCAGCGGATCGGCGGTCGCGGCGTCGCAGAGGGCGAGGGCGAAAGCGGCAGAAATCAGCGGAAAGCGCATCGGTCGGCTCCAGTCGCCTCCGATGTTAACAGCACCGCACGAATGTGCGCGTCGCCGGCCAGCCATTTTCGCCCACATGGTGTATCAGCCCTGTCATGGATATCGGCTGGTACATCAATCGGCTGCGCCGCATGGGGCCGGCGGAGATCGCGCACCGCCTGCTCGAGCGGGCGCGGCAATCGGCGTCGCGTCGCCGGCACGAAGGCTGGAGTCGGTACGCGTCTGCGGCACCCTTGCGCGACGTGTTCCCCCATTGGCGCGAGCGCGTGCGCGCGGCGGGCCCGGAACAGCGCAGGGCAATCGTTGCCGCGGCGCGGCGCAGCCTGGCGGGTCGGTTCGAAGCCCTTGGCAGGTCCTGGCCTGAGCGCTCGCCGAACGAGTTGTTCCCGGCCGGATTCTGGAGTCTCGATCCAGTCACTGGCGGGCATTGGCCGGCCAACGCCTACTGCTTCGACATCGATTTCCGCGCGGGTGGCGGGCGTGGCGACGTCAAGTATGTCTGGGAGGTCAACCGTCTCCAGACACTGCCGGTGCTTGCCGCCTTTGCCCTGCTCGAGGACGACACCGCGGCGGTTAGGGCCATCGATATAGCAATTGCCAGCTGGCACGAGGCCAACCCGCCGTTCCGCGGCGTCGGCTGGGCCTCCGGCATTGAGGTCGCGTTGCGCGCCATCAGCCTGCTGACCACCCTTTCGTTGATCGGCGATCGGCTGGCCGTGGACACGCACCGGCGCGTCGCGGAAACTATCCGCGCCAGCGCCTTCTGGCTGCCGCGCTTTCCCTCGCTTCATTCGTCCGCCAACAACCATCGCGTCGCCGAGCTCGCCGGTGAGTTCGTCGTCGCTCTTGCGTCGGGCGGCGATCCGCGGCCCGCGCAGCGCGGCCTCGGGGTTGAGATCGAACGCCAGATCCTTGTCGACGGCGCGCCGGTGGAGCAGACGCCGACCTATGGCGCGTTCACTGCCGAGCTCGCGCTGGTGGCAGAAGACGCCGCCCGTCAGGCTGGCCTATCGCTCCCGCCGGTGGTCGGCGAGCGGCTCGCAGCGTTCGTCGATTTCGTCTTCGCGATCGGGCCAACTTGGTTCGGCGACAACGATGAAGGCCGGGTCCTCAGTCTCGGAAACGACGACGACTACCCACAGTCGGTCGCCGCGGCGATTGCCGGCGCGCGCTCACGGGCGATCGGGGCACCCGACTTCCTTGCGTTGCTGATGGGACGGCAGGTCGCGCCGGTGGAACCATCCGTCGGCCTGCGGACCTTCGCGGCCGGGGGCCTGTCGATCTGGCGTGGCGAGCTCGCAGGACGAGCGGCCGAGCTCGCTTTCGATCATGGGCCGCTCGGCTATCTGTCCATCGCCGCGCACGGGCACGCCGATGCGCTTGCCCTCAGCCTCGCGCTCGACGGGCGCCCCGTGCTGGTCGATCCCGGCACTTATCTCTACGGCTCGGGCGGCGTCTGGCGCAGCTGGTTCCGGTCGACGCCGGCCCACAACACCCTGAACCTCGACGGCGTGAGCCAGAGCCGCATGGCGGGTCCGTTCAACTGGTCGCAGAAAGCCGTGGCGCGGCTGACCGACAGCACGTCCGGCGCGGACTGGTCGCTGACGGCGAAGCATGATGGCTACCAGCGGGACTTTGGCGTAGTCCACGAACGGCGCGTCGAGAAGGCGGGCGACAGCATCCTCGTCACGGACCGTCTGCTCGGCCGCGCGCAACGTGCCGAGATCGTCTGGCAATTGGCGCCCGGCCTTGTCGCCGAACGTATCGGCGAGGAGATCGTCGTCAGCGAAGATGGACAGCCGCTCCTCGCGCTTGGCCTGCCCGCGGGTGAGATCGCGATCAGCGCCGGAGCCGAGGACGCACCCGGCAGCGGCTGGGTCTCGCCGCGCTTCGGCATCAAGCTGCCCGCCATGCGCGTCGCCTGGCATGGTGAGGTGAACGAGGTCGGCGTCACCACGCGCCTTCGAGTGATCGCTGCCGCCCGCCGATAACCGCTACATCGCCAGATAGCCGCCATCGACGGGCAGTACCGCTCCGGTGATGTATTGCGCCAGCGGCGAACAAAGGAACAGGGCTGCCGGCGCCACGTCCGCCGGCGTGCCCCAGCGCCCGAGCGGCATGCGGGCGAGCAGTTCGGCGTTGCGCGCGGGATTGGCGCGGGGCACTTCGGTCATTGCCGTTTCGATCCAGCCCGGCGCCAGGGCGTTGACGCGGATGTTCTCGCCGGCGAAGGCGATGGCGAGGGATTTGACGAGGCCGACCACGCCCGCCTTCGATGCGGCATAGGCCGGCGCGTGCGGCGCGCCGAAGAACGAGAACATCGAGCCGATGCCGAGCATCGCGCCGCCGGCAAGCTTGGGTCGGAAGGCGAACGCCGTTCGCATCAGGCCGTTGAGGTTGATGTCGAGCGCCGTCTCAAAGCCCTCCATCGTCCACTCCGCGGCGCGCAGGTTGACGCCCGCGGTGTCGACCAGCGCCGCCACCGTGCCAAATCCCTCGGCGTAGGTCGCCACCGCGGCCGCGTCACGAATCTCGAGCGGCGAGAACGCAATGCCGTCGCCGCTGGCGGCGGCCACCTCGGCGGGGGTCGCGCCTGTGGCATGAACGATCGCACCGGCGTCGCGGAACGCCGACGCGATGGCGTGGCCGATCCCCGAGGTGCCGCCGATCACCACCGCCGTCCTACCCGCGAAAAATCCCGATGCCCAGTGTGTCATCAGCGCACGAACTGGTCGACGTAATCGGCGCCAAGGCCAGAGGCGGTGTAATGGGCGCGGCACATGTCGATCTTGGTGAACACGTCCTCGAAGCCGATCTGTTTGTTGGTCTCGTCGAGATAGATCATGCAGCCCGAGATGTTGAAGAAGGTGATCATCTCGGGGGTGTCGGCCGGCACGGTCAGCGTATGGATCTCGCCCGGCGGCTCGAACACATAGGAGCCAGTCTCGGCAACCCAGTCGTGCTCGAGATAATGCCAGCGGCCCTTGATGACATAGCCATGCACCGGCGCGGGATGGAGATGCCGGCTGAGGATGCCGGCGCGACGCACCCGCAGCAGATTGCACCATTGGCCCTGCACTGTGTTGAGCAGAAGCGGCCGGAACCAGACGCCCTCGGCCTGCGGCACCCAGACGCGTTCATCGTCGGGGAGCGCCATGATCTGCGCTTCCCTGGCGGCGAGAGGATGCGCCGAGCCATTCAGCGTTGCGTACATCTGGCCGTCTCCATGACCGTAGCGGGCCGGTGATCCTAGTCGGTGCGATTTGCGGCCTGCAAGGGCCGCGGACCGACGACGAAAGCGCCCGCTCAGGCGGCGGTGCCGGCGCTCCAGACACGTTCGCCGCCGAGATAAGTCGCAACGGCCTCGAGGCCCGGGGTCAGCAGCGCGAAATCGGCGCGCGCGCCCTTGACCAACCGCCCGCGCTCGGCGCCGGCCGACAAGACCTCCGCCGGATAGAGCGACGCCATGCGCAGCGCCTCTTCGAGCGGCGTGCCCACCTGGGTGGTGAGGACGCGGATCGCGTCAGGCAGCGTCAGGTCGGCGCCGGCGAGCGTGCCATCCGCCAGACGCAGGGCGCCGTCCTTGCGATAGACCGTGCGGCCGGTGAGCTCGAACTGCTGGATCGATGTTCCAGTCGGCGACATGGCGTCGGTCACGAGAAACACGTGGCCCGGGCCGTGCTTGGCGCGGAGCGCCGTGCCGATCGAGGCCGGATGCACGTGGATGCCGTCGGCGATCAGCCCGGCCGAGAGTTGGCCCAGTTCGAGCGCTGCGCCCACCACTCCCGGCTCGCGATTGCCCAGCTGGCTCTGCGCGTTGAACAGATGCGTCACCACCGTCGCGCCCGCTTCGGCGGCGGCCTTGACCGCGGCATAGCTCGCGTCGGAATGGCCGATGCTGACGACGATCCCGGCGGCGACGAGCTTTGCGATCTGCGCCGGCGTGACGTTTTCGACCGCGACGGTCGTCAGCAGATGCGGCAGTCGCGGTCGTGCCGCGATCAACATCGTAAGATCTGCGTCGTCCATCGGCCGGATCAGCGCCGGGTCGTGGGCGCCCTTGCGCGCGATGCTCAGATGCGGTCCCTCGAGGTGCAGGCCGAGGAACCCGGGCACGCCGTGCTTCGCCGCCGCCGCGCCGGCTTCGATCACCGCCTGCGTCTTCTCGCGGGTGTCAGTGATGAAGGTCGGGAGGCACCCGGTCGTGCCGAAGCGCAGCGCAGTGGCGCAGATGGTCGCGACGGTGGCTTCATCGGGCGTGAGGTTGAGCAGGGCGCCGCCGCCACCATTGACCTGCAGGTCGATCAGCCCGGGCACGATCATGCCGCCAGCGAGCGCCACCCGGGTGACGCTCAGCGGCGAGTCGGCGGCCGCGATCCCCTCGATCCGGCCATCGGCGACGATCAGCATCGAGCGGTCCCACCACAGCTCGCCGTCGAAGATGCGCGCGCCGGTATAAGCGAGGCGGTCGGTCATATCGTTTCTGTGACCTTGCTCAGGTGCGGAGGATGGTCGGGGTCGAGCCCGCGCGAGCGCGACAGGGCTTCGACAAAGCCGTAAAAGGTCACGATCAGCGGCAGTGCGTCGGTGATCGGATGGCCGGTGGGGGCCGCCGCCAGCGTCTCGGCTCGGGTCGCACGCGCCGTGGTTGCAAAGACCCGCGCGCCTTGCGCCGCGAGCTGGTCCGCGACCTCGGCGACGCCCTGTTCGGCGGCGTCGCGCGCCGCGAACGCGAGCAGCGGGAAGCCGGCCTCGATGATCCGCGCCGGGCCGTGCAGCACCTCGGCGGCGCTATAGGCTTCGGCGTGGATGCCGCAGGTCTCCTTGAACTTGAGCGCAGCCTCCTGGGCCAGCGCGAAGCCCGGTCCGCGACCGAGCACGAACAGCGAGCGCTGCGGCGTCAGCGCGCCCGCGATCGCCGACCAGTCGAGGGTGACCGCGCGCGTTAGCGCTTCGGGTAGTCGAGCGAGCGCCGCGAGGAGGCTGGCATCGTCGCGCCAGTGTCCCAATATGCCGAGGCCGGCGATCACCGAGCTCACGAAGCTCTTGGTCGCGGCGACCGAGCGCTCAGGCCCGGCGCGCAGGTCGAGCGCCAGGTCGGCGGCCTCCGCGAGCGGCGAGCCGGGGGTATTGGTCAGCGCCAGCGTCAGCGCGCCGCTTTGCCTTGCGGCCTTGGTCATGGCGACGATGTCGGGGCTCTTGCCGGACTGCGAAATGGCGATCGCGGCGGCACTCGAGAGCCGCAATTCGCGGCCGTAGATCGACATGATCGAAGGGCCGACCGAGGCGACGGGCACGCCGGCGACGAGCTCGATCGCGTATTTGAGGTAGGCCGCGGCATGGTCCGACGAGCCGCGCGCGACGGTGACGATCATCGCCGGATCGCGGCGGCGCAGCGCCGCGCCCGCGACGGCGAACTCGGTGCGCGAGGCGGCGAGCAGCCGCTCGGCGACGGCCGGGATTTCCTCGATCTCGAGCCGCATCTGCGTTTTGGCGTCGGCCATCAACGGCTCCCCCCGAGTCGGAGCTCGGCGACGAAATCATACGCGTCGCCGCGGTAGATCGAGCGGGTAAATTCGACGACGCGGCCCGAGGCGAGATACGAGGTGCGCTCGATGCTGAGGCCGGGCGCGCCTGGCGTGATGCCGAAGAGCTCGGCGTCGTCGTCGCTGATGCTGACGGCGCGGATGCGCTGGATGGCACGCACCGGCCGCTGGCCCGAGCGATCGAGGTGCGCGTAGAGCGATGTTCCAACGGCCTGCGGGTCGGGCAGCACCGAGGCGGCAAGTGTCGCGCGCTCGATGGCAAGGGGGGTGTCGCCAGCGCTGCGCAAACGCGAGATGCGGGCGACGTTCTCGCCGGCGGGCAGGCCTAGAATGACGATCTCTTCAGGCGATGGCGCGTAAATGCCGCGGTCGAGCCACGTGGATTGCACCGCAAGGCCGCGGCGCGCCATGTCCTCGGTGAACGAGGTAAGGTGGCTCAGCGACTGCTCGACGCGATGCGGCTGCAGCGACACGAAGGTGCCCGATCCGTGCCGTTGCACGAGCACCCCGTCGCGAACGAGGTGCTGCACCGCCTTGCGCACCGTGACGCGGGACATCTCGACCCGCGCGGCAAGGTCGCGCTCGGAGGGCAGGGCGTCGCCCGGCCGGATGGCGCCGCGATGCACGGCGTTTTCGATCCAGCTCTTGAGGCGGAGGTAGAGCGGGCCTTCCTGCGACCCCACGATCGCATCGGCGCTGAACAAGGTGTCGAACCCGTCCGCCATGCTGCCCCGCTCCCTTGCCCGGATCATTCGCCTCCGGATTTTGCGGATTTATAATACCAGTTCGATGCCAATGACCACGGGAATCTTCCGCAGGTGGTGACGCACGATAAGTGACTGTGAAATCAGGCGAATATCAACTTTGACAGGGTCGAACTGCTCAATTTTCAGCCCGCCGCTGGACAAGTGGTATTTTTTTGGCATTAATGACCGACGGGAGACGTTAATGACGCATTTAGGGCCGCGATCCGCAGGAACGGGTTGGTTGCGTGACGTTGCGGGCAGGGGCTTCGGCCGCTGTCGGAGCCGTCGGGCATGACCTCCGCCGCCGCCCTCCGCATTGAAGGCGTCGAGGCCGTCGCGGGCGCCACACAGATTCACACAACATTTCCGGGCGCCGGCGCCGCATTGGCCGCCGCGGCGCTCCAGCAATCGGATCGCGAGGTCGAACCCGCGATCCTGATCGCGGCCGGGGCAAAGAGCCTGGCCGACGCCGCCGACCGACGCGGCGCCACCAAAAGCAATGCGCGGGCAACGCTCAGCAGGATGAGCGCCAGACGCATCGACCAATACGTCGCCGGCCATGCAACCGGTGATGCAACAGGAGAGGATTCCAATGATGAAGCATAAGGGACTCTTGCTGGCGGCTGCGGCCTCCATGCTCGCGCTGAGCGCGGGCGCGGCGTTCGCCGCCGATCCGGTGACGATCACCATCGAGAGCTGGCGCACCGACGATGCGTCGGTGTGGAACGACACAATCATCCCGATGTTCGAGAAAGCCCATCCGGACATCAAGGTGGTCTACGCACCGACCAACGCGCCCGACTACAACGCGGCGCTCAACGCCAAGCTCGCGGGCGGCACCGCCGGTGATATCATCATCTGCCGGCCGTTCGACCAGTCGCTGGGCATGTATAAGGCTGGGCAGCTGCTCGACCTGACCAAGCTGCCGGGCATGGAGAATTTTGCCGACAGCACGAAGGTCGCCTGGCAGACCGATGACGGCAAGGTCACCTTCTGCCTTCCGATGGCTTCGGTGATCCACGGCTTCATCTACAACAAGGACGCCTTCGCCGACGCCGGCATCACCGACGTTCCGGCAACCGTCGACGATTTCTTCGCCGACCTCGATAAGATCAAGGCCAAGGGCAACTACACCCCGGTCGACATCGGCACCCACGACCAGTGGGAAGCCGCGACCATGGCCTATGAGAACATCGGGCCCAACTACTGGAAGGGCGAAGACGGCCGCAAGGCGCTCATTGCCGGCAAAGAAAAGCTGACCGACGCCGACTGGGTCGCGCCGTTCCAGCAGATGGCCAAGTGGATCCCCTATATGGGTGACGGCTACCAGGCCCAGGCCTATTCGGACAGCCAGAACCTGTTCTCGCTCGGCAAGGCCGCGATCTATCCCGCCGGCTCGTGGGATATCCCGACCTTCGAGAAGGCCAATCCGGATCTCAAGTTCGCGGCCTTCCCACCGCCGGTGCCGAAGGCCGGTGACAAGTGCTACATCTCCGACCAGCTTGACCACGCCGTGGGCATCAATGCGGCGAGCAAGAACCTCGACGCCGCCAAGACGTTCGTGACCTGGATGGCGGGCGACGACTTCGCCGCCGCCTATGCCAACGCGCTGCCGGGCTTCTTCGCCCTCACCAGCCACCCGATCAAGGTGACCGATCCCGTGGCGGCCCAGTTCCTCAGCTGGCGCCAGAACTGCGCGTCGACGATCCGTGCGACGTATCAGATCCTGAGCCGCGGCACGCCGAATCTCGAGAACGATCTGTGGGCCGAATCGGCCAACGTTCTCAACGGCACCGATACGCCGGAAGCTGCGGCCAAGAAGCTGCAGGACGGGCTCGACAGCTGGTACAAGCCGGGCCAGTCGTAAGGGCTGACTTGCATACATGGCCGGGCCGCGCTTTGCTGCGGCCCGGCCTTTTCGCTACCCCAGGGGGCATGGCTTGACCGACGTTCCAGCGCCACCACCGCGCAAGCCAGTCCGCTGGCACATCGCGGTGTTCCTGGCTCCCGCCGCGATCGTCTACACCATCCTGATGATCGTGCCGCTGATCTCGACGCTGCAGGCGTCGACGATGACGGGAGACGCCGAGCATCGCGCCTTCATCGGGCTCGGCAACTTTGTGACGCTGCTGACCGATCCGCGCTGGTCGGCGTCGTTCTGGAACGCCTTCCGGAACAACGTCTATTTCTTCGTCATCAACATGCTGGTGCAGAATCCGATCGGCATTCTGCTCGCGGCGCTGCTCAGCAACCCAACGCTCCGGCTGCGCGGCTTTTATCGAACCGTGATCTTCATTCCGACGATCCTGAGCTTCGTCATCGTCGCGTTCGTCTGGAAGCTGCTGCTCTCCCCGCTGTGGGGCGTCGCGCCGATGATCATGAAGTTCTTCCACATCGGCCAGCTGTTCCAGCCGGTGCTGGGCAAGGAGCAGTTCGCGCTGACGACGCTGAGCCTGATCTCGGTCTGGCAGTATGTCGGCGTGCCGATGATGCTCTGCTATGCGGCGCTGCTCTCGATTCCAGACGAGGTGCTCGAAGCAGCCGAGTGCGACGGCATCACCGGCTGGAGCCAGTTCTGGAAGATCCAGCTGCCGCTGATCCTGCCCACAATCGGGATCATTTCGATCCTCACCTTCGTCGGCAATTTCAACGCCTTCGACCTGATCTATTCGGCGCAGGGCGCGCTGGGCGGGCCGAATTATTCGACCGATCTGCTCGGCACCTTCCTGTTCCGCACGTTCTTCGGCAGCACGCTGCAGCTGGGCGATCCCAATATGGGCTCGACGGTTGCGACGATGATGTTCCTCATCATCCTCGCCGGCGTTTGCCTCTATCTCTTCGGCATTCAGACGCGGCTGCGCCGCTACCAATTCTAGGGCGCGGGAATGGCCAAAGCCCGCAGCTCGGTTTTCCGCAGCGTCGCCTCGCACGCGATCCTTCTGGCGTACACCTTCATCGCGCTCGCCCCGGTTATCGTGATCGTCCTCAACTCGTTCAAAAAGAAGCTCGCGATCTTTTCGCAGCCGCTGCTGCCGCCTCTGCCGAGCAACTACGATCCGGTTGGCTACGTCACCGTGTTCTCGCGGGGCAATTTCCCGCTCTACTTCTTCAACTCGATCTTCGTGACCGTCGGCACGGTGTTCTTCGTGCTGCTGTTCGGCGCGATGGCGGCCTTCGCGCTCAGCGAATACCGTTATCGGCTCAACACCGTGGTCGGGCTTTACCTCGCCATCGGGATCATGATTCCGATCCGGCTCGGCACCAATGCCATCCTTCAGATCCTCGTCGCGTCGGGCCTCATCTCCGCGCTGCCCTGGGGGCCGCTGGTGGCGCTGATCCTCGTCTACACCGCGGCCGGCCTGCCGCTGTCGATCTTCATCCTCAGCGAATTCATGCGGCAGGTTAGCAACGACCTCAAGAATGCTGCCCGCATCGACGGCATGAACGAGTACAAGATCTTCTTCCGCATCGTCTTCCCGCTGATCCGGCCGGCGCTGGCGACGGTTGCGGTCTTCACTCTGATCCCGGTGTGGAACGATCTGTGGTTCCCGCTAATCCTTGCGCCGTCGGAATCGACCAAGACTGTCACGCTCGGGGCGCAGATATTCGTCGGCCAGTATCTGATCGACTGGAACGCGGTTCTTGCCTCCCTCAGCCTCGCCATCCTGCCGGTGCTGGTCCTCTACATCATCTTCTCGCGGCAGCTGATCCGCGGTCTCACCGCGGGAGCCGTCAAATGACCCTCAGCGTCCTCGTCGCCGGCCTCGGAAATATGGGGCGCAGCCACGCGCTCGCCTATCATCGCCATCCGGGCTTCGAAATTGTCGGCATGGTCAACCGGTCGAGGCCGCGGCTCGCCCACGAACTCAACGGTTATGCAATCGAACCAGACTTCGCGTCCGCACTTCGCCGGCTCAAGCCCGACGTCGTTTCGATCAACACATATTCCGACAGCCACGCTGATTTCGCGGTGATGGCGATGGAGCAGGGCGCCCATGTCTTTGTCGAAAAGCCGCTGGCGACGAGCGTGAAGGACGCCGAGCGCGTCGTCGCCGCGGCGCGCGCCAACAACCGCAAGCTGATCGTCGGCTACATCCTCCGCCACCATCCGAGCTGGGTGCGGCTCATCGCTGAGGCGCGCAAACTCGGCGGGCCTTACGTCTTCCGCATGAACCTCAACCAGCAGTCGAGCGGGGCGAACTGGCAGACCCATAAGATGCTGATGGAGACGACGCCGCCGATCGTCGATTGCGGCGTCCACTATGTCGACGTGATGTGCCAGATCACCGACGCGAAGGCCGTCGAGGTGCGAGGGATGGGGCTCCGCCTCAGCGACGAGGTCGCGCCGGACATGTACAATTACGGCGCCTTCCAGGTGCTGTTCGCCGATGGCTCGCTCGCCTGGTACGAGGCGGCCTGGGGGCCGATGATCTCGGACCAGGCGTTCTTCGTCAAAGACATCATGACGCCCAACGGGTCGGTGTCGATCGTGGTCAATCCGGGCGCCGCCTCGCAGGACCATGAGACGCACACGCGCACCGACAGCATCAAGGTGCATCGCGCCGCGCTGACACCCGATGGCAGCGGCTTCGCGCAGCCCGACGAGATCATCTCGATGACCGGCGAGCCCGGCCATGACGCGCTCTGCGCCCGCGAGCAGGACTTCGTCTATCGCGCCATCACCGAAGACATCGACCTCAACCGCCACATGGACGACGCGGTGGCGTCACTGCGGATCTGCCTTGCCGCGGACGAGAGCGTGCGCACCGGCAAGCCGGTCAAACTGTGAAGGACAGCCGATGGGGTCGCTGACTCTCAACAAGATCGAAAAGAGCTTCGGGGCCACCAAGGTGCTGCACGGCATCGACCTCGAGGTGAAGGACGGCGAGTTCGTGATCTTCGTCGGCCCCTCGGGCTGCGGCAAGTCCACGCTGCTGCGGATCATCGGCGGCCTCGAGGATTCAAGCGGCGGCGAGGTGATCATCGATGGCGTGCGCGTCGATGCCGTGCCGCCCGCCAAGCGCGGCATTGCGATGGTGTTCCAGACCTACGCGCTCTATCCGCACATGACCGTATTCGACAATATGGCGGCGGGCCTCCGGCAGATGGGCACGCCCAGGGAGCAGGTTGACGCGCGGGTCGCCGAGGCGACCCGCATGCTGCATCTCGAGGACTACCTCAAGCGCCGGCCGGCAGAGCTCAGTGGCGGCCAGCGCCAGCGCGTCGCGATCGGCCGCGCCGTGGTGCGTGAGCCAAAACTCTTTTTGTTCGACGAACCGCTGAGCAATCTCGACGCAGCGTTGCGCGTTAACACCAGGCTCGAAATCGCGCGGCTCCATCGTCAGCTCAACGCCACCATGATCTATGTCACGCACGACCAGGTCGAGGCGATGACGCTGGCCGACCGCATCGTGGTGATGAATGCCGGCCACATCGAGCAGATCGGCACGCCGATGGAACTCTACAACAGCCCGGCCAATCTGTTCGTCGCCGGATTCATCGGCTCGCCACAGATGAACTTCCTCGATGCAGCGGCGATGGGGGTGACTGGCGCCAAGACCATCGGCATCCGCCCCGAGCACCTGACGGTCAGCCCCGATTCCGGCAGCTGGAAGGGCACGCTGGTCCACGCCGAGCACCTGGGCGCCGACACCAACCTCTATCTCGACACCGCCTCGGGCACCATCACGGTGCGGGCCTTCGGCGAGGTGCGCTACCCCTACGACTCGGTGCTCTACGCCTCGGCCGACCCCAGGCATATCTATCGTTTCGACGAGGCCGGCAAGGTGATCGCCTGATCGTCAGGCGGCCCGCTGCAGCACGAGATAGAGCCGCGTCGGCCGCGGTCCGTCTGCCGCTCCGGGTACTTCCGTGCCGGTGTCGTGCCGCTCCCTGACCACGAGCCCCGCCGCGTCGAGCTGCTGCAGCGCCGCGGTACCACGCCCGGCGGTACTGCGCGGATGCTCGAGATGACGCCGCAGGGCCTCGGTGATCGCCGTACCGTCGCCGGGCAGCGCCATGCCTCGCGCGTCGAGCCCCGCAAGCACTGTCGCAACGCTCATAGGCGACCGCCGGCTTCCCTCGGGCGGCCGGTTGGTCAGGGCCAGCACGAAGTTTCCCTCCGGCGCGAGCATTCCGGCGATCCGCCGCAGGACATCGCGCTGCTTGTCCTCGGGGACGAAGCTCATCAGCACATGGCCGATGATCAGATCAAAGGGACCCAATTGGGCAGTGGCCAGATCGCCGGTGACCGTCGTGATCGACACCCCGCGATCAGCCCCGAACCGCTCGCAGAGCACCAGCGGCGTGCGGCACTGGTCGATCACGGTGATGCGGGGCGCGCGCTCCCCGATGGCGCTCAGCACGAAGTCGAGAATGCCGGTGTCCGCTGCCCCGGCGATCAATACCCGTGCCTCAGGCTTTGACAGTCGTTGCAGCAGCGGCGCGAACATTTCGCGGTCGCGCTCCGGACCCTGCTGGTGTCCGCCGGCTTTGAGGAAGGCCCGCGTCATGTGGTAGTCACGGCAGTCCCCGCAATAGATCTGCGCCAGTTCGAACGCCTGCCGGGCTTCGTCTTCGATCGACCAGGTCACGACGCAATCGTCTCCGGTTTTGGTTGCGGTAGAACGAGGTTCACAAGCGGCAGGATCAGTGCGATCGGGCCGACCGCCGCACACAGCACCAGCGCGGTGGCCAGCAGGACACCGAGCCGCAGATCGAGCCGCAGCCCGTGTCGGTGCTCGCTCGGCCCGGCGCGGAGGGTGGCGACCAGCGCGACGCCGGCTGCCACAAGTCCCGCGACGCTCGCAACCAGCGGCATGATGCCGGCTCCGCCTCCGTAGCCGCGTGAGATGACGATCGCGGCAATGAACAGGATGGCAAGGCCGCACAGCGGACCGATGGCGATGCGCCCCGGGCGCGTCGCGCCGTCGCCGAGCGGCCCTGGCCCATTCGCCTGCTGGCGGCGGCGAAGCAAAATGTATCCGATGACCACGACGACAATCCCGACGATGATCAGCACCCCCGGCCGCTCGAACGCGCGCCAACCGAAGATCACGGCGGTGCGGCGGAGCGCGGATTCGAGAATGGGCCCGACGATGAAGCCGATGAGGAACGGCGGTCGCGCGATCCTCGCGATCTGCAGCGCGACTCCGATCGCGCCAAAGACCAGAGTCTGGAGCGCCGTTCCGGCGAGCGGCAGGGCGAAATAGGCGGCGGTGCTGGCGGCGCAGAGCGAGACGGCGGTGACGATGCGCCGGTCGAGCGAAGCAAGGCTCACCATCAGCGGCGCGGCCAGGACGCAGATCACCAGCGTCAGGATGTCGGCGAGCATCATGGTGAAGCCGACCGTGCCCGGCAGTTGCGGCGTCGCGGTGAACATCGTCGGCCCGACCCGGATGCCGATCACGGCGAAGGCGCCGAGCATGATCGCCATGCCCGAGCTGCCCGGCACGCCCAGCAGCAGCGTCGGCAGATAGGCCCCGCCTTCCTTGGCGCCGTTCGCCGTCTCCGGGGCGATAATGCCTTCGATCGCGCCCTGGCCGAAGGGCACTTCCGGGCGCGTGCTGCGCATGGCGTGGCCGTAGGCGAGCCACACCGCCACATTGGTGCCGAGGCCGGGCAAGAATCCGATGACGAAGCCCAGGACACCGGAGCGAAGAGCGAGCCAGCTATGCCGCAACGGCTCGAGCAAGCCGACGGCAGTGGCGCGGATCGAGGCGGTCGCGACCACCCCGCGTGGGCCGCGTGCATAGCGCCGCAGCAGTTCCGGCACAGCGATCAGGCCGGCGACGACGGCCGGCGTCGAGAGTCCGTCAGCGATGTCGGGGGCGCCGAAGGTGAAGCGCTCGATGCCGGTCATGCTGTCGAAGCCGATCGTCGATACCAGCGCGCCGGCCGCGCCGACGACGATACCGATGGCCAGCCCACTCGAGGAGACCGCGGCGATGGCGAAGATACCGACTGCGGCGAAGGCGGCGATCTCGGGCGTCCCGATCGCAAGGATAAACCGGCCGCCGAACGGGGCGATGAGCAGCAGCACCGCGGCGCTCGCAACGCCCCCCAGCGTGCTCGAGGCAAGGATCGCGCCGACGACGCGGCCGCCCTGTCCGCGAGCCGCGAGCGGATAGCCGTCGACCGCCGTTGCTGCTTCCGATGCAGAGGTGGGCGCGCCGAGCAGTGCCGCCGGCACCGTGCCGGAGATCTGCGCGCTGGCGTGGAGTGAGATCAGCAGCACCGCGGCGGCGAGGGGCTGCATGCCGAGCACGAAGGGCAGCGCCATCAGCAGCGCGGAGCGACCGCTCACTCCCGGCGCGAGCCCGGCGGCGATTCCCGCGATGGTCCCGGCCACGAGCGCCAGCAGCATCGAGGGGGTCGTGATCAGTGCGAACAAGCCCGAAAGGGTCGCGGTCATCGGATTGGAACGGTCGTCTTCTGTGGCGGTCGTGGGGCTAGCTGCATGTGCCGCCCGTTCCGAGCGCCACGCCGCAGGCGAGGGCCCTGGCCAGAACCGGTGCGATCGCGTCGCGCGCCGCGAGTACCTTGCCGACGCTCGCCTCGAGCGCGCCGTGATCGCTGGCACCGATTCTCGTGCCGAGCCCGGACTCGGTGCCGAATTGTGGATCGGCGACGATCGTCGCGAACAGCTGCCGCATCGCCGCGATCTCGCCAGTCGACAGCGACGGCTGGCTGACCACGATGCGATCGGACCCCATGACCGCGGCCATGAGTTCGAGCAGCACCGGCGCATCGGGTCCCTTGGCGAGCGAGGGCAACGCCGGCAGATTGTCGTAGGGCGGACCGTATGGGATGTCGCGGAACCGCATGAGGGGAACCAGCGCACCCTGCTCGACTAGGTCGGCAAACGAATCGATGGCCGCGATGGCGACGTTGGTTTCCCCCGAGAGCAGCGCGATCTTGCGCTCCGCCGGAGCGTAGCCGGCGACGGTCTGGAGGCGCAGGCCGGTCATCGCATTGACCAGTTGGGCGTTGGTGTAGGTGGCGGCCTTGACCGAGGCGACCGGCACGAACAGCGGTACCGTCGCAGCGCGCAAATCGTCGATCGAGGTGAAGCCGCTCTGCTTGGTCGCAAACAGCGCCTCGTGGTCGCGTCCGATGGCACCGATGAAATTGACGGTGTTGAAGCGCGTCGCGGCGTCGGCGGTATCCTGCAGGATATCGTAAAGGATCGAGCCGCCGATCATCGCGGCGATCGCCGGATCGGGGCCGGCGGCGATGACATCGGCCAGCGTCCGCAGGCTGCCCGTTCCGTTCTCGGTGTCGACCTGCGCTGCCGGCAAAGCGCGCTGCGCCGCGGAGCTCATGGCGCGCAGGATGCGGTCCGCGGTGCTGCCGGCGCTGATCGCCGAGATCATGCGCAGGTGCTTCAGCACGACGGGCGAGGCGTCCTCGCCCAGGGCCGGCGCGGCGGCGATGCCGGCGAGCAGGGCGAGCGTCTGGCGGCGGTCGTATAGCGGCATTCGTCCTCCTCGACGCTGGCCTGCCACGGCCTGGGCGGGTAGCATCTTCGCGACACTGGGTTATGCCTTACCACGGGACAGTCTTCCATGCCGGATCGGACGCACCGCGCGCTGCAGAAGGCCGAGCAGCTGCGGCTCAGCGGCATCGGGGCCGCCGAGGTCTTCGGCTTCCAGCGGCGGCTCGACGAGAGCCAGTGGTTCGCGCCCGAAAAGCTCGCGGCGTTCCAGCTGGTGCAGCTCAAGGCGCTGGTCAGGTTCGCGGCGACCTCGGTCGAGGCCTATCGCGGTCTCGATGCCGCCAGGGTCGAGGCGGCGGCGACACTTGCCGAGGCGCTCGCGGCCATCCCCATTTTGCCGCGTGACCGGCTCGCCAAGGCGCCGGACGCTTTTCATCCGCCGGGGCTGCCCACGGGACATACACTCAGCGGCTCGCGCAGCTCCTCGGGTACCAGCGGGCAGGTGGTGCGCGTCGATACCACCAATGTCGCCTTCGCTTGGCAGAACGCGCTGACCTTTCGCACCCAGCTCTGGGCCGGGCGCGACTTCAGCAAAGCGTTCGCCGCCATCCGTGTCGGCAGGACCGGCGCGCCATATCCAGAGGGCATCAGCACCGACAGCTGGGACGCGCCGACCGCGATTCCGGTGCGCACCGGCCCCGGCTATTTCCTCAGCACCAATGCCAGCCTCGAACAGCAATGGGAGTGGCTCGGCCGGCGCGGGCCGGACTACCTCCTCACCTATCCCTCGATCCTCCGGGCCTTTGCCGCCCGCGCGCGGCGGGAGGGGCAGGGGCCCTGTCCGCTGCTCGGCATCTCGAGCGTCGGGGAAACTGTCGATGCCGATCTGCGCGATGACGCCCGGCGCTGGCTTGGGGCCGACGTCTTCGACATCTATTCGGCCGAAGAGCTCGGCACCCTTGCGATCCAGTGCCCGGAGTGCCGCCGCTACCACACGCAGGACGAGGTCGCGATCGTCGAGGTGCTGGACGAGGCCGGCCGTCCCGCCAAGGCGGGCGCGACCGGCCGGGTGGTCGTGACGCCGCTCTTCAACTTCGCCTCGCCGCTGCTGCGCTACGATTGCGGCGACATCGCCGAACGCGGCGCCCCCTGCTCGTGCGGGCGCGGGCTCGGCGTGCTCAACCGCATTCTCGGGCGGCACCGCAACATCTTCCGCCTCGCCGATGGAACCACGTTCTGGCCATCGTTCGGCGCGAAGTCGTTCTCGTCGTTCGTCAGCGTGCGCCAGCATCAGTTCCGGCAGCTGAGCTTCAACCATCTCGAGGTGGTGCTGGCGGTCGATGCGCCGGTCGCCCCTGAGCACGAGGCGAGCGTGCGCCAGACCATCCGCAAACGCATGCCGGCACCGATGGAGATCAGCTTCCGCTACGTCGACGAGATCCCGCGCGAGCCCGGCGGCAAGTACCAGGAGTTTGTCTGCCTCATCCCGTAGCCGGAAACGAAACGGCCGGTGCGCTGGGCACCGGCCGCAAATTCCTGGACCGGGGCGAAGCGATCAGGGCGCCAGCGCGAAGCGCAGGCCGACCGTGGCGGACTCGTCCATGCCCTTGCCGAGAATTCCGGTGACTGTTTCGTCGACTGGCCCCGAGTGCGACGTGTCCACGCCGGTGGCTATCGTCGAGGTCCCAAAGGTCCCGGTTACGTTGCTGACTGTGTAGTTGAAGGTCAGTGTCATGTTCTTCTGCAGCGCATAGTCCGCGCCGATGCCGAGCAGATAAGCCAGCCCCGAGACGGTCTGCGTCGTGGGAGTGGCCCCAGTCACTGTCAGAGTCTTGCTGCCGAAGCCAAGGCCGCCGCCCACGTGGAACGACAGACCGTTGCCGACGTCGAAGTCTTTCCAGACATTGCCCAGCAGCATGAAGGTCTTGGTATCGACGCCGACCGCCCCACCACCTTCGGCCGAGACGTTGAAATGGGCGCCGCTATTGTTGCGCAACGACCCCTGAAGTTCGACTCGAAGGCCGGGCATGACCGTGGTGCCGATGCTGCCGTAGATTGTGCTGCCGATATTGAGCGGGGTTGAGCTGGTAACCGAGGCGTCGCAGCATCCGGCGTTCGTTTGAAGATCCGTCAGCGTCACGCTGGTGAAATTGAAGCCGCCGCCGAATTCCACATAGGGCTGGCCGAACATCAAATCTGGGGGGACGAGCCCCGCCGCCTGCGCCGCGCCCGCTCCGGCGAGCAACGATCCGATCGCCGCTGTGACGAGAAGTGTGCGCCGCATGTCCAAACCCCGCATTGGTTTGGATCAAAGCTACCTCAAAATCCGCCCGACGACTGCCGCATTTTGGCCACAGGTCCGAAAACTTCACGCCAAGAGCTGCCTGATCGCTCCGTTTTCTCCCGTACGGCCAGGCTGAAGGCGCTCGCGGGAGCACCCTCAGCCGAACATCGCCTGCGCGATATATTCGCCTTCCGCCGGGGCCGGCGGGACGAAGAAGATCGCCGAGCCGATATGGGCGATGTACTCGTTGAGGGCGTCGGAGGCGCCCAGCCGCGTTTGCAGCGTCTCGAACTGGGCCGGGTCTTTCTGGTACGAGATGAACAGCAGCCCCGCGTCCAGCAGTCCGTACTGGTTGATGCCGTCGGTGTAGTTGTAGCCGCGGCGCAAAATCTTCAGCCCGCCATTGGTCTCGTATGCGGCCAGCCGAACGTGCGCGGTGGCCGGGATCACCGGCGTGCCCTCGGCGGTCTTGTCGAAATCGGGCGGATCGAACTCGTCGGTGCCGGTGAGCGGCGCGCCCGATACCTTGTGCCGGCCGAAGACTGCATTCTGGTTGCTGACCCGGTTGGTGTCCCAGTTCTCGATCCGCATCTGGATCTTGCGGGCGACCTGGTAGGTGCCGTGGCGCTGCCACGCGGGACCGTCGGTCAGCCAGACGAACCGGTCGAAATCGGCGTCGGTCACGATGTTTCGCGTGCCGTCCTTGAATCCCATCAGATTGCGCGGCGTCGTCTGGCCCTTGCCGGCCGAGGCGCGGCCGAAGCCGAGCACAGACCATCGGGTCGCCGCGGTGCCGGTGTCCTTGGCGATGCGCGCGAGGTCACGGATCGCGTGATAGGCGACCTGCGGGTCGTCGGCACAGGCCTGCAGCGACAGGTCGCCGCCCACCAGATGCGGATCGAAGGCGTCGCTGGGCAGCGTCTTCAGCTCGCGCATCAGCGCCGGGCGTGCCGCGGCGAGCCCATAGGTGTCGGTGAAGACGTTCGGCCCGAGGCCCACCGTCACGGTCAGCGAAGCGGGCTCGAGGTTGAGCGCCTCGCCGGTGTCGAAGCCCACCGCGCCGGGGCGGTCGGGTTCGACCTGGCCGATGGTCTGGCCCGCCATCAGTTGCGCGATCGCGCCCGACCAGCGCGCCAGCAGCACCTGCAGGTCCTGCCGCGATGTCGAGGTCAGGTCGAACGTCATGTAGAACACGTGCCGCTGCGGCGGCGTGCGGATGCCGGCCTGCTCGCCTGTCCCGTAGAACGCGTACGACCGCGTCAGGTCGATCGCGTCCTCTGGCCGGTCCGGCGCGGGTGGCGCCGCCGCATCCTCTGCGAAGACCGGCGCTGCCGCGGCGCTCAGCGTTCCGGCAGCGGCGCCGATCAGCAGCCCGCGGCGCGAGACGCCGGTTTTGTCCGTGCCCTTCATCACGCCGCCGTCGCGACCTTTTCGGCCACCTTGGACAACGGCTCCTGCAGCGCCTGGATCGCCTGGCTCAGCCTGGTCGCGTCGGAGGCCTTCAGCGCATCGGTGTAGGGCTTGAAGCCCCCCGGCACGCTCGGGTCGCGATAGGTGTCGAGCAGTGCCAGCACGCTGGCGAACCCGTCGGCCACCTTTTTCGCGAGGTCGGGATCGATGATCTTGAGACCCGGCTCGAGGAAGGCGAACGCCTGCTGCGCGCCCTCGACATTGCCGGCGAAGTCGACGAGGTCGATGTGGCTGAACTGCTCTTCCTCGCCGCTGATCTTGCTGCTCTGCACTTCTTCGAGCAGGTCGGCAGCGCCGTTGGCGAGGTCCTCGGGCTTGTAGTCCAACGTCTTGGTCAGAGCGTCGAGCTTGCCGACATTCTGCACCAGCTCGGCGGCGGCCTGCCTGGTGGCGTCGGTGATCGCGCCGGCCTCGAACAGGTCGCGCTCGAGCGCGTGGAAACCGTGCCAGCCGACGGCATCGTCGAGGTTCGAGGCGCGCATGTCGATCAGGTAGTCGAGGTTGCCCGCATTGTCGGTCGGCTTGAAGCCGGGAAGCACGAAGCCGTCGACGTCGGATTCGATCTTTTCGTAGAACGGCCGGGCAATCGCATAGTCCGCCTTGGCCTTGCCGAGATCGCCCGCGGCGATATCGCTGTTGAGCCGGCCAACCGCCGTCACCATCGCGTCGACGACGCCCGTCACATAGCCGGCATAGCCCTTGGTGCCTTCGGCGAGGATCGCGGCCGCGCCACCGGTCGGCACCGCGGCGACCGCGCCGGTCACCATGAAGGTCTGCGTCTCCTCCGCGGCGCCGGGGCAATAGAGCTGGTAGCTGCCGCCGCCGAGGGTGAGCGTGAAGCTCACGGTCGGCAGGCCCGGCGCGAGATTTTCCTTTTCGCCGATGATGCGGTTGTCGAGCTCGAGCTCGACCTCGGTCAGTGCCGTCGCGGTCTTGTTGGTCACCGAGAAGGTCACCGGACCCGCTGGAGCGCTCGCGTGGTCGAGCACGCAGCTGCCGCCGTTGTCGCTGGTCAGCGTGATCGCGACCTGCGCCGCGCCGTTGGTGACGGGCGCCACGGACGCGTCGGCGATGGCCGCCCCGGTTGCGAGCACCAGCAGCGCCCCTGCCGCGAGGACGGGACGAACGAGAGACTTATTGCGCGGCATGCGGGGTTCCTTTGGAGAGTGGAGCGGCCGGCGGGCGGCCTGCGATGGACGATGCGATCGCGGCGCGGTTGCGCCGCACGATTCGCAGCCCGGTGATAGCGAGGTAGAGCGCTGCGAGCAGCAGCACGATCGGCAGCAGCTCGGCCCAGAACTGCCGCTCGGCCTGCGCGCCGGCGCGCCCGCTCAGGGCGGCGATGGCGGCATCGCGATAGGCGGGATCGACGGTCCAGCCGGCGGACGTCGCGCCGGCCCCATCGACGCTGATGGTGCGGGCGCCGTCGAGCCCGCCGCCCGTGAGGGTTACGATGCGGGCGCCGGTCTGGGCCGCATCGATCAGCGTGCCGCCGACGGCCCAGACCTTGAGGGCACCGGCGGACCAGCTCGCGGAAAACGGGCCGGGATCGCGCCGCGCGTTGAGGCCGACTGGCACGCGGCCGCCGGCGAGGTCGATCACCTGGTCGAGCGTGAGGCTCGCCGGTGCCGAGGCCGGAGCCGGGAGGGGCACCGACCACAACGTCGCATCGAGCCCGCCATGCGTTTCGGTAGTGCGCACGTCGTCGGTCAGCGCAATCGTCTGCGACGGTGTTCCAGTCAGCACAACGGTCACGGACGGAGGCGTTCCCTGTGCCAGTTGCAGCGTGCCGGCAGGCGCCGACGTGCCGGCCGAAAGCAGCGGCGCCTGCGCTGGAACCTGCGACGCGCCGCCCGGATAAAGCAGCACAAGCCCTAGCGCCACGATCGCCAGGGCCACGGCGCTCCCGAAGCGGATCGGCGCCGCGCCGCGGGGGCCGGGGCGCCAGGCCTGTGGCCAGTAGACGTAGATTGAGATGGGGATGATAAAGCTCAGCCAGCCGATGACCTCGATGCGGCGCGGGTCGGCCGGAATGCCGAGCACGCCGGTGATCAACGCCGACTGCACGCTGCCCGGCGCCACCAGCCAGCTCAGATCGAAGGTCGGCTGCTGCCCGGCGAGCAGCCAGCCGGCCTCATGGGCGGTACGGAGCGAGGTCACCACCAGACCGGCCGCGACCAGGATCAGGAATGCCCCGGTGATGCGGAAGAAGCGCGACAGGTTGAGCTTCACGCCGCCGATATAGACGCCCCAGCCGATCGCCACCGCGAGCAGCAGGCCGATGGCGGCGCCGAGCGCGGCGAGGGTCGCCGATTGCGCGGCGGAAAACGTCGCCAGCAGGAAGACGCTGGTTTCGAACCCCTCGCGCAGCACGGCGAGGAACGCCATGCTGGCGAGCGCCAGGCCGCTGGCGCGGCCGAGCGCATCGGCGGCCTCGGTCTCGAGCTGCTTCTTGAGCCCGCGCGCGTGCGCGTTCATCCAAACGATCATGCCGGTGACGAAGACGATGGCGACGGCGCCGATCACCGACTCCATCCCCTCCTGCCCCGCCTGCGGCAGCGACTGCTCGAAGAGGTCGAGGCCGACGCCGACGGCGACCGACAGCGCCAGGGCAAGCCCCACCCCGGTCCACATCGCGGCGAGGCTCTTGCCGTTGCGCTTGAGGAAGGCGGCGATGATGCCGACGATCAGCGCCGCTTCGAGCCCCTCGCGCAGGCCGATGACGAGGGTGGCTAGCATGGCTGCGTACCCTCGACACTGAGCGGGTGGAACGGACGGCGGGGCGTCGCCTGCGGAACTGCAGAATTCATGGCGCCGCTCTAGGCCGGCGCCAAAAGATGCTGCAATAGCAATGATTTAGAATGATTCTAATATACCTGTGCGTGCCGATCAGGTTTTCGCGTTTGATTTCCTTGGCTTCGTCGGCGCGCCCGGCAAAAGTCGGCGGGTGCGGCAGGACGTCGCAGGCGGGGCTTATCTGTGGCCATTTCCGTTGGGCGTGCGGACAGACTTGTCATCGCGCGCCGATTGCGTTTGAGGTGCGTCTTCGCACTGGATTTTGAGATGGTCGTTTCCACCGACACCTATGTTCCGCGCAGCCGCGATGTTGCCTCCGAGGATTTCGACGGCGAGTTCGTGGTGCTCGACTTGGCCAGCGGGAAGTATTTCAGCCTGCTCGGCGGCGCAGCGATTGTCTGGCGCGGACTGATGGCCGGCCATTCGCTCGACAGCCTTTGCACCGGGCTGCCGGCCGGCTCGCCCCGGCGGGCGGAGGTCGAAAAGCTGGTGCAGGCCCTCATCGATGGCCGGCTGATCATTCCGGGCGCCGCTCTCGCCGCGCCGCCGGCGGGTATCGCCGCGGAGCTGGCAGCATCGACCGGGCCAATCGAGGTCGAAACGTTCGACGATCTCGCCGATCTTCTGGTCGCCGATCCGATCCACGACGTGGACGCGGAAACCGGCTGGCCGGTGATGCCGGACCGGCAGCAGGACTGATGGCTCGGACGTGATTCCGTACGGGCTCGACGACGCACATACCCTCGCGCGTGCGCTTTTGGACTTCGGTCGCGATGTTGCGGCGACGGTCCCTACCGCAACCTTCGACCTGCCGGCCTTCCGGCTGACTGTCGCCACCGATTCGGGGGTCTATGCCGGATTGGCCCGCCGCGCCCTGGTCAATGATGTGCGTCTCGCGCCGGCTCGAGAATTCCACATCACCGTCGCCGATTACGCCACCCATCCCGAAATGCCGCGTGGCATGTGGACCGGGGAGAGCTACGGGCGTCAGGCGCTGCATGAAGGGCTGCGGCCCGCCGGCTTCGAGGGCAATCTCGATATCGACCTCAGGTCGATGCAGTTCTTCGATCCCGGGGTTGGCGAGGGCATCGAGGTCATGCTCAAGCCCGGCGACTATCCACCCTGGAACGAGTCGTTCCCGCTGCGCAATTTCTTCCACTGGGCCTACCAGTCGATCGGCTGGCGCCTCGTCCACGCCGCCACGCTGGGGATCGACGGCGCCGGCGTATTGCTGGCGGGGGCGGGTGGCGCCGGCAAATCGGGCACGACGCTCGCGGGCATCATCGGAGGGCTCGACAGTGTCGGCGACGACTACGTTGCGATCGAGGTCGCCAACGGGCACGTCACCGCCTACCCGGTGATGCGTCTGATGAAGCAGGACGCAAAGGGTCTGGCGCGGCTCGGCCTCGACCCCAAAGCGCGCGGTCTGGGCGAGCCGAACTGGCAGGACAAATATGAATTCGACTTCGAGGATCTGGGTGCCGGCCGGCGCGCGGCGCGCATCGGTCTCAAGGCCATCCTGCTGCCGCGCGTTACGCATGCCTCCCACACGTCGTTGAGGCGGGCCAAGGCCAGCGAGGTCATGACGGCGCTCGCGCCGAACAATCTCCAGCAACTGCCCGACGGCTGGAAAGAGGGGCTCGCCTTCATCGGCGCTCTCGCCCGCGCGCTGCCCGCGTATTACCTTGATCTCAGCGAGGATCCGGCAGAGATCGCGCGTACCATCGGCGCGCTGATCAAGGAGGGCGCGGCGTGAAGATCGCGATCACCATCGCCGCCTACAACGCAGCGCCCTACATCGGCGACGCCCTGGCGTCGCTGCTGCGGCAGCGCGATGCGGCCCGGCTCGACATCATCGTCGTCGACGATGGCTCGACTGACGGCACCGGCGACGCGGTGCGCGCCGTTGGGGCTGCGGAAGTCCGGCTGTTCGAGCAGGCCAATGCCGGGGTCACGCCGACGCGCAACATCCTCCTCGGCAAGCTCGAGCCCGACACCGACTTCGTCACCCTGCTCGATGCCGACGATCTCAGCCCCGCCGGCCGCTTCGCCTCGGACCTCAGCCATTTCGCCGCTGATCCCGCCCTCGACCTCGTGTTCGGCGATAGCCTGATGTTTCGTGCCGTCGGGGCCGATCCGCTGGAACCTGATTTTACCCAGCCGACACGACGCGTGCGCGGCGTGCAGATGGGGGCCGGGCTCTACCGCTATGGCCTGATCCGCGCGACAGGGCGCTATGACGAGAGCTTCCAGCAGGCCGAAGACATGGACTTCATGATGCGCATGCTGGAACAGTCGCCGAAGTTCCTGGTGACCGGCGAGATCGCCTACTATTATCGCCAGCATGCGACCAACATGACTCAGGATCTCAAGACGCTCCGTCGCGGCGGCGCGCGGGCCCTGCTGATGGCGGCGCGGCGGCGGAAGTTGAACGGCGCTCCGCCGATGCCGCGGGGCTTCTTCGACATGATGCAATTGGGAGACGAGCCCTGGTAGCCATCCCACAGACTCGTCCCAGGCTCGCGGTCATCATGCCGGCCTGGAATGCAGCGCTGTACGTTGCCAACGCGCTCGGCTCCCTGCTGGCGCAGCGGGATGCGGCTGAGCTCGACATCATCGTTGCCGATGACGGATCAACCGATACCACCCGCGACGTTGTGCGCGGCCTCGATGCAGCCGAGGTGCGGCTTCTCGAGTTGCCACATCGCGGCGTCTCGGCGGCCCGCAACGCTGCTCTCGAGGTTCTGGCGACCGACACCGAGGCGGTGACGTTTCTCGACGCCGACGACCTCTCGCCGCCCGGTCGTTTCGCGCGTGACCTGAGGACGCTCGAGGACCAGCAGGTCGATGTCGTCTGGGGTATGACGCAGCGCTTCTTCGAGCCCGAGGCCGCAGCCGAAGCCGCAACGTTCAGCAATCCTCCGCCCCTCGAGCGCGGCACTTTGCTGGGCAATCTGTTGGTGCGGATGGATCTGATTAGGCGCATCGGCAGCTTCGACGAAACGCTGGCGACGGGCGAAGACAGCGACTTCGTGCTTCGGCTGCTCGAGCTCGAGCCGCGGATCCACACTTCGTCCGACGTGGCGCTGCTTTACCGGCGCCATGTGGCCAACCTTACCGATGGAGGAGGGGAGCGGAATGCCGTCGCGCGGGTCTACATGCTGGCCGCTCGTCGGCGGCGGGGCCGCCCGCCCCTGCCGATCCCTCAGGGGCTGTTTGTAGGCGCATCCCGCCGGGGGAACGAATGAGCCTCGATCGTGGCCCGCGCGTTGCGGTCGACATGCCCGCCTGGAATGCGGAACGCCACATCGGCGAAGCAATCGCCTCGCTGCTAGCGCAGCGCGGAGCCGCGCGGTTTGATATCATCGTCGCCGACGACGGCTCGACCGACGGCACGCGTGCGCTTGTGCAATCGATCGCGACCACGGCGCCAGAGGTGCGGCTGCTGGTCCTGCCGCATCGTGGCATCTCGTTCGCGCGCAACGCGGCCCTCGAGGCGATGTCTGCCGATACTGAATACGTCACATTTCTCGACGCTGACGACGTCTCGGTTGCAGGCCGGTTCGCACGTGACCTCGCGATTCTCGAGGCGGGTAGCGCCGACCTCGTTTGGGGGAGATCGCGCCGGTTCTTCGATGCCGACGCGTCCATCGGGCTCGCCGCGCGTCCCGATGCCGAGTCGCTTGAACGTGGATCACAACTCGGCAATCTCATCATGCGGGCAGATTTGGTGCGTCGGATCGGGCGTTTCGAGGAGAGCTTGCCGTTGGCAGAGGATGTCGATTTCCTGCTGAGGCTGATCGAGTGCGAGCCGCGAATGTATCTGTCCGAGGAGGCTTGCGTGCTCTACAGGCGGCATTCGACGAATACGACCCATCGCCGGTCCGAGGCAGAGGCATCACTCAAGAGGGCGTATGCGCTGGCCGCGCGACGTCGTCGTGGCCGCCGGTACGCGACGCCGGACGGTCTGTTCGAGCCAGCACCTGATGAACAGCGGCCATGAGCGCCTACACCGTCGTCATTCCCGCCTACAACGCTGCCCACTATATTGGCGAGACGCTTGACTCGCTGCTTGCGCAGACGGTGCCCCCCGAGCGCATCATCGTCGTCGACGACGGTTCGCCCGACGACACGGCCAGCGTGGTGGTCGCTCATGGCGCCCCCATCACCTATGTCCGGCAGGACAACACCGGCCCGGGCGGCGCGACGACACGTGGCATGATGATGGTCGAAACCGAGCTGTTCGCCACCGTCGACCATGACGATCTATGGCTGCCTCGGAAAGCCGAGTTGCAGATCGCGAAACTGGCCGAGGATTCTGAGCTTGCCGGCGTGTTCGGGCGCGTCGCTGAATTCACAGCTGATCCTGCCGCCGCACGCTACGAGGCAGCCTATGACGGCTGGACGCGTGCGACGATGATGATCCGCACCTCGGTCGCCAGGGCGACCGGGCCGATGGTCGACCCGCCGAGCAAGCTCGGCGAGGTCATCGAATGGCTTGCTATCATGCGAGAGAATGGCCATCGGCTCGCAATGCTCGAGGATACCGTCACACTGAGGCGGCTTCACGCCGGCAGCCTGACGGCTCGGGACCGCGGTGAGTTGAGTCGGTCCTATCTCGCAACTGCGCGGCGCGCGCTGGAGCGACGCCGAGCGAAGGCTGACATCAAGTGAGCATCCGCGAGCAACTGGCGCTGTTGCAGACAACGCGGCCGCGCGGGCCGTTCCCCAGTCTCGCCTGGGCGTGGCCGGGCGGGGAGCGCGACCTGCTGCTGCGGGCGGCGATCCTCTCCGATCTCGCAGAAGCAGCCGCGGCCTACCGGCACTGGGAGACCGACTACAATTTCGACGACGTCGACTTCGCCAAGCAGCGGCTGCTGGTGGCGATCTCCCACCGCATCCCGCGCGATCTGCTTCGCGCCAAGGACCAGGCACGGCTCGCCGGCATCGAGCGGCAGCTGTGGACCAAATGCGTGATGAGCCTGCGCAGCACCCAGCCGGCGCTCGCCGCACTGGAGGCCGCGGGCATCGAGGTCATGGTGTTCAAGGGGGCCGTGCGCACCGTGCTCGATGTCGCCAATCTGCGTGGCCGGTATGCGAGCGAACTCGACCTGCTGGTCCGGCCCGAGACCTTCGTTGCCGCCTGGCGCGCGATCCGCAGCGCCGGCTGGCAGTACGTGCTCGGTTTCGAGCCGCGGCTCGATCGGCTGATGGGCGCCAATCTCAGCAAGCCGAACTCCGGCGAACTCGACTTGCACAAATATCCCTATCATCAGCTGCTGCCGGTCGACCTCAAGCCCGATGCGCTCTGGGCGCGCGCGACCAGAACAACGTTCCTCGGTCACCCGGTCGCGATCCCGTCACCCACCGATCGACTGCTGATGGCGATCGCGCATGGCGGCATTGACGGCCATGTGCAGAGCGACTGGTTGGTCGACTGTGCCATCGTCATCGCGGGCGGCGAGGTCGACTGGCCGCTATTTGTCGCGATGGCGCGCGAGCGACGGATCGAGGCGGCAGCGGCGATTACGCTCAGCTATCTCGCGGGGCCGCTCCAGGTCGCCGTCCCGAAGCGCGTGCTGGGCGAGCTCACCTCGGGCCTGCGCGGTCATCCATTCCAGCTGGTGTCCGGCCTGCTTCTCGCCCGGCCCAAGCGCGAGCATTCGCCGCTGAGCGCGGTTGGTCGCGGCGTCGCCCGTGCGATCCGGATGGCGAAGAAGGCGCGGATGATCGCGCGGCTCGACGACCTGCAGCGGCGGACCGCGGGACAGCGCTAGAGCCGGCCGAGCGCAGCCGCGAAATAAAGGGCAACGTCGCCGTTGATGGTTTGACGCCGGATCGTGGATCGCGCCAGCCGCACCGTGGCCGGCAGAGCAGCCGCGCGGCGGATGCCCGCGAATGTCTCGAGCGTGCCGCGTGCCTCGTTGGTCAGCATGTCGCGGCACTCCTCCAATGCCGCGAGGTTGCGGTCGATCTGCCGGGCGAACCGGCCGGACGCGAGTTCGATCAAGCGGCGCGGTCGATCGCGCAGCCCAATCGGTCCGCCGATGACGTTGCCCGCGTGTTGACGGTAGCCAAGGCGCGGCACCGGATCGTAGATCACCGCGCCGCCCGTGCCGGTCAGCAGCAGGTAGCTCCACCAGTCGTGCATGGGAAAGGCGGTCCGCTCGGCGGCGGCGCGCAGCACGGCAAGCGCCGCGCGGTTGAAGACCATGGTGTTGCCGGCAGCCAGACTCTGGACGAGGGCGTTGCCGAAACTCGGACGGCGCCGAAACAGTGGGGAAAGCCCGAACGGATTTCCGCTCGTATCAATCAGGCGCGACCGCGCGCAGTAGAGCGCCGCTACAGAGTCTGGGTGCGACGATAGCGCGGCGACTGCCGTTTCGAGCTTGTCGCTATCCCACACATCGTCCTGATCGCAGAAGGCGAAATAGTCGGCGTCGTCCTGCGCCGTCCGGATCAGCGCGCGGAAGTTTTCGGCAAAGCCGCGGTTGGGACCGGCGGCGATGGTGAAATCGCCCTTTGGCCAGCGCTGCCGCCATTCTGCGAGCATCGCGACCGTGGTGTCGGTGGACGCGTCGTCGCTGCAGCATACGTCGACAGTCACGCCCGATTGTGCGGCGATCGACGCCAGTTGCTCGTTCAGGAACGGACTGCCGTTATGCGTCGCGAGCAGAACGGCAACGTGAGGCAAGATGTAGGGCAAAGCTAATCGCGAAGCTGAAAACCGGACAATGCAAACACGCCGGACGACTAGGGCGGTTGAAATGCTCACGATGTCAAGGAATTCGGGCCTGAGGATGTGGCCGCAAAGCACCACAGATGCGGCTTTTGCCGTTGCCCGGGGGGGACCGGCGTGCTGTTGTCTCGTCATTGATTTGCGAGTTTTGCGTGGGGGAGGGTCATCGCCCCCGCGTGTTGAAAATGGCCGGCACGCTGTGCTGGTCGCAGATTGGGTTGCAGTCCCAGGCTCGGTTCGGTCGATCGCGGCCGAGGGTGGAGGGCGGATATTCAAGTGGCTCGGGGTTCGCCTGTTCGTCTCGCAAACGGCCTCACCTGGCTCATGCTCGGCGCCTTGCTCCTCGTGCCGCTGACACGCGGCAACGCGCTCGGTTACGTCGCTATGCTGGGGGCGCTCTGCGGCCTAGCTTTCATCGGCGACCATGCGGCCTATCACGCGGTCCTCACCATGCCGTCGATCGCGATGCTGATCGCGGCGTTCGTCCTCCTCGCCATCTCGGTCGTCGTCGTCAGCGGCCTGTCCAACGATACGCTGGTCGCGTTCAACTTCACGCCGTTTCTGCTCGCCATTCCCGCCTATGTCGTGTTCCTGCGTGCGCGTCTCGCTCGGCCTGCGGTCAGCATTGCCGCCCTCGCGGCGGGCGGCGCGGCAGTTGCGCTCGTCGTGGCGGCGTTTCAGCATTTCGCTCAGGGCAATGATCGGCCGGGCGGTTGGGAGCTGAGCCCGATCCACTTCGCCGACCTCGCGGTCATCCTCGGGTTCATGGGGCTCGGCGGGCTGCTGGTCGAGACCCCGCCGCGCTGGGCGTGGCTCCTGTGGTTCGGGCCGCTGGCTGGGGTTCTGGCAGGGATCCTGTCGGGGACTCGATCGGCGCTGCTTGTCGCCGGCGGAGCCGCGGTGCTGGCGCTGATCTTCCTGGTCCGCCGCTATCGGCCGCCGGTCGCAATCGTTCTTGGGGTGATCGCCGGCGTCGTGGCGCTCGCCGTCGCGCTCGATCTGATCGCGCCCGAGGTTCACCTCACGCGCGCCTTCGACGTGGTCGGTGTGCTCGACCAGATGCTCTCGGCCAAGCAGGTCAGCGAGTTCACGGTCGCCGTTCGGCTCGACCAGTACCAGGCGGCGCTGCGGGAAATCGCCAGTGCCCCGCTGTTCGGTCACGGTTGGCGCGAGGATGTGCAGGCCGCCGTGCCCTATATGTCGCCGGCCACACAGGCCGCATATTTCCAGGCGCACTGGGGCTACATCCATGACGAGCTGCTGAACTTTACCGCCGCCATGGGCCTTCTGGGGGCGCTCGCCTGGGTGCTGCTGATGGCCTATCCCATCGTCGCGCTGGTGCGCGCGCCGCGCAGTCCGGAGCCGGCGGCGCGAAACTACATGACGCTCGTCGCGTGGGCGGGGATCGTGATCTCGGGGGTGTCTGATGTGCTGTTCAGCACCGAGCTCACCAAGACGTTCTACTGTTTCATCCCCGGCGCAATCGTCATTCTCTGTTCCGAATCGCCTCCCGGTCTGCTTGCGCCCAGTACGGTTGCCGCTTCCGCAACCGCCGCGGAACCTGTGTCATGACGACGACGCGGGGGCTCGCCTTTGCGATCGGTCGGGGTGCCCGGCTGCGGCCCGGCACGTTCTCGCGGCGTCTCGCGATCATCGCGCCGCCGACCCTGATCATCGCCGGGCTGAACCTGCTGCTCTACTATGTCTTGGCCAATCGCGCCGGTCTTCTCCACTTACGGATCACCGGGCCATCGCTTCTCGCCATGTTCTGCGTGCCGCTCGCCGTCAGCGTCGCGATCGCGGGCCTGAACCGCGACAGGTTCCCCCTGTCCTCGGTACTCCTGTGGTCGTTCGCGCTGTTCGTCTTTGCAACGGCGGGGCTGTCAGCGGCGCGCTTTCCGGTGAGCTACAGCTCGATCCTCGCCTGCTGCTTGGTTTCGACGATCGCCATGAGCTCGATTGCGCGCCGGCTTTGGGCGAACTGGCAGGATCGCGTGGCGATCCTCGGCTTCGAGGGCGCGCGGTCGGTCCAGGCGCGGATCGGGGCGCAGGCCCAGATCGTATCGCCGAGTGCGGATCTCAGTGGAATCGACGTCGTCCTGATCGACGTCCGTGCGCACCACGATGCGGCGTGGGCCGAGCTTCTCGCCCGGGCCTATTTGCGCGGCGTGCAGGTCATGCCTTGGAGCCGGTATCTCGAGACCCGGCAGGGGCGGACCGACGTCGACACCTTCGATGTTGCCGACATTGCCTACAGCACCGGCCAAGCCGTCTATGCGCGCGTCAAGCGGGTCATCGATCTCGTCGTCGTCGTCCTGCTCGCGCCGCTCTGGGGTCCCCTGTTCGGCCTGATCGCAGCCTATGTCCGGCTGGTTGCTGGTGGTCCCGCGATCTACCGGCAGGTTCGGCGCGGGCACGGCGACGACGATTTCGTTCTCCTCAAGTTCCGCACCATGCGCGAGGGCGCGGACCAGGCTCCCGCGGCGGCCGGCGACCCGCGCATCGTGCCGGCGCTTGCCTGGCTGCGCCGGACGCGCCTCGACGAGCTGCCCCAGCTCATCAACGTGCTCAGAGGCGAAATGAGCCTTGTCGGACCGCGACCCGAATCGCTCGCCATCGCGCGGCACTACGAGGCCAGCGTGCCGCAATATGTCGACCGGCGTTTGGTGCTGCCCGGCATCACCGGCTGGGCGCAGGTCAATGTGCGAGCCTCGTCCTCGGTTGATGAGGCGCTCGATAAGCTCGCCTTCGACCTCTATTACGTCAAGCATCTGTCAGCCGATCTCGACCTGCTGATCCTCGCCCGCACCGCGCGGGCGCTGCTGACCCTCGGTCCGGCCAGCTAGCTCGTCTGGAACTTCATTCCAGTTGTGATCAGCGCGTCGAGGCGACGACCTGCCGGACCGTCGCCTGGGCGCCGTTGCGCAACAGCAGGTCGAGGTGCGAGACGAGCTGCGCCTTCAGCGCGGCATGCTCGGGCAGGTCGTCGCCGAACACCTCGCGCACCGCCAGCATGCCGGCGACAACTCGCTCCGCCGAGCCGGCCGCCGTCTCGCCGATGGCGCGCAGTCGCGCCGCGAGCGGGTCCTGTACCTCGATGCGTTGGCCCGCTTCATCGGTACCAGTCGCGTAGCGCATCCACGCCGCGACGCCGAGCGCGAGCCGGACCACCGGCAGGCCGCGCGCCAACCGGTCGCGGATGGTGCCGAGCAGCCGCTGGGGCAATTTCTGGCTGCCGTCCATGGCGATCTGGTAGGTGCGGTGCTTGAGGCGGGGGTTGGCAAACCGTTCGAGCAGGCGGTCGCGATAGATCAGCAACTCGTCGGGGGCGATGGATAGCGTCGGGATCGCCTCGTCGGTCATCAGGCCCCGGATCAGCTTGAGGAACTCGGGATCGCCGATGGTTTCGCTCACATATTGATAGCCCGACAGATAGCCGAGATAAGCCAGCGTCGAATGGCTGCCGTTGAGCATCCTGAGCTTCATCAGCTCGAACGGCTCGACCTGCTCGACCAACTGCGCGCCGACGCTTTGCAGGTCGGGCCGGCCGTGCCGGAAGCGGTCCTCGATCACCCATTGCGTGAAGGGCTCGGTCATCACCGGCCAGGCATCCTCGCGGCCGATCATGTCAACGACGAGGGCGCGGTCGGCATCGGTCGTCGCCGGTACGATGCGATCGACCATGCTCGAGGGAAAATCGACGTTCTGGGCGATGTGCTCGGCGAGCGCGGCAGAGCGCAGCGCCGCGAACCCCTGCACGATCCTTGCCGTCGTTCGTCCATTGGCCGGCAGGTTGTCGCAGCTCAGCACGGTGAACGGCGCGACGCCGGCGGCGCGCCTCAGCTCGAGCGCGCGCACTATCAAGCCCGGCGCGCTGCGCGGCGCCTCGGGGTGCGCGAGGTCGTGGACGATGTCGGGATGGTCCGGCTTCAGCAGCCCCGTGGCGGGGTCGTGGCAATAGCCCTTTTCGGTGACCGTCAGCGAGACGATCCGCGTCGCCGGATCGGCCATCGCCGCGAGCAGTGCGTCGCGCTCTGTGCCGCCATCGAGCACGCCGAGGATCGAGCCGATGATCCTTGTGCGCACGCCCTCGGCGTCGGCGATGGCCAGGGTGTAGAGGAAGTCCTGCGGCTTCAGCGCGTCGCGCACGTCGGGGCTGCGGAGCGAAGCGCCGAGGATGCCCCAGCCGGGCTCGCGCGGCAGCAGCGCATCGATATACGCCGCCATGTGGGCGCGATGGAAAGCACCGATGCCGAGGTGCACGATCCCCGGCGAGACCTTGCTGCGGTCATAGCCGAGGGGCTTGGGCAGCGTGCTCTGGCTGAGGCGGATTGCCATTCTAGTCGCCGAGCGAGATCAGCGCCTTGATCAGGCCGTGCTTCTGCGTCGCCCAGATCGGGATGTTCTCGGCCGCCTTGGCGAGCGAGGTGCGGTGAGTGATGATGCGGTCGATCGGCACGAGGCCATCGCGGATCGCCTTGATCACGCGATCGAAATCGACGCTCAGCGCGTTGCGGCTGCCGAGCAGCGTCATTTCCTTGCGGTGGAAATCGGCGTCCTCGAAACTGATCGGGCCCTTGACCACGCTGACGAAGACGTAACGTCCGCCATGGGCGACGTAGTCGAAGCCGGCGTTCATCGAGTTGCGATTGCCGGTCGCGTCGAACACGATGTCGAAATTCTCGCCGGAGGTCGCGGCCTTGACCTCCTCGGCGGCCTGCGGTCCGGCGAGGATCGTCCTCGCGCCGAGCAAGGATTTGGCCGCCGCGAGGCGCTCGCTGTCGAGATCCATCACGCTCACCTCGGCGCCCGCGACCTTGGCGAACAGCGCCGCGCCGAGCCCGATCGGCCCGGCACCGACGACCAGGGCGCGATCACGCTCACCGACCGCGCCGCGCCTCACCGCGTGAGCGCCGATGGCGAGAAACTCGACCGTGGCGCAGGCATCGACGCTCAGCCCGTCGGCCGCAACCAGGTTCTTTTCGGGCAGCGCCAGCAGGTCGGTCATGCCGCCGTCCTGATGGACGCCGAGCACCGAGATCGAGACGCAGCAATTGGGCTTGCCGGCGCGACAGGCGACGCAAACTCCGCAGGAGAGGTACGGGTTCACCACGCAGACCTGGCCGGGTTTGAAGCCGGAGGCGGCCGACGCCGTCACCACCTCGACCGCGAGCTCATGACCCATGACGCGCGGATACTGGAGGAACGGGTGGGTGCCCTCGAAGATATGGTAGTCGGTGCCGCACACGCCGACGCGGCGGACCTTGACGAGGGCTTCGCCGGGTTTGGGAGTGGGGTCGGGGCGTTGTTCGATTTTCAGCGCGCCGGGCTCTGAGCAGACGAGGGCGTCGATCACGGAAGGTCTTCGGAAATGGGGATGGAGACGTGTGGCGGCCGGGACAATACGCCCAGACCGTCGGATGTAAACTGGGTCCCGCCGTCCTTGAAATCGGCGCTGTTGATCGTGTCGGGCGTCGCCGGCCGGAGGCGGAAAATAAGCCCCGCAGAGTCGGGGGACACTTCTCTGCGGGGCACTGGTCCGGCCTGTGCGATGCCGGGAGTCTCGTTCATCTCGGTCACGTCCAACGAAATTCTCGACCGTTCCTTATCGAAAAAAATCGCGAATATTATCCAGAAAAGACGGGCCGGCCCGGTTCTAGTCAACATGTTTTTTTCCGTGTAAAGAACAGCCCCGATGAAAACGGACAGCGTCTTCAAGCGAGCGTTCAACGATGCGCTCGACCTCGTCGATCGCCTTCACGACGGCGATGAGCTGCCGTCCGAAAACCGCCTCGCCGCCGAGCTCGAGGTGAGCCGCACGACGGTGCGCAAAGTCCTGTCGATGCTGGCCTCACAGGGCGCGGTCACTCCGGGCGGCCCGCACAACGTCATCCGCCACGCGGCGCGTCAGGTGGTGCGCTATCCCGAAGCCGAAACCGTGCCGCTGTCGGCGCATGTCGAGCAACGCTTCATGGAGTGGATGCTGCGCGACAATGCCCGGCCGGGCACCACCATCAACGAGCTCGATCTCGCCCGCCGCTTCGGCGTCGGCACCACCGGCATCCGCGAGTTCCTCAACCGCTTCCGCCGGTTCGGGTTGATCGAAAAGCGGCCGAACGCCGGCTGGGTGTTCAAGGGTTTTACGCAGGCCTTCGCGCTCGAGCTGTTCGAGATCCGCGAAATGTTCGAGTTGCGCTCGGCACGCGCCTTCGCCGCGCTGCCCACCGATGCGCCGCAATGGCGCGAGCTCGATGCGATCCGGCGCGAGCACACCGAGCTCCTCGTCGACATCGAGACGCGGTTCCACGACTTTTCCGATCTCGACAATCGTTTCCACCGGCTGGTCAACGCCGCCGCGCCGAACCGCTTCATCGACGATTTCTACGACATCATCTCGCTGATCTTTCACTACCACTATCAGTGGAACAAGCGCGACGAGCGGCTGCGCAACGAAGTCGCGACCCGCGAGCATCTCGCCTATATCGAGGCGCTGGTCGAGCGCGACGTCAAGAGCACCGAGGCGGCGTGCCGCTATCATCTGCGCTCGGCCAAGCAGACGCTCGAGGCGGCGTTTTCGACGAGCTGAGCGGGGCCGATCAGACTTCGCCGCGTCCGACGCCGTAATAGGTGAGGCCGGCTTCCACGGCGAGCGCGGGGTCGTAGATGTTGCGGCCGTCGAAGATCACCGGGGTCTTGAGCGCGGCGCGGATCGTCTCCAGCTCGACCGACTGGAACGCCTTCCATTCGGTGGCGATGATGAGCCCGTCGGCGCCCTCGAGCGCCTCCTCCTTGGTGGCGGTCAGCGTCAGGCCGGCGTGCTCGCCATAGAGCCGCCGGCACTCGTCCATGGCGACGGGGTCATAGGCGCGCACCTTCGCATCCACCGCCCACAGCGCCTCGAGGATCGAGCGCGCCGGAGCCTCGCGCATGTCGTCGGTGTTCGGCTTGAAGCTCAGCCCCCAGAGCGCGAACGTCCTGCCCGCGAGGGTGTCGGCAAAGTGCCGCTCGATCTTGTCGACCAGAACGCGCTTCTGGCGCGTGTTGCGCTCGTTGACGCCATTGAGCACCAGCGGCGTCACGCCGCGCGAGCCGGCCATGTGGATCAGTGCCGCGACATCCTTGGGGAAGCACGAGCCGCCATAGCCGATGCCGGGGTAGATGAACTGATAGCCGATGCGCGGATCGGCGCCGATGCCGCGCCGGACCTTCTCGACGTCCGCGCCGAAGGCCTCGGCGATGTTGGCCATTTCGTTCATGAAGCTGATTTTGGTCGCGAGCATGGCGTTGGCCGCGTATTTCGTAAGCTCAGCGCTGCGCCGGTCCATGGCGACGATGGTCTCGTGATTGCGGTTGAACGGCGCGTAGAGCCGCCGCAGCAGTTGCTCGGCTTCGGCGTCGTCGCTGCCCACGATGATGCGGTCGGGCTTCATCGAATCGGTTACGGCCGAGCCCTCGCGCAGGAATTCGGGATTGGAGACCACCGGCACCCGCACATCGCCGAGCCCGCGCGCGGCGAGCCCCGCGCGGATCGCGGCATCGACCGCGTCGCCGGTTCCGATCGGCACGGTCGACTTGATGACCACCGTCTTGGATGTCGCGACCATCCGGCCGATATCGGCCGCGACAACGTTCACATATCTGAGATCGGCGCTGCCATCCTCGCCCGCCGGAGTGCCGACGGCGATGAAGAGCAGGGCGCCATGCGCGACGCCACCAGCTGCGTCGGTCGAGAAGGCAAGCCGGCCTTCCTTGCTGTTGCGGCGCACCATCGGCTCGAGGTCGGGCTCGAATATCGGCACCTCGCCGGCATTCAGCCGGGCGATGCGGCCGGCATCGATATCGACGCAGACCACGTCGTGGCCCACTTCGGCGAGCGTTGCTGCCTGCACCAGGCCGACATAGCCCACGCCGAACACCGTAACCTTCACGGCGCGTCTCCTTGAGTTGATGCTCTGAACGCTTAGGGGCTTGTCTCGGCAGCGGCAAGCCTCCTAGAACCCCGGCCATGCGCATTCTGGTTACCGGCGGGGCGGGGTTCATCGGCGCCAATTTCGTGGCGCACATGCTGGCCTCGAACGCCGAGCGCGTCGTCGTGCTCGATGCGCTGACCTATGCGGGCAATCTGCAGAATCTCGCAGCGGCCGCTTCCGACCCGCGCTACCGCTTCGTCAAAGGCTCGATCCTCGACAGCGCGCTGGTGAGCCGGCTCCTCGTCGAGGAGCAGCTCGACGCCGTCGTCAATTTCGCCGCTGAGAGCCACGTCGACCGCTCGATCCGCGGGCCCGAAGCATTCGTCGAGACCAACATCACTGGCACGTTCCGTCTGCTCGAGTCGGCCCGGGCGCATATTGAGGCGCATCCGGCGTTGCGCGGGCGGTTCCGCTACCTGCAGGTGTCGACCGACGAAGTGTTCGGCACGCTCGGGCCCGCCGATCCGAAATTCGCCGAGACCACGCCCTACCGACCCAACAGCCCTTATGCCGCGAGCAAGGCGGGGGCCGATCACCTGGTGCGCGCCTGGCACGAGACTTATGGGCTCACCACGCTCCTTTCGAACTGCTCGAACAATTACGGGCCGTATCAATTCCCGGAAAAGCTCATCCCGCTGGTGATCCATAATGCCCTGAGCGGCAAGCCGCTGCCGGTTTATGGCGACGGCCAGCAGGTGCGCGACTGGCTCTATGTCAGCGATCACTGTGCGGCGCTCGCGACGATCCTGGCGCGCGGCAAGGCGGGGGAGACCTACGCCATCGGCGGCGATGCCGAGCGCACCAATCTCGCGGTCGTCGAGGCCATCTGCGGCCTGCTCGACCGCCACAGGCCGCGCAATTCCGGCCGCTACGCCGAGCAGATCGCATTCGTGACCGATCGGCCCGGACACGACCGGCGCTACGCGATCGATGCCTCCAAGATCCGTGGCGAGCTCGGCTGGGCGCCGCAACGCGACTTCGAGGCGGGGCTCGAGGCCACGGTGCTCTGGTATCTCGACCACGGCGACTGGGTGCGCGACGTGACCTCGGGCGCCTATCGCGACTGGGTCGCCGAGCAGTATTCGTGAGCGTCCTGATCTTCGGCAGGGACGGGCAGGTGGGCCGTGCGCTCGCCGCGCGCCTGCCCGATGCGATTGCGGTCGGCCGCACAGAGGCGGACTTCACCCGTCCCGAGACGCTGGCCTCGATCGTCGAGCATCACCAGCCGAGCGTCATCATGAACGCCGCCGCCTACACCGCCGTCGATGCTGCCGAGGACGATCGGCAAACCTCCTGGACGGTCAACGCCGAGTCGGTGGAGGTCATTGGGCGCGCCGCACACAAGAACGACGCTCTGGTAATCCATTACTCGACCGACTACGTCTTCGACGGAACTGCGTCTGGCTTCCAGACCGAGACGCAGCCAACCAGTCCCGCCTCGGTCTATGGCGCCAGCAAGCTCGCCGGCGAAGCGCTGTTGGCGCAGACGGGTGCGCGCCACGTCATCCTTCGCACCAGCTGGGTCTATGCGCCGGTCGGCAAGAACTTCGCTCTGACCATTTTGCGCCTCGCCAAAGAGCGCGATAGCCTCACCGTCGTTGCCGACCAGATCGGCGCGCCGACGCCGGCCGATCTCATCGCCGACGTGACGCTCAAGGTCATCGCCGATGCCAGGCCCGGCCTCTACCACCTCGCG
>Ga0265339_10000214_pt1 | contig 47430 bp, 36 predicted proteins | sample 4CB219metaG_FD_202085 | JGI IMG/M metagenome (GOLD analysis project Ga0265339, IMG submission 202085) | Rhizosphere microbial communities from Carex aquatilis grown in University of Washington, Seatle, WA, United States - 4-CB2-19 metaG | ecosystem: Host-associated > Plants > Roots >... | reverse complement strand
CTTACGATGCGGTTCCCGAACCTAAGTTTGTCATTGCAGTGGGCGATTGCGGCGCATGCGGGGGCATCTTCGGGCAGAATTACGCAAGCAAGGGGGCGGTTGCAAACGTGATACCGGTACACTACACCGTCAAAGGCTGTCCGCCGAGCCCGTCAGACATAATGAGCGCGATTGTAGAGAGCGTTCGCTCGGCAAATGTGCAACGTTGAATCTGCTGGGCAGCCTACCCAACCTGGCCTGCGCTACTGAAGCTCAAACAGCGAACTCAACTTCTGCAATGAACGCTCCCACAACAGTTCGTGCCAGCGACGATCTTCGTCCGAATTGAAACCACGGTGGGTCAGACTCAGCGTAGTGCGTTCGAAGTCGCCATCCAGACGAATTTTTACAAAGCTCGGGTGCGACTCAAAAGCGCCTTTTCTGCGCCACAAGAGTTTGGCTTTCGATGTGCGGCATATCTGATATGACCCGAGCAGCGCAGTCGGGATTCCAGTTTCGTCGATATATTGGACGTGAAAGCCCTTGGGATCGCTTGCCACATGGATGGGACTCTCCTGGTGGCGTCCGGGAACGTGGAGCCATGTCTCCATGTACTCAGCGATTGTGAGCAATTGAAAGATGCGACGCCTGTCGGCGTTGACACTGACGGTGAAGGAAAGCGGAGTTTCAGAATCTTCTTGCTTTGGCTTTCTATGTTCCGCGCTCAACAACTTGTCATCAGGTTGCGCAAACAAAGTACTCATCGAAGCCAGACCTCTGGAAATTAGTAGTGCAATTCGCTTGCCATCCATTTACTCACACAGCGAATATGTGACGAGCTACGTGTAGGGATGACGGGCAGCGAGTCTCTTTGTTATGGCTTGCAGAGCCGCTAGCAATGGCTCAACGGGAAGAGAGGGTTCCATCAACCAATATAGACAAGTTTGGCGCAAATTGGTTTCAATTTTCTAAAGGCTGTGACGAATTGACAACAACAAGTGATGAAACTTGATTCCCGCCTGATGAGGCCCACTTATTGACCAATATTGGTACTCATAGTTCCCGTCATATCCTACAAGATATGGAATTTCCTACCGATGAAGGAGTTTCTGAATCCTTGTTCGGTAGCCGCGGCTCATCGCAATCTTTTCTCCGCCGGTTAAGACAACGACTGACTCGCCATCCACATCGCTTTTGACTTCTTTCACATAGTGCAGATTGACAATCGATGAACGATGAACACGCAGAAAGACCTCGGGATCGAGCGTTGTTTCCAGACGCGCCATCGTCTCTCTGAGCAGATGCGACTCGCTGCCCGTACTGATGCGAACATAGTTTTCCTCAGCGCCGATCCAGCGAATATCTTCAACAGGCAGGAAGAGGATGCGTCCACGAGACTTGAACACGATGCGAGTCTTGTATGCACCGGCGCCAGTGTTCGCGGCACGTCCATTCGTATTTTGATCTGTATCCTCAATTCGCGCCCTAACCCGTTGAATAGAGGCGCGAAGACGATCCTGTGTAAACGGCTTGAGCAGATAATCGACTGCGTTGTACTCGAACGCGCGCACGGCATATTGGTCATAAGCAGTAGTGAAAATGATCTGCGGAAGTGCATTTGACTGATCAGTTGTTAACGCGCTTAATACATCGAAGCCGTCCATGTCGGGCATGCGTATATCCAGGAACAGCAAGTCAGGCTGTGCGGCGCGAACCAATTCAATCGTTTCGGCAGCGGTTGCGCATTCGCCGACAATGTCCACGTCCTGCTCATCACGCAAGAGCTGGCGGAGCTTCTGCCGAGCTAGCACTTCGTCGTCCGCAATCACAACCCGTATCATTGAACGCTCTCAATTATTTCTGCAACAGTAGTTGCATTTGAAAACTGAATAGGAATTCGGATAGACACCTGAACTACTCCCGATTCCGGCTCGTCAATTACAAATGAGCAATCATTTCCATAATGGAGCCGAAGCCTGCTTTGGACATTTGCAAGACCGACTCCCTGCCTACTCAACTGGCGATCGGTAATCGGCTTCAAGCTTGCACCATTATTTCGGACGGCAATATGCATCTGGCCCGCATCCTGCTCGATATCGATTTGCAGCTTGCCACCGGCGACCACCTTCGACAGACCATGCTTGAAAGCATTTTCGACTATCGGCTGCAGAAGCATGGTTGGTACGAGGGCTTCGTGCAATCCGGGAGCAACATACACTGCCTGTTCTACCCTGCCGGCATAGCGCAAATCCTGCATCGCCAAGTAAGTTTCGATGAAATCCATCTCATCACGCAGCGGAATCAACTGCGCGTCACCGCGCTCAATAGTGATACGCATGAGAAAGCTAAGTTGTTCCAGCATCCGATCTGCAGCTTCAACGTCAACCCGCATGAGGCTGGAGATTCCGTTCATGGTGTTGAATAGAAAGTGAGGATTCAATTGCATGCGCAATGCGGACAAGCGTGCGTTAGCCAGCTGAATTTCCAATTGACCAGCTGCCTGTTCGTGTTCGCGGAACCGCTCATAATAGCTGATTCCTCGAAATAGGAAGAACCCGCACCAGAAGATGATCATGTTGCTGAGGAACTCGCTGTAGAGATAGGCTGTTACGCGCCGCCAGTAACCCATATGAGGATGGTTGACAGGCAGGTTGACGAAGACAAATAGGAAGCCCATCTCTTCAAGAACGCTCAGAAGCATGCTGAGTGGCAGAAAGCTCCTCAGAATTGTATTCAGACTCCCGTTTTGAATTTGTTTCTGAAAGAGCGCCCAGGTGCACCAAAGGATGGATCCCCACAGGAAGTAATGAAAGCTCCATGCTGCCAGGATTACCACAATTGCCACATGCTCGCCCATGCGAAGCGAGCTTACCCACTCCTGCAGGGCAAATAACAGGCCAAGCAGCACCGAAACAGTGATGAATACTGCCGGATGCATAAGAATCTGGAGCACCCGGTGGTTCTTGCAGTTCATGAGCTTTCTCATCTTTCCTGGACTTGCGCGGCGACCGAATCGTCGCTCCGTTTCATCTATGGATCGGACTTAGCTGGAGACGTAGGAATGAGCCGCCCGGCGTGCGTATCGTCAATCGCCGCAGAGACGGCGAACACCGGAAATTCGCTCGAACTGCCAGTATCTTTGTAAATGAATTGCAGTGTCAATGGGTGTATCTTTACCCAATCGTCAGTTTCTGAAACTAGCGAAGCAACCTGATCAGGCCTCAGTTCAAGTGACAGGATTGCAAGATCATTCGCCACCTTCTGTCGTGCCGTTTCTCCTCCTTGCAGCTGTGCCAGACGAAAGTAGTAAAAGGCCTTTGCTGGATCGATTGCGACCGATTTGCCATCACGGTAAATCGCTCCGAGAACTGCTGACGACTTCCAGATTCCTCCTTCTGATGCGCTTTGAAGATGATCGAGGGCCTCGTTCTGCCGCGCAGGGAGTTTCGGATGATTGATTAAGATAATGCCCAACGAATGTTGTGCTGGAACATAGCCACCTTTGATTGACTGCCGGAACAGCTTCTCCGCTTTTAGCAAATCGCGCTTCGAAGGGTTCGCGGCCACGAGCATTGCTGCAAGCCGATACTGGGCAATGCTGTCGTTGAAATGCGCGCCTTTTTCGTACCAGCTTCGAGCTGCGTTGCGGTCCATTGGAACACCGAGTCCGAAGTAATACATTTCTCCCAAATATGCGTCCGCCAAACCACAATCTCGGATCGCTGCCTGATGAATCAGTTCATATCCTAGTTGCGCGTCTTTCCTGACCCCAAGGCCCCACAGATACGCGAGGCCGAGATTGACTTTCGCCTCCAAAAATCCACCATCGGCCGCACGCTGATACCACTGCGCAGCGCGCGCAGAATCTCGCGCGACTCCAATCCCCGCCTGGTAGAAATAACCGATTTCGTTTTGAGCAAGCGGATCGCCTGCATTGGCAGCCCGTTCATACCAATATGCAGATTGAGCTAAGTCCTGTACGACTCCGCGACCAGCCAGATAAGACGCAGCTAACTGTATCTCCTGTTTGACCGATCGGCTTTCAGCTTCAGTTTGTTGCCGCGGAACATTAGTATCCAATGCCCGCGACGATGTTGCCGTAGACATGAGTATACAAACAACGACAAAGCATGCAAGCGGCGCCAAGGTGAACTGTAGTACCAAACTTGAACGCATGATTGGATTCTCCAGGAGGGAGGAAGTCATTCACGTTCGCGTAACTTTCAAGGGAATGATGGGGATGTCGGATCTGCCGGATGACCAACTCATCTGAATGAACTTTATCAAGAGTTTTGAAGGCAACACGGAAGGCTCATCCCGGCAAGAGACCTCCGCACGATGAGTTTGCACAGTTCGCCACCGGGAGATGGCAATTCGTCACAAAAGTTGGAGAATGGCGGCTTTAACCAGTGGGGCGTCAACTATGAAATGCAAAGAGAAGTGCGGAGAGGAACACTCATCCACTCCGCGATCCTTGTCTTCGCAAAATTGAAAAGCGCTTTCGTCACGATCTCAATTTACATACACAAGCGACAAGTCCTTCGAAATGCCATAACTTCGCGAATTCCCAGCCAAAATAGTTGCTGGAGCTCGATGTCAGTTGTAGGCGTCTGCTGTGATGCCACGAACTTCTATTCCGTTGCTCTCGGGGGCTGCTTACGCGAGTACACTCGCAGAACGGCTGAGGCGTCACGAGAGATTGGCGGCAGCACCATAGAACGACACCTTGCACAAGATGCGCGATCAGGCTCAAGCGAAAGGACTCCACGTTCATGCGTTCAAATCAGATGGAACGAACTGATCGCTATTTCTTATCAGCTCGCGGCGTCTTACTGAGTGACTGATCGGTTTTGGGTAACTTACTCCATGGATCACGCCGCAATCGTCCGTTCCACTTATCGAAGTCGCTAACATAGAACTTAGGCATGTTAGTTGGCTTCAGCTCGTCCCATCTAAGTGGCATAGCTACAGGGGTCCCGTTGCGTGCACGCGGCGAATAAGGAGCAATTGATGTTGCCTCACGATCGTTCCGCAGATAATCGAGATAAATGCGGCTCTTCCGCGCGGCAAGAGACATTTTGGTTATGTAGAGCCTTGGCTGCTCGCGCTCAAGCTGAAGCACCAGTTCATGCGCAAATTGCTTGATCGTAGGCCACTCGTGCTCCGGCCGTATGGGAGCGACAACATGTAGCCCTTTGCCGCCCGTCGTTTTCAAGAAACTCTTCAGCCCAACTTTACTTAGCCGCTTCTTGAATTCTTGCGCGGTTGCGGCCAATGTCTCCCAATCTATTGAGGGGTCTGGATCGAGATCGAATACGATTCTGTCCGGATGATCTACCGATTCATTGCGGGCACCCCAGGTATGAATTTCGAGCACTCCCATCTGCGCTAAGCCGATTAGTCCGCTGAGGGAGTCCACCGTTAAGAACTCTTCCTTCACTCCACTCTTTCGATTCCGGATTGTGACACTCTTCACTCCGCGAGCGGTACCCATTCCCACATGCTTCTGAAAGAAGCATGGCTTGCTATTTCCATCGGGGCAACGCACAACGCTTAAAGGTCTGTCGGCAACGTGTGGCAACATGTTATCGGATACTGCTTCGAAGTACTCGGCGAGCGCCAGTTTAGTCAAGCCGCTCTCGGCGTCAAGCACTTTCTCGGGATGAGTTAACGCCACGTCCTGCATTGCAGCTTTGCCTTTCCGCGGGGGAACCTGCGAACTTTGCTTTGCCGTTTTGGCGGACCCCCTGCTCTCCTGATATATAGCAGTTTCACGCGTCACTTCATTAGCCGGCTTGTCTTCACGCAAGCCTTTAAATGCAGCCTGCCTTACCAAGTTGTCGCGCGTCCATGTTGAGAATGCGACCTGGGCAACGAGTTGCGGCTTCACCCAGTGTGCGCCGCGCTGCATCTCCCGCGGCACATCAACAAACGGTGACTGCTTCGACACCAACTTATCGAGGCTTGCACGTAGTGAACGGTGCGTCGACTGCGTAAATCCTGTCCCTGTTCTTCCGGCGTAACGGAGTTTACCGGCCTGGTAGTAGCCCAAAAGCAATGCGCCGACTCCAACGGTACCGTTCGATGGGAGCGTGAATCCACCAATGACAAACTCCTGTTCGAGATAACACTTGATCTTGAGCCACGTTCCGGAGCGGCGGGACGTATATTTCGAAGTTGCAAGCTTCGAGACAATCCCTTCCGCGCCTAGGGCACAGGCTTTTTCAAATACCACTGCGCCGTTGCCTTCAATACCCTCGCTCATTTTGAGCGGGGTCCCTTCTGTTTCAATAAATAACTTCTCAAGGATGCTTCTACGTTTAATAAGTGGTAAATCACGCAGATCGTGTCCATCGAGATAGAGGAGGTCGAATGCGTAGTAAGTGATGTAACTCTGTCTATCTCCCTGAAAGGCTGCCTGCAGTTCGGAGAAGTTACTTACACCGCGGTCGTCAAGCACGACGGCTTCACCATCTAGAATGGCACTTGTGACCGGCAGTTGCCGTGCAGCTGATGCAATGTCGGGCATGCGCGCGCTCCAGTCGAGCCCTTTGCGAGTAAACAACTTGACGCTGCGATTCCCGCGGCTTGGTCGTTCACCGGATTGCAACTGGATCTGGATTCGATAGCCGTCAAGTTTCAGTTCGTGAATCCAGTCCTCGCCGCCGGGCGCAGCAGTTGTTGATTGCGCCAATTGCGGCGAAATGAAACCAGGAAACTTTTTCACTGGAAGCTTTCGAACCTCCGCTATTGGCTTCCTGGTCGATGATTTATGTATCTTCTGGAGCTGAGAATTCTTCACCTCAACTGCACTTTGTGCCGCGTTCGAGCTGGAATCTTTCGAATTCCACACGCGGTCTTTGCTGGCAGCGATCTGCTCCATAGTATGACCACTTGCCGCGCTGTCCGGTGCTTCGTCCGTAATTTTTGCGCTTGAGGCCTCTCGCGCAAATTCGTCTTTCTCTTTGATAAGCAGCCAGTTTGGTTTGTCGGGCCGATCATTGCGTCCATGCATTCGGACAAGAACCCAATCGCCGACCAGCTTCTTACCGTGAAGCTCGAATTTCAAATGTCCATCTTTCAATCCCTGGTCAACGTCACCGTGAGGAATCCATACACCTTTGTCCCAAACCATCACGGTGCCGCCGCCATACTGGCCCTTCGGAATGATCCCTTCGAAGTTACGATATTCCCAAGGATGATCCTCTACCTGCACTGCCAGACGCTTGTCTGCTGGGTTATAACTAGGCCCCTTGGTGACGGCCCAGCTCTTGAGCACTCCGTCCCATCCTAGCCTGAAGTCGTAATGCAGCCGCGTTGCCGCGTGTTTCTGAATCACGAAAGGCAATCCGTCGCGAACTGGTGACTTTGGTTTGCGCGCAGCTCCGCGCGGCTCTTCAGTGACGCCAAAATCGCGCATCGACTGATAGCGATTGAGAGGATTTGAGCTTCGAGCGGCTTTGGCCTTCTTTTTTGCTTTTGGGACCATTGCTTATGCCGCGCTGTGCTTGCGCTTGGTTGCTTTGACCAGAACAGGGCCTTTTTGCGCGGCGGCTTTGCCAGTGCGGCGCTCGCTGGCCACAGGCTTTTTAGCCTTCGAGACGCTCTCTCGCAGCGCGTCCATTAGATTGACAACCTTGGTCGGCCTTGGCGCTTCTTCTTCATCCGGTAATGGAGCGTTCTTGCGCTTGGCTTCAATCAACTCTTGCAGCGCTGCCTCGTAGTCATCCTTAAACGCTTCAAGATCGAAGGAGGTGGAGTAGGCTTCAATCAGCTGAGTCGCCATTGCAAGCTGCTTCTTGTCGACCTTTTCCGGACTGGGAATATCAGAAAAATAATCTGTGCTCTTGCGCAATTCTTCTGAGTAGCGAAGCGTGTAAGCCATTAGACCAGCCGATCCGTCAGGGGGGACGGCGATTGCTACCAGGTGTTCGCGGCCGCCAAAGGCAATCTCGCCGATGGCTGCCTTGCCGGCTTGTTCCATGGCTCTGCGCACCACTGCAAAGGCATCGCTCGACTCTTTGGCATCCGGAACTACGAAGTATGGCTTTTCAAAAATGCCGGGAGGCAGTTCGTACAATTCGACAAATTGCTGAACGTCGATCGTCTTCTTGGTCTCGATGCGGACCTTGGAAATCTCGTCGGGCTCAATGAGAAGATACTTGCCTTTGCTGTACTCATAGCCTTTGACGATTTCGGCGTTCTCGACAGGCTCCTTGTCTCCCACCACATTCAGGTGACGGATTCGCTGGCCAGAGGCGCGGTCGATCTGATGAAAATTTATCCCGCTGCTTGAATTGGTGGCCGAGTACAACTGGATTCCGAAGGAGACGAGTGATACCTTCAACTGCCCCGACCAATATGGACGATCTGCCATTTTCCCTCCCGGCGCGCGGAGACACTGATCCTGCTGCGACTTTGAATGTGATGCGGCGATCGGACAAGTGGTTATCCAACAATATGACTGAGGCCGCAATCAGCCGCCGACTCAAAATGCCTAGTGCTTTTTGAAGTACTGCACTTCGCGTTCGTGCTGCTTGGCCTTCTCAAGCGTGCCGAACGTGCCCAAGTTGCGGCGTTTGCCTGTCTCAGGACTCTTCTTGCGTGAATATAAGCGAAACTGTCCGGATTTGAGTTTGCGAATCATGACGAACAAGGATGCTTTTTCAAGCCAATATGTCGCCTGCTTCAAAAATGGACTCCGGGCAAGCATCGCCCCATAACGCAGGAAAGAGAAACAGTTTGAGCCGTTTCTCTTTCCATGCAGAGTGAGTGAATGCGCTATGCCGAAGCCATCTGATCGACCCAATCGATCGGTTTGTCGTGGCCCAGAGTCATGCGGAAGGTCACTGGCTTATTCAGCGGCAAATGTACATCTACAGTAGCCGTGCCGGCCTTGAGCGGGGTTGTCAACGCGCCTTCTGTCGCGATGATCTTCTCAATCCCGTATCGCGCAATCAGTGTTACGTCTTGCTTGCGGAACGAGGTCACCGTTAACTCGACAGTCCTGGCATCCATGTCCCAGGCGAGTTTGTCTATTCTGGCAAAGGTACGGGCAAGCATTCCGTCGATTGAACCTTTCACGAGTGTTTCCGGCAGGGCTGGAAGCACTTCGATCACGCCGGGACGCGAGTAGGCCAGCATTTCCATCATGATGGTGGGAATGCCGCCCTGCGCGTCAGGCATGGGAAAGGCCCACGGATCGTGAGAGCATCGCAACGTTCGTGCTACGTAACCTTGCTCAATCAATTGCCGAAGTTCAGTATCGACCATGTAGCAATCTTTGAGCCGGGCCCCCACCAGCGCGCGGTGGCAGCGGCCGTGAGCAGCAAGCCGCTCGGGTACGCGTTTTCTATCAGCCAACATGGCAGCAAAGGCCAGTTGCGGCGTGCGATCCGGATCGATTTCATCGCCCGGCCACGCTCCGTAAAGATGAGAGACGTGCCGATGGGAATAACGCTCTTCCAAGGTGGGCCATGCCCATTCCTTCAGCGTGCCGTCTGGCTCCATCAGGTGCGGTGGCAGCTTGGCTACGATGGCCTTCCATTTCGGCACGTTGTCTGCGTCAATGCCAAGCGTCTCGCAAGCCTCAATCAGATTGCCAAGCACTTCCCTGCAAACCGAAATGTCCATCGTGGCATTGACCGACATCATTGCGCCGGGGCCGGTGTTGAGCGGATTATTTTCCGGCGAGAAAGATGGCGCAAAAATGTAATTTCCATCCTTGTCGGTGGCAGTCAGGAAGTCTTCGTAGAACAGTGCCAGCTCCTTGTATGCGGGGACGATGCGATTGCGCAGAAATTCCATGTCGCCCGTGACAAGGTAGTGATCCCAGAATGGACGACAGCACCAGCCTCCTGCAGAAATCCAATACATATGCGGCCAGATTTCTCCCGTGGAAGACGCATAGGAGTAATGAAAGGAAACGCCAACATTCTGCTGTGGGATAAGCGAATAGAAGGTGCCGCGCATGCCGTAAATATTTTTGGCATTCACTCGGAAGTCCGGCGCAAGACTCTCCATCCAGTTGAAGTAGGCGTCCATGCCTTCGCGCAAATCCCCTTGTGGACCGGGCGCAATTTGCAGGTTAATGTTGGCATTTGTCTCGGCCTGCATGGTTGGATATTTTCCGCTTGCAAGAATGAACCAGTAGCGGCCCATCTCGAAAATCTTTTCGAGAAGCGCAGGCGAATAGTCTCGCCGCGACCGTTGGTCGACGAGCAATTCTTCCGATGACATTCCGTACTGAGAGGCACCGCCAAAGTCGACGGTGACGCGGTTCAAGGCTTCCGACTGCACTTTGCGATGCCGCTCGAGGATTGCATTGTAGTCTGGACTCAGCTGCTCGACAGCCTGCCTCAGGACTTCAACTTTTTCTTCGCTATAATCTGCGAACCATTCAATGCGCGTGAGAAGCAGTACTGATGACGCGTTCTCGATGACCAGCGTGTCACCGTCCATCTTTGCCGATCCGCCGTTGCGAACCACGCGAACCACTCCGGCGTAACCGCTGTTGTCAACGGAGGGATCGAGGCGGCACTTGTAGATGAGCCGCTCATCATTGAAGTCCTGCTTAACTTCGCTCTCTCCGGTATTGCTCCCGAACAATCCTCCCTGGTTGCGGCGTCCTCGCGAGTACCTCTCGACTACGATTCGCGCATTCACCTTTTGCTCATTCGGCGCGGTCATTAGCTGAACCACAACATCGTCGGGCCGCGAAGTAAAAGTTTTCCTGAGCCAGTCTCCGTGCTCATCGCTCCAATAAATGTTTGCTTCGCTGGTTTCGAAATTCACAGTGCGCAGGTAGTTCTTGACCGACGGCGTCTTGGGTAATTCCATACGCATGAGAAATGCCGGGACGGTGGGGTGAGGACCGGTGTTCTGTTTGATGGGTCCCTTGTTCATTTCTTTGAACGCGAGTTCGATCGATTCCTGATACTTGCCGTCTAATGCCAGCTGCCGCACTTCCGGAAACACATTCGCAGCCTTTGGTGCTTCAAATGGGCGCTTCCACGGCACCAGAAGGCTTTCGTGATGGAAAAGAATCTGCTCGGAGTACGGATCGCTGGCCACTTCAATATTCATGTGGCCATTGCCGGAGGTGATGCCATCGCTGGTCGTCTTGCCGGGCGCGGTGCTGCAAAAGCCCTTGCGCGGAACGATGTTGCGCTTGAGCCGCTCAACGAGTGGCATTGGCGAGATATCAACATCGGGCGTCAATTTCGACGCAGCGAATACGGGTGGTTTGGGCAGGAATTTGTCAGTCTTTGCACGGCGAAGATATTCGGCGGAACGATTCTCTTTTGGCACTGCGGCATTCTTGCCTGAAGGTTTCGGCGATTTTTGCGATACAGCTTCGCCTTCCAGTAGCTTCGGCAGCAAATTGGGAGCGCCCGCTATACCCACAACAGCCGCGCCTGATTTAATAAAATCCCTGCGCTTCATCTTTCCTCACTTTCGGAATTCCATGTCATTTAGAAAACGTTCTGTAATCACGGCCACTGGCTGAGTTCGTTAGAGCGATCCAGTCAAGTGCGGTATGTAGCTGAGGGGTTGCCCGCCACCGACGCTGATTTCCACTTTCGATTTTGGAAGATCGTCAGCCGCGAGGGTGAAGTTCACCTTCCGGCTCTCTCCGGCACGCAGATGAATGCGTTGAAAACCGCGCAGGCGGCGAACTTCTCCACCGGGCCCACCTGAAACGTACAACTGCACAACCTCGTCGCCATCACGCGTTGAAGTGTTCTTGACGGTGGCCTGGATATTGGCGCCTTTCACGATTCTCTTCGCGCTCAGGCCAGAATAGGCAAAGCTCGAATAACTCAAGCCGAAGCCAAAGCTGTAGAGCGGGTCACCGCTGAAGTAGCGATAGGTGCGGCCTTTCATGGAGTAGTCAGTAAACGCTGGCAATTGAGCGTCGCTCTTGTAGAACGTTACTGGCAACCGTCCCGCAGGATTGTTGATTCCAGCCAGCGTCTCCGCGATTGCGGTACCGGCTTCTTCGCCGCCGTACCATGCTTCGAGCACCGCCGCTGCATGGTCTGCTGCGTAGTTGGCACTGATTGCGCTACCGCCGGTGAGTACAACAATCACCGGCTTGCCTGTTGCGATTACCGTCTCGACAAGTTTTTCCTGGGGCGCAGGCAATTCTATGCTGTTTCGATCGTGGCCTTCACCCTCCATTTGCGAATTGAGCCCGACAAAAACAATCGCCACGTCGGAGTCCTTTACAACTTTCTCCGCTTCGGCAAGCAGTACGTCGCTTGGCGGAATCCAACTGAATTCGGCACTGCCGCCGGCGCCGTTCTGGCTGAACTCAACTTTGACGGCGTATTTGTGTCCGCCTTCCAACTGCATTTGTGTTTGCGGATTACGGAACATGCCGCCTCCCTGTCCCGGAAATACTCCCGCGTTAGACGCAGCCCCGGAACGTGCGCCGGGTGCTGCAGTCGGAGCTTGATTGGCGGGGGGAGTTTGCGGACGAACAGGCGGTCTGCCAAGCTCCAGTTCCTTGTCGTCGAGAAACAGCCGGACTTTGCCGTCGCGATTCCAGATGCTTGTCCGCGCGGTCAATATATATTCGCCTGTTGCCGGCGGAGTCAGCGTGCCGCTCCAGCGCACCGAATATTTGCCCTGCCCGATTGCCGCAGTAACGGCAGGATCGCCTGTATTGATATCGAAATTGACGCGAGATTCGGTGCGGCGAAGTTTCGGCTCTCCTTGAAAATCGGGATTGTCGAAGTACTCGGCCTGAATTCCCTTGCTGCTGCCGCCTGGCGTGGTCAGTACAGACGAGGACACAAGCGCGTGATTCGTGGCCGTATACGTTGCGCCCAGCGCATAGCGCACGTTGGCATTCGAGAACTGCTGGCTGATGCCCTCAAGCGGCGTTACCTGCTTCGAAGACATGCCGTTGTAATTGCCCAGCAGGCCAACTGGATCGTCTGCCGACGGGCCTACGACCGCAATTTTGCTCGCGGAATTCTTGAGCGGCAAAATACCGCCCTCATTCTTCAGCAGAACGATCGACTTCTGCGCTGCTTCAAGCGCGAGCGCCCTGTGTTCCTTCGAATCGTTCTCAGAAAAAGGGATCTTCGAGAACGGGACGCGCTCTGGTGGATCGAACATCCCGAGGCGGAAGCGTGCTTCGAAAAGCCTCACCAGCGAACGGTCAAGTTCGGCCTCGGTGATATGGGCCGCCTTAACTTCATCAACCAACGTCTTGTATTCTTCGCCGCAGGTGAGATCGGTGCCCGCCTTTACCGCCGCTACTGCTGCAGCGCCCATGGTGGCGGTGTATTTGTGATTGCGGAAGATGTCGCCCACCGCCCCGCAGTCACTTACAACATAGCCTTTGAAGCCCCACTGTTCACGCAGCCGTTTCTCAAGCAGATCTGTGCTTGCGCATCCGGGCACGCCGTCAACGGAGTTGTAGACACACATGATTGAAGCCGCATTACCTTCAGTGATCGTGGCGCGAAACGCGGGCAGATAGGTGTTGACCATGTCGTATTCGCTCGGCTGGGCATCGAAAGTGTGGCGCAATGGTTCAGGCCCGCTGTGCACAGCGTAGTGTTTTGGCGTTGCCACGACTTTCAAATAATGAGGATCGTTTCCCTGCATGCCTTTCACAAACTCGACGCCCATGCGGCTGGTGAGGTACGGATCTTCTCCGTACGTCTCCTGGCCGCGTCCCCAGCGCGGATCGCGGAAAATGTTCACATTGGGCGACCAGTAAGTGAGCCCTGCGGTGCGGCCCGGCAGGATGCCCGCTTCTACCGGTGCGGGATGACGCTTGGCTTCGTTGTACTTGGCACGCGCCTCAGTTGAAATGGCGTCCGCCACGCGATGGAGCATGTCGGTGTCCCAGGAGGCACCCATGCCGATTGCCTGGGGGAAGACAGTAGCGCGGCCCTGGGCAACGCCGTGCAGCGCTTCGTTCCACCAGTTGTAGATGGGCACGCCAAGGCGCGGAATCGCGGGAGCGGTGCTCTGCATTTGCAGAACCTTCTCGTCGAGCGTCATCCGGGAGACGATATCCCTGGCGCGAACATCCGGCGACAAACTTGGATTTGTGTACGGAGCCTCGCTCGGTTGTTGAGCAAACAAAGGTGCACTTGAAGCCAACATCAATGCAATTACAGAGAAAGCACGTTTCAATGTAGGGTCTCCTCGGATTCGCTGATCTCGTGGAGTATAAAGGACAACCCGAGTGAATGTCCGTGACAAGCGGACGTCGGTTCGTACAGTGACTGGGGTTGCTCGTGCCAATCGGCCCCAACCAAGTCCGTGGGCTGAAAAAGACGAACTGGCACAAACCAAGACCGTCGACGAAGATTGTCGGCAGCCCGAGTGAAATACATGGGGCAACTTGTGCGTGAGAAGTGAGGCACTGTTGCAGGCTTCTGGCCAGATTGTGGAAGGCAGCCAAAGCCGTTGAGGTCAGAAAAAGAAATTTACGATGGCGCTGAAGATGAGGCCGTTGGCAACGCGCGGCGTAATGTCGGGCCCGGCGTGGTAGCTCAACCCGGCGCTCACGAAAGTACCCCGGGCGATATGCATGTTATAGCTCCCGGTTACTGTGCTCCCGTTTCTCCACACGGTCTTACCTTGAGCCATGAGGTTCTTCAGCAGCCACGGGCTGTAAGTTGAATAAGACGCCACCAGCGACGCAGTATCGTCGGGTCTCGAGCGAAACGGACCCTCATCATAAAGTCTGAATTCGTAATAGCGCGTGTACGCATTCAAGTCCATGGCGGTGCCCATGGCAGAAGCGCCGGCGTAGATTCCTCGCGCCGGATGCTCAAGATCGCTCTGGTAAAACTCGTGGTCGGCGAGTATGAAGGCGCAGAAATTTCCTGGCGTGGGTACGCCGGTGCGGCTATTTGGAAATGGAGTCGTGTTGTGAATGTAGCCCGCTCGCACCCACGTCTGTCTGGAATCTTTGGTGGCGCTGTGAAGGTAGCCGGCCTCATAGACGTTCACGAGTTTGTCGCCCTTGGGCATGAATCGGAATCCCGTCGAATTGCGGTTGATTGTCGCGGGACCTCCGGACGGATCGAGCGAGCGTTGGAAGGACGCCTTGAAGTAGGTCTGCCTGGGTCCATTCAACTTCAGATTGAATGAAGGAGCGGTGAGCGGAAAGTGCGAAAGGCCCACTTCATACGGAAGAATCGCGTAAACGCCTTGGCTACCCGTCGAAAGTGAACCACCAACCTGCATACCAACAAACTCGAAGTCGTTCGCAATGTATCCGGCCTTGGCCTCAATCTTCCCCTCGGCAAAACTCTTATATAGATACAAGGCGCTCATTGCCATTGAAGAAGGCCCAGCATTGTTCCAAGTGACCCAGGTGAGGCCGGCTGCGAAGTAGAGCTGCGCGCTGTGAAGATGGATGTCACGCATATCGTACGTGAGTATGGGATTTGCCATCAGTCTGAAAAAAGGACGCTCGCCCTGGTAAACCTGTTCATTGGCGGGCACCGGCGAATTGAGAAAATCCTGACTATACATCAGCGTTGAATTGTTCCGAAGCACCACGCCCTTACTGTAAAACTCACGACGAAAATCTGAATCCGCGCCTAATACCGAATCGGTAAACGGCGGCATGTGAATATCAGCACCAAGGAGATTGAGATTCTCGATTCCTGGTTCCGTCGAATTTGCTATCGAAGCATGCTCAGAAATTTGCGCTGAGCAGAATGGCCCAATCAACAAGACCGCAAAAAATAACAATTTGTGGTTCATCGTCTTCCACTTTCTCTATCTACGCTTACTCCGCATGCTCGAAGATGGATGCTGGAGTGCAGAGACCTCGCTTGCCACTCTTGCGGTCGGAAGTGATGGCGCGAATTGGCGGCTCGGTCTGATTTTGTATTGAATGATTCCTGTCAGCGTAACCGGACAAGAACTGCTTGCGGGGCCATTGCAGCAGTTCTTGCCGGTCGATTGTTGATCCATCGTGGGGTGGATCAACCCTGTAGAATCTGCCGTGCCTCGCTTTCCGGATCGTTCACCATTCGGCAATCGTTATCCCAGACCATGGTCTGGTTGTGCTCTGGATCAGATGGGGTCCATGTCAGGCCAGGCTGGCTTGGATTTCCGGTGCGAGCAAAGTTCGCCCACGCGGTTGCCATCTTTTTTGCGAGAGCCTGTGCCTCGGGTGTGTTTCCCGTTCCCTGTTCGCAGCGCTTGGTGTTATCGAAGCAAAATGCGAGCTCTGCCGTATGCCATGCACCGGCATCTCCGCCGAGCATCGGCGATTGCCAACAAAAATAGTATTGATACACCGGCGCTGCACGCAGTTCGTGTTTCATCTTCGCCATGCGAACTACATTGTTGCGGAACCCCACTCCCGAGACTCCGTACGACAAGGTTCGAACGCTCTTTTCCGGGTGGGCCTTCTTCATTGCCGCTTCGAGCGCGCTTCCCTTCTCTTCGCCAAGAATGGAAACGAGCTTTTCATGCCATTCCGCTTCCGTGGGATTCAACACATAAGAGTTGCCTTCTTCACTGACTGAACCAATCAGCATCGGCACGTCTTTTGAGATTTCAGGAGCACTCTCGTGGAAGGACTTCATGGTGATGATCTGTCCATCCAGTGTCGGTCCCCAAAAGTGCTTGCTTGATGGCGGCCCCGGGAAGAACTTGAAGGCAACATCACCCAACATACTGGGGGGACGCATTTCCGCGGACACGGCATCCGCAGTCGCATCGAGAACTGCCCAGTCAATCTTCTGCAAGGCGCTGATGTCGGTGGGAGCGATGCCCAACTTCTTCACCATTCGCTGAGCAAACTCCTTCGACTGCTCGGCGCTCGCCGGATTTCCTCCCCCGCCCGATTGTGCGCTGGCGCGATGCAGCATTCCCTTTGCTGAAGGCATGCCCATGAGAGTTGTAACTTTGGAACCGCCTCCCGACTGGCCGTAGATCATCACTTTGTTTGGATCGCCGCCGAAGTTGGAAATATTCTCCTGAACCCACTTGAGAGCCGCTACCAGGTCGCTCATGCCGACGTTGACTGAGCCCTCGTATCCCGCGCCACCTATCCTCGAAACATCCATGAAGCCGAGCAGGTTGAGGCGATGATTGACTGATACCTGCACCACGTCGTGATTGCGCGCCATCTGCGCGCCCTCGTGCGAGGGCAGTTCATACGAAGATCCAAACTGAAATCCTCCGCCGTGAATGTAGAACATGACTGGGCGGCTGCCGGAGAGGCTGGGCGTCCAGATGTTCAGCTTGAGCATGTCTTCGCTTTGCCATCCATCGTCCCAATCCTGCAGGAACGTTTGTTCGTTCTCGGTCCAGGTGTGAAGATACTGCGGACAATTACCGCCATAGACGAGAGCTGGATATTCATCCGTCCAAGGCACGGGTGGTTTGGCGGGCAACCAACGATTTTCGCCGGCCGTATTCTGGCCATACGGAACGCCCTTGAACGTGAATACTCCTCCATCAAGGAAGCCGCGTACCTTGCCATATTGAGTCTTCGCGATGGCGCTGCGCGGCGTGCTGCAATTTCCCGGCTCCTGATGCGCGGCGGTTTTCGTGTTGTCCATCGCCAGGGCAGGCCTACCAAGCGCGATGCCAATTCCAGCTCCGGCTGAGAGCCGCATCAGTTCGCGGCGATTGAGCATAATGTTTCTTTCCGAACTTGTCTTCAACATAGCTTTTCCCTCATTGGTACTTTGCACACTCAGTCAAATTAATTACGAAAGTGGGAAACGAATCGATGCGTTTGGGCAGCCGCACGGCGTCTTGATAGACGTTCATGCGGCTGCCGATGATCGCTGTCGCGTTGCGAGGAGCTTAGAATTTCAGCTTCGCAGCCAGTTCGAACGACCGGGCGTTGTTTGAAACACTCGTGATTTGACCATGAACGTTAGCGTTGTTCGGATCGTATGTTGTGTTTGGCGGTCCGAACGAAGCATGATTCGGGACGTTGAGGCAATTAGCCATAAAGTCCAGGTTGACCTTCTCCCAGATCGGGAAGACCTTGTGGAGAGAAGCGTTGAACGCAAGGAGTTTGGGCCCAAAGACGGAGTTCCTGCGTTCGTTGCCGTACGCGTTCGCCCCAGGGTCAGCTAACGCAGCTCTGCTGAACCACTGATTGATGCTTCCGCTGGAGCCGGACGCTTTCAGATTACCAACGACATTTGGAAACTGTGAGTGGGCACTGGCGAAGATATTTGGCGAGGCTCCACTCTTATCCAGGGCCATCACCGGTGTGACAGGAGTGCCGGTGGAGATCTGCCAGGTGCCGGAAAGCTGCCAGCCACCGATCACCTCATCCACAAGTCCGTTAGAGTTGAGGAACCGACGTTGCTTGCCAAAGGGCAACTGATAAATTGCTTGTCCCTTAAGGGCATGACGGACATCGAAGTTCGACGGGCCGTAATTCGACCTTGGATCATAGCTGTTCTGGAATGGCTCAGCGCCCTGCTGAGAATTCCAGCCTGCCGTATCCTGCTCATCAAGGAACTTTGACCAGGTATAGTTTGCGCTCACTTCAAAACCTGAGCTCATACGGCGGGTCGCGACTACTTGCAGAGAGTGATAGTTCGAGATGCCAAGCGCCTTGTTGCCCCCGATGGCCCCATATTGCGGATAAGGGAATGCGCCGGTTCCCAACTTGCCCAGCGGAACTTCATTCAGTTCCATTTTGTAAAGCAGATTGCTACCGTGGCTTCCAACATATCCAACTTGCAACATGGTGTTGTTGGAGAGTTGGCGTTGCACGGTCAGGTTCCACTGCTGCAGCAGCGCAAATGGAGTATCGTACTGCTCGTACGTAACATTCTGTCCGTTATACGAAGACGGAGTGGCGGGACGCTGCAGGTAGAGCGTGTTGATTGAGGCGCCTGCTGAACCCTGATAGTTGGTGCTTCCGTCGTCGCTCAACTTCGCCACCGGAAGCGCGCCCTTGGTCTTATCCTGCTCACTTCCGCTGAACGAAACTGCCTGACCGATGCCAACGCCGTAATTGTCAAAGCTCCAAGCGTAGGTGTAGATACCCCAACCACCGCGGATCGTCGTATTCGGCCCGAGCTGATAGGCGATGCCGATTCGCGGCAGGAAACTATTCCATACAGGCTTTTGGACCGTGGTTCTTCCATTGGCATGGGTGGATCCATACCACATTGCGCCCAGACTGTTGGTGGCTGGGTTAGTGACGGTAGGATCGAACGACAACATATTGTTCTTAGTCTCAGTCCAGCCGGTAGCGCCCACCCAGCGAACGCCCAGGTTCAGAGTTAGCTTGGTATTCACCTTCCAGTCGTCCTGCACAAACAGCTGCGGGATCTTCATTCTGGCGCCAAACTCCGGAGAATAAGATGCCTGCCAGTTATCCGACAATCCAAGCAGGAAGTCGGCGTAGGGAGTACCATCCTGCTTGCCTGTGCCATCCGAAGATGTGTAGAAGCCATCGAATCTGGCTTCACCTGGATCGACATGGCCAACCGCGGTCTGGTTTCCCGACGTGGAGTCTGATCTCTCAATGAGGACTTCTCCGCCCGCGTGCAGAGTGTGCCTTCCCCAGATAAGGGTCAGGGCATCGGTTGGATCGAATACATTCGACACGTAATATCCGTTGGAGCCTGGTGCCATACCGTATACGTTCAAAATGGAAATCACTGGGAACTCGTCGGCCTTGGCCCACTTGATTCCAAGCTTGGCGGGGATTCCCTGATTGAAGGAGGCAGGAATCCATTGATCGTGCTCTTCCATGAAACCGAGACGTGCCTCGTTGACCAGGTGCGGACTTATGGTCCAAACGTCCGATATCTGGCTGTTGGAGCTCATGACGTCAATGCCCAGGCAATTGACCGGACAAATGGGAGACAGGAACGCCGGCCACCCGTTGTCCCATGCGGATGATCCAGTGACGCGGTTCGAAGAGGAAAGATCCGCATCGAATCGCCCGAAGTATTTGACCGCTGGAAATTTTGTCCCGGAGAGAAGGTAGGAGTAATTGTTTTGCGGGATGCCGCTGCCGGAAGGCGCCACCTTAGGGAAATAAGCTTGAATTGACTTCGCGACGGGATCGATCAATTGAGCTGGAATTGCGTTCTTCCCGCCGTATTCACTGGCGAAAGATACGCGATGCAGTGTTCCGCTCACCGGATCGTAAGTTTGCGTCGTCGGATCGTAGAGCGTGGGCATTCCTGCCGCGGAGAAGTCGCCATTCAGCATGTTGGTATCGGGAACCGTGATAGTTCCGGGGTTCGCAGCGCCATGGTTGATGGCCCGCTCCATTGCGAAGAAAGCGAAAACACGCTTCTGGAAATGCGGAATGGGAACCGGTCCGCCGATCTGCCCGCCGAGATCGTGGTAGCGGATAAACGAGGCGCTTTTTGCGCCCGAGAATGTATAGGGGTCGGCATTCAACGCATTGTTCTGGAAGTAGTCATAGAACATGCCGTGATAGTGATCCGTTCCGCCCTTGGTGATCTGGTTATAGAGCACGCCACCGAGGCCATACTGCGCGGAGAAGAGCGAATCGCTCATCTTTACTTCAGCGATGGCGTCGAAAATCGGAGTCATGATCACGTTGTCGCTCATCGGCGAGCTGGCCGTCATACCGTCCATCAAGCCGGTCGAGTAGGGCAGGCTGCCATTGGCTGAGGTTTGCATACCGCCATTGATGGCGCTGTTGTTCACCTGCGCTGTTCCCGCGGTTCCGGGCTGCAGAGCGATAAAGCTCGTCCAGTCGGGGGTCAGCCCTCCAACTTGAGGCAGTTCCGTCAAGGTTTCCGAAGGGATGGTTGAGGAGACTTCTGCCGATGCAGTCTCGAGCAGTGGCACTTCTGAGGTTACGACCACCTGTTGCGATGTCCCGCCGACTGTCATTTCAACGTTGATACCTATTAAGCCGACCGATAGCGTGATTGGCCCGCGTTTATAGGTCGCAAAACCCTCCTTCACGAAGGTCAGAAGATAGTGGTCTGCGACAATCGGCCCGGTATCGTAGGACCCAGCCTCATTTGTCGTATAGGTGTGAGTGACGTTCTTATCTACGTCCAACACGGTAACGGTTACGCCCGGCACAACCGCGCCGGTCGAGTCAGTAACGGTGCCAGTGATATCACCAGAGTTTGTGGCCTGGCTGAACGCCATACCGGCCAACAGCAGGAACAGCGTAACTACCATCCCGATTCGTACGTTGATTTGGCCAGCACGATGTTCTGAAGGTTGCGGATCCCTTTGAAAATTCAACCAATTCATAAACCCTCCACCTTTGAAATTCGAACAATTGAGGGTGAACGCTCACCCCCTACTTGGCTGCCAAGTACACCCCAACCGTCCGCCACGAATTGGCGGTGAATCGTGCTGGGAGTTTGCTACACTACTCGGCATGCTCCAATTTGGAGCCGGGTGAAGCGTAAGCAGTCATTGAGTCGGGCACAAGTTGCGATGCCGTTTCACTTGGGTTTCTTGATGGGGCTTGCGACAACCACTTGTTGCGCAAGGGGATGGGGCGACGTTACGGAATGTTACTTACGCGTGACAACGACGTTGCGAATCCAAAAGATTGCCTCGATCAGATTGAACGACTGACGAGTAGTCATCTTCTGGAGGGGTCCGACGGTCTCTGTCGGTTGATCCGATTCCTGGCAGAGCATGCTCTCAACTCGCCTTCCAACCACCTGAAGGAATACCAGATCGCGACTGAGGCACTCGGGCGTCCAGCCGATTTCGACCCTCACTCCGACGCAAGCGTTCGCGTGCAGGTGGGGCGGCTACGCGATAAGCTCACCGAGTATTACGGTTCGGATGGGGCCCGTGACCCGATCGTTGTGGAGATACCCAAAGGAAGATACACGCTTTCGTTCCGAGTCAGGTCACTCCCCGAAGAAACAGATCCCCTCATTAAGTCCGTATCCGCCCAAAGGCTGGAGCCTCCATCGGCACCGCCAAGACCTCAGCGGACCATTTATCGCGCCGCATTCCTTGTAGTTGCCATCTTGTTGGTGACTGGCGGTGTTGCGGCTCTGCTTTCATGGCGCACGCGAGAGTCCGCTCGTATCCGGTCCTCTGAAAAAGCGCGTTTGCCGCAGACTGCGTTGAGTATTTTCTGGCAGCCATTTATTCATTCATCCGAAGAACCCCTCGTTGTTTTCAAGAACCTTGGCTTTGTCGGAGATGACGCCGTCGGCATGCGCCGTTTTGATCCCTCTCGCGACAATCCGAACCTGGAGATACAGGGCTTTACCGGAATCGGCGAGGTAATGGGTATCCTCGAGCTGGATCATGTGTTCAACAACTTAGGAGGCCGCTTCCGGGCAAAACGGGACGGCTTGTTCACCGTTGACGATGCACGCAACAATGACCTGATTTTTGTTGGCTCCCCCAGCCGAACGATCAGTTCGAGCGAGATGCCGGGAACAAGCGAGTTCACATTTCAAAGGCAGGGAAATGGTCCGCATCGCTTCAGATGGGGGATTGTAGACACCCACCCTCGTGCCGGGGAAACAGGAATCTACCCAGGGTCGTATGGGCCTCAAACGGTCGCGACAGACTACGCGATCGTCGCTTTGAAGAGAGGTCTTGATCCCTCGCACTGGACGTTGTTTCTTGAAGGCACCTCGACAGTGTCTACTCAAGCAGCCGCTGACTATGTCTGCAATGAAAACACGCTCCGCAATTTACTTGATAGGCTGCACATTACCAGCAGCGCAAATCTAAAGCCGTTCGAAAGCTTGTTGCGAGTAAAGGTCGCAAATGATGTACCGGTAGGAGCAGAGCTCCTTGAGTTGCGAGAAACCAAGGATTGACTCGAACTGATCAGAACCAGTGCGTTCATCTATGCCCTACGGTGCGCCTTCAATTACTTAAAGCGCCGAATGCCACCCAATGTTTTCTCGGTTCCGTATATCCAAATGTTCCTCGAGACAACGCACGGCAGAGCTCGTCGAGGAAACGGAGCACGCGCGGATGACGGCGGAGGCGCGTCAACGACTTCCGAGGACTGGCAATTTAGACGATGGACGCGACGAGGGAACTACACCGTGAAATACTTGAAACCCTTAATTCTAGATTGGTGCCCGGAGGGGGACTTGAACCCCCACACCCTTGCGGGCCGCGGATTTTAAGTCCGCTGCGTCTGCCGATTTCGCCATCCGGGCCTACGGATATTCTAAGCTCTCCCGATTAGAACTTTATCGGCGTCAGGCTGCATGTGACATGCTGCTCTGCTCGTCGAAATGCAATCAGGGGCTGCAATCAAAGCTCGCCGGGGTGCTTAGCGCTTCTTGGCCGATTTGGCAGCCGGCTTTTTCGCAGAGGGTTTTGAGGCTGGCTTGCTTTTAGTTGCGGGCTTGACTTTGAGGTGAGCCTTGGCATGCACCTTTGCGACTGGCTTTGCCGGAATCTTTGCGGCGGGTTTGGATGGCTTTGCTGCGGGCGCTGGTTTTTTAGCCGCGGGCTGCAGCTTTGCTTTGCTGGGTGGCGGCGCGTGTTTGGCTGCTGCCTTCACCGGCGCGGGAGCTTTCGCAGGCACTTTTGCCGCAGGCTTTGCAGCTGCGGCTGGCTTTGCGGCTGCGGCTGCGGCTGGCTTTGCCGCTGCAGCTGGTTTTGAAGCAGGCTTTGCTGCTGGCGCTGGCTTTGTCGCTGCGGCAGGCTTTGTTGCTGCGGCAGGCTTGGCTGGCGCCGGCGCTTGTTTTGCGGCTTTCGCTACTGGCTCGGCTGCCTTTGCGCCCTTCTTTGCCGGCTCAGCGACTGCGGATTTCTTACCGCGACCTTTGGGAGGTGTCGGTTCATCATCTTCATCGCCTGCCAGTTCGTCTTCGCCTGGCTCTTCTTCGCTTATTTCGTCATCCAAGTCGCTCTTGGGAATTTTAATGCCCAGGTCAATCTCGTCATCGTCGCCGCCGATGTCGTCCAAGTCATCGTCGTCGGCGAGAGCTTCTTCTGCCTCCTCGTCATCGTCGAAGGCCTGCTCCTTGACCTTCTCGGCGCGCTTGGCACGGGTGCGCTTGATGGTGATTTGTGGAGGCGGCGCGGGTGGCGAGAAGGGCTCAAGGAACGCGCGCATCTCTTCCGGCGTTGTCAGTTTGCCGTTAATCAACTCCAGAAATACCTTGTGCGAAATCTCGGCGTAGGTGGACAGCTCGGGCGTAATCCGCATTTCCTGCATGAGCATAAACGGAATCTTTTGACGAGCTTCCGGCCAGACCTTCAAGAAGTTGTTGTACTTCTCCTGGACAGCAGCGCTCTTGCTGGTGAAGCCGAGCCAGAGAACCGCCTCAGGGTCGTAGGTGGTGAAGAGCTTGTATGCAGCGGAAGGAACGGCGTGCTCCTTGGAGAGCAACACTTTTTGGAATGTGGAGGCGAGCGAGTCGAGGCTGTTCCACTCTTCAACGAAGCCGGGGCGCAGGAAAGCCTTCTTCAACGCGGCGATTTCCTTGGGCGGCATCTTGGCTGTAAGCAGTTGCATTTGGGCGGCCGACATGTCGGCATGAACACCCTGCATTAACAAACTGACGGCCAGATCGTGCAGAGCTTTGAGCTTTTCTTCGTCGGCTTTGTTCGAGGTCCAGGCGGGGAACAGGAACTTCATCCAGCCCTCAGCCTCAAGCGCGCGCAGCACCGCCAATCCGTCTGTTTCGTGACCAATCTGCTCGAGTTCCTTGGAGAGCCCGTGGGGACTGAGGAACTCGATTACGCCCTCTTCTCTTGCATTGTCGTAGCGGGTGCGGGTTTTCAGGTCTAGTTCCCAGCCGAGGCGGGCGTGGTAGCGAGTGGCGCGAATCAGCAGCGAAGGATCTTCAATAAAGCCGTAATTTGAAACCAGCCGCAGGGTTCTTGCTTCAATGTCGGCGGCTCCGTTGAGGGGGTCCATGAGCAGGCCAAACGATCCCTCATTGAGCGAAATGGCCATGGCGTTGACGGTAAAGTCACGCCGCCGCAGATCCTCTTGTATGGATGCAGGATGGTAGACGGGCTTTCCCGGCTTGGGATAGGTGACGCTGTGGGTGGTAACGAGGTCTACGCGGACGGTGCCCGGAAAGCAGAGATAGAGGCTTTGCGTCGCCTCATGCTCACCCCACACCTTGCCGCCGAGTTTCTCGATTGCTTTCTTTAACTTGAGTGCATTTCCATGAACCGCTACTTCAAGGTCGCGGACGGCATGGCCGCTGGTCAAATCGCGGACGGCATCGCCGGTGAGAAAGAGGATGGTTCCAGCTTCGCGGGCGACATTGCGTAAATGGGTGAGGGCGTTGCGTTGGTCGGCAGATAGCCGGTTTTCCAAAAGGTAGATGTAGTCGGGCATCCGATGTCCTGCTTCCGCCCTCTCTACCTGTCGCCAAGTGTCTGATGATGTTGTTGTTATCTACAGAACCGGTAGAGATGGCAAACCAGTACATTAACACAAACAGGGAGTGTTTACCAGACTTAGTTGCACCGTAACCGCTGCGGATTGAGGCGGCGAGGCGGCAGAGGGCACTGTGGCGCCGGCGCGCGTACCTGTTGCCGTAGCCCGTGGAAAACATGCGACAATCCAAAACAGTGGCCTCCGCACGCAAGCCTGTGATCGTACGCAAGTTCTCCCGGGACTGGTGTGCCGGATACGCATCTGCCGGCGTTGGCCAGGATGCTAGCGAGTTAGAGATTCTTGATCCTGCCGGCAAAGTCCTGAGCATTGGGTGGGAGCAGGTGAAGTGGGTTTGCTATGTGCGCGACTTGCCTTCCCCGACGTCTGACCAGACCAATCCGGAACGGCTGATGCACAAGCGTTTTTCCGTTCGCCCGCGCACGGCCGGGTTGTGGCTGCGGATGACTCTTATGGACGGCGACGAGTTGGAGGGATTGGCGGCCAACGATCTCTCGCTTGTGCAGGGCGCGGGCCTGCTGCTGACTCCGCCGGACACGCGCTCCAACACGCAGCGCATTTATGTGCCGCGACAGGCCATCCAGTCGCTTGAAGTAGTGAGCCTGATTGGAGTGGTAGGACGCCGGCGCGCCGAGGCCGCGGCCCGCGAAAAAGAGCTCGAGCTCTTCCCCGGGGAGCAGGAAACCTAGTGCTTTTTGGTGTGGTTTCGGGTGTGGTTATACGTATACGCGAAACGCCGATTTCCTGGTACAAGGGTTTTGTAACGGGCGCGGTACTTTGGTTTGTTTGGGTCTGATGTCATCCCCCGCTCATGCTCAATACGAGTTGCGACGTTGGTCCTCCCGAAACGGGAAGTGAGAATTCATATACCAAGCCGACTTACATTACCAACTGGCTGTGGGTAGAACATTCGACTATAAAGGTTTCTCATAAGGAAATTCCGTTTTCGGGAGTATGCGAAAGTGATTTCGAAGATCATCAAGCTCCTAGGAATTGGCACGCTCTACGAACCCCTCCAAGAAGGTTCCATTAGTCTCGGTAAGCGGACCATAATCTTCGGTGAAAATGGTTGCGGTAAGTCAACCTTCGTTGCGATCCTTCGGTCCCTCAGCCAAGGCACCGGTGAGGCCTTGCGCGGCAGAAGCACGATTGGCGGGAAGCATGAACCAATCGCTGAATTTTTGTTGGGCAGCAAAATCCACAGTTTCGCAAAAGGTAATTGGAATTCCGCACACGAGAAACTCTCAATTTTCGATGCGGAATTCGTATCTGAGAATGTTTATGCAGGAAGCACAGTTGAGACTAGTCACCGCAAAAACCTCTTCAACTTCGCTTTGGGGACGGTTGGGGTGAAGCTAGCCAAAGAGATCGACAAACTAACATTGGCGATCACAGATGACGGCAAGGAAGAGAAGCTAGCCGCGGCCGCGTTACAGAAACATATTGTTGGGGCAACCACATTAGACGGGTTCGCCAGCCTTCCTGACCCAAGCGAGAATATCGAGGTTGAGCTCTCGGCTGCGAAACTGGAATTTCAGGCGCAGGCGGAGGCCGCAACTCTAAAAAACCTTCAGTCCCTGACTCCAATAAGCTTTGAAGGACATGATAAAGCAGCTCTGCAGGACTTTCTCTCGGCGTCGCTCATTTCTGTCTCGGCCGATGCGGCAATCAGGCTCAGGGCACATCGTGCTTCGGCTGGCGTGACTGAGGAATGGTTGATCGAGGGATTTGAGCATTGCAAGCATGGCTCCTGTCCGTTTTGTGCCCAACGCTTGGACGAATCAAAGATAGTCACTGCTTACGAGGCGTGCTTCAGCGAGGCATATGCCGAACATCGTCTTAAGCTTGGTGAGTCTCTGGCGGCGTTGAGATCCTCTCTTTCGGTTGAGGTGGAAGCCGCGATGCGGCGAGTGGTTGAATTGAACGAAAGCCGCATCACAGGCTGGAGGCAATTCCTCCCTGAAATTACGCTACCGTTCGATTTTCGAGCAGCTGGAGTAACTGTTGCGGAGGCGAGAGACACATTGTTGAGCATTTCTTCCAGGAAGATGGATGATCCGACGAATATCACCGCACTTGATGAGGAAGAATCACGCAGGATGGGGGCTATTCACGAGCTTGCCACAAGCGTCGACGATTACAACGCTGGTGTGGTCGCTTGGAATGAAAGAATCTCCAAGCTTAAGGCAGCAGCGGAATTTCCGGATTTGCCTGGAGCTCAGGCGAAGGTTGATGCAATTCATTGCCGGATTGCGCGCGGCACCCATGACGCGAAGAAAGCTATATCCGAGTGGCAGACGCGCAGAAGTACTAAGAAAGCACACGAAGAGGAAAAGGTGAAGGCTCGTGAGGCGCTGGACAGATACAGCGCGAACATTCCTGGCTGGCTAGTCAAGTCCGTTAACGAGCATCTGAAGGGATGTGGAACATATTTCAAATTGACCTCTATCAAGCACGTTTACACGGGGGCAACTCCGAGATTTGAATATGTCATCGAGATGAGAGGTCGACCGGTCGACTTGACCGGGAAGATATCTGATGACATAACGTTCGGAACAGCTTTGAGCCAAGGGGACAAGAGCGCGCTAGCTTTCGCGTTCTTCCTCGCTCGACTTGAGAACGATCCCGCACTATCAGAGCAGACTGTCGTTTTCGACGACCCGCTGAGCAGTCTGGACAGTTGCCGCCGTCGATACACTCGGAAGAAGATTGCTGAACTGGCAGAAAAAGCAGAGCAGCTGATCTTGCTGACTCACGAGGAAGCAACCGTCGCAGACGTAGCTGAATTGCTGACGGAGAACGCTTGCTGTCTCCTACAATTCAAAGAAAGAGCCGACTATAGCGTGATTCAAGGGACTTCCGTTAAAGAATTGACAGCAAGCGAATATCTCAAATGCTTCGACAGGATGCAGCACTTCGTTTTCGGAGACGGGATTCCGGAAACGGTAGTGAAAGACGTCCGGCCATACCTAGAGATGAATCTGAGGTATCGCTTCCCGGAGCACCTCGGCCCTGAGCCGCTAGGCAAAATGATTGGACAAATCAGGGCAGCTGGAAGTGGCAGCAGCCTTCACCGGTTACAGAGCAAGTTGAAGGTCTTAGAAGAAATAAATGACTATTGCATTGACCATTCGCACGGAGACGGCGCCTTAAAAAACGTAGAGAAGATCTTGGGTTCTGAACTTAAGCAAATCATTAATAGCGCGTTGGAGTTCGGGCGTGGCTATCCACCTGACGCTGCCCCCTAGACGTGCGCTAATTTCCCGACTCGCCGGAACTTCATCGGTCCCCATAACGCCCATTGGGACTGTGAACCTCAATGCGGTCAGGTCGTGAGATTCCAGTTGCCAGGCCGACTGATCGGCGCTGATGTCCCAAGCATGATTTAGCCGGCATTTGTCCGAGGTGATGGATAGGATCGCTGAGGCACCGGCTGACGTGAAAAAATGAGTCAGGGCCGCAGATGAACTGTCATGAACGTGGACGACCTGCGGTGTTATCCGTCGGCGTTGGTCCATATTCATTGGGATTCACTGGGATTCATTGGTGGCAGCCTCTGGATTCGCGCTGGGAGGACTACGGGATGCGGAAGGGTTTTACCAGAAATCCGCCAAGGGACGAGCCGGCGACGCAGGTGAAGAACTACATAACGCCGAGCGGGCTGGAGCGCCTGAAAGCAGAGCATAAGTTTCTGCTGACGAAGGACCGCCCGGCGGTGGCGGAGGTGGTTACGTGGGCTGCCGGCAATGGCGATCGCAGTGAAAACGCCGACTATCAGTACGGCAAGCGGCGACTGCGGCAGATCGATGGGCGGATTCGCTTTCTGACGAAGCGAATTGAAGCCGCGGAAGTGGTGGACCCGGAGGCCGAGCGAACGGGCCAGCGGGCGACGAAGGCATTTTTCGGGGCGACGGTGCGCTATGCCAATGCCGCGGGAGCGGAGCGAGTGGTGAGCATTGTGGGCACAGACGAGGTGGATCTGAATCGCAATCACATTAGTTATGTGTCGCCACTGGGGCGGGCGTTAATGAAATCGGAAGCGGGTGACAGCGTGGTTCTGCAGGCGCCGGGCGGGACAGAATACCTGACGGTGCTGGACGTGTATTACGAGCGCATTGCTGTAGAACCGTTCCGCGAACCACCTGGATCGTAGGGCTGGGCAAAGGGACTCGCTGGCCGACGTTCACCTGATGAAGAAGAGGCGATGCGGCACGGGCGGCATTATAGGAAGTGACGCCGTAGATAGTGGTAGACGCAAGAATCAATGCCAGGCTTTGTCACTAGACTTTTGGCGGCCGTTGATTTCCGCTTGATGCAAGGCGTGCTTTTACCAGTTTCTTGATGAGGGGGACCGGCAAGGGCTTGTCGAGCGGGAACTGCACTGTTCCCTTGGACGTTTTGTAGCCGGCCAGTTCGGATTTGAATTGCTGGAGTACGGCTGCTGTGGGGAAGAGGCTGCAGTGGTCTTGAAATGCGGCGAACCAGACCAGGATCTTCTTGAGCTTGAATGCCGGAATTTTGTAGCTGATGACTTGAGTTGCCTCGGCAGGCAGCGCGGAGCGAATGGCGGAGCGCAATTTTACGAGCTGGGCGCGAGCCGGTTGCGGTGTCGCGGCTAGATACTCGTCAACACTCTGTGGCGAGACCTTGACTTTATTTGTTGCAGCCTCAGCGCCGGGCCGTTTCGTCTTCATGCGCAGGATGCTATCAGGGAGTGCTTCTCTTCTCAAGTGGTTGCACGGGCGAAGTCCTGAGCACGCAGTACTAAGCGAGGGTTTTGTACCACTCGACGGTGCGGCGCAGGCCTTCGCTGAAGTCGACTGAAGGCTGGTAGCCGAGCGCGGCTTTGGCGCGTGAAATGTCGGCCAGCGAATCCTTGATGTCGCCGGCGCGCGTTTCTGCATAGGCAGGTTTGCCGTTGTAGCCGGTGAGTCCCTTGAGGATTTCGAAGGTCTGGTTGAGCGTGATTCTTTTGCCAGTGGCCAGGTTCATCATTTTGCCCGCGACGTTTTCTGCAGGAGCTTCAGCGGCCAGCAAGTTTCCTGCGACCACATTATCGATGTAGGTGAAGTCACGGCTCTGCTCGCCGTCGCCAAAGATGGTGGGTTGCTGACCGGCAAGCATTTTGCTGCAGAATTTGGCCAGAACGCCGGAATACTGCGATGTTGGATCCTGATATGGACCGAAGACGTTGAAGTAGCGCAGCGAGACGGTCTCAAGTCCATACACGCGCGTGAAGCAGGCGAGATAGTGCTCGCACGCAAGCTTGGCGACGGCATACGGCGTGATAGGAGCGGGCAGCATTCCTTCGTGCTTGGGGAGTGTGGGCGTTTCGCCATAGGCGGCCGATGAAGCTGCGTACATAACGCGCCGGACTCCGGCTGCGCGGGCAGCAATGAGCAGGTTAAGGGTTGCGTCAACGCAGGCAACATTGGTGCTGCGCGGATCGGCAACAGAGCGCGGCACCGAGGGCAGAGCTGCTTCGTGAAAGATGATCTCGACGCCTTCGCATGCCTTGGCACAAACGGAGGGGTCGGCCAAATCGCCTTCGAGAAAATCCATCTTCTCAAGCCCGATGAGGTTCTGGCGCTTTCCGGTACTGAGATTGTCAACGCCGCGCACGCTGTCGCCGCGCTCTAAAAGAGCAGATGCGATAGACCGGCCAATAAAACCCGCAGCTCCAGTTACCAGATATTTAGGCAATTTTTAACTCCGAATGCTGGATGATGTGCGGCTTTCGACGACGCAAGCCGCTTGCCTATCATACTAGCTGGTTGAAATGACTAACGGCCATCGATCTTGCCTGGTCCGTTACAATCGTCACCATGGAAGCTACTTCTGCCGATGCGCTTGCGCAACTTAAAGTGAAGATTGAAAATCGGGAAGACCGCATCGGGACCGATCATTCGTCGTACGATTATGGGGCGATTGTCGCGGAGTTTCAGCTGGTTGTGGACACGCGCAATGCGACCAAGGGGATTGACGCGCCGCATATTGTTCGCTGCTAGTCATGCTTGCAGTCAGGGTGGCATTTAGCGCCTGAGATGCGGAAACGACGCTTTGTTTGGTGTATCGTGGTGAGTTCGTTTATGACTTTGCTCCTGCCCACTTTCGCAGAGCCACAACACTTCTCGCAGGTAGAGCAAGTGGCCTTAGCTGCCCTTGCTGCAGGCTCGGTCTTCGTGTTCTGGCGGCGTTTTTCGGTCGTCCTCAGCAAGATCCTCAAATCAAAATCAGACGCGGATTTTCATCTCTTCCCGCTGGCCCCGAGAGTGCGAGATTTTGTAGGCGAAGTGCTGCTGCAGAAAAAGGTAATCCGCGAGAGACCTTTGGCTGGCGTTGCTCACGCGCTCGTTTTCTGGGCGTTTTGCGCTTTTGCGCTGGTAACGCTTAACCATTGCGCGCTTGCATTCGGACTTGGCTTTCTGTCGCCCGCAGGTTTCGTTGGACGTGTTTACTTCTGGTTTGCAGCAGTCTTTGCCGGAGCGTGCGCTGTCGGCATCCTCGGACTTTTCGTTCGCCGCTTCCTGGTGCGCCCAAAGTGGCTGGGCGAGAAGCTTTCATGGGAGTCAGGCTTCGTCGCGTTGCTAATTTTTGTATTGATGGCCTCATACCTTGCCGCCTTCTTCACCGCGGAATCAAGCCCAGCCACGCGCATTCTGTGGTGGATTCACACACTGGCATTGTTCACTTTCCTGCCGATCATTCCTCACACCAAGCATCTGCATCTTGTGCTCAGCCCATTTACGGTTTTCTTATCGCGTGGCGGGTTTTCGCAGATTCCACCGCTGGTGGACGATGACGATTTCGGGTTGGTGGCGGGAACAGATCTGACCCAACTCGTCAGCCTGCAGGCCTTTTCGTGTGTAGAGTGCGGCCGCTGCACGGAGCATTGCCCGGCCAACAATACGGGCAAGATTCTCAACCCTAAGCAAGTAATTCTGGGCGTTCGCGCGTATTTGAACGAGCTTGGACCTGCTTCAACGGAGCCGCTACTGGGCAAGTACAACTCGCAGCAAGCGGCGTTTGAATGCACAACGTGCGGAGCCTGCGAATTTCAATGCCCGGTGGGTATTGAGCACCTGCCGATTATCGTCGGCTTGCGTCGCGGCGCGGTAAACACCGGCGCCTGGGAGAACGACTACGGCGCGAAGCTCTTTCTTGCCCTGGAACGCGGCAGCAATGTGCTGGGCATAAGCCCCGGAGAGCGCGACAAATTTATTGAACGACAAGAGTTCCCCATCTTTGATGGGACGCAGGAGTATTGCTTGTGGCTTGGATGCATGGGCAGTTACGATCCGAAGGGCCGCGAGATTGTGGCCGATCTTGCGCGGGTGATGAAGTATCTTGGCTCGAGCTTTGGCGTTTTGCGCAAGGAGAAATGTACGGGCGATCCTGTTCGCCGGCTCGGTAACGATTTGCTGTTTCAGCAATTGGCTGAAGAGAATCTGGCAACGCTGGCGCAGAACAAGGTCAAGAAGATTATTACGATTTGCCCGCACTGTGTCCGCACCATTCAGGAAGACTGGAAGGCGTTCGGCACGCCGCCGCCGGTTGAACACCACAGCGAATTCCTGGCGCGGCATCTGCATAAATTGCCGTCGATCAAAAAGCAGGAAAAAGTTGTGTTTCACGACCCGTGTTATCTGGGACGTTATCGCAATGTATACGATGAGCCGCGCGCGGTAGCAGCGCTTGGCGGCGATGTTGTTGAAGCGGAGCGCAATCATGAGCGCAGTTTTTGCTGCGGCGCAGGCGGTGGTCTTGCCTTCCTGGGCGAGGAGACGGGGCAGCGCGTGAGTCAGGTGCGCGCCGCGGAGCTTGCAGCCACCGGTGCAACAACAATTGCAGCGGCTTGTCCGTTCTGTAATTCGATGCTGCGCGATGCGCTTTCTGCCAACGGCGAAGGCGCCCCGCAGCTTGTGGACATTGTGCAGATCGCTGCGCGAAACTTGCCTGAGTCAGACTAGATTGAATTCGAGGTTCTACCATGCCCCTCAGCGAAGATACAGTTCGGCGTTACTTGGTTGGAGAGGTGCCAATCGAAGTACTCGCCGTGGAATTGTCGAGTGCGGTCATCAGGAAGAGTAGCATCGAGACCGAAATAATGATTGATGATATGCAAGACGATTTCAATCTAACTCGAAACCACGTATTGAAACTTTGCGATGCTGCAATTGAGAATCGCATTTCGACGAGCGGCTTGAATACGGTGGCCTTCGCTATTATCGCTTCCGAACGTTTTCAACTTGACGGCGATGACGAACCGATGATGGAAGTTCTTTACGACTGGTCTGCTCCCGAAATTAATTTTCCACTCACTCCAGCTAATTTGAAAATGCACCGGAGATGGTTGACGGGAGAAGCGCAACCTCCAAAACGGGAATGGTCTATATCAGAAAGACAGAAAAGGCGTCTGGTTTCTATGCCACGAAAAGTCCGGACCAACTGCTAACTCCAGCCCCAACACCGCTACACCAATTAAGATGTACGCGAGTCATCTGTTATGAAAATCATTGTCGCTATTAAACAGGTTCCTGACCGCGAAGTCCCGGTACGCATTAACGCTGCCGGCAAATGGATTGAAGAAGCGGATCTGCAGTTCGCAATGAACGAGCCAGACGCGCACGCACTTGAGGAAGCTCAACTACTGAAGGATAAACACGGCGGCGAGGTGGTTGTGTTGAGCGCGGGTCCTGAGCGTGTTGCAACTACCATTCGCGAAGCCCTGGCCAAGGGCGCGGACCGCGCCATTCACATTGAGTGCGATGATCTTGCGCATCGCGATGCCCTTGGAATGGCGCAGTTGCTGGCAGCCGCCATCCGGTTGGAGAATCCCGACCTGGTGCTTACAGGCCTGCAGTCAGAAGACCTTGGCCTGGGCCAGACCGGCGTGATTGTTGCCGAACTGCTGGGCCTGCCGCACGCCACTCTGATTCTTCACATTGAGAAAAATGAATCGGGCATTGAAGTGAAACGGGAGTTGGAGGAGGGCTGGTTTCAGAACATTCAGCTTCCCTTGCCGGCGGTTCTGACCATTCAATCCGGTGGCAACAAGCTGCGCTATGCAACGCTGATGGGGATTAAACGCGCAAAGACCAAGGAACTGCGACGGTTGGCTGCGACAGATCTCGGCGTGGCATCCGCTCCGGTTGTTTCGCTGGAACAAATCTTGCTGCCGCAAAAACAAAAGTCGACGCAGATGATCACCGGTACGCCCAGAGAAGCGGCCGCGACCCTGGTTGAAAGACTCAAGACCGAGGTGCATGTAATATGAGCGGCATTCTGGTGGTGATGGAACAGCGGGGCGGGCGCATTGCGCGCATTAGCTGGGAAGCGCTGGCAGCCGCGCAGCGCCTGGGCGACTCCGCGAACATTACAGCAGTCGTAGTGGGTGCGCAGACTGAAGTGTTTGCAGCGGAAGTGGCGGCAAGAGCGCCGGGAAAGGTGTTGCGAGTAGAACATGCTTTGCTGTTGCCATACACGCCAGACGGATACATCGCCGCGCTGCAACAGCTGATTCAACGCGAAGAGCCAGCGTATGTGGTCTTTCCGCACACGTACCAGGTTCGCGACTACGCGCCCGCGCTTGCCGCACGTTTTGGCCAAGTGCTGATCAGCGACGTCACCGCAATTTCGGAAGTTCCTCTATTCGCGCGCCAATTGATGCAGGGCCGGCTTAGCGGCGCCTATCGCAAACTTGGCAGCGGCATTTGCTTTGTCTCGGTGCAGGCCGGAGCGTTTGCTGCCGAGAGCGCGAGTTCAGTTACAGCCGGCGTGGATTTATTTACACCGACGATGGATGCCGCACAGATTCGCACGCGCCCTGGTGAGCCTTATCGCGCAGCTGCGCAGACGGTGGACCTTGGCTCAGCGCAGATGATTGTGAGTGTTGGACGCGGCATCAAATCGCAAGAGAACATTTCAATTATTCAGGAACTCGCGACGACGCTTGGCGCTGAAGTTGCGGCATCGCGGCCGATCTGTGATGCGGGCTGGCTGCCAATGGAGCGCCAGGTGGGCAGCTCCGGACAGACGGTTGCGCCTAAGCTCTACATTGCCGCCGGAATTTCAGGGGCCATTCAACATCTTGTCGGGATGAAAGGCTCGCAGTGCATTGTTGCTATCAATAAAGATCCGGACGCACCCATTTTTGAGGTGGCAGATTACGGAATTGTGGGCGATCTGATGGAAATTGTTCCGGCGTTGACTGAAGCTGTGAAGGCGGCGAAGCAGTAGGAGTGCTATTCCTGACTCGATATCTAAGCAGCATGTAATAATGCTGATCGTGATCTGGCTGGGCGAACGAAGAGGCAATCTAACCGACTGGTTGACCCAGCAATGGGTTCGCGTTACGGGATCGCATATTGACCTTGGCTCCAACCAATGGCTTGATGGCCCCATCGGAAGTACGCGTGTAATTGGTAGAGACTTTTTCGAGAATTATGCAAGATCGCGTAATTACGACATCGTACGGAACGGCATCCGTGGTTTGATTCCGGATTTTTCAGTACTCTGTGAAAATAATGCGTCACTCACTGCAGTCGCGGCACCAGTTCGCGAATTTTACGAACGAACCTCCGAATTCCAACTGGATGCATGGTCGGAATGGCGCCCGGTGTTCAGGCCATTTGGTGGGGCATTGAGTCTGCTGTTCAGCCAGCGACTCCAACAGTTGAACGTCCCATTAACGCCGCTTGACAGCAGTAAAGGAATGACGAGCGAAGTCATTCAGATGCGTGATCCTTGCTCCGATCAAATGGCGCAGACGGCCTGGGTCCGTGAATTGTATGCCACAAGAAACGTGCTTTACGCGGGCTGTTATTCCGTCTGCAATGTCCCACTTCAGAAGGCCCCGTGCGTGAAGGTTGTATTTCCGCTGCCTAACGGGAACGCCATTGTATTGATGAATGCATTAGCAGGCGACGATGGCTCGCTCACCTTGCAATCGATTGGCGATCAATTCGGTGATCCCGGATTCTACTTCGTTGTTCATGATGGGACTGGAGCAATTTGGGCGAGGTATGTCAGCAGCATGAAAGAGGAGATTCGTGTTTATGCGGCCGAATCTGGAATAGTCCGTGCAGACCACACGCTCTGGATCTGGGGACAGAGATTCCTTCGGCTCCACTATAGAATGTGCAAACGGGCGGCCTAGCAGTTGGGGAGATTAACGTCGCAGTAATCGGTAGTACTTGTGCACACTCCTGTACAGGACACTGCACCGTACGATATGGTTCCTACTTTGCCGCGCTAATTTTCCGACGGCAAGTAAACGGAGGCGCCGGGCATGTTTCTTCCTGAAACTTATCAAGCAGCACTCGCGCTGATGATCCTGAGCATGCTGTGCTGGGGTTCTTGGGCAAACACGCTGAAGATGTGCCCGCACTACCGCTTTCAGCTTTTCTACTGGGACTACGCGATCGGGCTTACGGTCGCCTCCATCATCATCGGACATACGGCGGGCAGCTTCGGCAGTGTTGGCCCGACGTTTCAGAACGCGGTCCATAGCGCGAGCACCAGCACCTTTGTATTTGCGTTCATCGGCGGCGTCGTTTTCAACGTGGCCAATCTGCTGCTGGTTGCCGCAATCGACGTAGCCGGACTGGCGGTTGCATTCCCGGTGGGCATTGGCCTTGCGCTTGTGATTGGGGCGGTGTCTAACTACCTGGTTGCTCCTGCGGCCAACCCCCTGCTGCTGTTTGGCGGCGTGGCGCTGGTGGCAGTGGCAATTGTTCTGGATGCGGCGGCTTATCGCAGCCGTGAATCGTCGGCAAAGGCGACGACGGTTCGCGGTATTGTGATCAGCCTGGTGGCAGGCGTGCTGATGGGGTGCTTCTATCCGTTTGTGGCGCACGCCCTTGCCGGCACTCCGGGCAATCCTTCACCCGGCCCTTACGCGGTGTCGCTTTTCTTTGCGATTGGACTGCTTATTTCCACCGTTCCGGCCAATCTGTTGCTGATGGCAAAACCGCTCGACGGCAAGCCTCCTGTTGAAGGCGCGGGTTACTGGAAGGCGCCGTTGAGCTGGCATATTGCCGGAGCGCTCGGTGGAGCCATCTGGTGCGTGGGCGGCATTGCAAACTTTGTTGCATCGGGCGCGCACCTGGTTGGACCGGCGGTGAGCTACACCATTGGACAGGGTGCGACGATGGTCTCTGCCTGCTGGGGCGTGTTTGTGTGGCGCGAGTTCGCAGGTGCTCCGCGCACAGCAAAGATGCTACTGTTTTTAATGTTCATTTTCTTTCTGATGGGGCTTGGCGCAGTAGCACTGGCTCCTCTTTACTAGGGACAATCATTATGCACGCGTCACGCAAGCCTATTGTTGTTGTGGGATCTGTGACCATGGATCTGGTGACTCGCACCCCGCAGATTCCTCGCGTGGGACAAACGCTTATCGGCACGGGCTTTCATACGACGCCGGGCGGCAAGGGCGCCAATCAATCTGTTGCGGCAGCGCGGCTCGGCTATCCGGTGGCGATGGTTGCCAAGGTGGGCGATGACCACTACGGCCCAACTTTGCTGAAGAGTCTTGCAGACGCCGGTGTGCAGACGGATGGAATGGAACAGGTCGCCGAGTCTTCGGGCATCGCGGCGATTTTTCTTGCCGACAGCAGCGAGAATTCAATTGTGGTTGTTCCTGGCGCGAACGGAAAAATGGATCGCGCCACCATTGATGCGCATGCGGCTCTCATTCGCTCGGCGGGAATGGTACTTTGCCAGCTCGAAATCCCCATGGACACGCTGTATTACACGCTGGCCGTTTGCGCTGAGGCTGGTGTACCGGTGATGCTGGACCCGGCTCCGGCTGCTGCTCTTCCCGATGCGGCATGGAAGCAGATTGCATGGTTCACGCCTAACGAAACTGAAGCTGCATTTTATCTGGGCGATGGAGCTAATGTTGAAGACACCGCCAGCGAATTTCTGGAGCGCGAACTGCGGGGCGTGGTGCTCAAACGCGGAGTTGAGGGCGCTTACGTGGCTGTTCCGGGCAAAGCGGGCTGGGTTCCGCCGTTTCAAGTGCAGGCCACCGACACTGTTGCGGCCGGGGATTGTTTTAATGGCGCTTTCGCAGTGGCATTGCTTGAAGGGCGCGATCCGTGGCAGGCAGCGCGCTTTGCCAACGCGGCCGCAGCTATTTGCGTTACGCGCCGTGGAGCGCAGGCCGCTATGCCGTCGCGTGCCGAAGTGGATGCAATGCTCGGCAGTGAAGCCTAACCGAAAATGTTAAAAGGACCCGCTTAATGGCCCGTAGACTCTGCCTTGGTTTATTGACAGCAATCATCGCTCTCGGCGTGGCGGCACAGGACACGCAATACGCTCCGCGCAATCAGCAGATTCCCGTGCCTGAGTGTCTGAATATACATTTTGCGTGGGAGAGCACTGCTGTCTCGCAATGTCCTCCGTTTATTCGCGAGCGCTGGCTTCGCGACATCCATCACTGGCGGGACGAGCGCCGCATTCGCACTACTTTCGATCCGGCGCGCTACGAAATGCCGGCGCTGAAGTGGACACAGTCAAGCTTCATGCAGCCGCAGATGATGGTGCACGACCGCTATTTCTACGATCCTGCTGCGGGCCGCTATACGGTCGATCGCTATCTTGACGATCTTGAAAAGCGCTACGGCGGAATTGATGCGGTGCTGGTGTGGGCCACGTATCCGAACATGGGTATCGACGATCGCAACCAGCTTGAGATGGTGGAATCGATGCCCGGCGGTGTTGAAGGCGTTCGACAGATGGTGGCGGACTTTCATCGCCGCGGCGTGCGCGTTCTGTTCCCGATGATGATGTGGGATGAAGGAACGCACAAGCCCGATGAGCCATGGCCACAAGCGATTGCTGCGCTGATGAAGCAGATTGGAGCCGATGGCGTGAACGGCGATACGCAGGATGGTGTACCGCTCGGTTTCATTACTGCCGCTGAAGCAGTGGGGCATCCGCTGGCGTTTGAGCCCGAGACCAGTCCGAGCGACGAAGCGCTGAGCTGGGACGTGATGAACTGGGGCCAATACCAGTTCCCTTTCATCCCCATGGTTGATCGCTACAAATGGATTGAGACGCGACACATGGTAAACATCAGCGACCGCTGGGCGCTGGACCATACGAACGATCTGCAATTTGCGTTCTTCAACGGCGTGGGCTGGGAGAGCTGGGAGAATGTGTGGGGCATCTGGAACGGCATCAATCCGCGCGACGCAGAAGCCACGCGCCGCGTTGCCACGATTGAGCGTGCGGTGGCGCCGTTTCTTGTGAGCGCGGAGTGGGAACCGCTGTATCCGATGCACAGCTTCGGCGTATATGCCAGCCGCTGGCCGCTCGGTACAGATACGGTATGGACGATTGTCAATCGCAACAGCTACAACGTTACTGGGCGGCAGTTCACAGTTCCCGCAGCGGCGGGCATGCGTTACTTCGATCTCTATCACGGAGTTGAACTGCATCCTGACGTGGAACAGCAGGCTGCGGTGCTCAACTTTGATTTGGAAGCCAATGGATACGGCGCCATTCTTGCTACTCCGAATGAGCCGTCGAACGCGATCAAGTCGCTGATGCAGGGTATGGCACAGATGACGCGGCAACCTCTGGCGAGTTTCTCGCATGAGCACACGATTGTGACGCAAACGATGGTTGCAATCGCGGCTACGAAGCCGGCAGCGGAAGCTCCCGATGGCATGATTCGGATTCCGGGCGGCGATTTCGTATTTGCTGTCAACGGCACTGAGATTGAAGGCGGCGCAAATCCCGGCGTGGATGTGCAGTATCCATGGGAAGACGTGCCGCGCCGCTACCACGAGCACAAGATGCAGGTGGCTACGTTTTTCATCGACAAGTATCCGGTGACCAACGCGCAGTTCAAGCAGTTCCTTGACGCTGCGCATTACGCGCCCAAGGACGCGAACAATTTTCTGCGCGATTGGAAGGGTGGGAACTTCCCGGCGGGCTGGGATCATCGGCCCGTGACATGGGTCTCGCTTGAGGATGCGCGGGCTTATGCACAGTGGGCCGGCAAGCGGCTTCCGCACGAGTGGGAGTGGCAGTTTGCCGCGCAGGGTACAGACGGGCGCACATACCCGTGGGGCAATGCGTGGCAGATTGACAACGTGCCGCATCCCGTTACCGGGCGCACGATGACTGCGCCTGATGCCGTGGATGCGCATCCGCAGGGCGCGAGCCCTTTTGGCGTGATGGATATGGTGGGCAATGTGTGGCAGTGGACTGACGAATTTACCGACGAGCACACGCGCGCGGCGATCCTGCGTGGCGGCGAGTACTACCAGCCGCAGGGCTCCCTTTGGTATTTTCCGCAGGCCTACCGCAACAGCGAGCACAGCAAACTGCTGCTCATGGCTCCGGGATACGATCGCTCAGGCGGCGTGGGTTTCCGCTGCGTTCGCGACGCTCAATAGCATCACCAGCGTTTCTTTAAATGCCCGGCGTGAGAATTTTTCTTGATCGCCGGATCGGGTGTGCGAATAAGAAGCACTGGAATGCCTGCCAGCTTCATCAGCTTTTCGGCAATTGAACCGAATGCCAGCGGATGCCAGCCTGTAATTCCGTGCGTTGAAATTACCAGCAGTCCGATGCGTTCGCGCTTGATCACGTCAAGTATCGCTGCCACGACATCGTTGGCCACGCGCACACTAAAGGTTAACTTGATGCCCATAGCAGCGAGGTCAGCCTGGCAGGCAGCGAAACTCGCTTCAGCCTTCCTTGTGGTTTCTTGAATGAATTCGGCTTCAGGAATGAAATCCCAGACCTTTGAAGATGGGAACATCGGAATCACGTGAACGAGGTGAATTTCAGCATCGAACTGCTGCGCGTAAGCAGTTGCCTGCTCCAGAGCTCGGTGTGATGATGGGCTGAAATCGACCGGAACCAGGATTTTAGCTGGGATTAGACTGGACCTCTTTGCCTCTGCCATGACAGCCTCCTTGCATCACTGCGCACATCAGGCTTTCGACCATCACAATCATAAGCCCGATTGGCGCTCAGCATTGGGAAGCAGGCTAATATAATCGGATTAATCCAAATGGATTGAATTCCCCGTTCGCCCAGCGTCTTTCTGCTTGATCGATCAGTCCAACTTAACGAGGTTCATGGGAGCAACAGTGAAGCTACACTTCCCCGCTTATGCCATCTTCGCGGCGTTTTTGGCTGTCGTTCCTTTGGCACATTCACAGGGCAATTACGAGATCCAGGTTTACGGGTCTGACACCGTTGCGCCGCGCAGCACCATGGTTGAGCTGCATTCCAACTTCACGGCCGATGGCCAGCGCCAGTTTATTGACGGTACCGAACCAACAAATCACGCCGAACACGAGACCATCGAAATCACACAGGGCATCAACAAATGGTCTGAGGTTGGCTTTTATATTTTCACCAGCGAACGCAGCGGCCAGGGTATTCAGTGGGTAGGCGATCACTTGCGTCCACGCGTGCGGGTGCCGGATTCGTGGCACTGGCCGGTGGGCGCGAGTCTCTCTATGGAGGTCGGCTATCAGCGCGCATTTTTCTCGCCGGATACCTGGACTTGGGAGATTCGCCCGATTGTCGACATGCAGGTTGGCCGCTTCTACTGGGCGATCAATCCGGCATTTGAGCGGACATGGCACGGGCCTGGCGTGGCCGATGGACTTGATTTTGCGCCTAATGTAAAAGTCAGTTGGGACTTTACGAAAAAGGTCACGGGCGGCATTGAGTATTACGCTGACTATGGCAACATCCGGCACATTCTGAGGATGCACGATCAGCAGCAAATGTTCTTTCCGGCAATCGATCTGAACGTGTCACCAGATTGGGAATTGAACTTTGGCGTTGGCGTAGGCCCGACGGCCGCCACAGATCACTGGATCATCAAGGCCATCGTGGGCCGCCACTTTAACTGGGGACACGCGCATTAAAGAGGCTACGTTTTCGACAGTTTGAAAAATATCCCTCAGGGGCTAAAGCCCGTACCATCCAACTGAAGCCCGCAACCTTCAGCTACGAGACGCTAGGCCACCACCATGGCACGGATTGTCTCTTTGCGCACTGTGAGCTTCTCAACTAAATCAGTGCGTACTTCGTAACCGCGACCTGGTGTGTCTGGCACGGCGATTTCACCCTGCGACGAGACAGTGACCGCCGGATCGACAATGTCTTCAGCCCAATAGCGCGCCGACGCGGAAACATCGCCCGGAAGGGTGAAGTTCTCCAGCGTTGAGAGCGCGATATTGTGGCTGCGTCCGATTCCCGACTCAAGCATTCCACCGCACCACACGGGGACGCCGCGCTCCTGCGCAGCATTGTGTACGGCGATTGCCTCAGAGAATCCGCCCACGCGCCCGAGCTTGATGTTGATGATCCTGCACGATTCCATTTCGATAGCGGCAAGAGCGTCGCGGCGATTACGGATGGACTCATCCAGGCAGATGGGTGTCTCGAGTCGTTTTTGCAGCATGGAGTGATAGTAAAAATCGTCGTGCCATAGCGGCTGCTCGATCATTAACAGATCGAAGCGATCGAATTGGGTCAAGTGGTCCGCATCGCGAAGCCGGTAGGCGGAATTCGCGTCGACGCTCAACGAAATCCCCGGCCAGCGATGACGCACGCGCTCAAGAACATCAATGTCCCAGCCCGGCTTGACTTTCAGCTTGATGCGCTGATAACCGGCGGTGAGTTCGCGCTCGATGTTTGACATCAGATCGGCAATGGAAGGCTGAATGCCAAGCGACACTCCGCACGGAATCGATTCCTGCACGCCGCCGATCAGCTTGGCAAGCGAGATGCCTTCGCGCTGCGCTTCAAGATCCCAAATGGCATTTTCGAGCGCCGCCCTGGCCATCGGGTTACCGCGCACCTGGTAAAAGATGCGTGGGCACTGGCCACCATGTTCAGGATGTTCTGTATTGAGCATGGGGCCGAGTTCCTGGGTAATCACGGCCCAGGCGGTGTCAGTCGATTCTGCGGAGAAGAATGGCCTTTCGCCGGCGGTACACTCGCCCCAGCCGATGAGCCCCTCGGAATGTATTTCGACCAGCAGGATTCTCCTATTGCGGGTTATACCAAAACTGGTTTCAAACGGCCGCACCAGCGGCATGTGCACTTCGCGCAGAATGATTGCATCGATTCGCATAGTCGCTTCCTCAGGATCTCGATTACTGGTTCATTGCCGGGGATCAATTCAATTCAAGCTGGGCCAGCCGGCCTAGTTCGAAGACACCGTTTCCTTCGCTGTCGCGGGTAAAGCCAAGTACGGCCAAACCGCGTGAAAATGCTTCCTGAAATATGGTTCGATTCTCTGCCTGTACAGCCAGGGCCCGTTCTCTTCCCGCCTCTGTGGACTTCCACTCGTAAATGGAAGCGGGGACTTTGATGCGCTCTTCGATCGCGTGCGTAACTGCTGAGCGCCCGGAGATTATCGACTGGACTCTTCCTGAATCGAGCCACCATTCGGCCAACAGTCGATCCGTGGGCAAACCACCCTGCAGACGAGATGAGGATACACCATAGAAATCAGGACGGTAGCTGCGAACGATGGTTCCGAGCCGGTTGATATTTAAAAATGCGTTTTTTATCTCAAGCGGATCGAAGGTCCATTCGATATGGCGGATACCGCGCGAAAGGGCCTCACGTCGTTGTTCCAGCTTAAGTTCGCGGCCAAGTCCTCGATTCCGCCAGGCTTGTTTTACGGCCAGCATATGCGAATGCAAATATGCTTGCGGCAGTCCCAGCCCGACCTTCACGCCGGGCAAAGAAAAGACAAAACCTACAAGCGATTTTGCGCCGCCGCCGGCAATATCTTTGTCGAAGGCGCCAATGACCTGTCCACCGATCGATTGTCCCACCAGAAATCCCTTGCGCGGAATAATGTCGGTATTGTCGTAACCCCACGTTTCGATCTGGAGTTCGACGCACGCCTCGAGTTCGTCGAAGCCCTGGCAGGGGCGAATTTCGATCATGTCCCTGCTCCTTGCAAGCTTGTCAACATTCTCAATACGTTCCGTCAACGTGGTGCCGGGCGCCAAGCTTCTGCTTGGCTTGTGACCAAAGCGCCTCCAACTCATCGGGCGATAACTCCTCAAGCGGCCGACTTGCTGCGCGCTCCATCTCCCTGAAGCGCTCGCGAAATCTCAAGTTGCATCCGCGAAGCGCCATCTCTGCATCGACGCCGAGATGCCGTCCCAGGTTCACCACGGTGAACAACAGGTCGCCAAGCTCGGCCTCGACTGCGGGTTTACGTGTGGGATCGTTCGACGATGCTTCCGCTTCAAGCTCTCTGGTTTCTTCTTCCAGCTTCGGCAGCAGTTCTCGCCAGCTTGGCCAATCAAAGCCGGACTTCTGCGCTTTGGCGCCGAGCTTTGCCGCCTCAGCCAAGGCCGGCATTGCGCGTTGCACGCTGTCGAGCCGCGAAGCAGCTTCTGCTTGCGGGCCGGCTTGTGCTTCCTTCTTACGATTCTCTGCCTGCTTGATTTCTTCCCAGTTGCGCAGCACGGCGGCCGACGAGCCTTCTACCGCCGCGTCAACATCTGCTTCATTTCCTGCAGCTTTTGAAGCTTCTTCACCGAACACGTGCGGATGCCGTCGAATGAGCTTGCGGTTGAGGTGGTCAAGCACCTCGGCAATGGTGAAGTGGCCTTCGTTGGCAGCCATCTCCGCGTAAAACAGCACCTGCAACAGCAGATCGCCAAGCTCTTCTTCAAGATGCGGAAAATCGCGGCGCTCGATGGCGTCGAACACTTCGTAAGCCTCTTCAAGCGTGTATTTGCGAATGGTGTCGAAGGTTTGTTCGCGATCCCACGGGCAGCCGCCGGGCGCCCTGAGCCGCGCCATGATGGCTGCGGACTGCTTGAACAGTTCGGCCGCACGCGCGGGATCGGTCTTGCACTGTGAAGTGGGAGTTTCGGCCGTGGAGCTTTCGGCGGGAAGGTCCATGCACCTTCAGTCTAACCCCGACGCCGAGCAGATTGTCCCACAGCCCCACCTCCCGAATCGTATACTCAACCCACGCATGATTCGCACGCTCGTTACCGTTTTTGCCGGATTGCTTGGGCTGGCCTTCGGCAGCTTTCTGAACGTTTGCCTGAGCCGCTGGCCGGAAGACGAGAGCGTTGTGCAGCCGCGCTCGCACTGCCGCGATTGCACGCACACGCTGGCCTGGTGGGAGAATATTCCGCTGCTGAGCTGGGTTGTGCTGCGCGGGCGATGCCGTGAATGCAAGGCGTGGATCGGGTTGCGGTATCCGGTGGTGGAATTGGCGGTGGGGGTGTTGTGGGCTTACACGGCGTGGAATTCAACTCCCGAACTTTGGGACCGACACTCGCCAACCATGGTCCTAGCTCCCGATATGCTGGCAATCATTGGAACCATGATCTTCTATTGGATGCTTGTGGCATTGGCAGCACTTGATGCGGAGAATCTCTGGCTACCGAACATGCTTACACTTCCGGGAATGGTAATTGGGCTTCTATTTGCAATCGCCAAGGCCACTCTCATTGCTTTGTCACCTGATCACGGCACCGTTAACCCAATCGCGGCTATTTGGTATGAAGTAAAACCCGTATTATTTTGGACAATCGTCGCCATCTTCCTCTCTGCTGGCCTGCTCCTGCTGATTCGCTGGCTTTACTGGATCATTCGCCATCGCGAAGGGATGGGGCTGGGCGACGTGAAGCTGATGGCGATGCTTGCTGCATGGCTGGGGCTGCCGGCGACGCTGCTCGCATTCTTTATTGGCTCGATGCTGGGCGCAATTGCGGGGCTGGTGGTGATTGCGATTCCGGCGGCACGCGATGAGGGGGAAGGCTGGGCGCATACCAAACTTCCGTTCGGTACATTTCTCTGTATCGGCGGCATCGTGAGCAGCCTTTGGGGACAGTCCATCATTACTGCTTATCTGCATGCCATCGGTTTGTAGCAGGTTCGTTCTGAACGAAGCCCATCGAGATTGGCGTTTGTGGTGCGAGAACTGCGAATGGTAGGTCTGGGACTGTGGCTTCCCACCCTTCGCAAAGAACGCGAAGGATGGGGCACCCGGCGGTTGTGCGAGAACTGCAAATGGTTGGTAAGGGTCTGTGGTATCCCACCCAAACTCATTGGTGTGGCTGGGCGGGGACAGACGCTGGCGTTGCGTTGGCAAACTCCGGCTCTTTCAAGGCCTTTTTCGCCTCTTTGGCGTGCTTGCTATCGGGGTCGTACTCGATGACTTTCTGGTAGTTGGCGCGCGCTTTGGCGTAGTCGCCCATATGACGCTGGCTCTCTGCCAGGCCCCAATAAACCTCAGGATCTTCAGGCGAGAGCACCAGCGCGGATTCGAAGCGCGACAGGGCGGCGCGCCAGTTTTTGTTGTCCAGGTAATACTTGCCGACGCTGATGTCCTGGGCGGCGGTTTCTTTCGGCGGTCCCACAGGTTCGTCGCTGCCCTTTTTATTCTTTTTGCCTGGCTCGTCGCCACCCGCAGGAGGGAGAATACTGTCGAGCGAACCAGAGTTCGAACTCGATACCTGGCCACCAAAGTCTCCGCCGGCACTGACCTGATCGGGGCTCGCCACCGGATCGGTATCGGGGGGTACAGCGTAGTGCGAATCTTCAATCTGGTCCGCAGATGAGGTTGGGGAGTGCTGGGGCACATTGGGCTCGGGGTCTTCGTGCGAAGGCATCACGGGCACGTTCGTCGTATCGGTCGGGAATGGGTTCGCATCTGGCGCGGGCGTTTGCGCCGGTTTGGGTTGCTGCGCCGGTTGGGCGGCCTGCTTGCCCTGGCTTGATGCGGCTCCGCTGTTGCCCTGCTGGCCATGCGCGCCTGGCACAAACAAGCAGCCCGCCAGCACCAGCACTGTTCCAATTCCCCGATTCATTCGAGTTTCCCTCAATACGTCCCTTACTCTTCGATGTTACGATGCGGCCATAAGGCAATTTTCCAAATCACGATTGGTGACGCGACTTGAATACGATTTTGCGCCAAAGGAAAGCATCGCACACTCCATGGGACTGATCATTCGCTCTTCAGCCATTCATGCCGCCGGCTGCTACACCACCACAGCCATCCGCAAAGGCGCGCACGTTATTGAATACACCGGCCATCAGCTCACCAAAAGGCAGGCCGACAAGGCGTACGACGAGTCGCCCATCAC